>Ga0066464_1000673_pt1 | contig 12071 bp, 12 predicted proteins | sample LakWasMe94_HOW11_2_FD_59583 | JGI IMG/M metagenome (GOLD analysis project Ga0066464, IMG submission 59583) | Freshwater sediment methanotrophic microbial communities from Lake Washington under simulated oxygen tension - Sediment Metagenome 94_HOW11 | ecosystem: Environmental > Aquatic >...
CTGTCGCCGGCCACCAACTGGCGGCGAATCTGGTGTCGATGATGTTCATGGTGCCGCTGGCATTGGCCAACGGCACGGCCACGCTGGTGGCGCAGCGCGTGGGCGCCAATGACCTGCCCGAGGCGCGCCGCCTGGGCTGGCACGGTGTCGAGATCGGTGTCGGCATGGCCGCGGTGCTGGGCGCCCTGGTCTACGCCCTGCGCGAACCGGTGCTGCACGTCTACACCGACAACCCCACCATCATCGCCGCCACCATGCCGCTGCTGGTGTGGGTCTGGTGGTTCCACGTGGCCGACGCGGCGCAGACCATGGCCAATTTCGTGCTGCGCTCACACCGTGTCACGCTGATGCCCCTGGTCTTTTATGCCACGTCGCTGTGGGGCATTGGGCTGGTCGGCGGGTATCTGGTCACCACCAGCCGCTGGGCGCCACCCGCCCTGCAAGGGGCGCAGGGCTACTGGGCCATGAGCACGGCCGGGCTGGTGGCGGCCGGCGTATCCTTGTGCGCGTTTCTGGCCTGGGTGCACCGGCGAGAAGCGCCACGGTCGGTTTGAGCCACAGAGCACCCAATTCCACCCAAAATGGGGTTTTTAGTGCCACCGCCAATAAACTTCATTGCAAAATATGCCACTAGCCCCCGTGGAATATGCGTGATAAGCTATATTTTTTATAGCAGCTCCGCACCCACCGAGTGCTGCGCTCCAAGGCGGCATCAGGATTTCGCGCCCTGCAATTGCTGCAAACGCGCGGTCCGCGCGTCGCGCGGCAGGTCGGCAAGCTGGCGTACCGCCGCATAAAAGGCCGGCCAGTCGCCGTGCTGTTGGCGGTACAGCGCTTCAAACGCCGCCACCCAATCGTCATACGCCGCCAACGCACCAAAGGAGGCGTTGTTGGCATGGGCCACCCAATGGTCATACGGCCCCTCGCCGCCCCAGCCTTGCTTGAGTTGCGCATAGGCCTGGCGGAACTCCGCATACGCGGCCACCTTGCGTGCCTCGCGCAGCGCGGCATCCGGCGGTGCGCCATCGGGGGCTTCGGCATAGATCGCCATCAGCTTCGTTCGCGTGGCCGCGGTCAACGCGCGAAAGGCCTGGCGTTGGGTGTCGAAGCGGGTGTATTCCGCTTGCGCCTCGGGGTTGGCGCGGTTGGCAAACCAGGCCGCGCTGCCCAGTCGCTCCACCGCCGTGGCAAAGGACTCATTGAACGCCGTGTCGCCCTTGGCGTAGACCACCTGGTGCGCCATCTCGTGGAACACCATGCGCGCCAATTCACCCTGCGGATACTGGATGAAGGTGCTGAGCAAGGGGTCGCCGCCGAGCCAGTTCATCCAGCCCAGCGTGGAGTAGGCCGGCACCCCGTAGACACTGGCCTCCAGGCCTTGTGCGCGCAGGCCGTCGGCCTCGGCCTTGGCATCCTGCTCGTCAAAATAGCCGCGGTATCCCACACAGCCCGTCACCGGAAAGCACCAGGTGCGCAGCTTCAGCGAATAGGGCAGCGCGGCCACCACGTTCCAGACGGCCGCGCGCCGGGGCAGTTGCGCGTAGCGCTGGTAGCTGGCGTTGTCTGGCAAGTGCAAGTTGCTGACGGCAAAGCGCCGAATGTCTTGCGCCAGCCGCAAGCGTTGTTTCAGGGCCGGCGGCGTGCTGTCTTCGCCGAGCCAATCGTCCACCGGGCGCGCCGCTTGCAGTATCTTGAGATGGCCAGCGGCCGAGCCCAGCAGATAGCCCGTATCGGCACAGCCAGCGGCCGCGAGGCAAACGGCTGCAACTGCCCCCATGCCGATGCCAATGCCGACGCTGCGCTTGCCATGTCGGTGGGTGCTGTGGTCCATGGGCTTCTATTTCTCCATCGCGATATTCTTCGCGCATTATCAATAGGAAAACTGGGCATGCGCCATCAAGGCCTCCACCTGGTCCGGCAGCGGCAATTGCACGTCCAGGCCACGGCCACCCAGTTGGGCATACAAGGGCTCCACTTGGTAAAACGGCGTGGCAAATCCCGGCGTGTGCCGCAAGGTCTGCATGGCATGCAGCACATCGGCATAGACCTGCGGATGGGTCGCCTGCAAGTACACGAACGCATAGGCATCGGCATAGGCCTCTTCGATGGACAGCGTTTTTTCCAACGCCAGGCGCTCCTTCGAGTCGGCTGGCGCAAGCGCCACACGCTCCCACAAGCCCACCGACAGGTGCTGGCCGCGCATGCGCAGGCAGTGCCCCAATTCGTGGGCCGCAACCGTTTGCATGAAAGCCTGCGCCATGGCCGGCGTGGTGGGCAAGGCCATCAGGTATTCCATCGTGGGGTTCTCACCGTCCGATACCACCACCACACAGTCCACGCCCTCCCGCTGGAGCACGCCGACCGGCGTGTAACCGATGTTTTGCGGTAGAGCCTTCGCGTAGGTGACGTGCAGGTCCTTGAACAAGGCGTGCTGGCGCACCGCCTCCAACACCGCGATCCACTGGCCCACGCCGGGTGTGCCCTGCGCAAGCGCGAGGCTTGTCCATAAAAGTATCACAAGGGCGCTGGCAAGTCTCATCAGCATGGGCTACTCCTGGATCGCTAAAGGGTCTGGCTTCTCCCCTGGGCTGCCCCACGTTCGCCAGCGCACGGACCGGCTTGGACGGCACCGCTAGAGTTTGCAAAGGACCTGCCAAAGGCTGGGTTCAGCTTAGGCCCGCCGCCACGCCTTATCTGTGTAGAAAGACATGGTGGGTGTATTTATTTGCGCGTTGGGGTGAACCAAGGAAGTCGCATGCCTGAAGTCCGGTGCAGCCAGTGTCCCCTACGGCGGCTGCCGCTGTTCACGCAGAACAGCCCCGCGGAAATCGCTTTGGTGCAGTCGCTGAAGCGGCGCGAACTGGTCGCACGCCCCGGTGAGCTGCTGATAGCCGAGGGGCAGACGGATGCGTCGCTGTTCACCTTGCTGGACGGTTGGGCCTTTCGCTTCAAGACCCTGAGCGACGGACGCCGCCAGATCCTGAACTTCTTGCTGCCGGGCGACTTCATTGGCGTGCAGCAAAAGATGGTGGCGGTGGCGGCCCATGGTGTGATGGCGCTGACCGAGGCCATGCTGTGCGTCTTCCAGCGCAACGCCCTGTGGGAGTTGCACCGCCAGTCCCCGACCATGGGCTTCAACATCACCTGGCTAAGTGCCCGCGAAGAGTCTCTGGTTGACGAAGGGTTGCTGTCGGTGGGCAGAAGAACGGCCGAGGGCCGCACGGCCGCGTTGCTGATACTGCTGTTCAACCGGGCCGCGAACCGGCAGTCGGATGCCGGCGCGGGCGGCGTGCCCTTTCCGCTGAACCAGCAGCATATTGCCGACGCGCTGGGCCTGTCGCTGGTCCATACCAACAAGACCTTGCACAAATTGCAAGGGCGCGGCCTGCACCGTATCCGAGACGGCCGTTTGCATATCCTGGACACGGCGGCACTCATGAAAATTGCCGATCTGCAGGTGCAGATCGGCAACAAAGAGGTAGCGAGCCGCCCACTTATCTAGGTCTAGCCGATACCCCATCCCTCCCCGGTCGCTCACTCCCTGAAGCCCACGGAACCCTTGGCCGAGGCATCACCGGAAGCCGAGGCGTTGCCGCCAGACACGCGGGCCGAGCCGGAACCGGAACCAGTGCCCGAGACCTTGGCCTTGCGGCTGGTGGCCGCGGCACCGCTATTGACCGCTGTGGTCGTCGCGTTGGCCCCTAGAACGGCCGCTGCCTCTGAACCGGCTGCTGCGTGGCGGGCGACCTCTTCCTTGGCCCTGGCGGCGGCATGGGCGGACGCATTGGCGTTAGCCGCTGCCGCGGCGCCCGCCTCTGACTTCAGCTGACCCGCCCGCGCCTGCGTTGCGGTTAGCTGCTCATGGGCACTGGCTTCACCCGATTGCTTGACGCGGATGGCACGGCCCGCCGCCTGAGCACCGGTGTCGCTGGACTCTTCGACGACGATCTCACCGAAGCTGCGGCTCTTGCGCGTCAGACGCTCGGCCTGCAACGTGATGTCTTCACCGTTGGATACCACCGCAGCCTGGCGCGCACTGGCCTGGCCGGCGATGGCGCCAGCGGCCTGGCCTGCCATGGCGGCGGATGGGGCCACATCCGGCACCCGCGCCGGGAACACACCTTGCACACGGGTCTGCGCGGCCGCCTGACCTGCCGCAGTGGCAGCCGCATGGGCGGCGGCTGCATTCATGGTGGCGGCGTTCAGCGCAGCGGCGTTGGACGTCGCGGCGTTCATGGTGGCGGTGGACATCACCGCGGCGGGCATGGGGGCCGTGGGCAGCGCCGGGGCGGGCATGGGTGCGGCCAAGGTACCGGTGACGTTACCCATGACACCGCCAGTGACCCCGGTGACCACACCACCCCCCAATAGACCGGCGTGGGCGGACAGTGACACAAACAGAGCCGACACCAGTACGGTGGCCAGCTTGCCGTGAACGATAGCTTGACGTTTGAACATGATGGATGCTCCTTTGACAATGTGAAGGGCTAGCCATTCCAGCCCCTACACACTGACAACGAGACCCACCGCAGAATCCGTCCCTGGCGAGTTGTAATCAATTGCAACCAGCCCCTGCCCGGCACGCACGTTTCAACGACTTGGGGTATCGCGTGGGGTATCCATGGCCGGGCGCACCAGTCCCTCGCCGACCAGGCCCAGGCCAAATACCGGGTCCCGGCCCGGCGCCCCCAGATCGACCGCGCGGGTGCTCAGACGCGTCAACGCCTTCGCGGCCGCCACCGGGTCCGGGCTGCTCAGGCTCTGCGCCAGCAAACCGGCCACCAGCGGCGCAGCGAACGAGGTGCCGCGCACGCGGGTGTAGCCACCGTTGCCATCGGCCGCTGCCAGGTCGGCACCGGGGGCGGCGAACATCACCTGCGGACCCTGCGCCGCCTCCGGCAGCACACGGCGTTGGCTGGACACCGCGGTCACGCCCACCACGCCGGCGTAGGCCGCCGGGTACAGGGGTGGCGCGGCGGGGCCATCGTTCCCCACGGCCGCCACCAGCAGAAAACCCTTGCGGTACATGGCTTGCACGACCCGCTCCAGTAGGCGGTTGGCGGGCCCCACCAGGCTGACGTTGACCACCGCCACGCCCTCTCGGGCCAGCCAGGCCAACGCCGAGGCAATCGTCTCGGCCGCACCGCCTGCGGGCTGGCCGCAGTAAATATCCGCCGCAAACACGCGCGCACCGGGCAGCGCGCCCGAAAACGCAGCGTCACGCCCCACCAGCAACGAGGCCACCGCCGTGCCATGGGGGCTGGGCTTGGATGCGCCATCGCACCCCCAGGTCTGCACCGCGCTCGCCCGCAGGGCCGGGTGCTGGCGGTCCAGGCCGCCGTCGACCAGGCCCACGCGTCGAGCGGTGGCCGGATGTGTGCGCGGGCTCTGGGCCGCGCGGCGGCCCACTTCGCCACTGGGCGTATAGATATGGTTGAAGTCGGCGTCCACCTGCGGCCCCAGGGCACGCAGCAGCGCCAGGGCTTGCGCGGTGCTCACACCCGGCGGGGGCCGCACCACCACCTGGCGCAGATCCAGTGCGGGCAAGCCCCGGTCACGCAGCACCACAAATCCTTGCGCAAGCGCCGCATCCAGCGCCGCGGCAGGGGGCGACACCAGCAGCAACTCTTGGCGACGTACCGGCTCACCGGTCGGATCGGCCTCCAGCACATCCGCATGGAGCCGCAACAGATTGCGCACCGTGGCGGCACGCAGTTGTTCCAGCGGCACGGGGTTGGACACGGCATCCCCAGCCACGGCACCCGGTAGGCGCACAACGTCCGTGGCTAGCGCTGGGGCCTGGGGCAGTTGCCCGGGCTGCTGGACGGCTGGAAGCTGTGGCAGTTTCAGCACCTGCTGAATCTGCTGAACCGGGGGCAGCGTCTGGATCTGCGGAAGCTGCTGGACCTGTGGAAGCGTGGGTGCCTGCAGTGTTGGCAAGGCCTGTGACAGCGGGGCCACCAGCGGAACCGGCGGCGTCTTTTGCACCAACGGCACTTGTGATTGCGGTGGCATGCTCACATGGGGCAACGCCACCTGGGCGTGCACGGTCGCGGCGCGGCCCAGACCTGCGGCCAGCGCAGCGGCAACACACAGGTGGCAAACCTGCCGAGAAACCGACTGCCGAAAATATTGCATGGCCATGCGATGATAACGAGCGACACCGGGAATTAAATCCCTTTCCCAACCGTTGTACTACCCATAGATGGCTGAATCCTCACCCGCCGTGCGAGATGCAATAGCCGCCCTGCTACCGCGTTTGCGGCGGTTTGGGCGCACGCTGGCACGCCACCCGGAGGACGCAGACGACCTGGTGCAAATCGCGGTCGAGAAAGCCCTGACGCACACGGAACAGTGGCGACCCGGGACCCGGCTGGACAGTTGGATTTTTCGAATCATGCAAAACGCCTGGATTGATGAAACCCGTATGCGCGAACGCCGCAACCAGACCTTTGTCGACGAGGAGGCTGGTGAAAACGTGGGCATCAACACCACCGACGCGCAGATTGACGCCATCGCCGTGCGCAAGGCCGTCGCACAACTGGGCGACGACCAGCGGGTGGTCGTCGGCCTGGTGCTGGTGGAGGGCCTGCCGTACCAGGAGGCTGCGGACGTGCTGGGCATTCCCCTGGGCACGCTGACCAGCCGCCTGGCCCGCGCGCGTGACGCGCTGCAAGCCCTGTTGGGAGACACAAAACTGGGAGCGAACCCATGAACCTCAGCAATGAAACTTTGATGGCCTTTGCCGACGGCGAGCTGGACCCAGTCCAACGCGCCCAGGTCGAAGCGCTGCTCAAGACCGACGCCGCATTGCGCCAACGCATCGTGGCGCTGCAGGTGCAACGCAAGCGCCTTGCGCAGGCGTTTGACCCCGTGTTGGATGAGCCGGTACCGGACCGCCTGACGCGGCTGCTGCAGGCGGCGCCGGTGGCGACACCACCACATCCCGCGGCCGCCGTCATCAATCTGGCCGAGGTGCGCGCCCAGCGCGCGCGCCAAGGCGGCATGCCCTCCTGGGCGCAATGGGGCGGCATGGCGGCCTGCGTGGTGTTGGGCGTCCTGCTGGGCACGCACATCACTGGCCAAAAGACAGATTCCGACCTGGGCCTGCACCAGGGGGAATTGCTCGCCGGCGGTGCTATCGCTCGGGCCTTGACGACGCAACTGGCCAGCGAGCCGCAGGCCGATGCCAGCGTTGCGGTACAACTAAGTTTTATCGACAAGCACGACGGCTATTGCCGGACCTTCAGCACCACTGCGCTCGCCGGTCTGGCCTGCCAGCACAACGGCCAATGGGTGGTGCATCAGGTGGCCACCGTGGACGCCCCAGCCAGCGCAGTAGTCCGCCAAGCCGCCACCGCATTGCCGCGTTCGCTATTGGACGCCGTGGACCAGCGCATCGCGGGCACCGCGATGGATGCCAGCGCGGAACGGCAGGCCCGCGACAAGGGCTGGCGGCGCTAGGTTTCGGCGCCGAGCCGTGCCGCTGCGTCGGCTGCGAGCAGCTTGCGCGCCTCGATCAATTCCTTGTCACTGCGCCTGCGGGGGTGCGCGCGCTGCAGCAAGAGGGCGAGCAAGACCGTGGCCGCGCCGGACCCGGCCAGCGACGCAGAGTTGATCAGCACATGGCTCAGGCCATACAAGACTTCGCCGCTGGTGCGCAACACGTGCTCGGCCAGCTCGACCACGTCGCTGGTCCGAACTGCCTGCAAATCATCCAGACGCAGCACCGCATCGGGGCGAAAGCGTGCCTTGGCAAATATGCCGTTGGCAATGACGATCAGGGCCAGAACCCCTACAGGCTTGAGCAATTGTTCCAATAGTCGGGTCTGGACCGGCCCCGGCGCGCTTTCGTAGACCTTGCCCACTAACTGGGCCAATATGTGTTCCTGGTCATCGGGCACCGAAGAGGCGTAGACATCCTGCACCAGTTGTTCCAATGGAATAGGCGCTGAGCGGGGCGGGTCTGGATCCCAGGCTTCGTCTATCGTACTGTCGGGCGTGCTCATGGTTCATTTCGAGAAATGGCCCCTCAAGAATCGCACCATTCCCACCCCCGTGCAGCACCGAGAGGTTTCAAAAGGTAAGCCGCAGGTGCCACCGTTACATGGTGCAACAACTGCCGCCAGCCGTTGTGCCCCACGCGATCCACGTTCACGTCATGGGCGTTTGGCGCTTCTCTTTGCCCAAGCCCACCCGGAATTCCTCCAGCTTTTTTTCATAGTCAACGGCATCGCCGTAATCCAGGAAGCGGTTGTAGTGGGCATGGGTGCCCAGTATCTTGTGGGCGTGCTTGATGGGGCAGAAATACTCCTCGGTGCGGGCCAGTATCTCGGTCATGTAGCCCATCAGTCCATTGCCGTATTCGCAGTACGCGCAGTGGAACACCTCGATGAAATTGAGGTAGCTCAGGTGGTGCCGATCGAACACGATATAGTCGCCGCGGCGTACCTTGGCGATGCCATAGATGGGGAAGCAACTCCATTGGTAAAAGCTCACGCACAGGTCCATCATCACCATGGGGATGATCATGCTGTAAATGATGGGGCCTGTGATCAGGTTCTGCGGGCGGTTGGTGACCAGCCAGCGGAAGAAGTTGGTCTTGAGCTTGCGGTGCGCCGCCTTGACCGTGCTCTCGAACTCAATGCGCTTGCCCTTGATCTGGAAGAACATGCGGCTTTCCTGTTCGTGCACGGCGGTGCGCAGCTCGTCTTCCAGTTCGGCCATCTTGGCCAGCAGCAAGGTGATGCGTTCGTTCATGGTTATGCCTCCCGACGAGCCGCCTCTAGGGAGGCATGCACCCCCTTGGGGGGCAGCGAACGAATGTGAGCTTGGGGGTACATAGTTTCTCCGGTTCGGTACGGTGGCGCGGTCAATGCCACACCTGCTGTGCCAAGGCCATTGTGCCCCCGCCCGCCACCTGGTCCTTGGGTTGCCACTGTGGGGGTGCCGGTGCTACCATCAATCCGTCATGACGCTTGACGCCGCCCAAGGAGACAACGATGCCCTGGACCCTAGCCCCTGTCACTCGCCGCGTGGTCTTGTGGGCCGCCATGCTGGGCGCGGGCGCAGGGGCGGCGGCACAAGCCGTGGTGGTGCATTACAACTCGCGACCACCCTATCTGATCCTGCAGGAGGGTGTTCTCTCAGGCTTGACGGGGTCGCCCACCGCCGGTGCCTTCAGGGCCAGCGGAATTTCTTATGTCATCGCCGAAACGCCGGCCACCCGGCAACTCAAGATACTGAAGGACAACGAGGGCTTCGACTGCGCCATCGGCTGGTTCAAGAACCCGGAGCGCGAGGCCTTCGCGAAATTCACCAAGCCAATCTACCAAGACGAACCACAGGTCGTTTTGACAGCCGCCGAAAACAACAAGATCAAGCCCACCGACACGATTGAATCGGTGCTGTCCAACCCCGATTTGACCCTGCTGGTCAAGAACTCGTACTCCTATGGCAAGGGCCTGGACGCCTTGATCGAGAAATTCCATCCCAAACGCCAGGCGGTCAGCATCGAAAACATCCAGATGTTCAAAATGATTCAGGCGCAGCGGGCCGACTACATGTTCACCGCGCCGGAAGAGGCGGCCGTGACCATTCCGATTGCCGGGTTTCAACCCCACCAGTTCAAACTGATCAAGCTGGGCAACATGCCCAAGGGCGAATACCGTTACGTCATGTGCAGCCAAAACGTGCCCGACGACACCATCGCCAGGCTCAACGCCTTCATCAAGCCGTAGCGAGGACACCGCCCTGGGCCGATGGATGCGGCGTTAGGCATTTACCACCCATGCCATGGATAGCCGAGGAGTCGAACATGCGCTGGTCCACCCCACAATTTGCTTTTCGTGCATGCCTGGTGTCAGCCGCCCTGGGGGCGGTTTCGGGGGCCGTGGCGCAAACCGTTACGCTGCATTACAACTCGCGACCGCCCTACCTGATCGTGCAGGACAACGTGCTGACGGGTCTGACCGGGTCTCCGGCGGTTGCCGCATTCAGGGCCGGTGGCGTGCCCTATGTGGTGGTCGAAACGTCCGCCAAGCGGCAGCTCAAGGTGCTGCAGGACAACAGTGGATTGGATTGCGCGGTCGGTTGGTTCAAGAACCCCGAGCGCGAGACCTTTGCCAAATTCACCAAGCCGATTTACCAGGATGAGCCGCAAATCGTGTTAACGGCGGTCGACAGCGCCAAGATCAAGGCGAGCGACGCGGTGGAGTCGGTTTTGGCAAACCCGAATTTGAGCTTGTTGGTCAAGAAGTCGTATTCCTACGGCAGTGCGCTCGATGCCTTGATCGACAAATACCAGCCCAGGCGCGAGGTGGTCGCGGTTGAAAACATCCAGATGTTCAAGCTGGTGCTGGCTAAAAAGGCCGACTACATGTTCACCGCGCCGGAGGAAGCCTTGGTGACCATTCCACTGGCTGGCTTGCAAGCAAGCCAGTTCAATCTGATCAAGCTGGCGCACATGCCAAAGGGCGAATACCGCTACATCCTGTGCAGCCAGCGCGTGCCGGACGCGACCATCGCCAAGCTCAACGCGGCCATTCGTTAGCCAGCACCGCCGCCCGTCGGCCACGCACTTCCTCCCGTGTGGGCGGCACGCAGCCGCGTCGCATGACGCACAGACTGGCGCTGGCAATGGCATGGCACAGCAGCGCCTGAGCCTGCGCCTCGGGCACCTCGGTGGCGCCCCAGTCGTTCGGGCAGGCCTGTTCCAGCAGCCCGACCACCAGACCGGCCAAGAAACAGTCGCCCGCGCCCACCGTGTCGACCACGGTCACGGGCTCGGCTTCCCGCGCGTGGAAGACCTGGCCGTGGCGCGTCAGCAGGCTGGCGCCTGCCGCGCCGCGCGTCAGCGCAACGACTTGTGCGCTGCAGTGGCGCAGTAAATGGGTGGCCCGCTGCAGCGCGTCGGCACCGGGCAGGTCCAGGCATTCCAGGTCTTCGTCACTGACCTTGACGACGTCGGCATATTGCAAGGCGGCCATCACATGCTGGCGGTACAGGACCAGATCGGGCATGACCGAGGGACGCAGGTTGGCATCCACCACGATCCGGTGACCCCGCGCACGCTGGCCCGCAAGCCAGGGCAGGTAGGTATTGGCGTCGGCGGGCGATAAGGCCAGCGCGCCGGTGCAGACAACGCGCAGCGCGGGCGCCCGCGCACAAGCGCTCAACAATTCCGCGGCACTGGTGGCCCGGTCCGCCACCCCCTCTCGGTAGAACGCGTAGTCCGGGTGCCCCTGCGCGTCGACCCCTACCACCGCCAGGGACGTCACCTGCGGCACGGGCGTGGGCGCTGCAAGCTGCACGCCGTCCGCCTCCAATCCGGCAGCCAGTTGGCGGCCAAAGCGGTCTCTGGACAGCGGATTCAGGTACAGGGTTCCGACACCTTGCCGCGCCAGCGCACGGGTCAGGTTGTAGACCGCGCCACCCAGGCAGGGTTCCAACCGGCCATCGGCGTTGTGGATGAGGTCGATCAGTGCTTCGCCGGCCGTCGCGACCTGGATTGCGTCCATATTTTTTGCGTCCATACAAGGGTTTTCCATAACTAAAGTAACTTGATTTAGTAATTAGATTAGGACTATAGTCCGTCTGCGCTTCCAGGACAAGCGCACATTCTGTGGGGACCAAACCCCATTTATCGCAACCGCTGAAAAATTGAGGAAACTTCCCATGAAGCAAACGACCACCGGTCTCCTGTTGACCGCCTTGGCACTCGCCAGCACCAGCGTTTTTGCCGCCGACGAGACAGTCATCGGCCTGATCACAAAAACCGAGACCAACCCGTTCTTCGTCAAGATGAAGGAAGGCGCGGAGGCTGAAGCCAAGAAACTGGGCGTCAAGTTGCTGACGGCCGCCGGAAAAGTAGATGGCGACACCGCTGGCCAGATCACAGCGCTGGAAAACATGGCGGGCGCGGGCGCCAAGACGATTTTGATCACCGCCAGTGGCGACGCGATCATCCCCACCGTGAAGAAGTTGCAGGCCAAGGGCGTGCAAGTGATTGCCATGGACAGCCCGTTCAATGGCGCGGACGCCCTGTTCGCCACCGACAACTACAAGGCCGG
>Ga0066464_1000676_pt1 | contig 12058 bp, 10 predicted proteins | sample LakWasMe94_HOW11_2_FD_59583 | JGI IMG/M metagenome (GOLD analysis project Ga0066464, IMG submission 59583) | Freshwater sediment methanotrophic microbial communities from Lake Washington under simulated oxygen tension - Sediment Metagenome 94_HOW11 | ecosystem: Environmental > Aquatic >...
ATCAGCGTCAGCACACCGGTCACGTCGTGGTTGCGGCGCAATTGAATCGTCTGCTCGATCTCGGCCAGCTTGGCGTTGAGCAGGGGCGCCACGGTATCGAGGTGCCGCTGGGCCGGCACACTGGTGGTCATCTGGCGCAGGGCTTGCAATTGCGGCTTGATGCTGTCGCGCACGGCCAGATAGGGGGCCAGGTAGGTCTCGTCCCCGGTCAGCGCATAGCCGCGCTGGCTGGTCTCGGCATCTTTCAGGGCCGACAGCACATCATCGGCCGCGGTAATGACCACACGGGAGTCCCGGCGGTGGTTGGACGCTTCCTCGATCTGGCGGTAGGACCAAAACGTAAACGCAATCCCCGCGGCCAATAGCGCGACCACGGCGGCGAGCCAAACGAGGGGTTTTTGGGTGGTTTTCAAGAGAAAGTTACTTTCGCGCAGAGCAATGGTGCTGTCCCTTATACGCGCATCCCGGTTCTATACGAAATTACTTTGCAGACGCGCGTCGGGGTGGCACTGCCGCGAGCGTAGCGCGGCGGCCGCGCGCGCTCTGTGCGGTAGCGTACCTTGGTCGAGGCCTATATGCAAAACTGGCCTATAGCCCTCGTGGAATATACATTTGTTGCTATTAAAACAATAGCGTGTCACAAAGTTTTGCGCGACGGTACGCCGCCGCACGGAACTGTTGCGCCGTCTTCCCAACAATGGGTATTCATCCGTAGCGGCGCATTGTGCGCTTGCGCGGCATGCTGAAGACCTTTTTATTGGAGATGTCATGAATGCAAACACACGTTTCTCTGCAGCGCTGCCCGCCCTGCTGCTGGCGTCGGTTCTGGGCCTGGGCGCCTGCGCCGGCATGAACGCGCAAGAGCGCGGCACCGCCACGGGCGCCGTGCTGGGCGGTGCCACCGGAGCCGTGCTGGGCGGCGGCGTGGGTGGTACCGCGGCGGGTGCGGTCGTGGGTGGCGTGATTGGCCACGAAGTGACCAAGCCCAAGTAAACCCACATCGGGTTACGGTGCCCGGCGCGCATAGCGCTCAAAACTATCCAGGGTGAGCGGCTTGCTGAAGAAGAACCCCTGGTAGGCGTGGCAGCCCGCGGCGGCCAGAAAGTTGCACTGGGCTTCCATCTCCACACCTTCGGCAATGACGTTCAGGCCCAGGCTCTGGGCCAGCGCAATGATGGTCTTGGCAATGGATGCGTCATGGTGCTCGCTCAGGATGTCGTGCACAAAGGAGCGGTCAATCTTCAGTTCGTCCAGCGGCATGCGCTTGAGGTAGGACAGCGATGAATACCCGGTGCCAAAATCGTCCAACGAGAATCCCAACCCCAAGGACTTGAGCGCCAGCATCTTTTCTATGACCTTGGGCACGTTGTCCACCAGCAGGCTTTCGGTCAGTTCCAGCGTCAAGCGCTGCGGATTGACGCCCGAGCGGTCTAGCACGGCCAGCACCTGCTCGACAAAATCGGGACGGCGGAACTGGTAGGCACTGACATTGACCGCCAGCATCAGCGGGGCGGTCTGGGGTTGGTTGGCCCACAGTGCCAGTTGGGTGCAGGCGGTCTGCAGCACCCACAGGCCCACTGCAACGATCAAGCCGGTTTCTTCGGCCAGCGGGATAAAGTCGTCGGGCTCCATCAATCCGCGGGTGGGGTGGCGCCAGCGCACCAGGACCTCGGCACCGGTGGTGCGCCCGTCGCCGGCCACCTGGGGTTGGTAGTGCAGCACAAACTGCTCGTGCGCGATGGCGTGGCGCAGTTCCTTCTCCAGCGTGGCACGGGCAATGATGGCGGTCTGCATGGCCGGGTCAAAGAACTGCAGGCCATTGCGGCCGGCCTCTTTGGAGGTGTACATGGCCAGGTCGGCCTGCTTGAGCAAATCCTCTATGGGCACGGTGGCTCCGCAGAACAAAGTGGCGCCAATGCTGGCGGTGCTGCGGTATTCGGTCTCGCCCAAGCGGTAAGGTTGGTTCAGCGCCGCCAGGATTTTTTCGCCCACATCCTGGGCCTGGTTGGCGGCCTCGCGCGGGTGTGCGTGCAGGCTTTCCAGCACCACGACAAACTCGTCACCCCCCATGCGCGCCACGGTGTCGCCCTCGCGCACGCTGGCGGTGAGGCGCTGCGCCACTTGTTGCAACAGCAGATCCCCCATATCGTGGCCCAGTGTGTCGTTCAAGGTTTTGAAGTGGTCCAGGTCCAAAAACAGGACGGCGCCGCCGCTGGCGTGGCGTGAGCCGCCGTAGACGGCTTGCTTCAAACGGTCCAGCAGCAGGGTGCGATTGGGCAGGTGGGTCAGCGGGTCGAAGAACGCGAGCTCGGTGATTTTTTCCTCGGCCTGCTTGCGCGCGCTGATGTCGCGGATATTGCACTGGATGACGGTGACGCCCTCGCAGTCGTAGCTGTTGCTGACAAATTCCACCGGGACCTTGCGGCCGGATTTCATGCGCAGCGGCAGGTCGTCGTAGCGCACATAGCCCTTGGTTTGCAATTCGGCAAATTTTTCCCGAGACTCGGCCACGTCGTCAAAGGCGCCGACCTCCCACAGCTTCTTGCCCAGCAACTCCTGGTGCGAGTAGCCCAGCAGTTCGGTCAAGAAGGGGTTGGCATCTTCGATCTCGGCGGTGCTGGCGTTGAGCAGCATGATGCCGTCGCGGGCGGACTCGAACAGCCTGCGGTAGCGCAGTTCCGATGCACGCAAGGCCTGCGGCGTAGGGTTGCCGTTGGCCTTGACTGTGCGTGTCGTCTTCTTGGCAGTGGTAGTGGTGCTTGGCATGGTGAGCTGGGTACGCGACGGAAGTGGAGAAAAGACCGGGGCCGCACGCCCGGTTGTCAGCGCACATTGGCAAAGATAAATGCGCAATCCAGGCCTGTCGGTGTGCTGGCGAACCAAAGGCCTGCACCGTGTTTGGGGTTGGGGCCGCAACGCCCGGGTGTGGGTGCCATGGCGCACAGACGCGTGGTACCCGCGCGCGCTACTGTCTGCAGCGTCAGCCCAAGAAAATCAACAGGAGCTTCCCATGTGGAAATACGCCTATTCGTTGGCACTGGTCACGCTGTGCAGCGCGTGTTCGTCCATGTTGCCGGTCAGCCATTCCGATGCCTCGGCGTTCCAGAGTTACGAGGAAGCGCGCGGCGCCGTGGTAGCCCTGGTGCCCATGCAGAGCAAAAAGAACACGAGCGACCCGCATGCGGTGGACTTTGCCGCGCAACCCAACACCAAGATACTGACGCACGCCGACGTGGTGCGGCTGCTGGTGCCCACCGGTTTGTTGAAACGCGAGGACCTGGACCCCGGCATTGTGGTGTGCCTGGAGGCGCGCGACGCCTGCAATGGCCTGGACATCACCGCGTCCAAGATTTCCAAGACCCGCACCGGAAACTTCTTTGCCGATTTCATCAACTACCGGCAACGCACCGAGACCAAGGGCTGGCGCTTCAATGCGTTGATCCTGTATGTGAACGACCTGGTGGTTTACCGCTCCTGGGGCGGTCAACCCAAGGTCGACGAGCTCGATGTCAACACCCGTCCCTTGGGCCCGTTCCAGGAAATCGGCCCCTCGCTGGTCTCCACCGCCCGGTAATCGTCCAGGCTGACCAGATGCGGCCGGGCTGGGGTCTGCTGCTTCGGAAGCTGCAAGGCTTCGGCGCGTGCATCGCCCCAGCGCAGTTGGGTGGCCTCATCCCCCTGGTACAGCGTTTCGCCGCGGCGGTTGACGCAGTAGTGGCGCGACACAATCATTTCATTGAACTGCATGTCGGCGGCAATCCGCGTGTACTCGAACAGCACGCTGCGGGTGATGTCGGCACCCGCGCGCACCAGGCTGCCGTGGCCTATCCACGCCGGTCCGATGATGCGGGCGCCCGGCTCGATCCGTACATGCGAGCCGATGTAGACCGGGCCTTCGATGTGCACCTCATCCCAGGGAATGGAGGTGTTCAAGCCGACCCAGATACCGGGCTTGACTTGATGTCCTGGCATCTTCATGTAGTCAATTTCGCCCTGCAACACGCGTTGCAGCACCGACCAGTAGTCGCTGACCCGACCAATGTCCAGCCAGTTGAAGGGGCGGTCTTGCACAAAGAATGGCACAGCTTGCGCCACCAGTTGCGGGAACAGTTGCGAGCCGATGTCGTAGACGGTGTCCGAGGGTATGTGCTGCAGGATCTCGGGTTCGAACAGGTAGATGCCGGTGCTGGCCAATGTGGATTTGGCTTCTATCGGCGTGGGCTTTTCTTGGAAGGATTGGATGCGCCCATCGGCATCGGCGACCACAATGCCATAGGCCTGTACATCGGCGCGGGGGACGTTCAGTGCCACCACGCTGGCCAGGGCGCCCTTGGCTTTGTGCTCGGCCAGTGCGGCCGTGATGTCAAGGTCGATCAAGGCGTCGCCGCACAGCACCAGGGTGGTTTCGTCAAAGAAGCCGCCAAAGTCCTGGATGCGGCGCATGCCACCGGCCGAGCCCAGCGGGCGGGGCAGTATGTCGCCCTGGTCGCGCACACCCTCGTAGGCGTAGCCGATCTCCACGCCCCAGCGGTGGCCGTCGCCAAAATACTCTTCGATGCGCTGGTGGTGAAAGGCCACGTTCACCATGACTTCGGTGATGCCGTGGCGCGCCAGATGCTCGATCAGGTATTCCATCAAGGGCTTGCCCAAGATCGGCACCATGGGCTTGGGCAGGTCTTGCGTCAGCGGGCGTACACGGGTGCCTTGCCCGGCAGCCAGAATCATTCCTTTGGCCATTCAGTGTTTCTCCAGTGTGGGGTTTCCAGGCACCGCAGTGCGGCGTCCGGGTTGTGCAAGGGCCATGGTAGTGATCGGGTGGCGTGTGCGCTGTGTGCTGGCGCACACAGCTGCGGGGGTGGGCGCCTGCTGTGTTCGCCATCGAACTGACGCACAGGGCTGGCCTGCCTACCCTTGGGTTTTCGACACCACCAGGAGATACAGATGAAAACAGTCGTTCGAATCGCACTGACGGCAGTTGCCGCAGCCATTGCAGGCCAGGCGCTTGCCGAAATCACGTTTTTTGAACGTGAGAATTTTCAGGGCCGCACGTATACGGCCGAGCGCCCGATCCGCAATTTGGAACGGGTCGGTTTCAATGACCGCGCGTCTTCCGCCATTGTGGGCGGGGAGCGTGGCACGCGTTGGGAGGTGTGTGAAGACGTACGCTTTGGCGGTCGTTGCATGATTTTGCGGCCCGGGCATTACCCGTCGCTGAGCGCGATGGGACTGAACGACCGCGTGTCATCGGTCAAGCCGGTGGATCGCGATGGCCGTGACATCGCCGAGCGCATGGCGCCGCTTCCGCTGGACTCGCAGGTCACGTTGTATGAAGGCGAGGGTTTTCAGGGCCGCACCTTTTCGGCAGACCAGCCGATTGAAGATTTCTCCCGCACCGGTTTCAATGACCGGGCTTCGTCGGTCGTGGTCCTGGGTCAACGCTGGGAGGTGTGTGAGAACAGCCGCTTCAACGGCCAGTGCATGGTCCTGAGCCCTGGGCGCTACCCGTCATTGGCGGCCATGGGCATGAATGACCGCATCTCTTCGGTGCGGGCGGTTGACTGGAATACGCGTGTTGACGACCGGCGCCGTGCGCCGGAGCCCGCTCCGGTGTATGACAGCCGCAGGCGCGACGAAGAGCGCTTGTATGAAGCCAACGTCGTGTCCGTGCATGCCGTGGTCGGCCCCCCGGAACAGCGCTGCTGGATGGAACGCGAAGAGGTCGCAGCCACCCGGGGTGAGCCCAATGTGGGTGGCGCCGTGCTGGGCGCCCTGGTCGGCGGGATTCTGGGCCACCAGGTTGGCGGCGGTGTCGGCAAAGATATCGCCACTGCAGGTGGCGCCGTGGCGGGAGCGGTAGTGGGCGCGAACGTGGGGCGTGACAAAAACGGACAGCCTGCCACCACCCGCGACGTGCAACGCTGCGCCACGCGGCCCAGCGATGCGGCACCCGCGTTTTGGGATGTGTCCTACAACTTCAGGGGCGTAGACCACCGCGTGCAAATGACAGCCGCTCCCGGCGCCACGATCTTGGTCAATGCGCAGGGCGAACCGCGCAATTGATATTGCCCAGGTTGTCTGGCAGATAGCAAAACGCCCGGCTAGCCGGGCGTTTTAGCGTTGGGTAGACCGCGGGTAGAGGAGTAGCCGCGGGCTACGCGCTGGATCAGACCTGGGATTTGAAGTAGTGGAAGGAGTGCGTGAAGGCGTCGCGCACTTTTTCCATTTCGGCCACCATGGTCTCCCAAGTTTCTTCGCTGGCTGACTTCATGTCGGCGAGCCTGGAAGCTGCCGCTTTGGACTGGTCTTGCAGCTTCAGCATTTCTGCCTTGTACATGTCACGGGCGTCTTCCTTGGCTTCGTGCGCCTTGGCCTGGAGCTTGTTCATATTGGCATTGAGCTCGTCGAGCTGGGCTTTCATCTTTTCGATGTAGAGGGATTGTTGGGTCATGGTGCGGATTCCTATTCGGTGGTGGAGGGGGCGTGCGTTGCGGCATGCCGTCCAAGCGTAAACACCGGCCCACGCTGGGTCTGTTCGCCGCCGAACAGACCGGGTTCTGAAGCCCGCTTACGCTCATAGCCAGTCCACCAGCACGTGTCGTCGTTGCCCTTGCTGTTGTCGCGGCTGGCTACGGATTGCACTATGAACACCACAACACACCCGGTGCTTGATCTTGACGTGGGGCGCCTTCTGCGCCTGCTGTACTTGGTCAGTGCCTGCTGCGTCGCCAGCGCGTGTGCCAGCTTGCAGGACGTTAGCTACCTGGATCCCGTGGTGGACCCGAGCGCTACGCCGACGGTGATCGGTACCAGGGGGCAACTCAGCACCAAGGCCGGCGGCGCCTTGTTGGCGCGCCGGTGGAAGAACTCCTTCACCGACGCCAAGGCCCTGGCATCACTGGAAGAGCAGGCCACTGGCAGACCATTGATTGCCGGTAATAAAGTGACCTTGCTCTACGACGGTCCACAAACCATGGCGTCCATGACAGAGGCCATCACCGCGGCCAAGGACCACATCAACCTGGAAACCTATATCTTTGACCAGGATGCCGTGGGTCTGCAGTTTGCGGCGCTGTTGATGGAGCGCCAACGTGCGGGCATACAAGTCCATGTGATCTACGATGCCGTGGGAACCCTGGGCACGCCGCAAGCTTTCTTTGACAAGATGCGCGACGCCGGCATTCGCCTGGTGGCGTTCAATCCGGTCAATCCGCTCAGACTGAGCCGTTCATGGTCGCCCAACCACCGTGACCACCGAAAGATACTGGTGGTGGACGGGCAGGTAGCCTTTACCGGTGGGGTCAACATCAGCGGCAGCTATGCCAATAGTTCTCTGTTTCGGTCCAAGGCGGGCAGCGACGACAAGATAGGCTGGCGCGACACCCATATTCGCATTGAAGGTCCGGCGGTGGTGGCATTGCAATGGGAGTTTTTGAACATCTGGGCCAGTCAGAACGCCCCCGAGTTGAGTGACAGCCATTTCTTTCCGGTCATGCACAACGCGGGCGACAAGCTGGTCCGCATTTTGGCGAGCGCACCCGATGGTGACCACGACATCTATGCCGCCTACATCGTGGCCATCAACGGGGCGGCAAAATCGCTGCACATCACCTGCGCCTACTTTGTTCCCGATGTACAGGTGCTACAGGCCTTGACCCGCGCCGCGCGCCGTGGGGTGGACGTGAAAATCATCCTGCCAGGGGTCTTGGAAAGTGGCCCGGTGTTCTATGCGGGGCATTCGTATTACGCGGACATGCTGGCCAGCGGGATTCGGTTGTATGAGCTGCAGATAGCGGTGTTGCATGCCAAGACGGCCGTCATCGACAGCCTGTGGTCCACGGTGGGCTCCACCAATATCGACACCCGCAGTTTTCTGCACAACTACGAGATGAATGCGGTGGTGCTGGACCCGGAGTTTGGTCAGGCCCTGGAGTCGGCGTTTGATGAAGACTTGCGCAATTCCAACGAAATTACCTCCGAACGGTGGGCGCAGCGGCCGTTCTCGGAGCGGTTCAAGGAATGGGCAGCACGTCGACTGGAATACTGGCTGTAGTGGCCAGCGACACCGTAGCCCACAACCCCAAAGGACTTTCGATGCGCTTGTTTCCCATGGCAACCGTTGCAATGGTTTGGGTTCTCGGTGCCTGTGGCGACATGGCCACGCTGCCGCTTGCCGCGGGAACCGGTCCCAACCCCAGCTTGCCGCAGCCCCATTCGGCACTGGTGCCGACGGTCAACATCGCGCCAGCCAAGGGGTGGCCGGCGGGCGGCCGTCCGCAAGCGGCACCGGGCACCCAGGTGGTGGCGTTTGCGCGCAAGCTGGAGCACCCCCGGTGGCTGTATGTGCTGCCCAATGGCGATGTGTTGGTGGCCGAATCCAATGCCCCGCCCAAGCCCGATGACGCGCAGGGATTCAAGGGCTGGTTGATGGGCCTGGTGATGCGGCGCGCGGGCGCTGGCGTGCCCAGCGCCAACCGCATCACGCTGCTGCGCGATAGCAATGGCGATGGCGTGGCCGATGTGCGCACGGTGCTGCTGGAGGGTCTGCACTCGCCGTTTGGCATGGCCTTGGTGGGCAATCGTCTCTTTGTGGCCAACTCCGACGCCGTGATGAGTTTCCCCTATGCCACCGGCGATACGCGCATCGCGGCCAGAGGGACCCTGGTGGTCGCATTGCCGGCCGACCCTATCAACCACCATTGGACCAAGAATGTGATTGCCAGTGCCGATGGCCGCAAGCTGTTTGTCACCGTGGGGTCGAACAGCAATGTGGCGGAACGCGGCATGGCGGTGGAGGCCGAACGCGCGGCCATTTGGGAGGTGGACATCCAAAGCGGCGCACACCGCGTGTTTGCCTCCGGCCTGCGCAACCCCAACGGCATGGCCTGGGAGCCGCACAGCGGTGCGCTGTGGACCGCTGTGAACGAGCGCGACGAAATAGGCAGTGATCTGGTGCCGGACTACATGACCTCGGTGCAGGACGGTGGCTTCTACGGGTGGCCCTACAGCTACTACGGCCAGCACGTCGATGCACGCGTGACACCGCAGCGGCCGGACCTGGTGGCGCGGGCTTTGGCGCCGGACTTTGCCCTGGGGCCGCACACGGCTTCCTTGGGCCTGGCGTCATCCGAAGGTACGTCCTTGCCCGCGGTCTTTTCCAAGGGCATGTTTGTGGGCCAGCACGGATCATGGAACCGCAATCCGCACAGCGGCTACAAGGTGATTTTTGTACCCTTCAAGGGCGGCAAGCCGGTCGACGCACCACCGCTAGACGTATTGACGGGGTTTCTCAGCGCCGACGGTGATGCCCTGGGGCGGCCCGTTGGCGTGGCGCTGGACAAGGCGGGAGCCTTGTTGGTTGCCGATGATGTGGGCAATGTGGTGTGGCGTGTGAGCGCCAACCACTAAGAAACCGTCCCTTGTTGTTCAGCAGCACATTGAGAATGACGCCGGTGGCAATCGCGACCAGGATGTAGTCACCACCGCTGTGCACCCAGTGGTATCCCCGCGGTGGTCGCGGTGTTCGTAGCCATGGCGTCGACCATCGTTGCGCAAACGGACGCCGTGCCGCTCCCCTGGTGCTGTCCCGGATCGCTGGATTTCTTTTGCGCTTCTGTGCGCCTTCACACCGATGGCTCGGCGCGCATTTCATAGTATTTGTGGGTCAGTCACACGTTGGCTTACACGTCCCTCGTTTTTCATTTTTTTCTTAAAGGAAACCTCACCATGAACAAAGACCAAGCCAAGGGCACCGCAAAAAACATTGCGGGCAAAGTGCAGGAAGAAGCGGGCAAGCTGGTTGGCAGCACCAAGCAGCAGATCAAAGGCCTGCAAAAGCAACAGGAGGGCAAGGTAGAAAAGCGCGTCGGTGATGTCAAGGAGTTGGTCAAAGACGCCAAAGACCTCGCGAACGACGTCGTCAGCCACCCCTAAGTCACACGGCCTGTTGCTGGCCCAGCCGTGTCAGGAAGTCGGCCGCGTACTGCGCCATCGGTGAAAAGCTCCGGCCTTTCAGGGACACGATGCCCATGTCGGAAAACTGGATGGGAATGTCACTGACATTCAGGCGCACCAGGCGCTGTTGGGCCACCTCATCCACCGCGCCCGCGTCGGCGATGGCCGCCACGGTGTCGGTGGCCATCGCCACGGCCTTGAGCAGATTCAGATCGTCGCACTCGATGGCCAGGGGCATGCGTGTACCTTCGGGTAGTCCCATCAACGGGGCCATCAACATCAGAATCTTGTCGGGTAGGCGCACGCTTGCCACCCCAAAGGGCAGCAGGGCCCGGCCGCGCACCGTGGCCGCAGCAGCCAAGGGGTGGCCCGCTCGCACATAGAAGCTGGCCGACAACTGCCCCACGCGCTTGACGTCCAGGTCGGACGTGGTTGGCAGGTTGCGCAGGTCGGCCACATAAAAGTCCAGTTCCTCGGCGCGCAAGTGCTCGGCCAGGTAGCTGGCATTGTTTACTTCCAGCCGAACGTTGACCCCAGGGAACTGGGTGCGCATATCGATCAACAGCGTCGGCACCATGGTCGCGGCTGGGTAGGGCCCCACACCAATGGCAATGTCGCCGATCAGGCGTTCACGGTACAGGCTGACGTCGCGCTCCAGGCAGCGGCTGTCGAACACCAGTTTGCGTGCCCGCTCGACCACGAAGGCGCCTGCATCGGTGCAGTGCACTTCCACCGTGCCGCGGTCAAACAATTGCAGGCCCAGTTCTTCTTCCGCCGCCTGGATGCTGCGGCTAAACGCCGGCTGGCTCAGGTGGCATTGCAAGGCGGCACGGCCAAAGTTGCGGGTGTCGGCCAGCGCCACCAGATGCTTGAGTCGTCGGATTTCCATGGACGTGTCCTGTCTTGCAATGCAGAGAATGCATTGATTATTGCAATCAAATGCATTGGACGAATATCTACGCCGATTTCACAATCCGTTTTCAGTCGACCGCCACAACCACACGGAGAACACCCGATGAAACAAGCCTGCCAATCCGCCGCACCGCGATGGGCACTCGTAGTCCTGATGCTCACGCTATTGGGCGCCTGCAGCAAATCCACAGGGGTGGGTAGCGTGGCGGGCGACGCCAGCGCGCAGACGCTGCAGGCGAACGCGCAGGTTGCCCAAGCGCTGAAGCTGGACGACCCGCAAGACTTTGAAGATGCCAAACGCGGTTTTATCGCCAAACCCACCGGCCAAATCACGTTGGCCGATGGCACGGTGCTCAAGGATTTCGAAGCCTACAACTTTCTGGCGGGCAAGGCCCCCGATACGGTGAACCCCAGCCTGTGGCGCCATGCCCAGCTCAATGCGAATTTTGGCTTGTTCAAGGTAACCGACGGGGTCTACCAATTGCGCGGCTTTGACATTGCCAACATGACGCTGATCGAAGGCAAGACCGGCTGGATCGTCGTGGACCCGCTGACCGCGCGCGAAACGTCCAGCGCCGCATTGGCCTTTGCACGCCAGCACCTGGGCAACAAGCCGGTATCGGCCATCGTCTTCACCCATGCCCATGCGGACCACTTTGGTGGCGTGCTGGGCATCGTCACGCCGCAGGAAGTGGTACAGCGCAAGTTGCCCATCGTGGCATCGGCCGGATTTATGGAAGAGGCCACCAGTGAAAACGTGTTGGTAGGCACCGGCATGGCGCGCCGCTCCCTATACCAGTTTGGGCGCGACCTGCCACGTTCGGCCAAGGGCAATGTGGATACCGGCCTGGGCAAGGACGTGGCCTACGGCAGCGTCGGCATTCTGCCGCCCAATCTCTTGGTTGAGCAGCCCAGCCAAGCCTTGCAACTCGACGGTGTGGACTTTGTCTTCCACAACGTGCCGGGCGCTGAGTGCCCGGCCGAACTGACCTTCAGCATACCCGGCAAAAAGCTGTACGACGGTGCCGAGAACCTGGCCCAGACCATGCACAACCTGCTGCCGGTGCGTGGCGCCAAGGTGCGCGATGCGCTGCGCTGGTCCAACTACATGGACCAGGCGCTGGAGCAGGTGCAAGACGCCGACATCTACATCGGCTCGCACAACTGGCCGGTGTGGGGACATGCCAACATCGAG
>Ga0066464_1000678_pt1 | contig 12029 bp, 10 predicted proteins | sample LakWasMe94_HOW11_2_FD_59583 | JGI IMG/M metagenome (GOLD analysis project Ga0066464, IMG submission 59583) | Freshwater sediment methanotrophic microbial communities from Lake Washington under simulated oxygen tension - Sediment Metagenome 94_HOW11 | ecosystem: Environmental > Aquatic >...
AGCTTGACAAACGGTGGCGTCCATATACGCCCCAAGTTGTGGACTTGGGGTTTTGCCAAACGCGACCCCCTTGGGGCTGAAGCCCGCGGCTCCCAACCTGCTTGCGCAGGTTGGGACGGGATGAAGAGTCGTTGCCTCTGGCATCGGCCTGTACAGCGACCCGCGCAGCGGTGGAGCGTGGGGGCAATGTGCTCAGTTCGCGGGCAATGCGAATCGCCAAGTCCACACCGTCTTCGACCAGGTCCACGCTGCGGTCCACCAGGCTCACGCTGAGGGACACCTCCGGGTAGCGCGCCAGAAAGCCGGGCAGGCGTGGGGCCAGCCACACCTGGCCAAACACCACCGGCGCGCTCAGGCGCATCAGGCCGTTGGGCCGGGCGCTGTAGCTGCCGGCCAGCGTGTGCACCTCCCGCGCGGTGCTGAGCATGCGCGTGCAGCCCGCGTAGACCTGCTCGCCCAGTTCGGTGAGCTTGAGCGAGCGGGTGGTGCGCACCAGCAGGCGCCCGCCCAGATGGGCTTCCAGTCGGGTCACGTGGCGGCTGACGGCCGATGTGGTCAGCCGCAGCTTGCGCGCGGCTGCCGTGAAGCCACTGCTGTCGACCACTTGGGCAAACACGGCCATTTCGTTGAGCATTTCCATTGTCAGGGCCCGGTAGATTGATTGTTGAACTCAGTGCAATAGATATTTGAATATTTACCGGATTGTGTATCCATAAGCCTTAAACCACACTATGCCCCAGGGCCCACCTGGGCCTTGCGCGGACGCTCCGTCCGCGCCCACGCGCCGACGCTGCGCACCGTTTGGAGAGAGTGAGGCAAAAGCATGGAACAACACGCAAAGAACACCGCAGCCGCCAGCGGTGGCACCTGGCGCATGGCGGTGGCCATGGGCCTGTCGGGCACGATTGGCCTGTTCGTGGTGGCCAGTGGGCAGAGTGCGCTGACGGTGGTGTGGTTTCGCTGCCTGATTGGGGCTTTGGCTCTGCTCGCCTGGTTGGCAGGGCAAGGCGGCTGGCGGCCGCTCAGCCGCAAGGCGCTGGGTTGGCTGCTGCTGGGCGCGGTCGCCTTGATCGTGAACTGGTTGCTTCTGTTTTCCGCCTACCGCTTGAGTGGCATCGCGGTGTCCACGGTGGTGTACCACGTCCAGCCGTTCTTTCTGATCGTGCTGGCTGCGTTGGTGCAGCGCGAGGCGCCAGACTGGCACAAGATGCCGTGGCTCGTCCTCGCGCTACTGGGCGTGGCGCTGACCGCAGGTTTGCACTTTGACGGAGCCCAGGCCCGGCTGCCCACCGGCATCGCACTGGCGCTGGGCGCAGCCTTCTTGTATGCGGTGGCCACGCTGGCCACGCGCAAGCTGACCGGCATTGCGCCGGCGCAGATCGCGGGCCTGCAACTGCTGCTGGGCGCGGGCTTGCTAATGCCCTGGGTCAGCGTCTCCGCGGACGCCTTGACCTGGAAGGCCTGGGCGTCGCTGTTGACGCTGGGCCTGGTGCACACCGGGCTGATGTACAACCTGATGTACGCCGCCTTCCAGCGCCTGAGTGCCGGTCGCATTGCCGCGCTCTCGTTTGTCTACCCACTGGTGGCCATCCTGGTGGACTGGCTGGTGTTTGACCTGTCCTTGTCCGCCGTGCAGATGGCTGGCATGGCGCTGATCCTGCTGGCCGTCGTGGCCCACCAGCGCGGCTGGCGGTTTCATTGGAACCCAGCAGTCCCTGCGCGTTGAACCGGTGGTCTTCCCGGGTCATGTGAACCCTCAAAGGTAGAATCCGCCAAAAATTCTACAGAGAGAGAGAGCGGGTACACCATGGGAATTCTTCTTGAACTGCTGGGCCTGGTCGTGGCCGTTGCCGTGGCGCTGGGCGCGCTCAAGCGCAACGGCGTGGACATTGGCTGGCTTAACCCCTTCACGTTCTTTCACCGCCTGGCGTGGAAGCGCAAGTCCACCATCCCCCCGCTGTACGCGCTGGACCACCCCATCGACGTGGTGGGTGTGATGGCGCTTGCGGCGGTGCAGACCTCGGGGATTGTGACCAGCAAGCAAAAAGAAGGCGTGTTGGCCCTGCTGTGCCAGCACCTGAGTATGGACCAGGCCGAGGCCAACAAGCTGTGGATACTGAGTTCCCATCTGCTGCGCCACCGTGCGCTGGACGCGCGCGAAGTGCCCGCCGTGCTGGAGAAATCGGCGGAGAAGTTCAGCGACTACCACCAGAAGACGCTGATGGCCATCGTGAAGGCGGCCATCGCCATCGAGCCACCCGAAAACGCGGCACAAACCGAACTGGTGGCCGCCATCGAGGCCTTTTTCAATAAGCGCAAGGTCGCGCCAGCGGCCTGGTAGGGTTCTATCCTACCCAAAACAGGTTTTTCACCCAAGGCTAAGAGGAAAACAAGCCTCTAGCCCTCGTTAAATATAGACTTCGTGCTACAAAAAACGAAGCATTCCATAATAGATTTTCCAGGGAGTATTGTGATGACGGAATTGACGCTGCCCATGCCGTTGGGCGCAGCCCCCTCGTTTGAGGACGAGGTTCCCCGGTGGGGCGACTTTGCAGACACGCAGCCTGCACCCGCCACCACCTTGTCGATTGCCTTTACCGGCTCCGGCAGCGAATACTTTCGCATCTGGATCGTCAACCTGCTGTTGACCCTGCTGACCGTGGGCATCTACTACCCCTGGGCCAAGGTGCGGCGCCTGCGCTATTTTCATGGCAATACGCTGATCGGCGGCGCGCCGCTGGGCTACCACGCCGACCCCAAGAAGATGCTCAAGGGCTATCTGCTGGTCAGCGTCTTGCTGCTGTTGTACTCCGGGGCCGGCCACTTCCACGCCGTGGCCGGGCTGATTGCCTTTATCGCGGTGATGCTGATTTGGCCCGCGCTGCTGAAGTCGTCCATGCAGTTTCGCCTGGCCAACACGAGCTGGCGCGGCTTGCGCTTTCGGTTCACCGGTGACCTGCGCGGCGCCTACTGGGCGATGACTCCGTTGTTCTTGCCGGCCCTGTGCCTCGTCGCCAGCCTGGTCTTCGTGCCCGATAAAAACAAGCCACCTCTTTGGTACGGTTACGTCACAGCCGCGGTTTTCGGTGCGATTGCATTGTTGTTTCCGTGGCTGCTCCAGCGCCTGAAGGCTTACCAGCACAACCACTATGCGCTGGCCTCACAGCACACCCGGTTCCAGGCGACGGTTGGCATGTTCTACCGCCTGTATGCCAAGATGGTGGGGGTGTATTTGCTGGTCATGGTGGGGGTAGGTATTCTGGTAGCGGTGGTCGGCATCGTGGCCGCCGTCGTGGCGCGTACCTCGCCCAAGTTGTTCTCGCAGGGCTTCAATGAGAAGTCGGTGTGGTTTGTCGTGGCCATGGTGGTCGTGGGCCTTGTCATGATGCTGATGTTCGTCGCACTCATCAAGCCCTATGTCACCGCACGCATGCAAAACCTGGTGTGGGCCCACACCCGCTCCGACGATGTGCGTATTCTCAGCACGCTGAAGGCGCGCTCGATGCTGTGGCTGTCGGTCAAGAACTGGTTTTTGGTGGTCTGCACGCTGGGCCTGTACTGGCCGTTTGCGGCCATTGCCCGCGCCCGCATGCAGTTGGAGGCCATCGGCATCGCCAGCCAGATCAGTTTGGACTCCCTGGTCCAGCATGGCCGCGCCACCGAGGGCGAGGCGGCAGGTGACGCCGCGGGCGATCTGTTCGGCCTGGACATCGGGTTCTGATGCCATCCATGTTGGCACCGCCTGCGGTTCTGCCCGGCCTGTACTTTGATGGCCAGCAGGGCAAGGGCCATGCGGTGCAACTGCACCTGGACGGCATCGCGTTGCGCATCGTCGGTGACGGCATCGACCGCACGGTGGCCTTGCGGTCGATGCAATGGCCGGAGCGCACCCGCCACGGTGTGCGCATCGCGCATTTGGACGGCGGTGGCTCGGTGCAGTCGTCCGACAGCGCGGCGTGGGACGACTGGTGCCGCACCGCTGGCCTGCACGATTCTCTGGTCGTGCGCCTGCAGCAGAGCTGGCGTGCCGTGGCGGTCAGCGGGGTGCTGCTGGTCGCGCTGGTCGTGGCCTTGCAGCATTGGGGCGTGCCGGTGGCCGCGCGCGCCGTTGTGGCGCTGACACCCCGCACGGTCGACGCCGCCATCGGCGACTACACATTGGGTGCGGTCGATGCCCAGTTGATGCAACCCAGCGCCTTGCCCGCACAACAGGCGCAGCACGTGCACGATGCACTGGCCAAGGCCGTGGCTGGCATGTCCGCGGGCAGCGTGCCACAGTGGAACCTGGTGTTGCGCGCCAGCAAGCTGGGTCCCAACGCCTTGGCCCTGCCCAACGGCACCATCATCCTGACTGACGACATGGTGGACATGGTCGACGGCAATGAAGACGTGCTGGTCGGCGTGCTGGCCCATGAGCTGGGCCACGTGCAGCAGCGCCATGGCATGCGCATGCTGGTGCAGGTGGCGGCCCTGGGTGCCATTGCCAGCGCCGTGGTGGGCGACTTCAGCAGCCTGCTGGCCAGTGTGCCGATGTTGCTGGGCCAGGCCAGCTACTCGCGCCAGGCCGAACAGGAAGCCGACGCCATGGCCGTGGACGTGCTGCGCCATGCACACCTGTCGCCCGCGGTCATGGTGACCATGTTTGACAAACTGGCCGAGTGGCGCCGCCGCAAGGAGTTGGAAGCCAAGGCGAAAGCCGAGGAGCGACAGGCCAAGGAATCCCGAGAGTCCCCAGAGTCCGCGGCACAAGCGGGCGAGAGCAGCGAGACGACCCAAGCGACGACAGGCACGCCAGCGTCCCCGGATGCGTCGGCTAAGGAGCCAGGCGCACCATCGAAAGACGACGCCCAGTCGTGGTTGGGCATAGCATTTGCTTCACACCCTGCGGATGCCCAACGCGTGCAGTTCTTCCAGGAAGCGGCGCGTAACACGATCCGGTGATACTGGGGTCCAGGCGGCTCCACCACCGTGTGCCGCAAAGGAGTCCGTGTGATCGACAGTCCAACTGCAGTAGCCAACCCCATCGCCCGACCCGTGCCAGCGCGGACCCCCTGGTTTGCCCGCCTGGGCGGTGCGCCGCCGCAGCACACGCTCAACCTGGCGTTGCAGGGCGGTGGCGCGCACGGGGCCTTCACCTGGGGCGTGCTCGATGCCTTGCTGGACCAGCCGGACCTGGTCTTTGAAGGCCTGAGCGGCAGCAGCGCCGGGGCCATGAACGCCGTGGCCTTTGCCCATGGCTGGATGCTGGGCGGGCGTGACGGTGCACGCCAGGGCCTGGCCGATTTTTGGACCGAGGTCGGGCGCCAGATGCCGTGGCAGAGCGTGACGCGCGGCGAGGGCGACGCCATGGGCCTGTCCCCCACCACGCGCATGGTGGCCCATTGGGCGGCGCACTTCTCGCCGTCGCAACTCAATCCGTTTGCGCTGAACCCCTTGCGTGACATGCTGACGCGCCAGATCGACTTTGAACGCCTGCGCCACAGCAGCCCGTTCAAACTGTTCATCGCGGCCACGCAGGCCAATACCGGCAAGCTGCGCGTGTTTCGGGAGCATGAACTCACGGTGGACATGCTGCTGGCCTCGGCCTGCCTGCCCAAGATCCACCACCCGGTGCAAATCGACGGTGAACCTTACTGGGACGGTGGCTACTGTGCCAACCCGGCGGTGTTTCCGCTGTTCTACGACTGCCAGTCGTCCGATGTGTTGCTGGTGCTGCTGAGCCCGCTCAAACATGCCAGCACGCCGCACAGTGTGCACGAGATCGAGGCACGCATTGCCGAGCTCACCTTCAGCGCCCACTTCATGCGCGAGATGCACATGTTCGCGCAGGCCACCGCCTATGCGCGCAATAGCTGGATGACTTGGGGGCGGCTGGAGCGGCGGCTACAAGGCATGCGCTTTCATATGGTTGATTCCAGCCAGTTGCCGCTACTGGAGCGCGGCGAAACCCGCTTGCTGGCCCATGGCCCATTCTTGGAATTGCTGAAGGAGCATGGCCGCCAGCGCGCCGGCCAATGGTTTGGCGACCACCGCTCCGCCATCGGGCATGCGTCGACCATTGATCTGCTGCAGCTCTTTGGTTGAGCTGCAGCGCGTATCGGGCTATCGAAACACCACAACTGGAATCTTGGTGTGGGTCAAGACCTTGTGCGTCTCGCCGCCCATTACCAGTGCCTGTATGCCGCGCCGACCGTGTGAGGCCATGAAGATCACATCGCAACCGGCATCCTGCGCCGTTTTCACAATTTCGGCATAGGGGTGTTCGCTGACGCAGTGCACCAGTGCGCACTCCACGTCGGCCTTGTCCGCGGCGTCCTTGAGCACCTTCAGGTGGCGTGCGGCCATGACCTTGGAGTCTTCGGCGTAGCGGTCCACCGAGTCGGACACCATCGTCGCCTCCAGCGCAAAGAAGTGGAAGGGCATGGTGACCGTCACGCCGGTGATCTTGGCATGGATCTCCTTGGCAAATTTCACGCCCTGGGCGATCGCCAGGTTGGAGAGATCCGAGCCATCCGTCGGAATCAAAATGTGTTTGAACATGGCAAGCTCCTTCACGGTCTGCAGCGGAAGTCTGCATGCATGCGGTGCCCCTGCGGCACTTGCCGCACGCCATAAGACCACCAGGCTCCCGAGATGGCGGCCTTCTGATCACCGGGCTAAGTGGCATCTTAAAACCACTTCCCCTGTGATGCACCAAGTATGGTGAGACGTGGCAGCTTTTGCAAATCCAGTTCACATTGCGCTGCAGCGCGTTGCACCACGGTTGATCCGCAACAAACCCAAGCCCGGTCAAGCCTGGGCCACGCTCTCCCAGATTTCTCCCATATTGGCTCGCACACTCAGGGCCATACCCATCGCAAGGAGTTCGCAATGCACACTGAAACACATTCCCACGACCCCAGCCTCGCCCGTGACCTGGACGCGTGGATAGCAAAAATGGCGGGCCGACGCCAAGCCCTGCGCTGGCTGGGCGCAGGCGCCTTGTCGCAGATGGCCTTGGTGGCCTGCGGCGGGGGCGGGGACGACGCCAGCACCAGCAGCAGTTCCACGACCAGCACCGCCACGGGAAGCACATCGACGTCCACGACGACGACCACTACTACGACTACCACCACCCCGACTACCACCACCACGACGAGCAGCGGCACCTGCTCGGTGATACCCAACGAGACTAATGGCCCATACCCCGGCGACGGCTCCAATAGCAACGCCAGCGGCGTGGCGAACGCGCTGTTGTTGTCGGGCATCGTGCGGCGTGACATCCGCTCCAGCATCGTCACCAGCAGCAACACCGCAGCCGGCGTGCCGCTGACGGTCACGCTGACCCTGGTCAACACGAAGAATAGCTGCGCCCAGTTGTCGGGTTATGCCATTTACCTGTGGCACTGCGACCGCAGTGGCTTGTACTCGATGTACTCCACCGGCGTGACCAACGAAAACTATTTGCGCGGTGTGCAGGTGACCGATGCCAATGGCCAGGTCACTTTCACCACGATCTTTCCTGCCTGCTATTCAGGGCGCATGCCCCACATCCACTTCGAGGTCTACGCCAGCTTGGCCGCGGCTACGACGACACCTGTCAGCGACCAGGTCCGTACCTCGCAAATCGCCTTTCCCACGGACGTGTGCAATAAAGTGTTTGCCACCAGCGGCTACAGCGACAGCATCCGAAACTTTGCGGCCATCAGCTTTGCCAGCGACAACGTGTTCAGTGATGGCTACAGCACGCAACTGGCCACGGTCACCGGGGACACATCCGCGGGCTATGTCGCCAACTTGCAGGTGGGAATCTCCGTCTAGAAATAGGGCCCCCACGTTCTGCCGCTGCGCGGGTCGCTGCCCCCCGAGGGGGTTAACTCGCCTTGGGGCGGCCCGGCGGCGAGTTGTCGCCCCCGTTTCAGAGGGCGCCTGTCTTACCATTAGGGGCCATGCCACAACCCCCACCCGCAGACGCCGCGCCCACACGACCCATCTGGATGCCGCAACCCACGCTTGCCCGCAAGGTGTTCCTGGCGTTGGCGTGCCTGCTGGTGACCTTGTTGCTGGTCTTTGTCGGCCTCTCGCGGTTGGGCTTGCAGCGCAGTTTGGGCGACTACGTGGCGGAGATTGAACTATCCCGCATGGACTGGCTGGCCACGCGGCTGGAGCAGGCGTATGCCAAGGACGGCAGTTGGCAGTTTCTGCAGCAAGACCCGCAGGCCTGGTTCCGGTTGCAAATGCCGGGCGAGTTGTTGGGGCGCCCGGGTAGCAGCGCCAGTACCGGACCAGAGCCACAAACTGGCGACGGCGGACCACCGCCGGGCCCCCCTGGCGTTAACCGACCCCTTGGAACATCTGGACCATCTGGCCCTCTTGAGCCCCAAGGCCCTCCGCCTGATCACGGCCCTGGCGCGGGTCCAGGCCCTGCAGGCGGCATGCAAGCGCAGTTGGACCTGTTGCCCCAGCGCTATGCACCCCCACCGCCACCCGATGCACCCAACGACCCCCGTGCCCGTACCGATTCGGTCTATGCCCGCATGGCCCTGCTGGAGCCGCAAACGCTCAAGCGGCTGGCGGGCCATGCCATCGACAGCGCCACGGCGGTCAAGCGCCCCTTGTTCCTGGATCAGCGTGTGGTGGCCTATCTGGCGATTGCGCCGCTGGCCAGCACGCAGACCGATGCGGGCAGGGCCTTTATTGCGCAGCAGTCCACGTTTGTCATCGTGTCCGGGCTGGTGGGGCTGGCCTTGGCGTTGTTGATCTCGTGGCAGCTCACGCGGCGTTGGCTGGCCCCCATCAAGGCCTTGATGCAGGGTGCCAGGGCCGTGGCCCAGGGGCAATTGGAAACCCGCGTGCCGGTGCAGGGCAATGATGAATTGGCCACGCTGACCCACACCTTCAACACCATGACCCAACAACTGTTTGACACCCAGGCCCAGCACCAGCGTTGGCTGGCCGACGTGGCGCATGAACTGCGCACGCCACTGGCCGCCATGCGCGCCGAGATCGAGGCCGTGCAAGACGGCGTGCGCCCCTTCAGCCCACCCACTGCCGAGCGCCTGCACCGCCAGGTGGTGCGCTTGGGCCAATTGGTGGATGACCTGCGCCTGAGCATGAACATGAGCGACGCCACATCGCCCGCAGCGCAGTTGCGCGACGGCGTTCGCCCCTTGGACAGTGTGTTGGAGGCGGCCAGGTTGATGGAGAGCCGCTTTGTGCAAGCGGGACTGACTCTGGATCTGGCGCCGTTGACTGCCATGGCACAGCAGACCCACTGGACCATGCGGGCCGACCCCGCGCGCCTGCACCAAGTCTTCGTGAACCTGCTGGAAAACAGCTTGCAATACACCCAGCGGGGCGGCACATTGCAGATCCATGCGGAGCTGCAGCCCGCCGCACCGCCCACGCAGCCCAAGCCGCAGTTGTTGATCCGTTTTGACGACTCAGCACCCGCGCCATCGGGCGCCGATTTGCCGCGTTTGTTTGAGCGCCTGTACCGCGGCGAGAGTTCGCGCGACCGCAAACACGGAGGCTCGGGCCTGGGGCTGGCCATTTGCCAGGCGATTGTGCAGGCCCATGGCGGCAGCATCACGGCCGCGTTGTCGCCCTTGGGCGGCTTGCGTATCAGCGTGGTGTCGCCGCTGTCCACAGATAGCGCAGAGGATGAGGCAACGGCATGAACACAACACAGCCCGCGCAAGCCATCTTGGTGGTAGAGGATGAGCCCGACATTGCATCGGTGCTGGTGGACTATTTGCGCCACGAAGGCTTTGCGCCGCAGCACGTGGATAACGGCACCGTGGCGCTGGACAGCATCCTGCGCCAACCCCCGGCCCTGGTGCTGCTGGATGTGATGCTGCCGGGTCGCGACGGCATGAGCATCTTGCAGGCTGTGCGCCAGCATTCGCAGGTCCCCATCATCATGCTGACCGCTCGGGTGGAGGAGATAGACCGCCTGCTGGGCCTGAACCTGGGTGCGGACGACTACATCTGCAAGCCGTTTTCACCACGCGAGGTCATGGCCCGCGTGCGCACCGTGCTGCGCCGGACTGCACCACCTGTGACGACCAGCGCAGCGCCCCGCGCACTGGTGCTCGACCGCGACAACCGCAGTGCCACGTTGCAGGGGCAGCCCTTGCAACTCACGGCCAAGGAGTTTGAATTGCTGCGCACGCTGGTCGCATCCCCCGGTCGCGTGTTTGCCCGTAGCCAGTTGCTCGACAGCGCGTACAGCGATGACCTGGACGCCAACCAGCGCGCCATCGACAGCCACATCAAAAACCTGCGCCGCAAATGCGCCGCCATCGACCCAGACCACGAGTGGATACGCTCGGTCTATGGCGTGGGCTTTGTCTTAGAGTCGAATTGATCCGCAGCCCTCGTGGAATGTGCGTAATGCGCTACTAAAAACATAGCAATATTCGACACGGATTGCGCGCTTGCCAGAGCGGCCGCGCGCAGGCACCTAGGCCTTTCCCTCCAACAACTCCGTAACAATCTGCCCCAACCGGCGCAAACCTTGCTCCACATCCTGCTGGTGCGGCCAGCCGCAGTTGATGCGCAGGTAGGGATCAAAACGCAGCGTGTTGGAAAACATCTGCCCCGGCGTCACCAGAATCTGCTGCGCCAGGGCGGCGTCAAACACGCGCCGGCTGGATAACTTGAGCGGCAATTCCACCCACAGCGACAGCCCGCCATCGGGCACATTCAGGCGCGTGCCTTCGGGGAAATAGCTGGCAATGGCCTGCGCCGTCTTCTCACGTTGCACATGCAGCGTGCTGCGCAGCCGGCGCAAGTGGCGGTCGTAGGCGGGTGATGCCATGTAGTCGGCCACCGCAAGTTGCGACAGCTCCTCGTTGCTGCGGGTTTGCGTGAACTTCAGCATCTCCACCCGCGCCTGCCAACGCCCCGCCGCCATCCAGCCTATGCGTATGCCGGGCGCGAGTATCTTGTGCAGCGATGCGCAGTAGATGACGTTGCCGGTTGTGTCCCACGACTTCATCGCACGCAGTGGCGCATCACCGCGCGTACCTTCGTTGACCAGCTCGCTGTAGGTGTCGTCTTCGATCAACGCGACGCCATGGCGTTCGCACAGTTGCACCAGGCCTTGCTTGTGTGCGTCCGGCATGATGCTGCCCAGTGGGTTTTGCAGATGCGGCACCACGGCCACGGCCTTGATGTTGTCGTAGGTCTGCATCGCCATCTCCAGCGCGTCCAGCGAGATGCCGGTTTGTGGGCTGGTCGGTATCTCCAGCGCGCGCAGGCCCAAGGACTCCAGCACCTGCAACAGGCCGTAAAAAGTGGGTGACTCCACGGCGATGGTGTCGCCAGGCCGCGCCACCGCGCGCAGCGCCAGGTTCAAAGCCTCGATACAGCCATTGGTGATTTGCACGTCATCGGGCGACAGCGTCACGCCCATGTCCAGCGCGCGCTTGGCCAGCACCGCGCGAAACTCCGGGTTGCCGCGCGGCGACGAGGCCGACACCAGCACCTTGGGCCGCGTGCGCAGCACCCGCATCGTGGCCAGCTTCAGCGCCTCCCCTGGGTACAGCTCGGGCGCGCAGCGGGCCACGGCCAGGTTGGTCTTGACCATCTGCAGCCGACCGCGGGCAATGAAGTCTGAGACCCGGGCGTGTATGCCCACGTATTGCGCCGGGTCCGGCGTGATGTCCATGCGTGGCTCGCTGACCATGGCCAGCGTGTTGCGCAAGGGCTTGCGCACAAAGTAGCCGGAGCGCGGCCGCGCCTCCAGCCAACCCTCGCTCTCCAGGTGGCGACTCAGTTGCATCGCGGTGGACAGGCTGACTTCATGCTGGCGCATCAGGCTGCGCAGCGAGGGCATGCGGTCGCCCACGTTCAGCGAACCCGCCTGTATTGCGCCGCGGTAGTGCGCGGCCAGGCGCTGGTAGATGGGCTGTTGCTGCTGTTGTGCGGTAGAGGAGGGTGATGCGGTGTCCATGGCCGATGTTCCTTGATCTGCGGTGCGGAAAACAGATACAGATTTGTCAAAACCGTACCGTAACAGATGCCAAACGGGGCGTCTGTTCTGC
>Ga0066464_1000679_pt1 | contig 12026 bp, 12 predicted proteins | sample LakWasMe94_HOW11_2_FD_59583 | JGI IMG/M metagenome (GOLD analysis project Ga0066464, IMG submission 59583) | Freshwater sediment methanotrophic microbial communities from Lake Washington under simulated oxygen tension - Sediment Metagenome 94_HOW11 | ecosystem: Environmental > Aquatic >...
CCCACCACGCGGTCCATCACGTCGCCGCGCGCGGTCAGCATGATGATGGGAATATCGCTCTCCTTGCGGATGGTGCGGCACAGCGCAAAGCCATCCATCTCGGGCAGCATCACATCCAGGATGGCGGCGTCAAAACCACCCTGGCGCAACTGGGCCAGGCCGGCGCTGGGGCGCGTGGCATGGCTGAGCTGCATCTCAAAACGGGCAACATAGGCGGCCAGCGGCTCACCCAGTTGTTCGTCGTCGTCAATCAGCAGGATGCGCATCGTCGTCATGCGCCGATTGTCCCACTGGCGTGGTGGCGCAGCAGTTGGCGCAAGCGTTGCTGGCGCGGCGCGGGCAAGCGGTCGAAATGGTCGGCCGCTTGTGCCAGGGACCGGTCCAGCGCCGCGTGGTTCTGTACCACCACCTGCGCCAAACACCGTGCGTGCTCCCGGTCAAACCGGGGACCCCAGACCAGGGCCAGCAGCTCGGCGGCCGGTTCCTGCACCGACGCCAATAGCGCCGGGCCATGGGAGCGCACGCTGGCAAACAGAGGTCGCATGCTGTGCATGGCTGGCACCCGCATGCCTTACCCGCGGTGCCACCAGCCGTGGTGTCCCTGTAGCATGGCTTCACGCACCTTGGTCTGCTGAGCGGGTGTCAGGCTGTCATAAAAATCGGCCAGCGCGGTGATCACTTCCGGGCTCTTGCTGGTGATGGCGGCGGTCTTCTCAGAAAGCAGGGTCTGGGCGCGGGTGCGGTCAAACTTATCACCCGCTACCAATGCCTGGACTTCGGCGCGCGGATTGGTGGTCTTGCCAACCAGGGCGGCACGCTGCTCCTGCAACTTGTCGGCCAGCACGCCCAGGCGTTGCTTTTGGTCGGCGTTCAGGTCCAGCTTGCTGGCCACGCGCCCAATGATTTTGCCGCGCATCTGGGCTTGGTCTTCGGCGCTCATGTTGGCGCCAAACTCATGCCGGTGGTGGCTGCAGGCGGACAGGCCGCCGACCAGAATGCTTGCGCCAAACAAGCTGAACAGGGTGCGTTTGATCCAGGGTTTCATGACGGTTTCCTTTGGAGGAAGGTGTTGAACAAGCCTGTATGGTGCCGGTGCCAGTCCGCCACGTCCTATCGCTGGAGTATCGATTTGTTTCAATATTTTTCAGTCCGACCGGGCACCTTGCGGCACACTGGGTTTGCGGGTGTGCGCCGGAACAGCAACGCGACACGCGCCTTGGCGGTGTAGGATTTGACGACAGGAGCCCACCCCGGTGTGACATGAAAGGTTTCGCGCATGCAGCCCAATGCACTCACCATTACCAAGTTTTATACGGCCTTTGCCGAACTCGAATCCACCAGCATGGCGCAGTGCTACGCGGACACCGCGACGTTTGAGGACGAGGTATTCACTCTGCGTGGAAAGACCGAGATCATGGGCATGTGGCACATGCTGCTGGAGGCCACGCGGGCCAGGGGCATGGACGCCTGGCGGCTGGAGTTTTGCGATGTCACCGCCGATGCCAATCGCGGCCAGGCGCACTGGGACGCGCACTACCGCTTTAGCGCGACCGGGCGCATGGTGCTGAACCGCGTCGACGCGCAATTCACGTTCAATGACCAGGGTTTGATCACCACCCACCGAGACCGATTCAACTTCTGGGCGTGGTCCAGCCAGGCCTTGGGGGCACCCGGCATGTTGTTGGGCTGGGCCCCGTTCCTGCGCAACAAGGTGCGCCAGCAAGCCGCGGGTAATTTGCAGAAGTTCATGGCCAGCCCCAGGCCGGCATGAACGCGTGAGCCGACTATGGCTTCACTGCTGGGTCGCGCAGGAGAATCGAGCAGTAGACCTGGGGTGAGTACCAAAGTGAGGTCAAGGGGGAGCACGCAGTGCGGAGGACACGAACGGCGGTACTTACCCCGGGTCTGCTGCGGGCGCGCTGCTGTGGCTCTAGCGCCCTGCCTTCACCTCGGCAACGCAGTACTCAACAACTTGCAGCGCGCGTTCCATGCTGCCCGCCATCGATCCGTCGGTGTAAAAGCGGCCGGCAATACCGAATGCGGGCACTCCCTCGACCTTGTAGGCGTTTTGCAATTGGGTCGCGCGCGTGGCCTTGGCCTGCACCGTGAAGGAGTTGTATTGCTCCAGGAACTTGGCCTTGTCTACCCCTTGGCGTGCGATCCATTCGGCAATCTGCTCACCGTTGGCAAGGCTGACTTTTTCCGTATGGATGGCGTGAAACACCTTGGCATGCAGCTTGTCGATCAAGCCCATGGCCTCCAGCGTCAAGTGCAGACGCTGCTGCGGCACAAAGCTGTCTTGGAACGCCACGTGGGAGCGCTTGAACGCGATGTCCTTGGGCAGTTTATTGAGCCAGGCTGCCAGCGTGGGCTCAAACGCGTTGCAGTGCGGGCAGTTGTACCAAAAGAACTCCACCACCTCGACCTTGCCGGGAGGGGAGTCGACCGGCGCGCGACCGTCCAGGATATGGTATTCCTTGCCGGCTATGGGTTTTTTGGCTTGGGCTTGCGCCAGGGGCGACAGCAATGCGGATGAGGCCAGCGCCGCACTGGCAGCCACCCGGGAAAATTCACGACGTTTCATATTCATGCAAAACCACTCCAAAAATGTGAGCTTGTGACCGTGGGGTTGGAGATAAGTTCCCGCCCTGCTTTAACCGCTGCCGATGACTGACTAACGCTGCACGCGTACCAAGGAAGTCTCCAGGCCCGCCTTCTCCAGCTTGTCCTTGTGGCGCTCTGCTTCTTCCTTCGTATCGTACGGGCCTGTGCGCACCCGGAACACCACCCGCCCCGATTGCTCGCGCTCGGTGATCTTGGTCTCGATACCGCTCAGGGACAACTTGGCCCGTTGACTCTCTGCGTCTTCGGCCGTGCGAAAAGCCCCCAATTGCACGAAGAACAGAAAGGGCTCGCTTGCCGTCGTGTTGCTGCCAGCAGCCTTGGCCTTGGCCAGGTCGCCCAGCGGGTCTGCGGAGACGGCCGGTTTGATTTCACCCTTGGCATCCGCTTTCGTATCTGCCTTGGCGGCCTTTGCATCGCTCTTGCCGCTATCGGCCTGCTTGACAGCAGCAGACGCGGCGGCGGATGCCGCAGCGGCAGCGGCCGTTGCCGAGGACTTGGCCGGATTCTTGCCATACAGCGGGGCGTTGGGGTCCCAGTCCTTGTTCTTCTTGGCCTCGGCCTCGTCCTGGTCTACCGACCGGCTCTGGCTCTTGTTCATGAAGGGCACGGGCACCTTGGTCACGTACACGGCCACAGCCAAGGCGGCAGCCAACCCGACCACGACGCCAATGATGAGCCCCAAAATGGTTCCGCCTAGCTGCTGCTTCATGCACTGTCTCTCTGGTTATTACATCTTTTGCGGAGCACTGACACCCAGCACCGCCAAGCCATTGTGCAACACCTGGGCGGTCGCGGCGACCAAGGCCAGGCGCGCCAGCTTCACCACTTCCTCGTCCACAAGGATACGTTCGGCATCGTAATAGCTGTGGTAGCAGGCCGCGAGTTCACGCAGGTAAAAGGTCACGTCGTGCGGCGCCTCGTCATTGGCGGCGGCGGTCAGCATCTCGGGGTATTTGGCCAGCAGCAGCATCAGGGCCTGGGCCTGCGGGCTGTGCAGCGCCGACAGGTCCACGCCCTGCAGGCTGGCCACATCGCCACCCCAGCTAGAAAGCACCGAGCAAATCCGGGCATGGGCGTATTGCACGTAGTAGACCGGGTTGTCGTTGTTCTTGGCCACGGCCAGGTCCACATCAAAGGTGTATTCGGTGTCGGGCTTGCGGCTGAGCAGGAAGAAGCGCACCGCATCCTTGCTGGTCCATTCGATCAAATCCCGCAGGGTCACGTAGCTGCCGGCGCGCTTGCTGATCTTGACCTCTTCGCCACCCTTGACCACGCGCACCATGGTGTGCAACACATAGTCGGGGTAGCCGACGGGGATGCCCACCCCGGCCGCCTGCAGGCCGGCGCGCACGCGGGCAATGGTGCCGTGGTGGTCGGTGCCCTGGATGTTGACGACCTTGGTAAAGCCGCGTTCCCACTTGGCAATGTGGTAAGCCACGTCGGGCACAAAGTAGGTGTAGCTACCGTCCTGCTTGCGCATGACGCGGTCCTTGTCGTCACCGTAGTCGGTGGACTTCAACCACAGCGCGCCATCCTTGTCATAGGTCTTGCCATTGGCAATGAGCTTACTCACCGTCTGGTCGACGCGGCCGCTGGCGTAGAGGCTGGATTCGAGGTAGTACTCGTCAAACTTCAGGTTAAAGGCCTGTAGATCCTTGTCCTGCTCGTGGCGCAGATAGGCCACAGCGAAGTTGCGGATGGACTCCAGGTCTTCCACATCGCCGCTGGCGGTAAAGCTGCGGTCATCGGCTACGACGGTCTTCTTGGCCAGAAAATCGTCGGCAATGTCCTGGATGTAGTCGCCGTTGTAGAAGGCCTTGCTGGCGGGGTTGTCTGGGTCGGTGGGCCAGCACTCGTCGCCCGGTTTGAAGCCTTTGGCACGCAACTGTGTGCTATTGGCCAGCGTCTGGATCTGCACGCCAGCGTCGTTGTAGTAAAACTCGCGGTGCACGCTCCAGCCTTGGGTCGCAAACAGGTTGCAAATGGCATCGCCCAGCGCAGCCTGCCGACCGTGGCCCACGTGCAGCGGGCCGGTGGGGTTGGCGGACACAAACTCGACCAACACGCGCTGGCCATTGCTGGCCTGGTAACCAAATTGGGCGCCTTGGCCCAGCACCTCGCGCACCACCTGCTGTTTGCTTTCGGGCTTGAGGCGGATATTGATGAATCCAGGCCCGGCGATTTCTATGGCGTCCACCCAGCGCTGGAAGGCGGCGTGGCCCAGCAGCTCTGCCTTCAGGTTTTCGGCCAGTTGGCGCGGGTTGAGCTTGAGCGGCTTGGACAATTGCATGGCCGCCGTGGTGGCCAGGTCGCCATGGGCGGCGACCTTGGGCGACTCAAACGCCGCCTTGGCACCACTCCCGGGAGCGAGTTTTTCGAGGGAGGCGGCCAGCGCCTCCAGAAGTTCGTTTTTTACAGACAGCATGCGGGGATTTTACGGGGCGCCCACACGGACTCATCCGCCTTGTCGTTTTGGGCGTTGTATGCTTGAATCTCACGGGGGATTTTTCTGCAACGATGGCGATGGCTGTCACACACTTAAAAGGACGAACGATGAAAAAATTTCTACCTCTGCTGGCCCTGGGTCTCTCCCTGTCGCTTGGCACCGCCTACGCGGCCGACGCCCCGACGGCGCAGCAGACCAAGATGGGCAGTTGCAACAAAGAAGCCACCGGCAAAAAGGGTGATGAGCGCAAGGCCTTCATGAAGGAATGCCTGAGCGCCAAGGCCGATGCCAAGAAAGCCCAGCAAGAGAAGATGAAGACGTGCAATGCGGACGCCAAAGGCAAGAAAGGCGACGAACGCAAGAAATTCATGAGCGAGTGCCTGAAGAAGTAATCTAAAAAAGCCCGACCAGCGAGGCTGCGTCGGGCTTTTTTACAACAATCTACGCGCTTATTTTTTAACGCCACAAACCGATGGCAATACCGGCGAACAAGGCTGCGCCCACCCAGTGGTTGACGCGAAAGGCCTTGAAGCAACCGTCCCGTGTGCGCTGGCGGATCAGCAGGTAGTGCCACACCACCTGCACGGATGCGACGGCTTCGCCCAGCCACCAGGCCCAGGGCTGCACCGAGGGCGCAACCACCCAGGACCAGATGGACAGGTAGACAACGTAAAACAGCATCACCGCAGGCACGTCCCAGCGTCCCAGTGTGATGGCCGAGGTCTTCATGCCAATGCGCAGATCGTCATCCCGGTCCACCATCGCGTATTCGGTGTCATAGGCCAGGACCCAAAACAGATTGCCGACCAATAGCACCCAGGCCTGCGAAGGGATGCTGCCTTGCACGGCGGCGAAGGCCATCGGAATGCCAAAGCTGAAGGCCACGCCCAGCACCGCCTGTGGCATGGACACAAAGCGCTTGGCGAAGGGATACACCACCGCCACGGCCAGGGCGGCAAACGACCACACCACCGTCGCGGTGTTGGTGGTCAGCACCAGCCCAAACGCCAATAGCGCCAGCACGGCGCCCAGCGCCAGGGCCTCGCGCACCGACACCGCTCCGCTGGTCACCGGCCGCTGCGCCGTGCGCTTGACGTGTTTGTCAAACTCGCGGTCCGCCACGTCGTTGATGCAGCAGCCCGCGCTGCGCATCAGGATGGTGCCCAGCGTAAACACGGCCAGCAAGTGCCAACCCGGAAAGCCCCCAGCCGCCAGCCACAAGGCGCTCAAGGTGGGCCACAACAACAGCAGCCAACCGGCTGGGCGGTCCCAGCGTATCAGTTGCAAATACAGCGCCAGGCGTTGGCGCGGCACCACCAACGTCACAGCCCCACCGCCTGCAGGTCCAGCCGGCCCGCCCGCAGCGGGGGGCACCAGAAATAGGCCCCCGTTACCGGCTTGGACATCTGGAACAAAGCGTCCACCACACCATCGTCCAGCCCCGCCATGCGACGCATTTGCGCCTCGAACGCATCGAAGGACTGGCCAAAGGCTACAAACATCAACCCCGCTTGCGTGCCCGCAGCCCAGGGCATGGAGCGCCGCACCACAAAGGCCTCGGGGCTGAAACTCTCTTGGGCGGTGCGCTTGACGTGGGCCGACGCGGGTGCATCTTCCAGCTCCTCGTTGTCGCTGCGCCGACGCCCCACCATGGCGTCCTGCGCCTCGGGGGACAAGGCTTCAAAGGCCGCGAAATCATGCCCCCATTGCTGCACGGCGACAAAGCTGCTGCCGTCCACGCCCGGCCCGCCACCCTGCACCAGCGCGGCCTGCACCGCTGCTCCATCCTGCGGGTTTTCGGTGCCATCCTCGTAACCGGTCAGGTCCCGCCCATGGCCATTGGGGCCTTGACCATGGCGAAACCCGTCCACCACGGCGTCCAGACGCAGAGCCGATGCAACCGTCTGCGCAATATGCCTTGTCCGGTGCACCAGATCGCCCAGGTCGTCGCCGCGCAACCAGACCCATAGCGCGGCGGGGGTAGACGGCACCGCCACGTAGGTGGCCGCCAGAGTCGGAAAGTCGCGCAAGCCCGGCACAGTGGCACCCAGCGCGGACACGGCGGCCGAGCCCAGGCCTGCCACGACCGTTTGGCCGTCGACCAGCGGTGCTAGAGCGGTCAGCGCCGCACCCAACGCATGCGGTGCATCGGTCAGTGCAAAAAACAGATAACGCCCAACGCGGGGAACGGGGGCCAGAATGCCGGGTTGGGCTGCAAGCGCCATAGCCAAAAAACTTTCTCTGAAATTCTTTTCTAGATTACGACAACCGGGCGACGCCCGGCAGTTCACACGCATAGATCGCATTGCGCAGCGCGGCAATGGCCTCGTAGCGGGTAAAGCTGCGCCGCCACGCCAGCACCACGCGCCGCGACGGCGATTCGTCACCTGGGCCATCGTGCACGGGCAGGTATTTGACCAGCGAATCCGCATGCCGGCGCGTTTTGGCCACCAGCGCACCAGACGGCACGCTCAGGCGCGGCACCAGCGTGATGCCCATGCCGGCTGCGACCATGTGTTTGATGGTCTCCAGCGATGAACCTTCAAAGCTCTTGCGTATGCCTTCGGTGTCGCTGGAAAAACGGGCAAATTCGGGGCAGACCTCCAGCACATGGTCCCGAAAGCAGTGGCCGTTGCCCAGCAACAGCATGGTTTCTTTTTTCAGCGCCTCGGTGCTGACGCTGGTCTGTGTGGCCAGCGGGTGCTGCATGGGGATGGCGGCCAGGAAGGGCTCGTCATACAGGGATGCGGTGGCCAGGCCGGTGTCGGGAAAGGGCTCGGCCAGTATGGCGCAATCGATCTCACCGGTGCGCAGCATCTCCATCAGCTTGACGGTGAAATTCTCCTGCAGGATCAGCGGCATTTGCGGCGTGCGCTTGATGACCTGGCGCACCAGGTCGGGCAACAGATACGGCGCAATGGTGTAGATGACACCCAGCTTCAGCGGCCCGGCCAGCGGGTCCTTGCCGCGCTTGGCGATGTCCTTGATATTGGCGGCCTGCTCCAACACGCTTTGCGCCTGGCGCACGATTTCCTCGCCCAGCGGCGTGACCGTGACCTCGTTGGCACTGCGCTCAAACAGCTTGACGTCCAGTTCTTCCTCGAGCTTTTTCACCGCCACCGACAGCGTCGGCTGCGACACATAGCAGGCCTCCGCGGCCTTGCCAAAGTGCCGCTCACGCGCCACGGCCACAATGTATTTCAGCTCGGTCAGTGTCATGTCATTCTCGGTTTTAGCGCCCCTGGCTGGGGTTGGCTCCGCCCAGATTTTGTATCAGCAACTCCAGACGCTCCTTCCAGGCCCGGCGATTCTCGGGGGTGCTGCCGGTCAGCACGCGAAACGGCACCAGGCGCGGGTCCTCCTCGGACCAGTAGTCGTCGCGCACGGCGACCTCGATTTCCGAGCCGATGCCGGTGACGGTGGCGCCTTTCAGACTGCCATGGAAGGTGCGCTTGTTGGCATGCAAGATCACGCGCCCCGTGGGATCCAGGTCAATCAACCAGACCATTTGCCCACGGCCATCAAAGCTCATCTCGGTCGAGGTGCCCTTGAAGCCGGCAGCCTTGCGCCATTTCTCCAACTGGACACCCGCGCGAGCCTCGCGGTCGGCTTCGCTCAGGGGAACCGTCGGGTCGTCTTCGGGCTCCACCGTCAAGCCCGCGGCCGCGGCCGCGGCCTCTTCTTCACGCTTGCGTTGCTCCGCGACCTGGGCCGCCAGCTGACCTTCCACCTTGTCGATCCACACCCGCAGTCCATTGGCGAACTGCTGAAAGTTGGTGGCAATGGGGTCGGGCACGCGGTCAATGCGCAACTCGGAGCGGTCGCCGCCGGTGCGTTTCATGGCCTTTTGCAGGGGCTCGTCGGTCGCCAGAAAAACAATGCGGCTAAAGCCCGTGGCGGTGGCTGGTTTTCCTTCCGCGCCCTTGACCGAAATCCTTGACACCTCGATTTGCAGACCGATGGCGGGCAGCGTAACGGCCAGCGCGCCGGTCTGCACCTCTTCATCGCCACCGGCCAAGGGTTGGCGGGTGTAGCGCCCGTTGCGGGAAATGATCTTGATCTCCTTGGCCGAGTGCCGTGACTCCACCGACAGGCCCTGGGCCTCGAACCGCAAACCACCGGGCACGCTGACAACGTTGGTGCGCAGCAGATAGGCCTGGTACTCCATATACAGGTAGACACAGGCGCCCAGCACGGCTGCGCCTCCGAGCGCCCACCACAGCAGGGAGAAGAATCCGGTCATTTCCATAGTACTCAGGCCTTCAAAAATTCTGCTTTTCCGCCCAGCCAACGGGCCACATGGCGCTCCGCCAGATGGGGATGGTGGTCCAACAACATGGGCGCCTCGCGCCTAGCCCACTCTAGCAGCACAGTATCGTGGTTCAAGTCGGCAAAGCGCAACATGGCTTCACCCGATTGTCGCGCGCCCAGGAACTCTCCGGGGCCCCGTATGTCCAGATCACGCCGGGCGATCTCAAAACCGTCGTTGGTTTCGGCCATGGCCTTGAGCCGTGCGCGGGCGGCCTGGCTGAGCCGTGGTGCATCGCCGGTGGAATACAGCAACACGCAGGCCGAAGCCGCCGCCCCGCGCCCGACCCGACCGCGCAGCTGGTGCAACTGGGAGAGGCCAAAGCGCTCGGCATGTTCGATCACCATCAGCGAGGCATTGGGCACGTCCACCCCCACCTCGATGACCGTGGTGCTGACCAGCACCGACAGATGGCCGGTCTTGAAGGCTTGCATAACGGCTTTTTTGTCGTCTGGCGCCATGCGCGAGTGCAACAGCCCCACCTGCACCGGCTCGCCATTGGCCAACTGCGCACCCTGCAATGCGGCGCTGAGCTCGGCATGGGTCTGTAGCACGTTCGTCAAATCCAGCGCCTCGCTCTCCTCGATCAGTGGGCAGACCCAGTAGACCTGGCGGCCCTGCGCGGTCTGCGCGCGGATGCGCTCCACCACTTCGTCACGTCGCGACTCGTTGACCACCTTGGTGATGATGGGCGTGCGCCCCGGCGGCAACTCGTCAATGGTGGAGACATCCAGATCGGCGTAATAGCTCATGGCCAGCGTGCGCGGAATCGGTGTGGCCGTCATCATCAGCATATGGGGCTCCATGCCGTCGTGCGTGAGCTTGTTGCGCAAAGCCAATCGCTGGGCCACGCCAAAGCGGTGCTGCTCGTCGATGACGGCCAGGGCCAGGTTCTTGAACTGCACTTTTTCCTGGATCACGGCGTGGGTGCCCACCACCAGCGCCGCCTCACCACTTTCAATCATGGCCAAGGCCTCGCGGCGTTCCTTGGCTTTTTGGTTGCCGGTCAGCCAGGCCGTGGTGATGCCCAAGGGCTCCAGCCAGCCCAACAGCTTGCGGAAATGCTGCTCGGCCAAAATTTCGGTCGGGGCCATCAATGCGCACTGCCAGCCCGCGTCTATGCAAATGCAGGCGGCCAGCGCGGCGACCACCGTCTTGCCCGAACCTACGTCGCCCTGCAGCAGCCGGTGCATGGGCACGGGACGCGCCAAGTCATGGGCGATTTCGGCGCAAACCCGGTGCTGGGCAGCGGTGAGTTTGAAAGGCAGGGTGGCCACCAGCTCGGTGTACAGAGGCAGCAGCACCGGTTGCTCCGGTTCGTTGGGCGGATCGAAGACCTCCGGCGCCACCATGGCCAATACGGGCGCGCGCAACGCGGCCCGTTCCCGGCGCGACTGCAACTGCGAGATTTGCTGCGCCAGCAACTCCTCGGCCTTGAGCCGCTGCCAGGCGGGGTGGCTGTGGTCCGAGAGCGTGTCGAGCGACACATCGGGTGCGGGGTGGTGCAAAAATGATAGCGCCTGACGTAGTGTCCACAGGGGCTGGCGGCTGATTTGACTTAAATCACCAGGCGCGAAGGTGTCCGACAGCTCAGAGCGCGCCAGCCCGGCCAGCACCTCCTTGCGCAACACCGGCTGCGACAGACCGGCCACCGTCGGGTAGATCGGCGTCAGCGCCTTGGGCAGATCGCCCGTGGCACCGCGAAAGGCCGGGTGCAGCATGGTCCAGCCCAGAAAGCCGCCCTTGACCTCGCCCCGCGCACGGATGCGGTTGCCCACGGCCAAGGCCTTTTGCTGTGACGGGTAAAAACTGAAGAAACGCAAGGTGCAGGTATCGGTGCCGTCGTCCAGCGTCACGATCAGTTGGCGGCGTGGGCGGAACGTGACCTCGCAGTCGGTGATGCGGCCTTCGATCTGGATGGTGTCGCCCTCGCGGGCGTCTCTGAGTTGCGTGATGCGGGTCTCGTCCTCGTAGCGCAGCGGCAAATGCAGGGCCAGGTCGATGTCGCGCTTGAGGCCCAGCTTTTCCAGGGCTTTTTGGGTCGGGGTTTTGGGGGTGGTCGTGCCGGTTTTGCCACCCGCCTTGGGACTGCCCTTATCGCTAGGCTTGGGGCTGGGTAAAGTGACAGTGCTGTGCGGCATGGGACAATTCTGCCCGTTCTTTCAATCTTGGTACGGGTTTGTTCAACCCTCAAGCACTTATGACCCCATCCGCACCCGACCACACTGTGGTCAACACCGTCACCACCACCCACACGCTGAGCGACTTCGATTTTGAATTGCCCGAAGCGCTGATCGCCCAGCATCCTGCCGCCACCCGCACGGGCTCGCGCCTACTGGACGGCACGGCCCAGCCACCCGTGGACCGTATCTTCAGGGACTTGCCGGTCCTGCTACGCGCCGGGGATCTGCTGGTCTTCAACGACACCAAGGTCGTCAAGGCCAGATTGTTTGGCGAAAAAGCGACCGGCGGCAAGGTGGAATTGCTGGTGGAGCGCGTGTTGGGCGGCAACCAGGTCGCAGCCCATATGCGGGTCAGCAAAAAGCCCGAGGTCGGCGCCACACTGAAGCTGGTCTGCGCGCCGGGCCACGCCGACGGTCTGAGCGCCACGATGCTCGGTCGCTGGCCCGATGCCGACGGCCCGCT
>Ga0066464_1000681_pt1 | contig 12001 bp, 10 predicted proteins | sample LakWasMe94_HOW11_2_FD_59583 | JGI IMG/M metagenome (GOLD analysis project Ga0066464, IMG submission 59583) | Freshwater sediment methanotrophic microbial communities from Lake Washington under simulated oxygen tension - Sediment Metagenome 94_HOW11 | ecosystem: Environmental > Aquatic >...
TACAACTTCCAGTGGGCCTGGACCGGTGGCTTTGCCTGCGCGCAGGGGCTGGCGGCGAAACTGAAGGGGTGACGCCAGCCACCCCCAATTGGCCCACCAATAAATTGCTGCCTTAAACGCCGGGCATGGAGAGGAAGTTCGGCACGGCTTTGACCCGGCTCATCCATCGCCGGATGTGCGGGTAGTCCGAGAGCGAGACGCCGCCTTCGGGCGCCAACGCCACGTAGGGGAAGACGGCGCAATCGGCGATGGTCGGGCGCTCCAACGCCAGCCACTGGTGGTCGGCGAGGTGCGCTTCGATCAAGGGCAGGATGCGCGCCGAGCGTCGCAGGGTGTCGGCCTTGTCGATGGCGTAACCAAACTTGTCTACCAGACGCGCCGACGCCGGTCCGTTTTGCACCTCGTTGGCCGTCGTCGACAGCCACTGCATGACCTCCGCCATACCAGCCGCGTCACGCGGGAGCCAGGTTTCGCCGGTGTATTTGGCAGCGAGATAGACCAAAATGGCCTGGGAATCACGCAGCACCACCGCGCCGTCGACCAGGATGGGAATCTCGCCCCAGGGGTTGAGCCCGATCAGCGGCGGTTTTTTGTGCGCACCACCGAGGAAATCGACGGCCTCTATCTCCAGTGGAATGCGCGCCAAGGCGGCGAACAGGCGAACCTTGTAACAGTTGCCCGACAACTCTAGATCGTATAGTTTCATTGATATCTCCTTGTTGAATGAATGGGACTACGGGATTTCATGGTTCAGTTGTGCTTCGAGCTCAGCGATGCGTTGACGCAAGGGGTCGATCACGTCCGCCAACTCATGCTCGCTGAAGCGCGGCGTGATGTGCCGAGGACAGTTCCAATCAAACGCGGCAACTTCGATTTGTAGTACCCGCTCGACCCGGGTGTCTGGCTCGTCGCTTTGCCCGCCGCCGAGCACCGCCAGCGTATGGGCGCTGACGTCGGCGATGTCAATCGAGCGTGCATGACCAAGTAGCTTGATGCGACGGCGCTGCGGGTAATCGATCAGAATCAGACAGACGCGATCATCATGTTGGAGGTTACCAACGCTTTGGTATTGCAAGTTGCCGCGGAAATCGGCAAAGACCAGGGTCTTCGCGTTGAGCACCTTGAGAAAACCGATACGTCCACCGCGATGCTGCACATAGGGCCAACCGGTTTCGCTCACCGTCGCCAAGTAAAAACTGTCACGTGCTTCGATGAACTTTCTTTCGTTCATGCCGAGCTCGGTATTGGCGATCTCGCTGGCCTCGTAGCGCTCGTTGTGCGCGCGCGTTCCTAGGCGTGCCTGTGTAGCTTTCACCGTGTCGGTGAAGGTCAGTTGCGCGAAGTGTCGAGGCATGCGGATATCCCGAGTTGGAGGTGGCGTGCGTCCCCTGCACGTTCAATGCAGCGATGGTAATGTCTCGAATCAGTTTGATAAATAGACCATAACGGCAATAACTACACCGAATATCGGTGTAATATAAAACCCATGGACAAACTGCGAGCCATGGAGATTTTTGTGCGCATCGTCGAGGCGGACAGCCTGACGGCGGCCGCAGCAGTGCTCGGGACTTCGCTCACTTCGGTCGGGCGTTCACTGGCGACACTCGAAGAGACGCTAGGAACCCGCCTGCTGAACCGGACCACCCGTCGCATCGCCTTGACGGACGAAGGACGCGAGTATTTCGAGCGCTGCCGCCGCGTCCTGGCCGAGGTTGAGGAAGCGGAGAATTCGCTTTCGGCTCGGCAGGCGCAACCAGCGGGCAAGCTGGCCATCACGGCACCGGTGATGTTCGGGCGCCTGCACGTCGGGCCGGTGCTTGCCGATTTTCTCGTTGCCCACCCCAAGGTCCGCGCGGAGTTGATGCTCTTTGATCGCGTTGTGGACCTGCTGGATGAAGGCATGGACGCAGCCATCCGTATCGGCCATTTGCGCGATTCGTCCCTGATCGCGGTGCCACTTGGCACCACGCGCCGCGTCATTTGCGCCAGCCCGCGATACTTGCGCGAAGCGGGCACCCTGGACAGTCCCGCCGACCTGATTCAGCACCGTTGTTTGCAGTTTCTGGGCGTGGTGTCGGGATCGGAATGGGAGTTTCCAGATGGCGGCGCCGACGGCAAAACAACGCGGGTTCCCATCCAAAGTGTCATGACCACCAACCAGATCGACGTCGCGCTCGACGCCTGCGTCATAGGCTTGGGCTGCGGGGCGTTCCTTGATTACCAGGTGCGTGAGGCACTCGCCGCGGGGTCGCTGCGGCGGGTCTTGTCGGCGTTCGAGCCGACGCCGATTCCAGTCCAGATCGTCTATCCCCATTCACGGTTGCTGTCGTCCCGGGTGCGCAGCTTCGTCGATTGGGCTCAGCCCCGGCTGCGGCAACGGTTGGGCGGTTGATCGCACCATGCCAGCAAGGGCTTGGTGTCAAATACGCAGGCGATAGGGCGCTCGCCGTCGCGCGCCAGCCACACGTAGTGGAACACCCTTACCGCAATAAATCTTCAAAACTCTGGCGTACGTCCACCCACACTTGGCGCGCAAAGGTGGAGACGACCACGCAATTTTTTGGCCTTTTGCGAATGACTGTATTGCTGTAGGGCGGTTGGTAACCACTCAGGCACTGTGCAAGCGCAGCCCCGGCGTCGCCTGCCAATGCCCGGCTTTGTCCACCACCAGCACGTCCACCTGCCACTGCGCGGCCAGACGCAAGGCGCCGTGGAAACCGGCAACGAACATGACCTTGGTCAGCGCATCGGCCAGCGCGCAACTCGGGGCGGCGACGGTGACACCGGCAAGCTCGGTCGGCGAGTAGCCGGTAAGCGGATCGAAGATATGGTGGTGGCGCCGGTCCGGGCTGAACGTGCATGCGTTGTCGGCCGAGGTGGCAAGGCTGCGCCCACCCAGGGCCACGTGGGTCATGAGAGCCTGCTCCTGGCGCGGATCGGCAATGCCCAGCAACCAGTCGCGCTGTGCATCGGGGCGGCCCAGCGACGTCCACTCCCCGGCATTGATCAGCGCCTGGCCGATACCGTGGGCCTGCAGTTTCGCCCGCACCAGATCGGCGGCAAATCCTTGGGCGATGCCGTTGAGCGTGACGCCCATGCCGGGACGGCGCAGGCGTATCTCGGCGTCGGAGATCTCCAGCCCTTGCCAACCAACGCTGGCGCGCGCCGCCGCCACGGCCGAGGCGGACGGCAAAACGCCTTGGCGTTGGGCCGCTTCAAAGCGGTTCCACAAGGGTTGCACGGTCACGTCGAAGGCGCCGCCGCTGCGCGCCGAGACGCTTTGCGCCAACTGAAAAATACGGACCAGATCCGGGTGTGGGGAGGGCAAGATGCCGTCCCGGTTGAGGCGGCAGAGGGCGCTTTCCGGATTGAACAGACTCATGTGCGCTTCAACATGGCGGATGGCACCAACCGCCGCGTCCAGCGCCCGTTCGGCCCGCGTTGCATCGGCGTGGGCCACGCGGAACGACAGTACGGTGCCGAGCCCCGTCAAGGTACGGTCATGCCACGGTGACCCGGTGCCATCACCCGATGGCGCATGGGACGCCTGCGCGGCGGCCAACCATCCCAAGCCCCCGAGTGCGCCCAACGCGCCCAGGCCCAGAGTAGTTTGCAGCACAGTGCGGCGTTTCATCAGGCTTCTCCTTGAACGGGTGTACGGGCTGCGGGGGCTGGCACGATGGGAATGTCCCCTCGGCGATTCAATTTGCGGCCTTGGGCAATCAGTGGCACACACAGTTGGTCGCTCTGGTAGATGGCAACGCAAGCCAGGCACTGGAAGCATTCGTCGTAGTCGATCGCCCCTTTTTTATCAATGGCCTGGTAGGTGCAATCGTTGCGGCAGCGCTGGCACGGTTGCCCGCACTCGGCGCGGCGCGGTAACCAATCGAAGTGACGAAGGCGGCCCAGCAGTGCCATTCCGGCACCGAGCGGGCACAGGTAGCGGCAGTAGCTCTTGTAGACCAAGGTGCTGAGCAGCACCAGCACACCCGCCCACGCCACAAACGGCCAGGCCCGGCCAAACACCAGGGTGATGCTGGTCTTGAAGGGTTCGACTTCCACCAGGCGATCGGTCCAGGGCACGGAGAAGCAGGCGACGATCAAGATGCCGGCCAGGATGGCGTACTTGACCCATTTGAGCCGCGCATCCAGGCGCTCCGTGATTTGCACCGGTCGAATGCCCAGACGCCAGACCAGCTTGCTCACCAACTCCTGCAGCGCGCCAAACGGACAAAGCCAACCGCAGAACGTGCCACGACCCCAGAGGAAGAAAGTGATGGCGACAAAGGTCCACAACAACACCGTCATCGGGTCGTACAGGAAGAAGTGAACGCTGCGCCCGGAGAGCACCGCCTGCAGCAGCGCCGTGAGGTTCACGATGGACAACTGGCCTTGCGCATACCAGCCGATGAAACCCAGCGTGAACAGCAGATAGGCGGTGCGGAACCACGCCAGCCGGCGTGTGCTGCGCGTCAGCCAGAGCTGGTTGCGCAAGGCCACCGTCAACACAGTGAGCCCCACGATCAGCACCACCAGTTCCCACAGGCGCGCGGTCCAGATCGCGTGCCAGGTCTTGTTGTCGGAACTCGCCGCCTGAAAATAGCTGGCGGGCAACGCGGTGCCGAAGGCAAAGCTCTTGCGTACGCGCTCGGGGTACATCATGCCCTTGCTACGCGTGACGTGCAGTTCAAAGTCCAGCGCCTGCGCCGGGTCCAACCCCGACGGCGCGATGACGCGAAACGCGCGCCACTGCGCGGCTTGCAATGCAGCCGGCAACTTCAGGCGGGTATCGAGATCGAGATCGCGGATTTCCAGCGGCAGGCTTTGCTGGTGCAGCGTAATGCGGTCGGGGACCGCGCCGCGCACAAAGTCGTCGCCCAGCATGGAATAGCGCCCGGTGGCCAGCACCAGCAGGGCGTGCTCACCCGGTTCCAGCCGCCGCTGCAGATAGGCCCAGCCGTCCGCCGTCATCAGGTTGCGCCCGACCATTGGCACGTTCAGATAAGCCACATAGAGATCGATAAAACCGTCGTCCGGCGCCCGCTTGGCATCAAGATCCAGACCTTCGCCGACTGTACCGGCAAAGGCTTGGTCAATGTCTCCGTTCCTGAATGTCGTTTGGGTGATGAGCCCGGATTTGACCAACGCGTCCCAGTCCCTGGGCGCGAACACATCGGGTTTGATGCGCGCCACCAGATCGGGGTCCCGGCCTTCGGCATAGCCCAGTTTGGCACGTGCCACCTTGAGCGCCGACGCCAGCAGCGTCTGGTTGAGAATGCGCACCGAGGCCGTGGCCTTGGCGACGCCATCGATGTACACATTGGCGCTGCCGACCTTGTTGGCACTGTTCAGGTTGGAACCCATCTTGATGTTCTGCACCAGCGACAGGCCCTTGTACTGGTCCACGAAGCGCCGCATCGGCCCTTCGCCCAGACCGTCCAGAAACACCGGTTCGTGCTGCGACAGCACCCGCACATCCATGAACTCGCCTTTGGCGCTGAGCAGCACCAGCAAGTTGAACGGGGTGCCGGCAAAGCCGGGAATGGGCGCCAGGTCAATGGACTCGAAGGCATAGGCAATGACGGGCGTCACCGTGGCATCCTGTTTCAGGATCGGCCAGACCGGAACGCCCTGCTCTTTCTCGCCGACGATCAGCGGCGCGGGGAAAGCCTGCACCATGGACTCGCGCGTCATCACGCCCGCATGGATGGGGGCACAGGCCAGCAGGATGACCAGATACGGTGCAATGGTGAGCAGATTCATCCAATACCAAATGCAAATTGCATGCCCCACGCTCGCCCACTCCATATCACGAGGTAATCACCAAGCGAATGCACGCGGCACGCAACTTGCGGTTCTAGCCCTGGAGCGATATTGGCCGCGCACGGTGTTCCAAAACCAGGCACATGTGTTTCGTTTTGGAAAAGCAGACGGGCCAACAATGATCGTTTACCCGAACTGTGAGGTCCAGATACACGGTCAGCGTTGCTCCCGTTGACGGAAATTACTTCAAAAACACTTACAGGAGACAACAATGAAAAATTTGAACGCGCTGGCCATCAGCATCTCGGTTTTAGGCGCTCTAGCCACCTTTCTTGCACTGGGGCCTTTAAGCGGGTTCTATCTCATTTGGGCCGCGTTTGTGGCTTGGGGTGCCTTTTACGCGCTGGGTGCGGACTTCGCCGCGCTGCAAAAACTGATTGTCTGCGGCGTCTTTGGCGCACTCGTGGCCTGGATGGTCGCGGTGGCCATCGTCGCCATTCCGCTGGCCGGCCCATTGGGCTTGCCTCTGTGGGCAGCGCTGGCGGTCGGTGGGGGCGTAGTGGTCGTGGTGCTGGCTGCCAACGTGCCGGCGCTGGCGACCATTCCCGCCACGGTGTTCGGCTTCGCATCAACTTTTGCCTACCTGCTGCAAACCCCCGATGTACTCAAGCTTGAAGTGCTGCTCTCGGTCACTCTGAAAAACTCGCTGATCGTGATTTCCCTTTCAGTAGTGGTCGGCGCCGTGTTCGGTTTGCTGTCGGCCCGTTGGGGTAGCGCCATGACCAAGCAGTAGGCCGTTGACTGGCGCACCGAAGCAGCGCTTGGGTTCGGGAGAAGCCGGAGGTCAACTCCGGCTTCTCCGTTCCCGGTTCGACAAGCGACCAATTCGAGAAAGTACTCTCATGAAACCTTATCTACCCTTGCGTACCGAAGACTATTTTGGCAAAGCAGCTGGCCTACAGGCCCCATGGCGGGCCAGCAAATGTGCAGTGAACGATGTCACCAGAACTGTTCACCTCTGGGTGACCAATCAAGCAGTGGAGTTTGAGCAGCGGCACGGCTGGTTTGGTGCCAAGACCGTCCAGATGGCGCCTCGGCAGACCCATTTGACAGACCGGCACTGGCGCCATGTTGACTGCATGGACTACACATGTTTCATTCATACGGCTGATTCCCTTGAGCCGGCTGACCACGAGCTGGACTGGTTCGGCCCACCCGATCTGCCGTTCACAAAACGGATTGCGAAAAAAATCTTCCTACTGCTCATGGAAGGAACCGACCTGCAGGTGATCTGCGACATTTTCAAAGTTCCGTTCGCTGAATTGTGGAAGTTCAAGTACGACTTGGACAACGGCCTACTGCATTTCGAATACACGCCGTCGGCACGTCGCAAACGCAAGGACTATTTGCCCCCGGTCGCATCTGAAGCGACCCGCCTGATCGCAATCGCGTCTGATGTGCAAAACAACCGGGAGACACTGATCGGCGTGCCGGAAATGACCGACCCGGTTTGGGAGAAGCTTATCACCGGTGGGCTCAATATCCAGATCAAGACCTTGGGCTTTCAACTGCTTCTGACCAAGCTGCGCCAACAAGTCCGTCTGTTGCAAAGTGCCGACGTGAAGATCATGAAATTGCGCGAATTACATCGCTATGTAGAGCGGCACGAGCGCGTGCTAAAGCATGAACTGGCCCAGTTGAACCAAGATTAAAACAGGAAAAAAAACATGAATGCATTGAACCAGGTACTGGTCGATCCACCTGACGCGGCCAAGCTTATAAGAAGTGGGGCCTACCTCGCAATTGCGGGCGACGAGGCGGTTCTCGTGGGTCTTCCAAAGGGCAACTGGATCGGTGGCACCATCCCGTACTTCATGGCGCGGGATGGTGGAGAAACCAGCCGCGAAAAGGTCTTCATTACCGCCCTAGACGCGCAGGGTCTGACAGCCCGCATCACGCAATATGATGCCACGCGACTTCCTCAAGTCTGCCTTGAGGCTCCGGACAATGGCTTCAGCATGATCATCCTTCCCGCCTTTTCGCAAATTCATTTTGAATTCGCAAAAAATGCGCCGATGTACGACGACATGTATTTGAAGCCACTGATCGGCTGGGTTTCCGGGATTCATCTTGACGACATGGGACTGCGTTCGCCCAAGGTCATCGACGGGCGCACCGGCGAACTGCTTGAAAACCGAGCCGTAGTGCTGCACATGCCCTTACCGGAGAATATTAGCGTCAATGTCAATATCGTCAACTTGTTCAGCCCAGGCAGCGGAGATGTGATCGAGTTCGATGACGGTGGTTTTGAAGCATCCACTTGCGTCATCAATGGCCAACCGACGCCCCTTGCGCAGTACCTTCGGGCGATTGGTCACGACACGCGCCTGCCCTTGGTCGCGGACTACAACGGCGCCCGCATCAACGTAAGCTTCAAATCAATCAACCCCGACAGCGGCGTCATCACCTTTTATGGTCCGGTATTTCCGCATACGCAATACCGACTGGCGCAACCCTTGGCAGACAGCTACGAAACCGCATTTGAAAGATCCACCGCCGAGCTAGTAAACGCCTGCTTTTCCTGCAATTGCGTTCTCAACTACCTCTATTGCGAACTGGAAGGAAAGCGCACCGGACGCGTCATTGGTCCGATGACTTTCGGTGAAATAGCCTATCAACTACTGAACCAGACAGCGGTCCACATGACATTGGAGAGGCACTGAGTCTTCACAGTGACTCAGCCTTTCAAAAAGAAAACCCGCCAGGCTTTTTGTGCTGGCGGAAACGGCGCCACTGGTTAGTGGTTAAGAATCCAGAACACTAGCTGGCGGGTGTCGCCTTCGGAGATGGCCACCGCGTTGGGCGGCATGGCAATACCGGCGGCCTTGTTCTTCCAGTGGCTGGCATACGGATTGGAGCCTTCCAGCACGATGCGGGTCAGAAAGTCGGCGGCGCCGGGTTTGTCTTTGTATTGCAGGGCGACGTCTTCCCAGGCCGGGCCAACGGGTATTGCACCATTCTTGAGGTCCTTGTGCTTGAGGCTGTGACAGGTAAAGCAACCGGCCACATTGGCCATCTTGACGGCCTTCTCGTCGTTGACAGTGTCGGCTTTCGCTGCCAACGGAGTGAGCATGAGCAAGCCGGTCAGGCCGGCCAGTAGGGTGCGTTGAATCATGGTGAGAACTTTCCAGGAAAAAAAACAATTACAAAGGCAAGACCAGGCGCAACCCCAGCGTCCAGTTTCTGCCGGGCGCCGGTTCAAAGAACTGGGACGAGGCCTGGTTGACGATGACCGAACCCACGTAGTGCTGATCCGTCAGGTTGTCGATGCGGGCGTAGGTGGTCAGGCTGCCGGAGCCCACCGCCCAGCCATGGCTGGCCTTCAGGTTGAAGGTGGCATAGCCGTCGGCCGATGCGGTGTTGACGTCGTTGGCAAATAGGCGACCGGCCCGTGTGAACTCAATGCCCGCCTGGCTGCCCAGCCCAGAGGCCCCTTTTCCGTTGTCCACGGGCTGACCGCTCCACAGCACTTCCGAGAACAGAAAGCTTTGCGGTATGCCCGGGATCTTGTTGCCCGACGCCACCGTGTTGGTGCCGCTGGTGAAGGTCTTGGAGAAAGTCGCATCCACCATGGAAGCGGCCAGTGTGGCCCGTACATGGGGCGTCAGCAACGTGCTGCCAGAAAGTTCCCAGCCGGTGCGCGTCGTCCCCGGTGCATTCTTGAAAGTAGAGTTGCCACCTGTGCTGCTGGCCACCACGATTTCGTCCGTGGAATCGATCTGGAACACCGCAAAATCCAGTCGCGACCGCGGGCTTGACGCCCACTTCGCGCCGGCTTCGTAGTGCTGGCTGCTCGACGCATTGACCGAGGTGTTGAAGGCCGGCACGCCCGCGCCACGGTAGGCCACTTCGGCCAGCGTCGGGCTCTCGAAACCCTTGCCGTAATTGGCATACAGGTTGAGGCTGTCAGTGGCATGGTAGGTCAGACCCAGCACCGGGCTGGTCGCGTCGAAAAGGGTTGCGCCGGAGCCATTGCCGTCGCTCAAGAAATGGTCGTCGCTGGCAAAGCGCACGGTGCTGTGGCGCAGACCGGCCACCACCGACACATGGTCCGACACCCGCGCCGTCGCCTGTGCAAAAAAGTCGCTGTTCTCGGCCTGGTTGTCCTCGTTGCGTGTGGTGGTGGCTTTGACGCCGACTGCGGCGGCGCCGCCCTTGCGCGTCTCCCGGGAGCGGTCAAACTCGTAGCCCGCGACCCAGGTCACGGGCGTGGCGCCCAGCCGGGTTTGCGCGTTGTACTGCAGACCCGCGCCGAAGTAGGCCCGGTTCAGACTCACCCATGCACCGGTGGGCGTCGCTGGCGGTATGCCCGCCTGGTATTGCACGTTGTCCCGGGTGCCGTAGTAGGCCCGCGCCAACACGAAGCGATCCGTGTCAATGGTGTGGACCAGGGCACTGCCTATTTGGTTTTGACGCACTTCCTTGCGCACGCCGCGGTTGACGGCATTGGTCCCGGCCTGCTCCGGGTTGGTCGCCATCTGTGCGGCGGTGAGTCCCAGCGGGTCCTGCGCCAACGGCATATCAAACTGGTTAACCACGACGGTCACGCGGGTGTTTTCCTGGACGTCGAAACTCAATTTTCCGTTGAACTGCCTGCGCTCGGTCTTGCTGTTGTCGCGGTAGCCGTCGGTACCAAAGGTGCTGTAGTCGGCCACCAGTGCGTAGTCATTGACGTGGCCCGCGTATTGCACGTCGGCGCGGTGCATGCCGAAGGCACCGGCGTAATACTGGGCGTCGAATTCCGGCTGCTCAGGCGCGTCACGCGTGAAGGCCTGGATCACGCCACCCGACGAATTGCCATACATCTGCGCCAGCGGTCCACGCAACACTTCGATGCGATCGGTGGACGTGAGGCTGATGGAAGAACCCTGTCCCTGCCCATCCGGTGTGGTCGCGGGAATGCCATCGATCAGCAGACGGATACCGCGGATGCCAAATGCCGAGCGCGCACCGAATCCGCGGATGGACACTTGCAGGTCCTGCGCATAGTTTTGCCGGTTCAAAATCGTCAGGCCCGGCACCCGGTTCAGAGACTCCGACAGGTTGACCTGGGGACCGGCGTTCTCAATCGTCGCCCGGTCCACCAGCCCAATCGCCGCCGGCGCATCGAAACTGCGCTGCCCGGTGCGAGAGGCCGACACCACGACGTCGTCCAATGCCTCAGCACCCGCCCAGGAATGGCAGGCCGATGCCACGGCCACCGCCAACGTTGTCTTCAGGATCCCCGCCAAGGGTTCCCTTGTTTTGCTTGCCTTAAGCATATCTTGTTCTCTATCCATCGCCTGTTCGGCAAAAACTGTGACCGGTTTTGTGTAAGCGCGCCGCAGAACGGACAGCAGCGCAGCCATCGATCTCAACGCAATATCTGAGCCAAGGGAATCAGGTCCCGTGCGATCACTGATTTGCTTGCGCGTGGCGGGCCCGCGTGGGGGGCAGTGGCTCGCCTTGGGACACTCACCTCGTCACATGCGGTGTTCATGACCCATCCAGCCACTGTCATGTTGTTCACGTTTGACACAGCGTGCAGGGTTAACGCGAACCGTACAAACCCGCGTATCTGGCATTTATGGGGAGCAGAGCTCCACAGCACACGCGCAAAAGGCCCTGCGAGCGACCTGGGCACGTTCTTTGCGAACGGCTGCCTCGGAGTTTCAAATTCCCTCGACCCGTTTCCATATTTAGAACCAGGAGATATTTATGCGCATGAAATTATTGGCCACGCTGATGGCCTGTGGCTTTGCAACGGGGGCGGTGCAGGCCGTCGTCACGCAGCAGATGATCGACAACGATGCAATCGACACCAAGGACATTCTCTCGTGGGGCATGGGCGGCCAGGGCCAACGCTTTTCTCCACTTAAGCAGGTCGACACCCAAAGCATCAAGCGGTTGGTACCCGCATGGAGCTTCTCGTTTGGCGGCGAAAAGCAGCGCGGTCAGGAATCACAGCCCGTGATTCACAACGGCAAGATGTTTGTCACAGGTTCCTACTCCCGCATCTTTGCACTGGACATCAAGACCGGCGCAAAGCTCTGGAAATATGAGCACCGCTTGCCCGAAGGCATCATGCCCTGCTGTGACGTGATCAACCGCGGCGCGGCCCTGTTCGACAACCTGGTCATCTTCATGACCCTGGATGCGCAGATTGTGGCACTGGACCAGGACACCGGCGAAGTCGTCT
>Ga0066464_1000683_pt1 | contig 11981 bp, 7 predicted proteins | sample LakWasMe94_HOW11_2_FD_59583 | JGI IMG/M metagenome (GOLD analysis project Ga0066464, IMG submission 59583) | Freshwater sediment methanotrophic microbial communities from Lake Washington under simulated oxygen tension - Sediment Metagenome 94_HOW11 | ecosystem: Environmental > Aquatic >...
CTCAGCACCCACCTCAGCACCCACCTCAGCACCCGCCTCAGCACCCACCTCAGCACCCGCCTCAGCACTGCTTGCGAAACAGGATCTGCGACACCTGAGCTCGCTCGCGGTGCTCTTCGTCGGTTTCACGTATGGAGCCAGTCCGGAATCCAGGTGAGCCGCGAGATTGGATGCAGGCGCGGCATCGAAGTGGATGCTAGTCCTGCACATCATTCATACCCGCGGCGTCCCTTGCTCGGTTCCGTCCATCACTCCACATCAGCTGCTGGCTCCGCCTCAGCGTGAATACCTAGCGAACTCCCTCACGGCATCCGGCCTGCCGATTGATGGCGTTGCCGTAGGCATCCCGGTAAACCGCTGATGTTGAAGCTTATCCAGAAGCCACCGTCAGGTGAAGCGCCGTCCGGTTTGGATGCCGCACAGGAGGGGTGCTGGCTTACCGGCTTCGCGCCGACGGTATCTCGTGTGGCAGGCTGCAAGTGTTCGCCCGGACTTCAGGCAAAGCCCTCCTTTGAGTCGCTCGTCCGGCTGGCTGCTTAGTATTCGTTCCCGTCTGCGTCGCTTCCATCCCTAGATGCTGGTTTGAGCCCAATCCGATCTGCCATGCCACCGGATCGGGCGGCTGATCCGGATCCGTGAAAGAGCTTCACGGTGGTTAATTGAGCGTGCATAAACTGGGAATTTGCAGACGCATAAGTAGGGCGGCACGCATCCAAGATCGAGAGCTAGCGTGCACGGCGCTTGACGCCTGTGATGTACTGAGCGAAGACGGGATCTGCCAGCTCGTGGAGCGCTACAACGGGCGCTGCGGGACGTTGGATTGATTAGCTGAAAGCGACCCAAGCCGGGGGTAACACTTTTCCAAAAATAGTCGGTCGCATGCGCAGTGAATTCAAGGCTGATAAGTAACTACGAAACCGGTGGCGATTCACCCATCGTTTCTCCTCCCGATCATCTTTATTGTGACGGAGCAACTTTACACCGAAAGAAAACCTAGAACTTCCCATAAAAATGAGATGCCAGAAAAGAGCGATCAATTGGAGATTTGATTTGCCGATATGCAGTCGCTGGCTCAAACGATGGGCAGGTCCGTTTTTGGCCGGATGGGCCTGATCGACGTTATCCGGCGTCGGCAGCTTTACGCGTAGTTGCCGACTTTCGCCTGCTGGCGATGAACTTGAGCAGGCGCCCCGTAGCCGCCATCGAGAATTTCTTAAAGCAGGCGCTCACCCAAACAGCTTCTGCGCCGTCTCGGCAATCAGCCGTCCCTGGAAGCGGGCGCCTTCCAGTTCGATTTGCGACGGCTGGCGTTGTCCCTGTCCGCCTGCGATGGTCGTCGCACCGTAGGGCGCGCCACCCACGACTTCGTCGAGCGTCATCTGGCCCTGATGGCTATAGGGCAAGCCGACGATGGTCATACCGAAGTGCAGCATGTTGGTGATGAGGGCGAACAAAGTTGTCTCCTGCCCGCCATGCTGAGTGGCCGTCGAGGTAAACGCGCCGCCAACCTTGCCGTGGAGCGCTCCGCGCGCCCATAGCCCACCGGTTTGATCCAGGAAGCTGGCCATTTGGCCTGGGATGCGCCCGTAGCGAGTTGGGCAGCCGATGATGATGGCGTCGTAATTGGGCAATTCGTCGACGGTGGCAATGGGCGCCGTCTGGTCCAGCTTGAAGTGCGCGCTCTTGGCAATATCTGCCGACACCGTCTCCGGCACGCGCTTGACGTCTGCGGTGGCGCCGGCAGAACGTGCGCCTTCGGCCACAGCATTGGCCATGGTTTCGATATGTCCGTAGGTTGAGTAGTACAGTACGAGCACTTTTGCCATTTTCTTCTCCTGATGGGGGTAGGGTTTCTTGGTGAGCAAGGCACGCGGCGCATATTCTGAGCGACACAAGCGAGTTAATTATTCTATGGTGAGTAGCGGCTCAGGAAAAATTGGTTCAGGCCAGACTGACCTTTATCAATAAGGGCACGGGGAGCAAGCGATCGCACCGAACTTGGCAAGATCAAAACAAGCAAGACCATACTAGCACTCCTGATAGGAGCATCACGGGATAAGGCGTGACCGAAGCAGCCGACGGATAAACCGCCCTGCAATCGTGCAGAATGCCGAGCTATGCAAGCACAAGGCGCCGGCAAAGCCAACCAAGCACCCCAGCAAGGTGTCAGAAAATTGTGCTTGCATTTGGACTGTCGGCTGGCTGTGTCTCAGTACCGCCAGTTGCTGTCCTGAATGAACGTCCGGTGGCGCAGTTCTTCCCTTAACGGCGCCTATAGCTTCCCACTGCAATCGCTCAAGTACGTCATCGATTTCCTTTCCGACACGCACGCCTTGAGATCCCGATGCCCGAGTCGCCCGCCATATGACGGCTGCGGCAATCGAAGGAATTTGATTCTGCCAGGCCAGACGTGCGATTCTTTGCCGCGGTCTTCACTGACTTGCCCATCGCATCACGCAAGGCCTACTCATTATCGATGTCACCGCAGGCGGGTCGTCCCCCACGAGATCAGCGAGCCCGCCGTTACCATCGCCACCCCTAACCAGAACGTCCAAGGCGGCGTAACGCCGAGCCAGATGCCTGCAAGGCAACTCGACAGGACCGGCGTAAAGTAAGAAAGCGTTACCAGCAGGCCGCTACTGCAGCGCTGTAAGGTGTTGCGGTGAACGCGCCGAGCACCTTTACCTGTAGCGCCGCCAGCCCAAGTAAAATTACCACGAGCACGATTCCTACTCCGAACATGCGGCCGGCGCAGCACTCCCCCAGTTTGTCACTTTACATGACGCTGTCGTCGTATTGCAGTTCATCATGCTCACGTTACAAAGACAATCGAGGCAGGCAAACGGTGAACTTGTTTCCGTCGCTGAGACCTTTACTCACACGCTGCACAGTTGCTGTACCATCCTCAAGAGGTGATGCCAGTATCGAAAGGAACGCTAACGACCTCCGGAATACCATGATTACAATCTACTGACGGGGTGAGTGGAATACGCACTTAGAAAATCAGACCTTGAGACGGTGGGCCGTTCTATTCGCTAGTTGTGTCTTCCAAAATTGATTTGCCTTGAGTGGATGGCACGCACTACCTGCTTTTAACTATCTCTTTACGCTGCCGCCAGCGCTTTTGCTCTTCGGCACGTGCGACAGCCTCAGCGAATTGACGATCCTTCAGCTTCTTATAGTGATGAGCCGCCCAGATGGCTGCACCCGCCATCACAAGGAACGCTATCACCGCAACGATTGGCAGAAACAGCCACCCGTGCCCGTTGGTAGGAAGGCCGCCAGCGCGTGCAAAAGATGCTGATGGCGCTAGCACGAAAATAAATCCGGCAGGGGTGATGCGCATAGACCGCTCCGTCAGTTTTGACCATTAATAGTATGTCCCCGCTGCGGCAAGGGGCTTTGCGCCGGCGCAGTCCGGCCGCTGCATTTTTCCATCGTCTCCTGATAAGCTAGTTCGGCAGGACGAACAAACTGTGATGCCCCCCTCGATTTGCCTGCACCTTACCTGGGTGCCAGACAAAAACCGCGTCACCTTGTCGAACGTGGCATGCCGCGAGCACCCGCTTCGTAACTCCTTGAAAGCATCATCCATTCCCCGGACGTTAAGTGACTTTTCATTTGCGTGCCAATGAAAGGTGACGCGGCTTGCATAAGCAGACATGTCCCGAACATTTGTCTGGCTGATTTCCCATCTATCCCTGCCATTTCTATTTTGAATCAAGGAAAAAACAACTTCCGTGCGCGCTCCCTAATTCATGGTATGCCTTTTTCGCAACACTCCTTTTAAACTCGGCGCGCATACCATTGCCCGGCCCATAAGCCGCGGCATGCAATGACACTACTGCACCGGAAAAAGCCCCCTTGCAGCAGCAGTGGCGTCTTCGCACCTATATATCAACAACTAAGGGAGACAAGAATGGCTAGCACGAACAACAAGGCAGCAACTTCAACAAAGGTCGCAATCCTGACCGGCGCGGCAAAGGACGATCTTTTCAGCTTATCGCAAGATGACGTGATCTTCTCAGGCAACGTCATTGCAAACGATCCGGGTTCGGCCAAACTCGTTGCTCTTGGCATTGACCAAGGTGCGACCGCGTCAGCATCCGCATCCGCTCAGAACGTGACACTGGATAGCGGCGCGTTGATCTCTATCGAACAAGGTAGCTTGAGACTCGACGCGGCAAACGCACATTACAACGCGCTGGCAGAGGGGGAAGCCAAGACCGAGACGGTCTGGTACAAGATTCAAATGGCAAACGGCGCCGTGAGCGTGGCCAAGGCGCAGTTCACCATCGTCGGCAAAAACGATGCGGCCAGCATCGCCGGCGACATGAACGGATTAACGGTCGAAGACGGTATGCAAACAGTGACCGGCACATTGGCTATCTCCGACGTGGACCACGACGAAGCGCACGCGCGCAGCGACAGCGGCTCGACGGATTATGGATCTTACACAGTCGATACTGATGGCCACTGGTCATTCACTTTGGACAATACGAAGCTCGCTGTGCAACAGCTCGCTGCCAACGAGACGCTGGTCGACCACTTTACCGTCACCAGCAAGGATGGCACTGCGACACAGGAAGTGGTTCTGACAATTGCAGGTAGCAACGATGTGGCCAGCATGGACGGTGACGTCAGGGGAGCAGTCACTGAAGACGGCACGCAACTGGCAAGCGGAACGCTGACGGTTACCGACGTCGACCATGGCGAAGCGCAGACACGCAGCGACAATGGGACAACAGACTACGGTTCCTATATGGTCGACACCAACGGCCAGTGGACATTCGCACTCGACAATGCGCTGAACGCGGTGCAGCAGCTTGGCGCGGGTGAAACCATGGTTGACCATTTCACTGTCACCAGCCGCGACGGGACTGCGACACGCGAGGTGGAGGTCATCATTGCCGGCAGCAATGATGTAGCCAGTATTGGCGGGGATATTACAGGTGTCGTGAATGAAGACGGCGTGCTGATAAGCGATGGGACACTGAAGGTGAAGGACATTGACAACGGCGAGGCGCGGGCCCTGGCTAGTACCGGCGCGACAACCTTCGGTGAATACACGGTCGATATGCATGGGCGGTGGTCGTTTGCTCTCGACAACAGCAGCGCCAAGGTTCAAGCGCTGGGCGCCAATGACATTGTGTATGACAGTTTTACCGTAACGTCGCTCGACGGCAGCGCGACGCAGACTGTTTCCATTGAAATCCACGGCACCGACGAGGCTAAAATGGTGGCACTGCCGGAGAAGTCGCCAGTACCGTTTACCACGACTACGACTACCAGCTTTACCTCGCAGGGAGACAGCTGGACCGGCACGGCTAGCAACGACTATGCGAATGGCCTTAGCGGCAAGGATTATCTGATCGGCAAAGGCGGCGACGATTTCCTCGTAGGCGGCAACGGTGATGACACGCTGAACGGCGGCGACGGCAACGACTACCTGCTCGGCCAGGGTAACGGTGACACGCTGTCTGGTGGTAACGGCAATGATGTGCTTGATGGCGGACAAAACGACGACAACTTGTACGGCCAGTTCGGTCAAGATTATTTGACCGGCGGGACGCAAAAGGACGTGTTCTTCTTCTCGGCTGTCAGCGAAGGCCTCGATGTCATTAGCGACTTCGAGAGTGGCACCGATCGACTCGACTTTAGCCTCGGAATCACCTTCGCGTCGACCGTGATCTCACTCGTTGATACTGATAGCAACGGAATTGCCGATTCGACACTGGTCACTGTCGACGGCCATCAGTTGGTTATCCTGCTAGGGCTGACCACAGACATTTCCGCCGACATTAACTGGCATTAATCTCTAAATCGGCAGCGTCGGGCTCAGCGACGTAAAACGGGCAAAGAGCCGGCATGCACAGGGTTTAAATTATTTATCTTTGCATGCCAGTGACAATGGCATTGGATAGGCGTTACTGCTGACAAGGCGGATTAACGGTTCAGTTTAGGTGTCGCCAATGCAGTCGAGCGCCAGTACGTGCTCGCCTGCATTGGCAGAACGCAGGCTGGGTAACGATAAAAGCAAAGCTTTAACGTAGTTAAGGCCAGAAACACACATGCCACAACCCACGCCAACAGGCGAACACAACTATTCATACGCTAGCCGTAAACGTCGAATCCATCTGCATGCCACCTAGTCAGAGCCGGATCATCTGCCCGGAAGACCCTGTAGTGTTGAGAGGCGCTTCAAACTGACCCCCCAATTTTCATCGGGCCAGCTGCTCCGATAGTCTCTGTCTTAACGCTACAAAACCCGGCTCGGATCAGACGCATTTTGATTTTCATATCAAATGGACTCGCATCACGGCCAGTAAAGCTGGCACGTTAAAGAATGGCATACCCCGTTTTGAACCGTTGATCGATACTCGTATGTTTGCAGGTGGGTGCAGGCCATTCAGAGATACACGACAACCAGACTGCAAATTCAGCAATATTCTCCGGGGAATATTCACGCGGACGGACTTGAAATCGTCAACGTACTAATCTTCGATAGCAGATCAGTCCAGGTAATACTAGATGGATGGGAGTCGTCACCGATTGCTGTTGGCCCGTTGCAGGCCCTCTTCCTATGAGAAAGAACGTCGGGTATAGGGCGGAAATCAGTCGTACAGTACGTCAGCGAGGAGTGGCCATACAAGTTGCAAACCCGGCTCGCGCTGAACGTTTCACTCCTCTTCAATTTTGTGACTTCGTATGTTTCGTACTAGAAATACGATAGCATTAGAAAAAGTATAGTGTGAGGTCCCTATTTCTTCGTCTGGACTGGGCTGACGGTTATATATTTTTGGGATATCGATCATGTGGCGGAATTTGACAGTTAATTTGGCCGACCTCCTTTTCTCGGTATCGGAGGCAATGGATCTGTCCGATAGCTCGCTAGTACACCATCAGATTCGGACAGCATTTGTCACATCTGAGCTTGCACGCGCTGCGCGGTTGGACTACGACCATATTGAACGTTTATTTATAGCGGCCTTGCTGCATGATATCGGCGCCCTATCTCCGGAAGAGAAAATCGGGGCACACCTCTATGAAGACTTGCGTCCTGAGTCGCATTGTTTGCGCGGAGGGAAACTGTTTCGGGAAGCCTTCTGGCTTGAGCCATCGGCCCAGATCGTCGATTGGCACCACACGACGATCAAAACGCACTTAAACGCCGGTCGCTCCATTGACCAGTTTGATGTACTGGGATCACAGATCCTCTACCTTGCGGATCACCTCGAACGGGCCATTCAGCGTGACACGTTCATCCTTCATCAGACGGACAAACTACGCGCACGGATCCATGGGCTTTTAGGGGAAGCAATTCATGCCGACGTGGTGGACTTGTTTGACAAAATTGCCATTCCCGATCACTTCTGGCTCACGTTGGTCTCGAAGGATCTCGCGCGGCAGTTGTACGAGCGAAATCTGCTCCGCTCGATTGATCTTGATTATCAAGCGGCGCGTTCGATTGCATCGGTATTCAAAGACATGACTGACTTCCGTTCACGCTTCACCGCTACGCATTCCACTGGCGTGGCCAACTGTGCGCGTGGCATTGCGGAAGTGCTGGCATTCGCTGGAAAGGACCTGCAGCAGATCGAATTAGCCGGATTCTTACATGACATCGGAAAACTGGTGGTGCCTAACGCAATCCTATGCAAACCGACACGATTGACAGTCGAAGAATACGCCGTGATCCGGCAACATCCGTATTACACCCATCGCATCCTGTCGCGCGTGCGCGGCTTCGAGCAGATTGCGGAATGGGCTTCGTATCACCATGAACGACTCGACGGGAGCGGCTACTGTGAACGACTCGGGCGGGCCGAACTCGACGTCGGCGCCAAGGTGATTGCGGTAGCCGATGTTGCCATCGCAATTGCCGAGCGTAGGCCATATCGCACGCCCGGTGATAAAGCGACAGTGCTCAAGGAACTATTCGGAATGTCAAAAAAGGGGATGCTCGAACCCCAAATAGTCGAGGCGCTGGCCGATAATTTCGAGAAAATCATGACGTGCGCGAAGTATGCGCAGGAAGCGGACGAGGCTCGCTACGTCGAGCGATATGCGATGATCGAATAGCACTGAGTACCACCGAGCGCCTGCGTCGTTTTGCCGATGTACTGTATCGCTCCCTGCACAGCAAACGCGTAAATCACGTTTTCATTTGTCGGCATGCGCTCGAGATTCAGCAGTATCTCGTCTGAATAAAGCAGCCAGGCGCCAATGGATTCACCCAAGCTTTAATACATTATTCATATCTTCTCCTAGCCGGTTCAGCACTCTCCCAAAGGGTGCCGGATAGCCCCCATATTCATGGGATAGGAGTCCTGCTCTTATTACGTTGTAATGTCGGCCATTATTGAAATCGCCGGAATTGAAGCAGATCATCGCAACACGTTGCGTTGCGAGGAACAAACGTCGCCATGTCTCCAGAACGAGCGGCTATTATCGTTCGTCGTGAGTACACCAATTTATTCCGGCTGCACGGTGGCTGAACAGTTAAAAATTTAAGGAAAGTAAAAAACGCTGTGCTGGGATTCGATCCACGTTCTTACATCATCATTTCGGCCATCCTCAGCCTGCTATGCGCCTTCATCTTTTTCGTGCTGCATCGCAGTTTTCCGAAGGGGATCAAGGGGCTTGCCACGTGGGGATGGGGCTGCCTGCTCATGACAGCCGCAGCAGTGCTATTTGCTTCCAGAAGCAGTATTCCATTGCTGTTTTCGAGCTTCCTGGCCAATGTGTTCGTCGTGGGTGGAATCATGCACATGTTCCGCAGTGTCGGCACCTTTACCGGCCAGGCGACACGTCGACGCTATCTCCTGCTCGTGCTGGCAGTGATGGCGATGATTCTGTACTGGCCAACGTTTATCGACGAAAGCTATACCATGCGCATCATTCTCGTCAGTACGGTCAATGCCGGGCTGTTCGGAGGGTCCGCAATACTCATAAACAGAATGCGGCAACAAGGCTTTGCAGAGTGGTTCACCAAGACCATCTTTCTCTTTAGCGCCGCCATTTCCATGGTTCGCTGTTTATCCGCAATCTTCCAGGAGGGAGTGAGCGACCCGCTAAAGGATGTCTCCCTGCTGCAGCATGTCTATTTGGCGACATTCAGTTTTTCCCTTGTCGCTCTGAGCATGGGGTTCCTGCTCATGGTGAATCGCCGCTTGCAGTTGGCGTTGGAGCATGCTTCCTCGCATGATGACCTGACAGGCGTGTATCGACGTGCTCCGTTCTTTGAGATGCTGGACAAGGAGCTCAGCCGGTCGGGGCGACACGCACGTCCGCTATCGGTATTGATGGTCGACCTGGACAACTTTAAGGCTATCAACGATCAGTATGGCCATCTGGAGGGCGACCGCGTCATCTCCGCCTATTCTGAAAAGGCACAAAGGGTGCTGCGCTATGGCGATGTGATGGGACGTTACGGCGGCGAAGAATTCATTGTGCTGCTTCCTGATACCGCGCCTGACGATGCGTATGCCATCGCCGAACGCTTGCGCGCCGCCGCAGCCCAAGTGACGTCGACTGACGCGCTGCCTATCACGGTGAGCATCGGCATTGCCACTTCCATGCAGGGAAATGAAAGTGCCGCGACACTAGTGGGACAAGCGGACGCGGCCTTGTATTCCGCCAAAAAAGCAGGCAAAGATTGTGTTGAATTTGTTAAGCAACCGCCGACGCAGCACGCCCTTGCCGCGTCTGAAACGTGCTTCCTTGCGCGTGTCCATGATTGAGAAGCATTACGCTATGACCGGTGCTTGGAGAATACAATCGTGCGCCTTTACCTGCTGTAGTCAAAGTGCGGTATAACTAAATTTAGCCAGCACTGGGCATCAGTGGTAGGCGCCTTGTGGTTGTGTTCGGCGGAACCATTGCTCGAAATGCCCCGCATCCATTGGCGCGCCAAACAGGTAGCCTTGTCCGAAGTCGCAGTCCCGCTCCCGCAGCCACTGCAGCGTCGCATCAGATTCAATGCCTTCAGCCACGACTTTGACACCCAACCGCTTGCCCATGCCAATCACAGTTTCGGTTATAACGAGGGAACGCTTACAGTGGTGGCCGAAGGTGTTGAAACCGAGGAGCAGCGCGTCTTTCTCTGGGAACACGGTTGCCACACATTCCAAAGCCATTTGATCGGCCGCCCGCTACCTGCAACGTAGTGCTAGGAGCAGTGCTGCCCGAATCCGCACTGACCCTCTCGCGCAATCTCGGCGCAAACCTTGGTCAAGTTAATCGACAGTTATCCACCAGGTTGCGAACCTTCTGCTTTTGGCGGCGAGTCGCTCCAGTCGCCCGAAGCCACCAGTTGGCCTGCTAAAAAGCTGCCATTAACGTCGGGCGTATCAGGTGTAGGAACACATTGGAGGCGTCACCAGGCGATGCATTGATCCTGCGGTATGGCTTGTTAGCTGTATGGCGGGCCATGACAAAGCGACCAGAGTAGCCAGGCAAGATTGGGGGCGGCCAGCAAAATATAGCTCATCAGTGGAGTGCCCCCTGATCTTGGACAGTTATGAGGTCAGAATTTAAGCCGCCTGCTGCGCGAGTTTTGCCTCGAATGCGCTAACTGGCTTGCCGAATCGGCGCGGGTGTTCGAGTATGCGGACACCTATGCCTGCTGCGGTTTTATGGCGCTGCTGACTAACATCTAATTATTGGCTGAGATTTATCGAAGTAGAATGAAATCTTATCCATACACTTAAAGATCGTTGGCACGATGGTTACTCCACCTTACTCCAAAAAAGGAAATTGCAATGAAAAAACTTATTTTTGCGCTTGCAGCAACTATTTTTTCTGCCAGTGTATATGCCCAAAGCCCCGCCGCATCATCCACGAGTAATACATCAACTGTACCAACAGCATCCAGTTGTGAAGCGAAGGCTGTTGGCAAAAACGGCAAACCACTGGCCGGTGCCGCAAAAACTGCCTTTATCAAGAAGTGCGAAGGAGGAAGCACCTCTGGCACAACGTCAAGTTGCGCGACTAAGGCCGTCGACAAAAACGGAAAACCATTGGCCGGTGCAGCAAAGACGTCTTTTATGAAAAAGTGTGAGGCAGACACCGGAAAGTAAAGAACCTTAAGCATTCAAGGATGCTTCACTTACTTTCTCTGAAGGCATATTGATTTTTCACACCTATAGAACGAGGGCCGTATCAAAAATCCCAGACATAAAATTTCTATCTAGGATTTTTGGCTTTTGCGGACCAACTATCAAGCTGCAGACTGGTTCATTGATGTATTTCAATCGACCTTTGGAGATCGCTAGTAACGTCCCTATGTCCGTGTTTCGTTGTATTCACAGAATTAAAATCTACACTCGGACTTACCCCACTCTACTAGGAATGACTATGAACGAGATTATCTGATCTTGCCCCTGCATAACCGGACACTGGCTAGCGCTTAATTTGCGTCATTTTCCTGAGCCTGACGCACCAGCTCCCGCCTAAACATGCGAGGCGATTTCCACTTCAATGCCGAATGCGGATGGACTTCATTGAAGTGCTCAAAGGCGTCTGGCAACTGGGCTAGCACCGCGGCGGCGCTGCTGCGGTCCATCTGGCTGACGTAATCACGCTTGAGGGTATTCACAAAGCTTTCTGCCATGCCGTTGGACTGCGGACTGCAGACCGGCGTATGGATCGGCGTCAAGCCCAACTGCCTGGCAATGGCATGCGTTTCATGGGCGCGGTAAGCGCCGCCATTGTCACTCAGGAACTCCAATTCCAAGGTGACCCGGCCGGCATCGACATCACCAAAGCGCTTCTCCACCGCTTCAATGAGCATCTCGCGCACCGGCTCGCCCGGCAGACCACGACCTGACCACGCACGCCAGGCAATGATTTCGCGGTCGCAGCAATCTTTGGTAAAGGTGCCGGTGACGACCTGGCCATTGTCACAAGCGATTTCAAAGCCATCGGAACACCAGCGCCGATCCGGCTCGCGCACTGCCACCACGCCTTCATGAGGACGG
>Ga0066464_1000685_pt1 | contig 11896 bp, 11 predicted proteins | sample LakWasMe94_HOW11_2_FD_59583 | JGI IMG/M metagenome (GOLD analysis project Ga0066464, IMG submission 59583) | Freshwater sediment methanotrophic microbial communities from Lake Washington under simulated oxygen tension - Sediment Metagenome 94_HOW11 | ecosystem: Environmental > Aquatic >...
TGTAGTACCGACAGCGGAGTACTGGCGGACGGGGGTTCAAATCCCCCCGGCTCCACCAAATACCAGTTTCCACATGTTCCCACATGATCGGAAACACCCCAAGAAGCCCGCCCCGTGCGGGCTTTCTTGTGTCTGGACATCCACAAATGAATCCACACAGCATTGCGCCCCGTGTATGCCTGCTTGTATGCTCGCCTTAAATTTGAAACTGGGGCATACACGCATGAAGCGTTCGGAGATTAAGCGCCGTCCGATGGCAGACACCACTCTAGCCAGCCTTGAGCCGGAGGCCAGCACCTACCGGGAGCTAGATGGCGCCGGGCTCTATCTGCGAGTGAAGCCCACCGGCCAAAAATCCTGGGAGCTGCGTTACAAAAAAGCCGATGGCAAATGGTCATGGCTAGGCTTGGGAGGCTACGGCAAGGGTAGCCACCAGTTGACCGGCGAACAGGCGCGTCAGAAGGCAGCAGAGTTGCGCGACGGCACAATGAAAGATGGCAGCATGCTCGCCACCCAGCGCGCCCAAAAGGCAGCGGAGCGCGAGGCAGCCAACAATACTTTCGAGCATCTGGCGCGCGAGTGGTACGCCAACAAGCGCAAAGGCTGGAGTGCCGGCACTGCAACCCGAACTATCGGCGCCTTGGAACTGCATGTGTTCCCGGTCTTCGGCAAGCGGCCCTATCAGGGTGTTCTGCCCATGGAGTGGATGGAGTTCCTGCGCGGTATGGAGCAAACCGGAATCGTCGAACAGACAAGCCGAGTACGTGGCATGTGTCGGGAAATTTACGACCTGGCCCGCGTCACTGGTCGTGCCACTCACAATCCGCTAGAAGGCTTGCACAAGTTCCTGCTGACCAAGCCAGCCGAAAACTATGCCCATGTTTCAATCGACGAATTGCCGCCTCTATTGCGCGCCATAAGAGCGTACCCAAGTGCGGCAGACGTTCGTATCGGCCTGCATCTGTTGTCTATGCTCGCCTGTCGACCGTCGGAGCTGCGGGAGGCCCGATGGTCTGAGTTCGATCTAGATGGCAGTCTGTGGACGGTTCCCGCCGAACGAATGAAACGTCGTCGTGAACATGTGGTTCCCCTGCCGCGCCAAGCCGTCGAGCTGCTGCGCGATCTGCAAAACCTCACCGGAGCTTACTTACTGCTATTCCCTGGCCGTAGCGACACAACCAAGCCGCGCTCCAATACCGTTTTCCTGATGGCTCTGCGCCGACTTGGCTACGAAGGTCGGCAAACCGGCCACGGGTTTCGCCATATTGCCAGCACGATCCTCAACGAACACGGCTTCGACGAAAACCACATTGAGGCACAGCTATCGCACGTCAAAGACGGGATTGCTGGGGTGTACAACAAGGCCCAGTACCTCTCTCAGCGCACGACCATGATGCAGTGGTATGCCGACCGCCTGGATACGCTTGCCGCAGGTAACGTAGTGGAGTTCAAGCGGGCATGAATTTAACCGTCGAACCATCCGAGATTAACTACCCACTAGAGCTGTACAAAAGGGAGCACAACCGTGGGTAGCTATTACATAAGCGAGAAACAGGCCGCTCTGTTGTTGTCGAGGCTAACGGGCCAGAGCATCACCATTGAAGACATGGATGAGTTTGCCAGCATCGGCATTGCTCCGGCGTACATGAGATTTAAGCCAAAGGACAAAGCAAGATATCCCGGAGACGCATTCCAACTTGTACAGCCTTCGGTTGTGAGCGAGGTAGGCATGGGCAATCTGACTGACATAGACACCCAGAGTGCTATGCAGATACTGCCCTTCCCATTACCGGATTGCAGGATTCTAAATAGTTCTGCCGGGGTTGCATTCACTGTTTTCGCCGCGAACTCAGACAGATGCCTTGTTGAAATTTCTGACAGCCACTACGAGCGAGTATATGCACCTCAGGAGGTGCGACTAGCTGCGAAGAATATTCTCCGAGCCCCGTCCCCCCTGAGCATTTCCCCTATAAATCATAGCTGTGGCGAGACGTGGGAAATTGAGCGAGATCATGAACACGACGCGTGCACTGCATGGATTATTAGCCCATTCGCCAGTAGCAAAGCGGTGCAAGTCGATAAACGTAATCGCAACAATGCGAGCGGCGATTTCAAGGATATAGACCCTCCTAGCATGCGGCTGATTATTGCCGGAATGCTAGAGCTGGTCAGGGAGGCTCGCGGCGACAGCTACAACAAAACCAAAATCAACGACGAGCTAAGAAAACTCATGCCCAAAACTATTTACAGAGGGATGAGCAAAAAGAGCATCGACGTAGCATTTTCGGCAGCAACTCAGGCAAAGGAGGATGCCGAGTTGGAGGCTGGCATGCAGCCTAGGCGAGCGCGGAAACCCACAGAATAGTTTTGCAATTGCAATGACTCCGCTGAATCGGGTGCATAACGTGGCGAGCCTCAACCCAGAAGAGCGCCCATATGAACCCGAACAGCTCCCCACCAAGCAAAGGCTTGATCCGACAGCCTGCGCTATGCCAATGGCTAGACGTAACACGTTCTGGCCTCGCCAAGCTCAAGGCGAAAGACCCAACATTCCCCAAGCCAATCAAAGACGGCAACGCCCGCCAGGCTGCCGCCTATTACGTCGTGGCCGAAGTAGAGGCTTGGCTGCAATCCAAGATTGCCGCGCGGGACAAAGCCCAAGACATTTGCCATGAGGACGCCAAGCAATGAGCGCACCGAACTACTGGCGAGAATTGCTCGTAATCCCTGCAACAAATCCGGCCGACGTACATGGGCAGGCTGATCGCTTGGAGCGGTTGGCCAATATCGCTGAATGCCAAGGCGAGCGCCTGAGCACTGGTATTGCTGCCATTGGCGAACTATTGGATGGCGCCGTGACAGCTGGCCAAGTCGACGACGGTGTAGCAGTCGATGTGTGCTGGCTGATGGCGGCCCTTGCGGGGCTCTCTGCGCAACTTGCGGCAGTAAGCTGTGATGCGCACATCACGCTGGCCGGCTTTGCTCACAGCCGTGAAGCCACGAATCAGCCTCAATCTGTCCCCCATCTTTCACCCGTAAGACTGGACTAATCCCATGACCAATTTTCAACAGTGCCGCAAGGCGCTGACGGGATCGGCTTGCCTGGAAAAAGCCCAGACCGTCGACGCTATCCGGGCAGTTGCCGCGATTGCACAGCAGCACTCTGCTGCGTTGGTGTCCGAGCTTCTGCCAGAAGGCACCCGCAAAGGGACGGAGTGGGTTGCCCGCAATCCAACCCGCGCCGACCGCGAAGCCGGTAGCTTTTCTGTATCTCTAACCGATGGTCGCTGGCATGACTTCGCGAGCGGCGACGGTGGGGGCGACTTGGTTTCCTTGGCCGCTTACCTGTGGGGCGTCCGCCAGTCTGACGCTGCACGCGATATTGCCCGCCGGCTGGGCTTGCATCTTGGGGCCCTTGAGGGGCGCCCAATGGATGCAGGTATGGCCGAAGCTCAGTGCAAGCGCTTGGCTACTGCCAGGCTTGAATCTGAGCGACGTAACCGCAGTGAGGCGGCCACAAAACAGAACAGGCAGGCAGCCGCCGCCAAGTTTGCTCACAACCTTTGGAACAGCAGCACAGGCGCTAGTTCGACCCATATCTATCTTGAGCGAAAGCGCGTCCGCCCCCACGGCTTGCGTCAGCGAGGTGGGGAGCTATTGGTACCGCTGCTCAATGCCGCCGGCGAGTTAGTCAATTTGCAGCGCATTGCGGCCGATGGAGCCAAGCGTTTTTTATTTGGTGGTCAGGTGCTGGGGGCGTTCCACCTACTGGGTGTTATTGCGCCTGGCTGCCGGCTCTACATCTGCGAGGGTTGGGCAACTGGGGCCACGCTATTCGAAAGCTACGAGGCCGCCGACGGTGTGGCCTGTGCGATGAACGCCGGTAACTTGCGGCCAGTTGCGCTCGCCCTGCGCGCCAAATATGGCAGCCAAATTGATCTGGTGATCGCGGGCGACGATGACCGAAGCAGTGGCGGCAATCCCGGCCGCACCGCTGCTGATGCGGCAGCGCTGGCTGTCGGTGCCATGGTGTTGTTTCCCGAGTGGCCCGCTGGCTCGCCTACTGAGCTATCCGACTTCAACGACCTGCACACCTGGGAGGCCGTCCGTGTCCCGCAAGTCGAGTAATCCCGAAAACATTCAGCCCCTGCCGGTCAACGGCCCGACCGCTGCAATTGAGCAACCCAGCACCAAGGGGGCGCCCAAGAGCACGAACAAAAGCGGGCCGCGTAAACCAGCCAAACCTAAACATCCCACCGTCACACCCGCGCGCCCCAGTTGGGCGACCTATTCAGTATGGGTACAAACGCGCCAGGGCCATGTTCTGGCACCTGGCCTGTACTTCCACGGTATTCGTGATGATGCGGAAACAGACACACAAGTTTGTTCACCGCTGGAGGTGCTGGCCATTACCAGCGATGAGCGCGGGGAAAACTTCGGCCGGCTGCTACGCCTGCAACCTAAAGGCGCAACCCATTGGCGAGAGTGGGCCGCGCCAATGGAAATGTTGGCGGGTGACGGCGCCGAGTTACGCGCGGTACTGCTGAACATGGGCGCCACCATTCCGCATAAGCAGCGTCAGGCGCTGATGGATTACCTAATGACCAGCAGCCCCCAGCGGCAGGCGATGGCCGCGACCCGGACGGGCTGGTATGGGCCGGAGCTGTTCGTTATGCCGCGACGGGTAATCGGGGGCGGCGACGTGGTGTTTCAATCCACCGAAGCCGGCGGCCATGAGTATTCGACCGCAGGTGACTTGACCGACTGGCAAGCCGAGGTTGCGGCACGGTGCATTGGTAATCCAATCCTGATGCTAGCCGTCTGTGCCGCGCTGGCCGGACCGCTGCTGACTTTGTTGGATGCTGATGGCGGCGGGTTTCACATCCTCGGCGACAGCTCCAGCGGCAAAAGCATTGCACTGGCCGTTGCTGCAAGCGTGTGGGGCAAGCCGCGTGATTTCCTGCGCACATGGAATGCCACAAGCACCGGCCTGGAGGGTGTGGCCACGTTGCGCAATGACACCCTGTTGGTGCTCGACGAAATTGGGGAAGCCAAGCCGCAAGATGTGGGCGGCATCATTTACGCACTGGGCAACGGAACAGGACGTCAGCGAGGGAAAGTTTCCGGACTGCCTCGTCAGGTTCAGAAATGGCGCGTCATGGTGCTATCCAGCGGCGAGCTGACCATGGGCAAGCATATGGAAAGCGCCGGCATGCGCAGTAAGGCTGGTCAGGAACTACGGTTGCTGGACGTCCCCGCCTACCGACGGTACGGCGCCTTCGACGAACTGCACGACCTTGGGTTGGCGCACGACCCCGCTACAGAGGACGGTCGTAAAGGCGCCGGCCGCGCATTTGCAGACGCAATCAAACGCGCCACCGCCAAACATTACGGGCACATCGGGCCGGCCTTCGTCGAGCTATTGGTTCAGCGTGGTCAGCCAAACGGCGCCAGCTCTACAGACGAAAGCGCCGACCAAGCAGCGGCTGAGCTGGAGACGGTGTTTGCAGATATGCGCCAAGCGTTCCCCGTCGGCACCGGTCAAGAAGCCCGCGCGGTTTCGCGATTCGCTATTGCGGCGTTAGCGGGAGAAATGGCAGCCCAGGCAGAACTACTGCCCTGGCCGCCAGGTACGGCGAGTGCGGCCATGGTGGAGCTGTTCAACGCCTGGGCGACGTTCCGAGGCCGAGGACAATCCGAAGACGCCAAGATAATTCGCGCTGTGGCCACTTTTATCGACCGGCATGCCTCGCGCTTTGCCAGTGTCGACGGGACTGACAGCGGCACCGTGCATGACCGGGCCGGCTGGTATCGAGCCCATGGAGACGGCCGCCTTTATCTGTTTACCCCGCAGGCATTGGCTGACGCTGCCCAGGGCTTTGACATCAAGCGGGTGCTGTCTTGCTTGGACAAGGCCGGTGCCATTGCAGAGCGTGACAACGACCGAGACGGCCGCCTGACCAAACGCATCCGTATCAAAGGTGAGGGCATCGCTCGTGCCTACGTTATCAACCCTGCCGCCTTGCTGGCCGCCACGGAGGAATAGCCATGGGTTGCCAGAAATCACCGGCCAGAAACGCCGGGGTCACACCGGGAACAAAACGCCAAAACCAGCAGGCACGGGCATTCTCTCCCTGCTCAATTGGGTCACAAGCCGGGAACAGACCGGGAACAACCGGGAACATCAATCTGTTTATTTGTTCCCGGTGTTCCCAATCAAATCCTTTACCGGGAACAGCTACAGGCCCCGTAGTTGCTGGTTGTTCCCGGTGTTCCCGGTGTGACCCAAGCCAACAGCAGGTAGTACGCAGTGACGGGGCGGCAAAAGTGGCGGCTCTGGACTTGCCAGCCCTGGGCGCATTCGTGCGCCAGTCATTGCCTGCGCCCCCCAAAGCAGATAGCGGCACTAGCTCAAACTTGCCCGCTGCGCAGTGGCTTGAATTATTGGCGGCCGTACTGGGGTGCTCGCCTGGCTGGTTGTTGGATAGCGGCCGGGTGAGTGTTGATGACCTCGGCACGCGGGGCCGTATCAGCGACACCGCCCGGCTGATCCGCTCGCATGATTGGACGCCACCCGCACCGACATGCCCTGCGCAACTATCGCCGGCAACGGCCAACGGCTTAAGCCCGACCGCTACATTGTCAGCGACCTGGCTGGCTGCCCGTGACGCTTACCTGAACCACGTCATGGTGTGTCGCACCTGTCGCGCTCACCGCCATAAATCGCCAACGCATTGCCCCATCGGCGCCGAGCTACGCGATCAGTACGACCAACAAACTACCCAACACATCACGTCTGAAAGAGCCCGGGAGGCCCAGCATGCCTAGAACCATCACCGTCACCTTGTCCGAAGCCGCCATTAAAAAACACGCCGCTGACAGCGAGATCAGGGAACTCCGTGACCCGTCACGGCCAATCCGGTTTCGTTATCACACCGGCCGCCAGCGGGGCAGTTACTACCTCATCAAGCACGCAGGCGGTAAGCGCCAGTGGCATAAGATCGGCAACTACCCAGACTTGCCGGTAAAGAATTTCCTGGCTGTCCTGCCTGACGTTTGCAGCCGCCTGGCGATTCGCCCGGACGGCTCCACTGTGGCCAACACCGGGTGGCTGACCGTGGGCGAGGTTCTGGCGTGGCATGCACAACGTGTGACCTCCGACAGGAATTTGAGCGACAGCAGAAAAGCCACCAGCAGATCGGCATTGAAGCGCCAGCTTATTCCCTGCCTCGGGGCGCTGCCTTTGGCGCAGTTGAACCGGGCCACCCTCGACGAAAAGCTAATGTGGCCGCTGCAATCCCAGTACAGCCTGGCGCATGTGCGGTTGGTGTTTGGCGTGCTCAAAGTTGCGATTAAGCAGGCGGCCAGCTTAGGGCTGATTGGCTCTAACCCACTGGTCGACGTGACGTTCACCAACTTCATCAAAACCAAGATCAAACCCAAGGAAGCCCGATTGCGCCCCAACGATGTTGGACGGCTGTTAGGAATCTGGGTCGAGCGTTATGACAGCAATGCAGCCAGCGTCGCCATGGCGGTGCTAATGCTCACTCACGGCACGCGCCTCGGCGAAACCCGGCAAGCCAAATGGCAGCACTTTGATCTGGTCGACAACACCTGGCATATCCCGGCTGCCAACACCAAAACGAAGTGTGCTCATACCCTTCCACTGACTGAGCAACTGCGCGCCTTTCTGTGCCGCTACCGTCAGACCCAGACCGTTGCGGGTTATGAGGGGGCTTACCTGTTTCCCGGCGCCCAAGGCCAGCCACTCGGCGAACGCCCGGCACAGTCCTCTTTTACCAGCCTGTCGGATGATGAATGGACGAGCCACGACCTGCGCAAAACAGCCCGGACAGCCTGGACCGATTTGGGCATTGATTATTTGATTGGTGAGTTGCTGCTAAACCACGCACTGAAATCCCTGGATGTGACCTATATCCATACGACCGCCGAGACGCAGAAGCGCGATGCCCTGGAGCGCTGGCATGCATGGCTCGATGGGCGTGGGTTTGCTGCCCTGCATAGCCCGACAGAAACGAGCGAAGCCAAGATATAAGGGAGACGTGCTGCGCCCTGCTATCACCGCCACACGCTGTGCTGGCGGCGGTTAGCGGCCGCTCAGGAATTGATTACAGGGGAGTAGGCGGATCAGGCCCCACTCCGTTCAGCCGATTCGCGCAGAATTAAAAATAGTGCTCCGCCTTGATAAAACAGCCCATCCGAACCGCTGTTTTCGCCATATACACAAGCAAACAACAGCCTAAGCTGTCTGTTTTTTGTTAATCGAAACTCACAACGACGGTGACGCCAGGCCGCTTGGATTCTCGCCACCATGGCCGCAAACCCTTATGGAACCTGGGGTTCAGCAGGCCATAAGGGGGGGAGGGGTAAATCTCTAGGGCCTATAGGTCGCTCCACCGCTCGCCCAGTCGTTTACACACGCCCGCGAAATTAAAAAATTGGGTAGCCGGCTAGATCTGCGTATCGCATCATCTTGCCCAGTCGTTTACATCCGATTTGACCAGATGCTTGTCTAGGGGACATGGGACTATTGATCTCTACAAGATGGGTACGTTGGGCAATAGATGAGGGTAGTTAGCGACAGACAAAAGCCGGCCAGAACCGGGCGTTCATCTGGACAATTCACAGGCGAGCAGCCCCCCCAACAGGCACAACGAATCTCTTGACGGGAGGCTCGTAGGCTGAGAGCTTGCGAGCCAACACCCAACGGAACGGAAGCCTATGTCGCGCAAAGAGCTTGAAGCTAAGAAGCGTCATCATTACGTCTGGGCGAAATACCTAACTCGCTGGGGCAGCGGCACGAAGAATGTTTACTACACAACCATGACTGGGAAAATTGCCCACGACAGCGTGCGAGCCATAGTTGCTGACGACTATTTCTACAAGACCAGCATGCTTAGCGAAATGGATGTTCAGGTGATTAAAGGCTTCTCCCGAAAAAGCCCCGACCATCTCCACCAACAGCACATGTCGTATCTTGCTGACTTTCTCAAGATGCAGCAGCTTGAGACTATCTACCGTAAGTCTGGCATTAAGAATCCGGAAATCGAGCTGCATCTCCATGCGACAAAATGCAACCTACTGGAAAATCTCCACGCATCCCACGAAGAAAAGGCGCTGCCAGTGTTGGCAGCGCTCGCGAATGAAAAACTCGATGTGCTGCAAAATAAACAGCACATGATCGAGTTCATGATGTTCTTCGGCCATCAGATTTCCCGTACGAAGCCTTTTCGAGATGGTCTGTTCCAGGTTCAACCCCGAAGTACCGCCCTGGAGATTGAAGTGGCCGATGCGATGGCGCATGCATGGTGGTTCCTAAGCTACATGTTCGGGATGAGTATCGGCTTGAGCCTGTACACAAGTCGTCACGAAGATAAACATGCACTGCTGGTGAATGACACGAGAGTGCCTTTCATCACATCCGACCACCCAGTCGTCAATGTGCATTCTTGTGTCTCTGAGACGGAGTTCGCCGCGCCTGAGTATGCCGATTTTTACTACCCGATCTCGCCGAGGATCGGCTACATCATCTGCAACTCTGAACGGTTCACGCCAGGAAGAAATGAGGTTGATGAGGCTGTCGTCGCGGAATTCAATACCAAGGTGGCCGCCCAATCCATGGTGCATATCATTGGTGATAGTGAGAACGCCATTCGCCCCTTCAAAAAGTACATCGGGCAGCGCTACAAGAGAACTCCTGATGGCCGTGTTATCGACTGACTGACTAAACCGAACGGTCTCTACGACCCATCATTCGACTCGACCACTCATGCCAATCGGAGGCAGCAGCACTGCATGGGAGATCGTCCGTTTATCGCGCAGGATGCGCATGAGTTCTGTCACAACGCATTGCGTACCATCTCGAAAGAACTAAGTACCAAATTTCGCCGGACAGCCTTAATCAGCCTCTTTGGACTTCTCTGCCAATCATGAACATTTAACTGCGAATTCGTCGGACAAAGAAAAAGCATCTGAAAATAACTCAGTCCCCACAACCCTAGCGATTCATATAGCGCTAAGCACAAGTAAGCGCACGACGAAGCTGTTTTCCGTTATAGACAAACCTGCGAATTAACATGCTACGGTTTGAGGATGCCGGGTTGGAGGGCGGTGGTAACGAAGATAACCAGTCCATCATGGATTCAGAAGCAGGGACGGATATGCATATTTTTATCGACGAGTCAGGGACTTTTGTATACACGCCGGAGAAGGCTGCATGGAGTTCTATCTGCGCGATTGCTATTCCTGAACGCTTTCTAGGCGAAGCAGAGAGTGCCCTTGCAGATTTCAAAAAAGAAAATGGTTTTGCGCTATCCGACGAGCTGAAACTCGGCGCGCTGGATGACGAGATGAGCTACTTTCGACTTCTAATACGCCTTGCCAAGACTAATTGCACTTTGTATGGCGTAGTCACCGACGCTCATTTAAACACCCCTGAAGCCGTAACAGCTCACAAGGAAGCTACTGCTAAAGGGATGCTGGTGAACAAAGAGAAAATGATTCATGAGGAGGGGCGTGAATCTGTCCAGCATGCGGCAGATCAGATTCGTAATCTGCCTGCCCAGCTCCACATACAGCTCATTTGTCAGATAAAACTGATGCAACTGGTGGTCTGGCAGTCTGTCCTTTACTACGGCCAGCACGAACCGGAAACTCTGTCCGCATTCGTTTGGCGAGTCGACCGTAAGGCTCTCGAAAAAAAGACCAAATACGAAGAGGCCTTTGAGCAGCTATCTCCCGCCTACCTTCAAACGATGTCTCTGGCCGACCCTATTATCACGGTGACTGGATTTGACTACAGCCACATGGGCGCTTACGTGTATGCCCAAGGAGAAGCCCCCAGCTATCTAAAAGAAAGCTACGGAATCGAGCTTGATCTTACGGGTGCGTTGAACATTGGGAAGGTCTTCCGGGAGGATATTCAGTTCGTCAACTCTAAGGACAGTTTCGGAATCCAGCTAGCCGATCTGCTTAGCGCAGGCTTGCGAAGGTGCCTACGGAAGGGGTTCAAAGACAATCTCAGAGCCGCAGCATTCTTGGGGCGTTTGATGGTTCAGCGCCCGAGGCATGCCTATCCGTTGCTTTTGTCAACGCTCGGCAATGAAGACGCAGTTGATGCCTCCACTGCCGCTCTGATCAAAATGATGCGACGCCAACAAAGGCCTGCTGTCTGATTTATGGCTGTTTAAGTGTCCACATTGTGTCCACGGCTGCCGAGTGCTCAAGAGAGGCCAGTTGTCGCGGTGGTGCCGGCTGGTCAAGTCCGATGCAAAGGGATGGTCAGGTGGCATGTAAGTTCGCACGATACTAGGACGGCGGTTCAGATGCTCGACGAGGATTCCAACAGCCAGCGTTACGCATCACGATCCGTCGTGGAGTGTGATTTGAGATTACGGCCATACGAGCACTCATCCCGGAGCATTTTTTTGCCTCACACGGCACAGCAACCAGCAGCATGTATGCCCACGTGTATGCCTTGAGTTATACAGAGACGTTAAGCCCAATGATTACTGGGATATTAGAGGCCAGTTCAAACGTCCCCGGCACCAAACAAGCTAGACAAAAAAGGCACTTGGCGATTATCGCAAGTGCCTTTTTTGTGCCTGAACGATTGACGTCGGTTCATTGATAGCTACCGCGCCGCTTGACGGAATCAGTGGCTTCGCCTCAGGATTGCGCCCACTGCCATCATATCGCTACCACTCACTATTTAGCGCCGACCCAATCGTTCCGGATATGGACATTCAATGAAAAATCCAAAGTATTTGCTCTCCCTTTCATGCCTCCTGGCCGTGTCACTTCTGAGCGGTTGTGCTGCGTCGGTAAAAAGTGGCGGTGGTGAAACGCTGGCGATTCAGGAGTCGGCGAAGCAAAA
>Ga0066464_1000693_pt1 | contig 11818 bp, 9 predicted proteins | sample LakWasMe94_HOW11_2_FD_59583 | JGI IMG/M metagenome (GOLD analysis project Ga0066464, IMG submission 59583) | Freshwater sediment methanotrophic microbial communities from Lake Washington under simulated oxygen tension - Sediment Metagenome 94_HOW11 | ecosystem: Environmental > Aquatic >...
GCCAGACCAGGGTACCGGCCGGTACAAACAAATCCTCAGAGTTAAATCGCACGCTAGCCCCCGAATCCACTGCGTATACAGCTACTGTTTTTGTAGCACCCGCGAGGATGTTGAGCTCGCCTTGCACCCGCACCATGCGGGCGGGCAGGCAATCATTCGCCACCATCAGGTTGAAGTCTTGCGTGGGGCCGTCCAGTAATTGGCAATACGTGGTGGCGCCGCCGTCAAAGCACAGCACGGGCTGGTCCAGTGTCAGGTGGTGCTCGCATGCCACTAGATCCTCACTGTCCGATGGCGTGCGCACGGTGAGCGCAACGCCCTCGCCCTTCAAGACCGCAAACCAGCGCGTGATGCCATCGAAGCGAGAGAACGGTCCGCTGGCGGTAACCTCGGCCACCGACATGCGCCAGCGCCATGCGCCTTCGCTGGGCCAGGCTGCCAACTCCCGCGTCATGCCGCCGCCATTGCGCCACGGCGTTGCTGGCACATCGGCCAGATGGATGGTTCGCCAACTCATAGTCCACCTCCGCGTAAAAAGCTCATGCCTGAAAGCTCCCCGCAAAACTGTAGCGCGAGCCCGGGTACACCAGGCGCACCATGCTGGCCACGTGGGCGCCGCTGACGGTACGCCGCACCATGGCCAGGCAGGCTTCACGCGTGGATATTTCGAGCTGCTGGGCCTGCTCGGGCGTGGGCAGGCAGGCTTCGATGGAATAGCTGGCTTCGGTCAGCGGTGCTTCGCACAGCAGGTGCCGTGTGGGCGTGGTCTGGGTGAAGTCGGTTTTCAGGTATTGCGGCGCGGCGGCCGGGTTGACATAGCGGTCTTCATACTGGATGGGCACGCCATTCTCCAGGTGCACCAGCACCGTATGGAAGACCCGCGCCCCCGTGCGTAAACCCAGTGACTTGGCCAGGCGCGCGTCGGCCCTCTCGGCCCGGCTGAGCAGCACGCGCGCCGCATGCACATGGCCGCGCTCCACCACTTCTTCCTGTATATCGCGAATGGTCAAGTTGGAGGCAATGCGGTGCAACTCCGCCACGAAGGTGCCGGACCCCTGCACGCGGGTCACCATGCCCTCGGCAGTGAGTTCACGCAATGCGCGGTTGACCGTCATGCGGCTGATGCCGAACTGCTGCATCAGCGTGGCCTCGCTGGGCACCGGGTCCCCCGGGCGCCACTCGCCCGAGCTGATGTGTTGCTGGATAAAAGTCTTGACCTGGAGGTAGGCGGGTTGCATCAATCGTGATCTTTCCAATGTGGCCGGAGTACCAACTTCCGTTCACCCAGAGTCTATCGAAGGACAGGCCAAGCCCAGCCCGAACGGAACACAGGGAGCACAGGCAGGTCGATTGTCGGTAGTTTACCCCTGTTGACACAAGTTGTATAGACAAGTAATAATTCCGCACACCATTTACCCGAGGAGCCGCCCGTGTCTGATCTCTCCACCACCCGATTCATGCATAGCGTCGCCCGCCCCGTGCGCGCACCCCGGGGCCCCGAGCTGACCTGTGCCAACTGGCAGATCGAAGCGGCCTACCGCATGCTGCAAAACAACCTGGACCCCGAGGTGGCCGAGAACCCGAACGAGCTGGTGGTGTACGGCGGCATTGGCAAGGCGGCGCGCAACTGGCCGGCCTTTGACGCCATCCTGGAAAGTCTGCGCACCCTCAAGCCGAACGAGACGCTGATGGTGCAGTCCGGCAAGCCGGTGGGCGTGTTCCGCACCCATGAGGGCGCACCGCGTGTGCTGATCGCCAACTCCAACCTGGTGCCCAAGTGGGCCAACTGGGAGCACTTCAACGAACTGGACCGCAAGGGTCTGATGATGTACGGCCAGATGACGGCCGGTAGCTGGATCTATATCGGCTCGCAAGGCATTGTGCAAGGCACGTATGAGACCTTTGTCGAAGCCGGTCGCCAGCACTTCAACGGCGACCTGGCGGGCCGCTGGGTACTGACTGCCGGGCTGGGCGGCATGGGCGGCGCGCAGCCTCTGGCGGCCACATTTGCAGGCGCTTGCTCACTGAACATCGAATGCCAGCAAAGCTCAATCGACTTCCGCCTGCGCACCCGCTATGTGGATGAGCAGGCCACCGACCTGGACGACGCACTGGCGCGTATCGCCAAATACACGGCCGAGAAGAAGGCCGTATCCATCGCCCTGTGCGGCAATGCGGCCGACATCGTGCCCGAGCTGGTCAAACGTGCCAAGGCGGGGGGCATCCGCCCGGACATCGTCACCGACCAGACCTCGGCCCACGACATCATCAATGGCTACCTGCCACGCGGCTGGTCCGTTGCGCAATGGAAGGCCGCGCAAAAAGACCCGGCACAGCATGCAGCATTGACCCAGGCCGCCGGCGAATCCTGCGCCGTGCACGTGCAAGCCATGCTGGACTTTTATGCCATGGGCATTCCCACCGTGGACTATGGCAACAACCTGCGCCAGGTGGCCAAGGACTACGGCGTGGCCAACGCCTTTGACTACCCCGGCTTTGTGCCCGCCTATGTGCGTCCGCTGTTCTGCCGCGGCGTTGGCCCCTTCCGCTGGGTGGCGCTGAGCGGCGACCCCGAAGACATCCGCAAGACGGATGCCAAGATGAAAGAGCTGTTCCCGCACAACGCCGGCCTGCACCGCTGGCTGGACATGGCCGAAGAACGCATCGCTTTCCAGGGCTTGCCCGCACGCATTTGCTGGATCGGCCTGGGTGAGCGCCACCTGGCCGGTCTGGCCTTCAACGCAATGGTGAAGAGCGGCGAACTCAAGGGCCCCATCGTCATTGGCCGCGACCACCTGGACAGCGGCTCGGTTGCGTCACCGAACCGCGAGACCGAGGCCATGATGGACGGCAGCGATGCGGTCAGCGACTGGCCCCTGCTCAACGCCCTACTCAACACCGCCAGCGGCGCCACCTGGGTCAGCCTGCACCACGGCGGTGGTGTGGGCATGGGCTACTCGCAACACTCGGGCGTGGTCATCGTGGCCGATGGCACCGCAGAAGCGGCCGACAAGCTGGGCCGCGTGTTGTTCAACGACCCGGCTACCGGCGTCATGCGCCACGCCGATGCGGGTTATGCCATTGCGCTGCAAAGCGCCAAGGACAATGCGCTGAATTTGCCGATGCTGACACAGCCTGCAACCTGATACTTTGCGGGACAGACCGCAGCACGCGCAGTGGGCCAACTCTGTCCTCAACACTTCAAAACACTTGAGAGAAAAACAATGAACATCCAACCCGGTCTTTTAACCCTGGCGCAACTGCGCGAACTGCACGCCAGCAAGACTACGCTGACGCTGGACCCCGCCGCCCGAGCCGGCATACGCGCCAGCGCGGACCTGGTCCACAAAGCCGCCCAGGGTGGCGACGCCGTCTACGGCGTGAACACCGGCTTTGGCAAGCTGGCGAATCAGCGCATCGCCCAGGCCGATCTGGAAACCTTGCAACTCAATCTGCTGCGCTCGCATGCGGTGGGCGTGGGCGAACCCATGTCCGAACCCGTCGTGCGGCTGATATTGCTGATGAAGGCCGCCAGCCTGGCGCGCGGTTACTCCGGCATCCGCGAGCTGGTCATTGACCGCCTGTTTGCGTTTTACAACCTCGGCATCACACCGGTCATCCCCTGCCAGGGCTCGGTCGGTGCGTCGGGTGACTTGGCACCCCTGGCCCATCTGTGCCTGCCACTGATTGGTGAAGGTGAAGTGTTTTTTGAAGGCAAGCGCATGCCCGCTGCCCAGGCCTTGGCACAGGCCAAGCTGGAGCCCATCAAGCTGTCGGCCAAGGAAGGCCTGGCGCTGATCAATGGCACGCAGGTATCAACCGGTTTGGCGATTGACGCGCTGCTGGCCACCGAGCGCTTGTTTGAGGCCGCAGTGATTTCCGGCGCGGTGACGCTGGACGCAGCCCGTGGCAGCGACGGCCCATTCGACCCCCGCATCCACGCCGTGCGCGGCCAGCCCGGCCAGATCGCCTGCGCCGCGGCCTACCGCGCGCTGGCCGTTGGCAGCGCGATCCGCAAGTCGCACCTGGAAGGCGACGACCGCGTGCAAGACCCCTACTGCCTGCGCTGCCAACCCCAGGTCATGGGCGCCTGCCTGGACCAGATGCGCTACGCCACCGATGTGCTGCTGCGCGAAGCCAATGCAGTCACCGACAACCCGCTGGTGTTCGCAGAATCCGGCACCTTGCTGTCCGGTGGCAACTTCCACGCTGAACCCGTGGCACTGGCCGCCGACGCCTTGGCCGTGGTGATTGCCGAAATTGGCGCCATCACCGAGCGCCGCATTGCGATGCTGGTGGACACCGTGGTGTCGCGCCTGCCGGCCTTTTTGACACCCGAACCAGGCCTGAATTCCGGCTTCATGATCGTGCACGTCACGGCTGCGGCGCTGGCCTCCGAGAACAAGTCGCTGGCCCACCCCGCCAGCGTGGACAGCCTGCCCACATCGGCCAACCAGGAGGACCATGTGTCCATGGCCACCTTTGCCGCGCGGCGCCTGCAGCAAATGCTGCGCAACACCGAATACATCGTCGCCATCGAGTTGCTCGCCGCGGCGCAAGGCATTGAGTTCCTGCGCCCGCTGCAAAGCTCGGCGGTGCTGGAAGGCATTCTGGAACTGGTGCGCTCGGTGTCCCCCGCCATGATGGTGGACCGCAGCCTGGCACCGGACATGGAACGGGTGCGCGGCCTGATCACGCAAGGCCGCGTCGGGCTGGCCGGTGAAGCGCAGATCCACGAGTTGACGGCATTGCGTTTGGGATAGGCGCCACCGGAGCCGACTTTCTCTCAGCCACATTCCCGCTACGCATGCGGTGCGACGAAAAAGTCGTTTGAAGCAGGCGCATGAACAGTGTTCAATTGATCGCAGAGCAGCCAAGCAACGCCGCCGATGTCCGGCACCCCGTTGGTCTGGCGACTCATACGACTGGAGCCCCCAACCATGCACACTGTGATCGACCACCCACAAGCGCCGCATCCCGCAGCTGCCGCCCAAGCCTCGCCCCAGCACGCAACCGGCGTGCTGGCGGGCCTGAGCTACTTGCAACCCACTACCGAGCGACCCTGCAGCTACGCCTACCAGCCGCCACCCGGTGTGCCTTGGGAGAACTGCGCGTATGAGCAGCGCACCCTACCCATTGCCGATGCCCGCCGGGCCGCACAACGTCCAGCCTTGGAGCGGGAAGGCTTCGCACTGTGGGATGCGCCCAGCGCCGTCAAGGATTTCTACGACGCCGAGGCGATCAAGACCACCTACTACCCGGAGGCCTGTGAACTCGCGTTGGCCGCCACCGGTGCCAGCCGCGCCTATGTGTTTGACCACCTGGTACGCAAGCGCGAACCCGACCGCGCGGCGCTGAGCTTCGGCCGCGCCGGTGCGGAAGGTCGGGCAGCCGCCAACGGACGCATCCACACGGACTACACCGAAGCGTCTGGCCGCAAACGTTTGGAACTGGTGTTGCCCAACCCACAGGAAGTGGCGCGTGTCAGGCGCTTTGCCATCGTCAACATTTGGCGCTCGATCAAGGGCCCTGTGGTGGACACGCCGCTGGCCGTGTGCGATGCCCGCTCGGTCATGGTCCGCGACCTGATCCCCGCAGAAGTGCGCTACCCCCGGCGCACCGGCGAAATCTATGTGGCGCAGCACTCACCGCTGCACCGCTGGTCCTACTACCCGGAGATGGACCGCCACGAGGCACTGGTGTTCAAACAATACGATTCGCAGATCAGCGGTGTGACCCGCTTCACACCGCACGCCGCGTTTGACCTGCCCAACCCGCCGCCCGATGCGCCGCTGCGGGAAAGCATTGAACTGCGTTGCCTGGTGGTCTATGGCGATGACGGAGTGCAAGCCCCATGAGCCCCAACACAACACCCGCAGCCCTGGCGCCCATCGAATTCTGGTTTGAGTTCGGCAGCAACTACAGCTATTTGAGCGTGATGCGCATAGCGGATGCCGCTGAACGCCTGAATGTACGCATCCACTGGAAGCCCTTCCTGTTGGGGCCTATCTTCCGCTCTTTCGGTTGGGACAACTCGCCCTTTGTGCTGCAGAAAGCCAAGGGTGACTACGTCTGGAAAGACATGGTGCGCGAATGCCGAAAGTACCAGCTACCGTGGGTGCAACCTACGCGCTTTCCGCGCGCAGCGGTGCTGCCGTTGCGCGTCGCCCTGATAGGTTCCGAACAGGACTGGATGAGTGCCTACTGCCGGCGCATGATGCTGCTGAACTTTGCGGAAGACAAGGACATCGATTCCGTCGAAACGGTGGCAGAAGTGCTGGAACAACTCAAGCTGCCCGCGCAACAGATTTTGAGTGCTGCGCAGTCTGACGCCAACAAATTGAAGCTACGGGAGCAGACCGAAACGGCAAGGGCCAAAGGCATCTTCGGTGCGCCCACGTTCTTTGTCGGCAACGACATGTTCTGGGGCAACGACCGTCTGGATGATGCGCTGGCCCAGTGCGTTGCCAACCGTGCGCAGTTGGCACGGGCATCGCACACGCCGCACGACCTCCAGGAGCCTGGGCGGCAGAGCGTTTTGCGCAGGTAAAGGAGGAGCTCACGCATCCGCGGTCGCGGATGCGCTCACGTTGTGGCGCAATAGGCCATGCACGGCAGTGTGCCGTGCGTGGGCGGGGGACACGGAGCAAAACGCTCTGTCGCCCAGGCTCCTGGCGATCGCCCAACTCACGGCGCGGCAGATGCCTTCGCCTCCCCCTCTATCCAGGCCGCCACGCGGCGCACATCTTCGCGTGCATCCTCCTTGGCGCGTATCAGCCAATACGCGTGTTCATTGCCAGCCCCACCGGTCGGCGGTGCCAGCAGCACCAACCGGCCACTGTCCACCAACGGCTGTATCAACTCCAGCCGCCCCAGCGCAACACCCTGGCCGGCCAGTGCCGCCTGTATCACCTGGTCGTACTGGTTGAAATGCAAGACGCCTTGGTGCTTCACGTCGGCCCAGCCCATGGCGGCGAGCCAGTCGCCCCACTGCAACCAGTGGTGCTGCGGGTCATCCAATTCCAGCAGCGCCACCTTGGACAAGGCCTTGGCCGTGCGCAGCGACTTCAGCCCCAGCGACGGATGCGCGACCGGAGCAATGGCGTGGCCAAACAGGCGCACAGAGCCGGCAGGCGCCAGCGAGGGCGTGGTGTAGCGTATCGCCAGGTCGATGCTGTCGTGGCGCAGATCGGCCACCTTGTTGTTAGCTGAGACACGCAAATCCACGCCCGGATGCAGCTTCTGCAAACGGCTCAAGCGTGGCAGCAGCCACAGCCCGGTCACGCCAATGCTGGCGCTCAGCACCACGGGCTGCTTGACCCCCGTCGTGTGGATCTCGCCCATCACGTCTTGCAACTGCTGCACGGCACTGTCCGCACTGCGAAACAAGCGCTCGCCCTCGGCGGTGAACCTGATAGACCGGTAACCCCGGACCAACAGCGGCACGCCCAGTTGTTCCTCCAAGGCGAGAATCTGCCGGCTCACGGCCGACTGCGTGAGGCACAAATCCTGTGCCGCCAGCGTGATGCTCATGCGCCGCCCGACCGCGACAAATCCGCGAATCAAGTCCAGAGAAGCAAGGCGAACCAGGGGATGTGACATGACGGTGGCGCATGCGGTAGGGCTAAGGCATCGATTGAAGCACAGACTGGCGCCACGAGCTTGCCAATGCTTGCGAAAGCCTCGCGTCCATTGTCCGCATGGGGCCGGGTCTTCAAAAGAATGAGCCATGCAAGGGAAATCCCCAGTAGGCGTCGGGTATTTATTAATTAACAATTAATTAATATTTCGTAGCCCAACGGTACTGTGCATGCAACAACGCGTGTACCCCAAGTGGTCTGCGACGACTAACGTTTGGGGAGACACGATGTTGAAGTTTGCCAATGGCAGGAGTGTTTGCGTTCGCCGCCATGCACGCGGCTAACGCCAGGCGCTGGGGCCTGCAGTGCGTGCGTTGGGCCATGGGCTGCCTGGCGCTATGGGCTAGCGCAACCAGTTGGGCTGGTGAGGTCGAGGTCCTGCACTACTGGACCTCGGGCGGTGAGGCCAAGTCCTTGGCCGAACTCAAGGCCATGATGACCAGCCGCGGCCACACCTGGAAAGACTTCACGGTAACCGGTGGCGGTGGTCAAAACGCAATGCTGGCGCTGAAACAGCGCGTGCTGGCAGGCACGGCGCCGGCGGCGGCCTTGATCAAGGGCCCCACCATCCAAGAATGGGCCGACCTCAACGTGTTGACCAATCTCGACGCAATGGCCGCGTTTGAGAAGTGGGACGAACTGTTGCCCAAGGTCATCGCCGACCAGATGAAGCACAAGGGCCGCTATGTAGCGGTGCCGGTCAACGTGCACCGCGTGAACTGGCTGTGGGCCAACTCCGCGGTACTGAGCAAGGCAGGCGTCACCACCTTGCCCACGACCTACGACGAATTCTTTGCGGCGGCCGATAAGATCAAGGCCGCCGGTTTTATCGCCGTCGCCCACGGTGGCCAGGACTGGCAGGATTTCACGGTTTTCGAATCCGTGGTGTTGGGCGTGGGTGGCGCGGACTTCTACAACAACGCGTTGGTGCAGTTGGACAAGCGCGCACTCAACAGCGACACCATGCGCCAGTCACTGGAAATATTCCGTCGCATCAAATCCTATGTGGACGACAAGGCCAGCGGGCGCGACTGGAATGCTGCGACCGACATGGTCATCAAGGGCAAGGCCGGTTTTCAGTTCATGGGCGACTGGGCCAAAGGGGAATTCATTGCCGCCGGACAACAGCCCGGCGTGGACTTCAGTTGTTCCGCCGCACCGGGCACGGCCAAGGCCTATACCTTCAACGTGGATTCGTTTGCCATGTTCCAACTCAAGGCGTGGGAGGCGCAAAAAGCCCAGGGCTACCTGGCATATTTGCTGATGGGGCAAGACTTTCAGGAGAAATTCAATCTGCGCAAAGGCTCGATCCCGGCACGCCTGCATATGAACATGGAAAAGTTCGACGCCTGCGCCAAGGCATCCAGCCAGGATTTTGTGGCGGCATCCAAGGCAGGGACGCTGGTGCCATCGGTGGCCCATGGCATGGCGGTTTCCACGGCGGCGCAGGGTGCGCTGCGCGCAGTTGTCACCGAGTTTTGGAACAACGACAAGACCACGGTCGATGGCACGATGGCCAAGCTGGCATCGTCCACCGGCACCAAGGCGCGATAGTTCGGGACAAGGGTTGCTCGTCGAGAATGCGCATGGACTCTCAGGCTCTCAGGGCTCGTGTGACGCGCAATCGCCCCAGTATTTGAAGCTGGCAAACTTACCCCAATCGGGCGAGGCCATCGAGGCTTGGCTGAACCGCACCGTCTTGCCCGGTTCCAGTTTCTTCTGGAAGTATTCGTCGGGCTCGATGTAGGTGGCCTCCAGCAGCTTGCCACTGGCGTCATACATGCCCAGGACTATTTTGGGCGAACGACACGCTATGTTGCCCGTGTTACGCAACACACCGGCGACCGCGTGGTAGCCCGTGGCGTCCACCTTGTCCGTGAAACCTTCAACGGAAATCTTTGGCAGCGCCCCATCACACTGCCGAGCCGATGCACTAAGCTCGTGCTTGGCTGGCGCGGCGCCACTCAGGCTCTTGCGATCGCGCAGGTAGGTGAACACTGCGACCTCACCGGCTGGCAACCATTGGCGGGTGGCGATAACGCCATCGGTGGGCTGCTGCCCCAGGCCAGCCTTGGTCTCGGTCACGATAGATTTCACACCGACCGGTTTGCCACCGGCGTCCATCAAGAACACTTCAACCTGCGGCGTACAAATGGTCTGCCCTGTGTTGTTGCGAACCTCGCCCGCGATGCGTACAAAGCCGTCCGAGTTGTATACGGCGATGCCCGGTATCACGCTTACATCTGCCGCCGACGCAGCATCCACCAGCATGCAGCCAGACAAAACAGCCCATCCAATCGCCCTGTAGTTCCGATTGACCATCGCTGTTCGCTCCCTGTAAAAGGCTAAAAGTATGGCACGCCAATGCATGCTGAAAAGTCCGTAGATACCCCCGGACATCGGTTGCCGGATCGCGAGGGCACTGAGTCACAGTAGTATTCGACGCTGGATGGCATCCGCCACCCCAAGATTCACGAGCACCTATAGCAATCCATGCGCAAGACAGCCTTACCCACGGGAACGACAACACCGGGCCATGATTCCGCAGACCGCAAGCGGCTGCAAATGGCGGACATCGCCCGCCTGGCCGGTGTCTCCGTCGCCACCGTATCGCGGGCCCTGAGTGGCAGCACGCTGGTCAATGCCGAGACCCGTGAACGCGTCAAGCAGTTGGCGCAATCGCTGAACTATTCCATCAACTTGGGCGCGCAAAACCTACGCCTGCAAAAGAACCAGACCATTGGCGTGGTGGTGCCCTATGACGCGCAGTCGCGCCAGCACATTTCAGACCCGTTCTTTCTGTCCATCATCGGCAGCATCGCCGATGCGCTGACCGACCACGGTTATGACATGCTGCTGTCGCGTGTGGATTCCGAGCGCCTGGACGCGGCCTCGCAACTGTTTGACTCGGGCAAGGTCATCGGCGTCATCATCATCGGCCAGTGGCGCCACCACGACCAGCTCAACCAGTTGGCCGCCCGCAATGTGCCGCTGGTGGTCTGGGGTGGCGAGCTACCCCAGCAACTCTATTGCAGCGTGGGCGGCGACAACCGTGATGGCGGTGAACAAGCCACCGCGCACCTGCTGCGCGCGGGCCGCAAACGCATTGCCTTCCTGGGTGATGCAGCCCTGCCCGAAGTCTGGTTGCGCCGCGAAGGGTACCGGCTAGCCCACACCGCCGCCGGGCGCACGCCCGATCCCCGATTAGAGGTTGCCGTCCCCTTTGAACCGGACGCGGCGCGCCGGGTGATAGACGAGCTGTGCCGCAGTGGGGTGGCCTTTGATGGCGTGCTGGCCTGCAGCGATTTGCTGGCCATCCACACGGTGCAGGCGCTGCGCGCACAAGGGCGGTCAGTGCCTGCCGATGTCAGCGTCGTGGGCTATGACGATATGCCACTGGCCGCCTTCTGCGAACCCACCTTGACCACCGTGCACCAACCGGTGGTGGAGGCTGGTGCAGAGTTGGTGGCAGCCTTGTTGTCACTGCTCAAGGGTGAGCGCGCACCCGCCCGCACCCTGCCGGTACACATCATCGTGCGCGCCAGCGCGCCCTGAATTCGACGACTTCGATTTTCGGCACAACGAAATTTCAATCGTTTGCAAGAATTTCTGATGCAACCTCGAATTTGATAATTTATTGTTAATAAATTTCGCTGAAATGTACGGGTTTGCACCTAGTTGCAATCGATTGCAAAGAATTTAAGATTCGCTCCAAGCAATTTTGAAGGCCATCGCCTGACGGGTCGCTTGTCGTTCTCAACCGCTTTATCAAAAACAAACTGGTCGCTGATTCCAGCTCTATCAGCAGTCAACAGGAGACTTTATGCACGCTCACCCCTTCCAGACCCGTCCGATTGCGGCCGCGGTTTCCCTTTTGTTGTTGACCCTCGGCTCGGCTTGGGCGCAGACCGCGGACAACGCGCCGGTGGATGCCAACAAGGACGCGATGAAGTTCGACCAAATCGTGGTCACCGGCACCTCCACCGCCAAGTCCAAGATGAAGCAAAGCGTGTCCGTCAGCACGCTGGACGCCGAGCAGATGGAAAAGACCGGCGCCACCAGTGCCGCCGAACTGCTGCGCTCTATTCCGGGCGTGCGCTCGGAATCGTCTGGCGGTGAGGGCAATGCCAACATCACGGTGCGCGGCGTGCCGCTGTCGGCCGGTGGGTCGCGCTACG
>Ga0066464_1000698_pt1 | contig 11781 bp, 11 predicted proteins | sample LakWasMe94_HOW11_2_FD_59583 | JGI IMG/M metagenome (GOLD analysis project Ga0066464, IMG submission 59583) | Freshwater sediment methanotrophic microbial communities from Lake Washington under simulated oxygen tension - Sediment Metagenome 94_HOW11 | ecosystem: Environmental > Aquatic >...
GGTAGAGCAGCTCATTCGTAATGAGAAGGTCGGGTGTTCGATTCATCTCTCCGGCACCAATAGATAAAAGGGTTCATTGCTATTCATTTAGCGATGAACTTTTTCTTTTTGGATGTTCACCAATCTCATTGCGGACAGTGGTACTTGGTTTTTACCTTGTTCCCAAGAACACACCGATATCAATTCAAATGGCTACGCCAAAACCCCCTGCGGGTCGTCTTGTTCTTGCAATATCAACGGTCACGCCGGCATCGCAAGTTTGGCGAATCATTCTGATGCTGCTGGTCATCGTGGTGGGTTACTTGGCGCTGACACCCGCTCCACCCAAGAGCATCAATTTAGGGTGGGACAAGCTCAACCATCTGGCGGCATTTGCCGCGCTGGCGGGTGCCGGCTGCCTTGGCTTCTCGGCCTCCCGTCGTCGCCAAGTCGTCATACTACTTGGGTTATTCGCCTATGGCGGTGCCATTGAGATCTGTCAATTGTTCGTGCCGGGACGGTCTTGCGAATGGGGTGACTTGCTGGCCGACGCCGTCGGCATCGCGTGCGGCACACTCGTTGCAGCTTATCTGGCAAGAGTAGCTGTCAAACCATCTGTGCGCCAGCGATAGAAATTCAATCAAACCCGTGGCGCTATTGCCGCACGGCCGCGCAAAAAAACCACGTTGCTACAATCCGCGCTCGGGTCCGCAGTTCACCCAGGCGTTGCCAGAGTTTTTTACTCACGCTAAACCTGCTTTGGTAACCGCACGCACGCATCAAACAGTATCTTTTGTGTGCCTACGCTGCAAGTGGCAACCCCAGCACTCCAAGTGGAGTCGACGGCGCACGAGGAACTTTGATGACTCGCATGCTTTTACCCCTGTCCATCGAGGACCTTTCTTCCTTTGCGAAGAAGCTTAAAACCGATCTGGATGAACGCGCCGCTGAAGGCCATTCAACCCCAACCCACCTGGAACTGCTAAATCTGCTTGCCCGCGCTGCGGGTAAACGCAATTTCCAGACATTCAGAGCCTCGTTGTTAGGCAACCCGCCCGCGCCGGACCCCGTGCCCGCGCAGCCCCAAGAGCCCGAAGTAGCGGCAACTGTGGCGGTGGCGGCGGACGCCATCGACAAGCCCGTCAGCTATGGCACGCTATCCCCGACCGTGCGCAAGGCCCTGATGCAGTTTGATACCGCTGGCCGATTGGTGCGCTTGCCCAACAAATTGTCAGTCCAGCAAATGGCGATGTGGTGGATGTGGACCCAGTTTGTAGTTCGGCGCAAATACACCGAGAAAGAAGTCAACCAGGTGCTCAATGCCCACCACACCTTTGGTGACCAGGCCACGCTGCGCCGCGAACTGGTCAACATGAAATTGCTGGGGCGCAAATCCGATTGCAGCGAATACTGGAAAGAGCCCGTGCGGCCCAGCGCCGAGGTGCAGGACTTCTTGCGCGCCTTGCGCCAGGCCGTGGCGGGTGCGCAACCCACGCGCGCGTTGACCGCGTTGAGGGTGCATCGACAACACAAAGAGGTGGCGCATGCAACGACGTGATTTTGTGGAACTCTTGCTTCTGACAGGGGGCACAGCCATGACAGCAACGGCAGCCACCGGCGCGACGAGAGCCTTCGACGTGACGGAGAAAACCGTTGCCGAGTTGCAAGCCGCCATGGCCAATGGAAAAACCAGCGCGCAGCACCTGGTCCGCCTGTACCTGGCGCGCATTGCGGCGGTCGACAAAGCGGGGCCGCGGCTTAACTCCATCATCGAGCTCAACCCCGAAGCGCTGACCATCGCCGCCGCGCTGGACGCCGAGCGCAAGGCCAAGGGCCCGCGCGGCCCGCTGCACGGCATACCGGTCTTGCTCAAGGACAATATAGCCACGGCAGACAACATGCAAACCACCGCGGGGTCCCTGGCCCTGGTTGGTGTCAAACCGCCACGCGATGCGGCATTGGTCGCACGGCTGCGCGAAGCCGGTGCGGTGATTTTGGGCAAGACCAATTTGTCGGAGTGGGCCAATATGCGTTCCACCCGCTCCACCAGCGGCTGGAGCGCGCGTGGCGGGCTCACGCGCAACCCCTATGCGCTGGACCGCAATACCAGCGGCTCCAGCTCGGGCTCGGGCGCCAGCATGGCGGCCAGCCTGGCCGCCGTGGCGGTGGGCACGGAGACCGATGGCTCCATCACCTCGCCCGCCTCGGTCGCCGGCCTCGTGGGCATCAAGCCGACGGTCGGACTCGTCAGCCGCGCGGGCATTATTCCCATCGCCCATTCACAGGATACCGCCGGGCCCATGACCCGCACGGTAGCGGACGCAGCGGCGTTGCTAACGGTGATGGCCGGCAGCGACGCACGCGACCCAGCCACCGCCCTGGCTGACCAAAAGAAGGCGGACTACACGCAGTTCTTAAACCGCAACGGCTTGCAAGGCAAACGCATTGGCGTGGTGCGCGGGCAATTGACCAGCGCTGGCGAACCGGTAGCGGCCTTGGTTGAATCACAGTTGGCGGTATTAAGGACCCAAGGCGCCACGCTGGTGGAGGTGTCTGAAGTGCCCAATGTCGCCAAATACGCGGACTCCGAACTCACCGTTTTGCTGTACGAGTTAAAGGCCGACATGGCCAATTACCTGGCCGACTACGGCCCCCATGCACCGCTTAAAACCCTGGCCGATATAGTTGCCTTCAACGACCAGCACCGCGCCCAAGAAATGCCCTACTTCGGGCAAGAGCACTTCATCGCCTCCCAGACCAAGGGTGGGCTCGACAGCCAGGAATACCGGGACGCGCTGGCCAACAACCACCGTTATGCGCGCGACGAGGGCATCGACCAGGTGATGAAGGAACACCAGCTCGACGCGCTGGTGGCACCCACCTGCGGGCCAGCCTGGCTGACGGACTTCATCAATGGTGACGCGTCCGGCGGCAGCTTCACGACGCCCGCCGCCGTGGCGGGCTATCCGCACATCACCGTGCCCTGTGGCAGGGTGCAGGGCTTGCCGGTTGGGCTGTCGTTTGTGGCTGGTGCGTGGTCCGAGGGGCCGCTGATCGCAATGGCCTATGCCTACGAACAAGCCAGCCCGCAACGCCGACCACCAACCTACGCCAAGTCAGTCAATACCCAAGTCGCGTAACGCCGCTCAGGATGGGTCGCGCAACACCGTCATGTCACGGTGCGTGCAACCAGTCCTCGTCGGGCAAGGCTCTGAGGTATTGGGCCACGGCATCCAGCGCACCGTGCTGCGCGGCCCATTCAATGTGCTCGGCCAGGCGCAAGGTCTTGAGCGCCGCGGGCGTGTGGTCCCAGGCCTCCAGATTCAGAGGCAGCGCGGGCTCCCAACCTATGGCTGTGCGCTTGCGCTGGGGCAGCATCTCAAACAGCGTGTTCCAGCGGTCAGGCATGGGACACACGCGCTGGTTCTCCCGACAAAAAGCTAGCAAACTTTGTGGTGTTTCTGGCATAGACCGCGCTCCCAAGCCTAAAACAGCTTTATCGGCATTGTGCGTCCAAATGCATGGCGCTGCTTACCCTTAAGTTGAAGCACTGGACAGACCTTGTGGAATCCTGCGCGCTTGCGACTCAGGGGTTAGCACCGGCAGATGTAGCTCTGTCACACAATCGTTGTCATTCGCGCCGTCACTGGGGATCCGATAGATCTCGAACGGGGGAATCCGTTGATCCGGTCGAATTTTGTCGGCGACCATGCGCTGCATCGCCAGGTACCAGGCAATTTCCAGCGCCTTGGGGCTGCCTTGCAAGCGCACGACATAGGCACGGTGTGCGGCCAGTTCCCGCACCGGCACGGCCTCCACGTGACTGCCTGGGCCGATGGGAAGCCCAATATGGCACACCGTCGTGCGCAACTTGATATTGGTCTTGAAGTAGACGGCCATCGGGCTGCCAACGGCGGTAATCTGGTGTTGCTCCAGTTGCGCGCGCAACTCGGGAACCGCGTCTCGCAATGCCTGCGGAAGTCCGCCAATGGAACCCTGGTAACTGCGGTACGCATAGTGCACGGCCGCCACATCCCGAACGCCCAGATGTTCAATGGCATAGCGCGGCGCACTTGCCGGTTCCAGCAGACTGGCGATCCGGTCCAGGCCGTAGCGGCAATCGAGCGCCAACGAGCTTTTCACCGTCGCGGCAAACGCCCGCATCGAGAACCCTACCCGCGCGCGCAGGCTCCACGTCACCTCGGTCTTGCCCGCCTTGTCCTTGAAGGTCCAACAACTTAGACCCGAGACGGTGAAGGGATGTTGCAAGCGCAGGCGCTGCTCCAGGCGCTGGCGCGGGACCACCTGCACATGTTCAATCCAGCCGGTGCCCATGCTGTCACTGGCCCACTCGCAGCGACCACCTGCTTGAGCGCCATGCGCGGACACCGTCAACGTGGCCGCCACCCCAGGTTCCAGCCATGGATTCCAATGCTGCCACCGCGCCAGGTCGGCCACCTGGGCGTAGACCGCATCCAAGGGTGCGTCTATCAGGCGGGTTTGCTCCAAGCGGACCCGCCCGCTATAACGGGCCATATAGACCAAAACGGCAACGATGCAAAAGCCGGAGACAAAAACAAGTGTGGTCATGATCAGGTCTCAAACACTGAAATAAAAAAGCCCGGACAGGTCCGGGCTTGGTACGGGGGACCCGTAGCTTAGAGCATACCCATCGCCTGCGGAACCACCAGCGTCAGCCATGGCCAGTAGGTCACGACGACCAGGAACACAATCATAGTCAACAGCCAGGGCATCACAGCCTTCGTCAACTCGGTAATACCCAGACGCGAAATACCCGAAGCCACATACAGGTTCAGACCCACCGGCGGGTGGCACAGGCCCACTTCCATATTCACGTCAATCAGGATACCAAAGTGCACCGGATTGATGCCCAACTGCATCGCGGCCGGGAAGAAGATGGGCGCCATGATCAGAATAATGGATGACGGTTCCATGAAGTTACCGGCAGCCAACAGGATGATGTTGACCACGAACAAGAAGCCTTCCTTGCCCAGGTTCATGCTCAGCATCCAGTCCGCCAGTCGGTGCGGCAAATTCTCATTCGCCAACACAAAGGAGAACAGGACGGCATTGGTGATGATGTAGAGCAACATCGCCGACATATTGGCGGACTCACGCAGCACGCGGGGCACATCCTTCATCTTCATGTCCTTGTAGACAAAGACCGACACAAAGAAGGAATACACCGCGGCCATCGCCGCTGCCTCGGTAGCCGTGAAGATGCCGGAATAGATTCCGCCCACGATGATGACCACCAGCATCAGCCCCCAGACGCTGTTCCGGAAAAACTTCAGGCGCTGCATCCAGGTGGCCTTGTCCATGCGGGGATAGCCGTTCTTCTTGGCGATATACCAGGTCACACTACCGAGCATGATGGTCAGCAAGGTGCCGGGCAGCAAGCCCGCCACAAACAGGGCACCAATCGATGTGTTGGTCGAGATCGCATAAATGACCTTCGGGATCGACGGCAGCATCAAGATGCCCAAGGAGCCCGCCGTGATGATCACGCCCGCACCAAACGCCATCGGATAACCGTGTGCCACCATCGCTGGCAACACGATGGAACCGATCGCCACCACCGTCGCCACGCTGGAGCCGCAGACCAGGGCAAACATCGCGCACGCCAGAATGGACGCCAGCGCCAAACCACCGTGCCAGTGCCCGACCAAGGAGGTGGCGAAGTTGATCATGCGCCGCGCAACGCCCCCGTGCGTCAGGAAGTTGCCCGCCAGGATGAAGAAGGGAATCGCCATGATTTCCCACTTCTCGATACCGGTAAACAGCTTGAGGGCCACCGCTTCCAGCGGCACCTGCGTCATGGTCAGGATAAAGGTCAGAACGGTCAGACCCAGAGAAATCGAGATCGGCATGCCCGTGAGCATGAGGGCGATCAAGAGCCCGAAAAGAATGGCGGCGTTCATGGTTTTATGTCCCCAGCGGTAGGCGCCTTTTCCAAGGGCTCGTGTACATCATCCACACCTTCAACGTGCGCATGGTCATGGTGCGGAATTACACCGGTCTTCACAAAAATCCACGCCACCTGCAAAAAGCGAAAAGACATCAGCGAGGAGCCAAACGGAATCGCGCAGTACACCATCCAGGTTGGCCATTCCAGATCTGGTGTGGTGGGACCTTCGGGAAGGTCACCCACGTCCATGCCAAAGAGTTTGGCAAAGAAGTGGTGCGCGCCGTTGTCCCACACAAAGTGTCCACCGAGATAGCCGATGCAACCGGTGAACAACGCGCCAGCCAGCAGCGCAAAGACGACGAACTTGGCACGTGTCTTTTCGTCCAGGCGGTTAACGACCACGTCGACACCCACGTGGATACCGGTGCGCACCCCGTAGGCGGCGCCAAACTTTGCCATCCAAACGAACATGATGATGCACAGCTCTTGAGCCCAACTGAAGTTGAGCGTCAACATCCAATCCTGAACATAGGGAATCGGCGCACTGGCCAGATAGCGGTGCAACACCGCAAAGAAAATGATGAGCGTTGCTCCGCCCATGAGGAAGGTAATGATCCATTCCTCCAGGTGGTCTAGGAATTTCATGGTGTGCGTTCTGTAAATGACGAACCGTTGGACGAGGTTGCGTTAGCTGAGCTTAGAGCTTGTTGGGATCGAAACCAGTGTCCTTGTAGATAGCATCCAACAAGTCCTTGCCAACGCGGTCAGCCATCTTGGCATGCACAGGCGCCAAGGTTTTCTTCAGGGCCATGCGCTCTTCCTTGGTCAGCACATACACGGCGGTCTTGCCAGCCTTCTTGACACCTTCCAAAGCGTGGTCGTTTTCTTCTTGGGCGATCTTGTTCGCCAGGACCGTTGCTTCCTTCATGGCTTGCTCCAATTGACTACGCACATCGGCCGGCAGGCCGTCCCAGAACTTCTTGTTCACAATCACCGCATAGCCCAGGTAGCCATGGTTTGTAATAGAAAGGTTCTTTTGCACTTCATGCATTTTTTGGCTGTAGAAGTTGGAGATAGGGTTCTCCGTGCCATCCACCACACCGGTTTGCAGCGCTTGATAGACCTCGGAGAAAGCCATCACCTGCGGTATGCCACCGAGGGCGCGAATTTGCTCTTCCAACACCTTGGAGGACTGGATGCGGAACTTCTTGCCTTTGAAGTCGGCGGCGACCTTTAACGGTGTATTGGCCGAGAAAGACTTGAAGCCGTTGTCCCAAAAGGCCAGGCCCTTGACGCCCTTGGAATCCAGCTTTGCCAGCAGACTCGCACCGACCGGCCCTTGCGTAACTTTGTGCAACTCGGCCGTGTCGTCAAAAATGAATGGGAAGTCAAATACCTCAAACTCCTTGACACCCAGTGGACCAAATTTGGCCAGTGACGGCGCCAGCATCTGGACGGCGCCAATCTGCAGCGCCTCCATCTCTTCCTTGTCCTTATAGAGCTGGCTATTGGGGTACACGTCAACCTTGACCTTGCCCTTGGTCAATTCTCCCGCCCGTTTGGCAAAGAACTCAGATGCCTTTCCCTTGGGCGTGTCCGCAGCCACCACGTGGCTGAACTTAATGTTGATGACTTGCTGGGCATGGGACAAGAGGGACATGGATCCAACAACCAGACTCAGGGCAATGGCGTGAAATTTCATGGTGTATTTCCGTTAGTGGTGGTGACGAAGCGAAGGTTAATCGAATGACTACCGATCACAAAGTGTGGTGTTCCACTAAGGGTTAACCCTTTACCTCATTTCCTCCCCTACGATCACTGCCAGACCCACCGTTTCTACTCTGCAAAACCACCGTGTTCATTGCCGCAAAAATCTTCGCCGCGCTCGCCCAACCACTAACCTGGATCGCCTTCCTGCTGCTGGCCAGCTTGCGCGTACGCCACCGCCCGGAGCTCCATCGCCGCCTAGTGTGGTCTGCGCTGGCGTTATTGCTGCTACTGGGTTGGCAGCCGCTGCCAGATCTGCTGATCCGTCACCTGGAAACGCAGTATGCCGAGTTGCCGCCACAGGCCGTGCTGCGAAACTATGTGGGCGTGGTCGTCTTGGGCGGGTCGACCGAGTCGGGTTATGTGGCCCAGGCCCACACGCAGCCGCTACTCAACGACGCCGCGGAACGCATGACGGCACCGATTGCGCTGTTGCGCACCAACCCGCACCTGCAGGTGCTGTACACCGGAGGCGGCAACACACTGCGCAGCGGCGAACCCAGCGAGGCACAACTGGCCCGCCTCTTCTTCGACAGCCAGGGCATGGATGCCCAACGCATACGCTACGAGGCCGCTTCGCGCACCACCTACGAGAATGCCACCTTGTCCGCCCAATTGCCTGGGATAGATATCACACAACCCTGGTTGCTACTGACCTCGGCCTGGCACATGCCGCGGTCCATGGCGACATTCGGCAAGGCGGGCTGGAACGTCACCGCTTACCCGGTTGATTTTCGGACAGGGGCGTTTACACCGTGGACTGAATACTCACTGGGAAACGGTTTGCGCAGTTGGCAATTGGTGGCGCACGAACTCCTGGGCTGGGTCGCCTACCGCCTGGCCGGTCACTTGTAGCACCGCTTGGGGCACAAGCGGACTGCGTAGCAGCTTAGTCGTCGTCGGGCCGCCCCAAGACGACTAACGCCCACTCGGGGGGCAGCGCAGTACGCGAAGCGACAAGCGTGGGGGTAATATTTTTTCAGACTGACACCAAGCTGCGTGCGCGCACCTTGTCGATGCGCTTACCGTCCAATGCCATCACCTCAAACTGCCAAAGGGCGCATTCAATGCGTTCCCCCACGGAGGGCAATTCGCCCGACACGGCCATCAGCAAGCCAGCCAAGGTGTTGTAGCGGCCACGGTCTTCTTGCGGCAGCTCGTCAATATCCAGCCGCGCCTTGAGCTCGCCCACGGGCATCAAGCCATCCAGCGTCCAGGAACCATCGGCCTGGTGCGTGGCCCAGGGCTGCGATTGTGCGTCGGGCTTCAGTTCGCCGGTGATGGCCTCCAGCAGGTCGTGCGGCGTCAACAGGCCCTGCACCACGCCATATTCATCCACCACAAACACCATACGGGCCGCCTGCGCGCGAAACTGCTCGATCAACTCCATGCCGCTCAGCGTCTCGGGCACAAAGGCCGCGGGCTCGGCAACCGACTCTACCTTGCCCTCGTAATGCACACCCAACTCCAGTAAACGCGCCACGCACACCAGGCCCACTACCTGGTCCAAAGAGCCACGGCATACCGGGTACCAGGAATGGGCACCCTTGTTGCCGCCGGTGCTGGCTTGCTGCAGGCATTCGGCCACGGTGGCCGAAGCCTCCATCCATGCAATGTCGGCGCGCGGGAGCATCATGGACGCCAGGGTGCGATCGTCCAGACCAAATACGTTACGCACCATCTGGTGCTCGTGTTGCTCGATGATGCCGGCATCCACGCCCTCCTCCAGGCTGGCCGTGATCTCTTCCTCGGTGACGGCGCGGGTGTCGGTCGTATCGATGCGCAGCAGCTTGAGCATGCCGTGGGTACACACGGACAACAAACGCACAAAGGGCTTGGCTCCGGACGCAAACCACGTCATGGGCCGGGACAGCACCCGCGCGACGGGTTCGGGGTACAACTGGCCAATGCGCTTGGGCACCAGTTCTCCAAACAGAATGGTGATAAAGGTGATCAGCGTCACCACCAAGGCCGTGGCCGAGATTTCCGCCGCACGGTGGGAGATGGGCAACAGGGCCGCGAGCCAATGCGCTACCCCCTCGCTGAATGCGGCTTCACCCACGATGCCATTGAGCATGCCAATCGAGGTAACACCCACTTGCACGGCCGATAGAAACTGCGTGGGGTTCGCCAGCAAGGCCTGGGCCGCCTGTGCGCCTTTGTCACCCTCGTCAGCCATGGCCTGCAATCGCACCTTGCGGCTGGCGGTCAGCGCCAACTCCGACATGGCAAACGCGCCGTTAAGCAGCGTCAACAGCACGATCAAAATAAATTCCATGAAACCCAAGCGAGAATGAAGACCATGGCACTTTACCTGATTGGCGACGTGCAGGGCTGTGATTCGGCTCTGCAAGATCTGCTCCGTACCCTGGATTTCTCCCCCAGTCGCGACACACTCTACGTGTTGGGCGACCTGGTCAACCGCGGACCAGACTCGGCTGGCGTGCTGCGCCGCCTTATGGGCTATGGCGACGCCGCGCATTGCCTGCTGGGCAACCACGACCTGAACCTGCTGGCGGTGGCGCAAGGCGTGCGCAAGCCGCACCGCAAGGACACTCTGGACGCAGTGCTGGACGCGGAGGACCGGCACGCCATGCTGCACTGGCTACGCCACCAAAAGATGGCCATGCTGGTGCAGCGGGAACAAACACCGCTGCTGATGGTGCACGCCGGCGTATTGCCGACGTGGACGGCTGCTCAGACAATAGCCTTGGCGCAGGAGGTGGAAGCGGCCTTGCAAGGCGGGCATGCCGCAGAGTTTCTGAAGAACATGTACGGCAATACGCCCGTTGCGTGGAGCGATGCGCTGGCTGGCATGGACCGTTTGCGGGTGATCGTGAACGCCCTCACCCGCTTGCGCTTTTGCACCGCGCAGGGCGAGATGGAGTTTGACAGCAAGGAAGGGGCGGACGGCGCCCCGGATGGCTATATGCCGTGGTTTGACGTGCCCGACCGTCAGACGGCGCAGATCAGCGTGGCGTTTGGCCACTGGTCCACCTTGGGCTGGCTGAACCGGCCCGATGTGCTGTCGCTGGATACCGGTTGTGTCTGGGGCGGGTCGCTCAGCGCGTTGCGCTTCAATCTACACGACGAGGCCCAGGAACTCATCCAGGTGCAGTGTGTGGTCTCCCAGCAACCAGGAATGCAGTGAACGGGGGCTCCGGTGCCCGGCGTTTGCAACGCCGGTATTCCGAATCAGGCCGACTTGAACAACGCGGCGACCTTGACCTTGGGCTTGATGTTGGCGGAAATGCCGCGTGCCGCAGGGCGGGCTGACGCCTCCCAGGATGGCGCGGAAGCCTCGCTCACGGCAGACGGCTCATACGGCTTGTCAAAAAATGGATCCCGCGGCGCCTGCGCAGGGCGGCCATAGTCGCTGCGCGGTGGACGCGCGGCACGTGGCGGGTAGCCGTCTTCGCGCGAAGGCAAGCGGCGCTCTCCACCGCGTCCACCGCTGCGGCCGTTGTCGCCGCCACCGGTGTTTTCGCTGTCCTGCGAATACATGCGCCGACCATCGTTGATACGGCCTTGCTTGCGAATATCGGGCGCATCTTCGTCGTACTCGACGGCTTCCAATTCGATCTTGGTCTTGATCAGCTTCTCGATGTCGCCCACCAGGCGTGCGTCATTGTTGCCACCGACAAAACTCACCGCCAAACCGGCCGCACCCGCGCGACCCGTACGGCCAATACGGTGGATGTAGTCTTCGGCGTTGAACGGAATGTCGAAGTTGAAGACGGCAGGCACGTCCTTGATGTCCAGCCCGCGGGCGGCCACATCGGTACACACCAACAGATCGACTTCGCCTTTCTTGAACGACTCCAGGGCCTTCAAACGCTCGTCCTGGCTCTTGTCGCCGTGCAAAGCGGTGGTCTTGAGACCTTCGCGTTCCAGCGAACGGGCCAAGCGCGCACAACCCAGTTTGCTGTTGACAAACACAAAGGCCTGCTTCATGCCGCGGGTCTTCAGAATCTGGTGCAGGGCGTGTCGCTTTTCGTCTTCGGGCACGCTGTAGAAATGCTGCTCCACGGTGGAGGCCGTGGCATTGGGCCGCGCCACTTCGATGGTGACCGGGTTTTGCAGATAGCTGCTGGCCAGGCGCTTGA
>Ga0066464_1000700_pt1 | contig 11757 bp, 9 predicted proteins | sample LakWasMe94_HOW11_2_FD_59583 | JGI IMG/M metagenome (GOLD analysis project Ga0066464, IMG submission 59583) | Freshwater sediment methanotrophic microbial communities from Lake Washington under simulated oxygen tension - Sediment Metagenome 94_HOW11 | ecosystem: Environmental > Aquatic >...
CAGATAACTGCGGTACAGCACAAATGGGTCTTGTATCCAGACGGTGGCGAATTCTGTCCAAAACAATAGCAGTGGAAACAGCATGCAAAGGCCAAGGAACCCCCGCACATCACTCTTGCGAAGCACAGCGGCCAGAGATGCAAACAGCAAGGTTACATATGCAAGAGCGCCAAGAACATGGGGTACGGAGCCAAGCGTCAAGGGGAAGGGCGGGTGCATATCGATGGACATCCAACCCCCATAGGGCAGCAGCCACAGCGCACCATAGTAAAAAAACAGAGCGGCCTCATTCAATACACTGAGGGCATAAATCTGTTCCGATACCCCCGGGCGCTGTTTGTCCAACTGGGCAACCAGTTCACGCGCATTGTCGTCAAAAGCTTGGCCTACCATGTCTGGAAACAGATTTAGCAACACCGCTACCGCTACGGCGAGAAACGTTGCTGCCACTGCAAACAATGCGCAGACACGCCGCCAACTGGGTCTGGCCACAAACACATAAAGTGGCAAAATCAAGCCAGCCATCAGGAACGCATGTTCTTTGCACAGGATTGCGACGCCATAACATGCCATGGCCAGCGCATGCCAGGCCAGCTTACGTTCAATAATTCCGCGTGCAAACGCCCAGCACGCCAGCACACCAAACAATGTCGCCATCACAATGGAGCGCTGGATCAAATACCCCACAGCATATGTTGCTACTGGATGCAAGGCATACACTGCAACGCCGACTTGGAGTGCCGCAAGTTGTGACGGCAGGAACCCCGCATCCGCCCTGGTCTCTTCGGCGTAAACAATACGCGGGATCAGCAGTGCAAACAGTTGGTAGATTGCCCAGCAGGTTACCAAGTGCAAGGCAACATTGATGGCCCGCTGCACCGGCAGGTTCTCCCCGGCCAGCGCTTGAACCCAGTTGAAGGATCCGTACGACAGCAGACGCACTTTCAAAGGTAACAGATTGCCATAATTGCCGTTCACCGTGCCGTCGGTTAGACGCGCATCGTCGAAAATCAATGCGTTATGCAGTCCAAAGGAATACGCCGCAGCGACCGCCAAGAATAGTAGAACTGCGTAAACTATTGATTGCCAGTTCTTAATTGAAAACGTCACGAATTCGACTCCCTCTGAACAAACTCCGCTACAACAGCGCTGGCGAGAGTGTAAACGGCTGTTTTAATTCGACTTGCATGCAATTGGCTTCGTCCGGGAAGGGGATTGTTACACTAGCTAGCCTAAGTAGAGTTGAGCTTGGACGCTCTGGTGCAGACCGGGGCTTGGCAATTGTCAGTGAATGATTCAACGCGACCAAATCGACAATGGACTATCAAAATAAAACAATTGCGGTCGTTGGCCTTGGTTATGTTGGGTTGCCTCTGGCAGTGGAGTTTGGGAAGTACCGCCGCGTGATCGGGTTTGACACCAATGCCAGCCGGATTGATGAGTTGAAACAGGGCGCGGACCACACGCAGGAGACTACCTCCGAAAAACTTCAGCAGGCGGTACATTTGCGGTTTAGCCACGAATTGGAAGATATTCGGGAGGCCAGCATATTCATTTTGACTGTCCCAACGCCGGTGGATCAAGCCAATCGGCCCGATATGTCGTCGCTGATCAAGGCCAGTGGAGCCGTTGGGCGCATGCTCAAACGAGGGGACCTGGTAATTTATGAATCGACGGTGTATCCCGGAGCAACAGAAGAGGTGTGTGTCCCTGTGCTCGAGGCGAGTTCAGGGCTACGCTTCAATGAAGAGTTTTTTTGCGGCTACAGCCCTGAACGCGTTAACCCTGGCGATAAGGTAAACACGCTGACGGCGATCAAAAAAATCACGAGTGGTAGCACTCCGCAGGCAGCGCAGGCAGTCGATGCGCTCTATGCCCAAATCATCAAAGCAGGCACGTGGCGAGCCAGCAGTATTAAGGTGGCGGAGGCGGCGAAAGTTATTGAAAATAGCCAACGTGACCTCAACATCGCTTTTGTCAACGAGCTCTCCGTAATCTTTGACCGCATTGGTATAGACACGCTGGAAGTGCTTGAAGCGGCGGGAAGCAAGTGGAATTTCTTACCCTTTCGCCCCGGTATGGTCGGTGGTCACTGTATCGGCGTCGATCCCTATTACCTGACGCATAAGGCGGAGCAATTAGGGTATCACCCACAGGTTATTTTGGCTGGGCGACGCATCAATGACAACATGGCTCGGTACGCGGGGCAAAGCATTGTCAAACGCATGCTCAAAAATGGCATCGACGTGGCGCGCTCCAGGGTGGGTGTCATGGGCATTACCTTCAAGGAAAACTGCCCGGACATTCGTAACAGCAAAGTCGCTGATCTCGTACAAGAACTGCAATCCTGGAATGTAGCGACGGTGGTGATGGACCCTTGGGCCGACCCATCGGAAGTGAAGCAGGAGTACGGTATTGCCCTGGATACGATCAGTGCCGATCATCCGGTTGACAGCCTGATCGTTGCGGTCGGCCATCAGGAGTTCAGACAACTGATGCCGGCTCAACTAATGGCTTTGTGCAAGCGCGACCACCAGCCCATCATTGGGGACTTGAAAAGTCTATATGACAGGCATGCTCTGATCGAGATGGGCTTCCAGGTTTTCAGACTCTGAGATTTTCGAACACCTATTTATGAAGAAAAATTTTGCTCTGGTTGGCGCTGCGGGTTACATTGCGCCGCGCCACATGCATGCGATTCGGGACACTGGCAACCATCTTGCCGTTGCCTACGATGTCAATGACTCCGTAGGAATTATTGACAGCATCTCGCCCATGAGCGAGTTTTTTACCGAGTTTGAGCGGTTTTACGAGTACGCACATCAACTTAAACGCAATGCGTCTCACGCGTTGCATTATGTTTCCGTCTGCAGTCCAAATTACTTGCACCATGCGCATATCGCAGCGGGGCTCCGGTTGGGTTGTGATGTGATCTGCGAAAAACCGTTGGTGCCCACCCCTGCGTTGGTGGACGAACTCTCCAGAGTGGAGCGGGAAACGGGTCGCCGAGTTTTCAGCATTCTGCAACTACGCCACCACCCCGCAATCATCCGGCTCAAAGAAAAGGTGGCAGCGGCGCCGAAGAATACAAAGTTCGATGTGGAGCTTACGTACATCACATCGCGCGGGAAGTGGTATGCAGAAAGTTGGAAGGGTGACTCTCTCAAGTCCTTCGGAATTGCAACCAACATTGGCGTGCATTTCTATGACATGCTGCACTATATCTTTGGGGACATGCAAGCCAATGAGGTGCACTACAGCAGCCTGTCCAAAGCAGCTGGGTACCTTGAATACGAGCGCGCAAGAGTGAGGTGGTTTTTGTCCATCGATGCCAACGATCTACCAACTGAAATCAAAGGTAAACAACCAACGTACCGAAACATTGATATCGGCGGTGAAAAGCTTGAATTTTCGGATGGATTTACGGATTTACACACCGTCAGCTACCGTGAAATCTTGGCGGGTAAGGGCCATGGACTGGCCGACACCCGTCACTGCATTGAAACCGTGAACGAGATCCGAACCGCCAAAGTTGTTGCTGCGGGAAGCGATGCGCATCCGTTCGTCAAACTGCTGATTGCCTGAGCAACTTCGTTCCAACTGGATCATGAGCTCTGTTACGCACCCCACTGCCATCATCGACGAAGGCGCAAGCATTGGTGAAGGCACGCGTATTTGGCATTGGGTCCATGTCTGCGCCAAGGCAAGAATAGGCAATGACTGCTCGCTGGGACAAAATGTATTTGTTGGAAATGATGTGTGCATTGGCAACAATGTAAAAATCCAAAACAATGTCAGTGTCTATGACGCAGTCACGCTGGAGGACGACGTGTTTTGCGGTCCCAGCATGGTGTTTACCAATGTGTACAACCCGCGAAGCGCCGTACCCCGTAAAGACGAATACCGCCGCACGCTGGTTAAGCGAGGCGCCACCATTGGAGCCAACGCGACGATTGTGTGTGGCGTCACTCTCGGTGAATATGCTTTCATTGCAGCCGGAGCGGTGGTTAACAAGGACGTCAAGTCCTATGCGTTGATGGCTGGTGTTCCTGCAATACAGATTGGCTGGATGAGCAAGCATGGCGAACGGCTTGCGCTCCCGATGCTGGGTAATAGTACTGCCACATGTACTGCGTCTGGGCAGATCTATCGCCTTGTTGACGGTGTTGTCATGCTTGATTCTTGATCTCTAAAAGGCCCGCAGATTCACCTATGGAATTCATAGACCTCAACAGCCAATACCAGCGCTTGAAGGCGGAAATTGACGCAGGGATTCAGCGCGTGCTTAACCATGGCCAATACATCCTCGGCCCCGAGGTCGCAGAACTCGAAGGCAAATTGGCCCGCTACACGGGCGCCAAGCATTGCATTACGGTTGCCAACGGTACCGATGCATTGCAAATTGCCCAGATGGCGTTGGGCATAGGTCCTGGCGACGAAGTCATCACCCCTGGTTTCAGCTACGTTGCCACTGCCGAAACGACGGCGCTTTTGGGTGGCAAACCTGTGTACGTAGATATTGATCCCAAAACCTACAACCTGAACCCGTCCGTGCTGGAAGCCGCCATTACGCCCAAGACCAAGGCCATTATTCCTGTCAGTCTCTTTGGCCAGTGCGCGGACTTCGATGCCATCAACGCCATTGCCGCCAAACATGGGCTGCCTATCATTGAGGATGCTGCCCAGAGTTTTGGTGCTACATACAAAGGCCGAAAGAGCTGCAACCTGTCGCTGATTGCCTGTGCCAGCTTCTACCCGAGCAAGCCCCTGGGTTGCTACGGCGACGGTGGAGCCATTTTTACCAGTGATGATGAACTGGCTAAAGTTATGCGTCAAATTGCCCGCCATGGACAGGACAGGCGCTACCACCACATACGGGTAGGCGTTAACAGCCGCTTGGATACTTTGCAGGCCGCGATATTGCTGCCAAAGCTGGCGATACTGGATGAAGAACTGGCACTACGGCAGGTCACGGCGCAGCGCTATGGCCAATTGCTCCGCGAGACGGATTTTTGTGCGACACCGTACATTGAGCCGCACAACCAAAGTGCATGGGCACAATACACGGTGCGGGTACCCGAACGCGAGCAGTTGCAGAGCCGTATGAAAGCAGAAGGTGTGCCCACCGTGGTCCATTACCCCATGCCACTCAATAGGCAGCCTGCTGTTGCGGACTTGCAGTGTGTTCTGCCAGTGGGTGATCAGGCGGCCAACGAAGTGCTCAGTTTACCTTTCAGTGTGAATATGCCGCCTGAGCAGATTCAGCGTATTGTTAAAACGCTTGTGCGCTGTTCCGGATGAATGCAAGAAGATGAAACTATCCGTGGATCCCCTGCAGTTGAACTACGTGACGGGATCGAAAATATATGAAATGCAGAACGGTGTCATTTTAACTTTAACGATTTCACGTAAGTTGCACGGCTCGGACCCAAATAGTCGTCAAAGTGCCTGACCTCAGAGTTCAGTAAGACAAGAATTTATGAAGCGATATGGCAAGAGCGCGGATGGCATATTGAGCGTGAAGCAGTCTTTTTTTGGAGAAAATAGCGCACACTTGCAGGCTGCATTGCGACATGCGCAGCTTTATGTGCAGCAGCCTCTGCGGCTAAGGTGCAAGCTCTGTGACACCCTACTTCCTTCGGAGCCGGACTTCATCAAGTTAGGGGTACCGTACGCGTCTTGCCAAGAGTGTCACCATTTGAACGGATTGCACGAAGACACAACTGAGTTCTGTAGGGTCGTCTATTTAGATGAAGACTACGGGGCCTACTACCGCAACACTAGCAAAGAAGAGTTCAACAACCGTGTAAGAAGCGTTTATCGGCCTAAAGTTGACTTCTTGATCGAGGCCCTTTCAGCGCAAGGCTCCGTTCCGGCGGAATTGAGCTATGTTGACATCGGTGCTGGCTCTGGGCATTTGGTTGCCGCCATGCTTGACGCGGGGCTCGAGCGCTGCCAAGGATTGGAACTATCACCCAGTCAAGTCGCGTATGGCAATCTCATGATGGGTGAGGCCCGTCTTCAGGCTGTTAGCTTGAGTAATTCAGTTCGCATTGCGCGCGAAACTGATGCTACGGTTGTGTCGCTGATAGGGGTACTTGAACACTTGCAAGAATTGCGGACCGTGCTTCGCGCATTGCGTGAAAACCCGATACCTCAGTACATCTTTCTTTGCGTGCCACTTTTTGGTCTGTGTGTATTCTTTGAAATGGTGTTTCCGCAGGTCTATCCGAGGCACCTAGTCAGCGATCATACCCATCTGTTTACCGAGAAGTCCATTCTGTGGATGGAAAAGGAATTTGGATTCCAGCGCTGTGCTGAGTGGTGGTTTGGCTCGGACATGTTGGATCTTTTTCGTCACATGTCGGTGGCCATATCGCAAAAAGATACAACTAAAGGTATGACTGCTTCTTGGGAGCAAGCAATGCGACCTTTGATCGATCCACTGCAACTTGCGATTGACCAACGTCACCTCAATTCTGAAGTTCACCTTCTGTTGCGAATCAAAAGGTGAAGAAGCCTTTGTCTTTCTAAAAAGCATGCTCGCCGCATATGCTCCCGTTTGGTGCCCAGCTGATCCAATAGACCTCCAAATCTGGGCAGTCTGACTGCAGCAACCATGAAACAAAACGCACATCACCGCTGCAATGATTAGCCAAGATGTCTTTTAGGCGAACGTGACTAAAAGACTCACTGCATACGCTGATGCTATGTAGAACCTCTACCCCGGAGGATTCGAAGACGCGGAGCGAGCCGACTGCCAATTTTACGGTTGAGCACTGGTGCGCGATGTTTCGAATCAGCAAGACGGTCTCAAACTCGTGCGAAATCAGGCCATGCCCCCAATGCGAATATTTCGGTGGATACACATGGGCATGTGCCCCGGTTGCAATATCCGTCGAAAACATCCCTCCCGAATTGCGAACTGAGTATCGATAGGACACGTTGATTCTGGCGGGGACCCGATCACTCACTAAATCCAACGACATGAGTGCTACGTCGTCTGGCAGTTTGTACCGCCATACTTCGGAACCCTCTCCCCCAGTTCGCCACTTCATCAACTGCCCAGTGTTAGCAAGTGGGCGAGCAGGGCTATTCGTTGAACGAACGCGCGCCGCTACTTCGCTTGGTGCATTCGTTGGGTAAAACACCATTTCAAGATCAAGCTCTGGAATCTTCGGCGCAGGGATGAAGGACAGAAGACTGTGGTCACTGCTGCTTTGGGAGGTCAACATGTCTTCTACTTTTGACCAAAAGAAGGTGTGAGTGGCCTCGATAAAATCTAACTCTCGATTGAAGTTTCCCACGACAAGTCGGGGGAAGCAGTCATCGTCGGCAATGTCTATAGAGACAAAGAAGCTGCCTTCCGTTTGCTTGGTTAGGTCGAAGAGCTCACTAAGTTTTACCAGTCTTGAAGAAAATGGATTAGCGAGCCCAAGGTTTGACTTATGCACACCAATAGTCGTTCCCGATTTGTCTAGCAATCGCACCACGAACTCTTGAGTTGAACCGTCGCGCGGTCCGTTGAATACATGAAAAAACGGAACAAACCCATTGTCCAGCTTGCATGTCCAATTGGTCTCAAGGGAACGTGTAAACGGTTTGACCTCATCGGTATTTCGAACCCGACCTGATGAATGTACGACACTGAAGTGCTTGCCACTGCGGAAGAACGCAACGATCGCTGGATAACTGAAGATTAGGTTCCGGTTGCTTAGAAACTCGATTTCAACCATGCCCTCAAAATGTAGGGTGTTCAACAGCAGCGCCATCGAGATTTCGTTGTGAGCAGAGGAAATCTTGTGCTCGGTGCGAGTGGCAACCCTACCTTCATTGTCGTACACTCGAAGCATGCAGAATACTGAGTTGTCTTTGTTCTTAAGGCGCCAGTAATCGAGGAAGACAATGATAGTATCGGATTGGGAGCTAACGTACACTGGAAAGATAGCTGAGGCGCGATTTGCGTAGCCCATAAGCTGTTGTTTGAATCGCTTCTGTAGCGGCAACTGGTTAGTTGTAGTTTGCTTGTACATTGGCTTTTGCAATTGGAAGTAGTGGTGTTGATTCAATCTGTGGTCAGAGCTCGTCCAGAAGATAGCACGATACTTAGTCCCATCGAGTTTTGCTTGCGGTTGAGTTCGTTCATGCGGATGGCCGTGGCTTTGAAGCCAATCAAGAATTCGGCAGTCTAGGGCGCTCCAATGTAAAGGCGAAGTGTTCCCACTCATTTGGTTATGTCTGCAGATATGATTGTTATTCCAGATGTTGGCATAGGCAACGTCAAGTCGGTTGCCAACATGCTCAATCGCGTTGGTGCCCCGGTCCATGTGTCAAACCAACCGGGCGACCTAAAAAATGCAAAAAGAATAATATTGGCTGGTGTGGGTGCGTTTGATGCGGGCATGCAGGCGCTCAGCGCAGGTGGTTGGGTGGAGCAACTCCAGGAGGCCGTGCGAGTGCGCAAAGTGCCAGTGCTGGGCATCTGTCTGGGTATGCAGCTCTTATGCAAAGGCAGTGAAGAGGGAACGATTCCGGGGCTGTGCTGGGTTGACGCTACTGTGATGCGATTTGACGCTAAAGAGTTTCCCAACATCAAGGTGCCCCATATGGGCTGGAACACCATTGATGTAAAAAGAACCAATGACATCATCCCGGTGGATGAGCCGGACCAACGCTACTACTTTGCCCACTCCTACCATGTGGTTTGCGAGGATCGCAACAATTTGGTTGCAACGGTGGACTACGGCAACGCGGTTGCGGCCGTCATACAAAATGAAAATGTATTTGGGGTCCAGTTCCACCCGGAAAAGAGCCACCGCTTTGGTATGCATCTGTTGGCCAATTTTCTCAAAGTGTGACCATGCTGAAGCACCGCGTTATTCCAGCCCTGCTGTTGCGAAACGATGGCCTGGTTAAAACCCATAGATTCAAATCACCGCAGTACATTGGCGATCCGCTGAACGCGGTACGCATTTTCAATGACAAGGAAGTCGATGAGCTGATGGTCCTCGACATGGATGCCAGCAAGACCGGTGCTCCGCCCAACTTTTCGATGATTGAACAGCTTGCTGGTGAGTGCTTCATGCCGCTGTGTTACGGCGGCGGCATTCGGGCATTGGACGACGCTAGACGCATTTTCGCGTTGGGCATCGAAAAGGTTTGTCTGCAGACCGCCGCACTCAGAGACCTAAGTATTGTGTCCAGAATTGCCGAGCGCTATGGTCAGCAAAGTGTTGTAGTGTCTGTGGACGTCAAACGCGATTGGCTGGGTAAACCCAAGCTGTATGCCGCCGCTACGTCCAAGACCATCAAATTTTCCTGGCAGCAATTCATCCAAGACGCCGTGACTGCCGGAGCGGGTGAAATCCTGCTCAATGCGGTGGACCGTGATGGCACGCTCAAAGGCCCAGACTTGCCACTGATCGGTGCGGTTAGCAAGGGGCTGCCAATTCCCCTCATTTCCTTGGGCGGCGTGAGTAGTCTGGCGGACATAAAGGCTGCGGTAGAAGCTGGCGCAACGGCTGTTGCCGCCGGAGCCTTTTTTGTATTGCATGGACCTCACCGTGCGGTACTGATTACCTATCCCCAATACCGGAATCTGGAAAAGCTTTTTGCAAATTGACACATGACAAACTCGGAAGATGTTACCCGTAGGACTTGCACCCGATGCGTCATGGATGAGAGGGCGACTGGCATCACGTTTGACGCAAACGGTATCTGCAATTACTGCACTGAATTCCTGCAGAGGTCTGGAGGGCTCATTCACGAAGATGCAACGCTTCGGCAGACACGGCTGGACAGCTTTATCTCCAGAGTCAAAGCGGCGGGACAGGGCAAGCGCTACGATTGCGTGATCGGGGTGTCGGGCGGCGTGGACAGTTCCTGGGCCTTGGTTCAGGCGGTACGGTTGGGGTTGCGCCCGTTGGCAGTACATATGGACAATGGTTGGAACTCCGAGCTTGCGCAGAACAATATTGCCAACCTGATCCAGAAGCTGAATGTGGATTTGTACACCCATGTCGTCGATTGGCCCGAATACCGTGCGCTGATGCAGGCATTCTTTGATGCCGATGTGGTTGATGTTGAACTGCTGTATGACAACGCCATGCTGAAAGTGAACTATCAGCGGGCCGCTGCACACGGTGTTAAGTTCATTCTCGCTGGCACCAACGAGGCCACGGAGGGCATGAAGATTCCTGCTACCTGGAACTGGTTCAAGCTGGACAAGAAAAACATCACGTCCATTGCTGCCAGGTTCTCCAATGTGCGGATCAAAACCTTTCCGGCAATCGGCGTGCTCGGCTACCTCTATTACGAGTACTTCCGACGGGTGAGGTGGATCTCATTTTTAGACTTCTTTCCGTACAACAAGAACGCTGTACTGGACGAATTGGAACGCGACTATGGGTACAAGCGATACCCGTACAAGCATTACGAGTCGATATTCACGCGCTTTTACCAAGGCTATATCCTGCCCCGAAAATTCGGTATTGACAAACGACGGGTGCATCTGTCCACCTTGGTGGCGGCAGGCCAGATGGCGCGAGAGGCAGCCATGGAAAACCTGCAGTCCCCGACTTGCGCTTCCGAAGCCGAGTTGGCACAAGACATTCAGTATTTCCTGAAAAAGATGCAATGGACGCGTGCGCAACTGGATGAATATTTGTTTCGACCGGGAAAAAACCATAGCCTTTACGCTTCAGAAAAGGGGTGCTGGATTTGGCTCAACAGAGTGATGGAGTTTCTTCCCGAAAAACTACTGGCGGTTATACGACGGAAATAGGCGGTGGAAATTGGTAGCCTTGTCCAACTGGGCCTCAGTGCCACCGACTACTTTGAGCACGGGCGGCGTAAAAGCTTGGGCAAACCCAGCCAGCCTGGCACCTTCAAGGTAAGCGGTCCATTAACCACACCCTTCCCCTGGCCGCCTGAACGCGATAAACGTGCTGATTTCAATCAGGGCGGGTAAATTCCCCGCCCCTTGGGACGTACTCCTACCAGGCGAACGTAAGGGAGCTGTATGGTTCCCGATCACCTTGATATTCCGCCCCTCTGGGGCGGAGAGGTTCATTCGTCGATTAGTTGGCAAAACCAGCGACAATTAAGAAAGAATAAACGGGATATTTGATATGAAAACCGTCTCAATCGGCGGGCACGGCCTGCAAAGAACGCATGCAAAGCGTGCACGTGATGTTGTCCGCGCCGTCTATGCGACGGCATGCGCGCTCCTTCTCCTAGCGCCGTTGGCACAGGCCGGTCCGGCCGACCCGGAGCCCATCCAGATTGCGCAGCCAGATGGCACCGTTTTCACAGCCAAGGTGCGGGGTGACGAATTCCAAAACTGGATCGAAACAATCGGGGGTTATACGGTTGTCAAGAACACCAAGACGGGGTTCTTTGAATATGCGGTTCCTGGCGTTTCGGAGCCGATTCCTTCCGGGGTGGTTGTCGTTAAGGATAACGGGGCTGTCAATGTGGCTCCCGAATTGTGGCCTGCAAAGCACTTGCGGCCGCCGCGCAACACCGCTCTTGAGCAGTACCAAAGGCAATTTTTAAGCAAGGCTCGAACCAATAGACTCCGTGGTGACGCGGTCTTCGCAGCCGGTGTGACCGGTACATGGGCGCCCGTACCCGTTTCCGGGGCGAAGAAGATATTGACGATTTTGGTAGGTTTTCAGGATGTGAGCCTGCAATCGGGTGCCGTCACGTACTGGGGCAATGCCGTGCACAGCACGACGAACCCATCGGTTGCAAAAT
>Ga0066464_1000701_pt1 | contig 11757 bp, 11 predicted proteins | sample LakWasMe94_HOW11_2_FD_59583 | JGI IMG/M metagenome (GOLD analysis project Ga0066464, IMG submission 59583) | Freshwater sediment methanotrophic microbial communities from Lake Washington under simulated oxygen tension - Sediment Metagenome 94_HOW11 | ecosystem: Environmental > Aquatic >...
GGGTCAGCATGTCAAACTCGGTTTGAGCCTACAAGGCTGGGGTTTATGGAGCACTTACGTTGTCTGCACGCAGATGAAAGATGCTATTTCGAAGTTCTTTTAAATCATGACCATGCTGCTTTTTGAAACTAGATACTTCATCACATTTCGGAACCAGTTCTTGAAAATCGTCTGGCCGCCTAGTCAGCAGCAAAAGCCGCATACCAAGTTTCTCAAAACCTTCGCAAGTAGCGCGAAGATACCCTAGCCAAGAATGGAGATATACGCGGAAATTGATACGATTAGTCTGGCTGAGACGCCCATCTTTTTTCCACTGCCTGTCAATTTTCAGATAGTGATTGCGCATTAAATCAGCCGACAAAAAACACTGCGCATAGAGTGCCAAAACAGAATCTCTATCTTGATGTGGGAGCGCATTGCTGCTCAGAATTTCGCGGACTTTATCAGGCAGCAAATGCATGGAATCCGCTACGTAGTAAAGAATGTATCCCGAAGAGACCAACCAGCCCCTTTTTACGGCGTAATCGAAGCTCTCTTTGAGTTCATCCTTGGTATCGAAGCCATAACTCTCCTGCCTAGATATGGAAAATTGCGAAAGCCGCCATAGGTCGAAGCCGTCAATCTCACCATTCTCTCCAAAGTCAAAGTCAACATCGCCGGTGGGCAGGCTTACAGTGCAACCGTAGCCGTGCTTGTAGTAAGGAATACCGCCGTCAAGCTCGCCACTCTGGGGAATATCAGTGTCGACCCAATCCGTGCAAGTCAAGGGTAGTGGGGCTCCTGACTTACGGATGAGTTGCAGGGCAGCACGGACGCTTTCCTGGTAGTCGGAGATCAATTGTGCAAGTTGGCTATTCATATGGTCGACACATGTGAAAGATGGACGTTGCAACATTCTGGCCCTTTTGAAGGCCACTCTGAATTTCAGCGAACTGAACCTGGCCCCACACCAGCATACCGACTCCTGTGCCCGCAATTGCTCGCAAACGATGCGTCACGGTGCCGTATAGCCGTTAGTGATCAATTTTCAGGCACAGCAAGTGCGGTAACGTCAAGCCGCGATCCGTTCCATCGTTTGCAATGGGGCTTGAATGCGTTTGCTAAAAAACATGACTTCCGACCCGGTGTAGCGTCGTTGCGCCGTGTAATTGAGCCCGTAGGCATAAGGCTCAGCGTATGCATACATTTCTTTGATCTCTTCCGCGTTGTCATAGGACACGACCCATGGTCGCCTGAAACGATCACTGCCCAACAGCTTTGCGATTCGCACATGGTCATCGTGCTTGTAAAAGTTACGGTACAGGCCGGCACCTTTGACGTAGTACGGTGGATCCAAATACACAAGCGATTTAGCTGGCAAAAATTGGTGGCACCTCATCAGCAACTGATGCGCATCTTCTTCATACACATGGATGCCGCCTGTGTAATTGCCTATCCGCTCCAAGCGTAAACAAAGCTCGTCTCGCATAAAGCGAGCATCAATTTTGTAGTTGCCAGCCTGCTGTTTTCCGCCAATGACACCACCTTTGAGAATGCCTGACCGATTGGTTCGATTCATGAACAGCGTGGCGAAGCCGCGTTCCAGCTCCGACCCTGACTCATGTCCCAGCATGACACTCCGCCAATGGTGCCATGCATCCATTGTGATCGGCTCCGAGGCGACCATGGCTACCAATTGGTTCGTCTTCTGCGTAGCGACACGCCAGAACACGGCGATGGCCGGATCGGCGTCGTTGATGTGGACGTGCTCGACGACGCCATCCACCAGGAGCGACAAGGCGACACCTGCGCCTCCTGCGTACGGTTCAAGATAGTGCCCCCCTGTGAGGTTGTTGGCCGAGATCACCTCCGTGATCAAAGGTGCAAAGCGCGCTTTACCTCCTGGGTAGCGCAGTGGGGTGTAAAGTTTGTTGGAGTACATGGATAGGAGCCTAGGCGTGTAGCTTACTGCATGCCTATTTCTTCACACGAGCAGCTGTATGGGCGACCGCGTTTTCGAAAGCGACTTCAAATGCGTCAACCTCGGCCTGGTAAACCGCCGCCCATTGCTGAATCACTCCCCATCTTTTCAATTTGGGCCAATGTTTCGTCCACCAAGCCTTGGTTTTAGTCCGCTCAGTGCTTTCGCCCGAACCATCCGGAAAAAAATTCACATGGATCTTGTCGCTAGATGGGTTGACCGTGTTGAGCGCCAACAGCGCCTCATGCAGCGAACCGTCCTGAGCATCGGAGATGTCCCGCAGAAATTGTTTTATGGTGTTTTCCAATGAACGTGCAACGCCTCTGGTTCCGCGAACATTGGGCAATTTGACAGTGTTTCCGCGCGCGACCGCATCGTTGGGCACGGTCGTATCCGCATCCACGATCAAAACCCTATCCATGAAAAGCGGATCCTTCCCAGGGAGGTTGACCAAATGAGACCCCCCAATCCCAAGCGGAATCCATTTGATGCGGACGCCGTATTTCTTGAACAGTGCGTTCTTCTTTGAGGTTGGAATCAAACTGGCACAAAACTGGGCCGCCTCATCATCTTCGAAGTAGACCGCTAACGTAGGCTTCGGTTTCTTTGTCGGCTTTTCATCTTCGGGAATCATCGCCATGTCCCCGAGTATGGCCCGTAGAGATTGATCAGGGGCTAGGCGAGGACGCTTCGTATCGAGTAGATAAACCACACTGTCGGGAGCTTTCGCGTTGCCGTCACCATCGGGATGGACCGCTTCGATGAGCCGAGGGGAATGCGTGGTCGCGATGATCTGCAAGTCGAGGCGGTTGGCATAAGTTTTTAATGACTTGACGAGCCGCCCTATCGCATGCGGATGGAAACCGACGTCCATCTCGTCAATAACCAGCAAGCCGCCGGGGTAGTCATCGCCCATGTTGCGCTTTAGCTGATTGAAGGATGCCAATGACGTTGCGATGCTGCCAAGGCTGTCTTGCCCCATGGATACGGCGAATGCGTCATGCACTTTGTAGCCAGGCTGGGCCGTCTTCTTCTTCGAGCCCTTGATGGTCTGATGGGTCACGTCCGTATTCAGCTCGGTGCCAATAATCACGGCGCTGACAAAGTCCACCATGAGCGCGCTGTCGTCGTCGTGCATATCAAGTTTGGTGCTGGCGACTTCCTTCTCGTCGGCCTCGCCTGCGGAAGCGAGACGCTTCATTCCAAGATATATGGTTGGTAACGGCACCTTTGCATCCTGGCCGACCACATCATCATCGGATTTGTCTATTGTCCGGGGCACAACCCGTGCACGCTTCCATACAGTTCGATGGGTCATGGCGCAACGCTTCTTGACCTCGACTCCATTGACGCTGGCAGTCAATACGGGGGCGGAAGCGATGTCTTTCTGGGCTTCCGCGACTTCGGCCAAAGCTAAGTACACAATTCGCTCAATGTTCGCATAGAAGGGCTCGCCAAAGTAGCTCTTGGGACCACCCCGCTCAGTAAAACCAAACGTGTTTGCAACCAATCCCAATATGGTCGACTTGCCAATCCCGTTGTGCCCCGCTATCAGCGTAAGTCGGTCGGCAAACGGTATGTTGAAGTTACCAAGCTTGCGAAACGGTGGCTTTCCAAACGCCAGTGATATGACTTTGACTTTGGCTGCCATTGAATCTCCCGAAATTCGCAATATTGGAATGGTTAATGTTCGCCTTGTGGCGCGCGTTACATCCATCATATCCACTGACCTGGGAAAAATTCATCACCGGCGAGCCGTTTTATGGAAACCCGTCTGCATAGTGGTAGTCGCGTGATGGCCGTTGCGGCCGGTCGCAGCTCTCCACTTGAACGATTGAAATGAGATCAATAACAGCCATTCCCCAGAGGTGACCGCCCACGAGCGTGGGCCAGAGAACGAATGCCCGATCCGCCAGCACCACAGACCCGGTGGCGCAAAACGTCAGCACAAAAATCATGCTCTAGCCCCCGCAGAATATGCGCAAGCAGCCACCTTAACGATAGCAGGCTCACAGCACAGGGCCACGACTGCCCCTAGGCTAGAGTGGCTTGGCTGGCAAAGCGAAGACGATTTCCATCCGGATCAGTGGCAACCATTTCGCGGGTTCCCCATGGTGTATCGGCCGGAGGCGCGGTCAGCGAGACCCCGCGACTAGAGAACGCTGCAAAGCAGCGATCAACATCAGGAACCAAAAAGTACACGGCACCTCCGACTGCGCAATCGCCCGTGTGCTCGGTTAGGAAGATCGTTTGACCCAGGCGAGTCAGCTGCATGAACAGAGGAAAGCCAGGCTCAAATTGGTGCTCCCAGTCAACGGCAAAACCTAGGCCGTTGACATAGAACTCCAAGCTGCGTGGCGCGCTGGTGATGCGCAGTTGAGGGATGACGGTTTGCGGTTGCATGGTTTTCTCGGCTAGGCGTCCTTGCGCCCTTGGCGCCGCAGTACAACATGCGTGGCTTTCTCCGACGCAACGAACTGAACGCATTCATACCCCAGAGCGCGCGCGTCAGCCCCCTCGAACAGTCGCTCTCCCCCGCCCAGCAGGACTGGTGAGACAGCGAAGTGCATCTCGTCGATGAGGCCCGCACGCAGATATTGCTGGATCGTGTTGGCTCCGCCGCCAATGCGCACATCCTTGTCCTTAGCAGCAATGCGCGCCCGGTCAAGCGCCTCCTGGATACCGCCTGTGACGAAGTGGAATGTTGTTCCGCCTTCCATCTCGATGGGCTCGCGTGCGTGATGCGTCAAGATGAACGTTGGCACGTGATACGGTGGGTTGTCGCCCCACCAGCCTTTCCAGTTCATGTCGGGCCACGGGCCGCGATCGGGGCTGAACATGTTTCTGCCGAGAATCCAGGCGCCCACATTGTTGAAGCCCCGCGCAGCGAAGTCGTCATCGACGCCCGTTGTGCCACCGTCGGCGCCAAACAGGGTCTGTTGGCACGTACGTGTCGGCAGTAACCACTGGTGCAAATCTGTCCCGCCCACGCCGAGCGGATTGCTGAGGTCCTGATTCGGACCCGCTCCGTATCCGTCAAGCGAAATGGTGAAGCTTTCAACTCGGATGCGTGTCATTTTTATGCCTTTCTTTTGATTGGTGTCAAACGCTTGACATGAAGGATCAGGCGCTTGGTTCATCTGAGGCATGCGAACCCAATGCCTCCGATATGCGGCGTGTGATCTTCTGCATGGTTGCTTCGGAACGCTCGAACCCATAGACCGTGAGCGGAAAATCCAGGGGCTTCTGGATCTCCCAGATGCGCTCATGTTCTCCTGGTGGCAGTATCTGCGCGGGGTTTCCGACGGCGACCCAACCAATGGGAACGGTTGCGCCCTCGGCGAGATGGGTCTTGAGGTGTACGACCCCGTTGATTCGAACTTCGCTGCCCTTGCCCAAGCGGGCCGAATGAAAGACGGCTGCGCCTGTGGCGATGAATACTTCATCTTCGACGGTGCAACCCACCACATGCGCGTTGGGTCCAACAAGGCAGTTGTTTCCGACGATCAAGGGGTGACGCGCCGTGCTTCGGAGAACTGCGTTTTCCATGACGATGCACTCTCTTCCGATGGAGATGGCCCCGCCCTCAGCGATGACCTGTGCACCGTACATGATGCGGCAGCCTGGTCCGACCGTGACGTCACCGCACACAACTGCATTCGGTGCTACCCAAGCCGTCGGATCGATCTGCGGCGAAACGCCGCCATGTTTGATGAGCAAGATGTTCTCCTTGAAAGGATTTGAAAGCGCCTAGACGGTCTGTCGGAATGATGGGCTTGGCCGCATATTCGCGCTGGGCTCACCCGCACCGACCGTTGGCCTAGACATTATTGCAATGGGGAGACCATTGTGGTCTGACCTCTCAAAGGTTTCCCAGCCTAGGCGCTGGTACAGCGACTCATTGCGAGGCGTGAATAGATAAAGTGTCTCGAAGCCCAGACGTGCTGCTTCTGAAGCCGCCCTGAGTGAGAGTGCCGATGCAAGGCCTTTGCCACGAAACTCTGGTGGAACCACGACGGTGGACAGCCATGGGGTTAGGTGCGGATGGGTAATGGTTTTGGGAAGAATGCTCGCGGCCCCAACGGGTTGGCCTTCTTCAGAGATGGCAACGATGGCGAGCGGCAGACCATCTCTTTGAAGTGATTCGCGGAGCCGACCTCTGCGCTGCTCCATGGTTACGGATGGGTTGAGATACCCAAACTCAGCTTGCTGCCAGTTGGCGACTGCCGCGAGGTGTTCCTCACAATCTATCAAGTGCTCGATTCGCATGTTTACTCTCGGAAGTGCCCGGCGGGGCATTGGGTTGCCATCACCCTGGGGCTCACTGAAATGGGGTTAATTTAGAAAAGGAGTCGCAAGCAGAATCTGCCGCTAGCCCTCGGGAAATATGCCAATGCCGCTACATTTACGATAGCAAACATTACCTTCAACGCTCAATGTTGTAGTCAATGGTGACCACCACCCGTGCGATTTTGTCCATGGTGCTTTTGTCGTAGGTGCCGCCATAGTCCTGCGACTCCAGCTCTGTGCCCACCGGCAGAATGTAAAACGCGCCCTGCGAGGCTGAGCGCATGGAGCCGACCTTGGCATTGCCGTGTTTGGCAAACTCTTCGGCGCGCTTCTGGGCGTTCTCGGTGGCGGCGCCAATCAGCGACATCTTGATGGCCTCCAGGCTGGACACCAAGTATTTGGGTTTGGCGTAAAAGACCGGGTGGCCCTCTGCGGCCAATTGCAATGCCGCCTTGTGCGCCAATTCGACTTTTCCAAGGTCCTTGGCGCTGACGATGATTTCCTGGCTGGCGATGTAACCCTTTTGTACTTGACGGGTGCGTCCGCTGGCGGTCTCCACTTCCACCATATTGGGTGCTACATCCTCTACGGCTTCCTTCAAATTGGCGGCGTCAAACCCTTGCTTGACCAGAAACTGGTCGAGCACCACGCGGCCCTTGCGCATTTTGGCTAGGGCTTCGGCGAAAGTGGCGCCTTCGGTGCGCACCCCAATGCTCCACTCGGCTGAGTCGGCCTTGACCGGCTTTTCCGCCAGGCCCTTGACCGAGATGTTTTGCTTGCCTGCCCCAATTTGCTTGGCCTGCATGCCGAACACAAAGGCCGCCACGGACATGCCCAACGCCAGCAGGACGCCCAGCTTGACCAAGGCCTGGGGCAAGCCCGCTGTGGTGTGGGAATTTGAGGGTTGGTTCATGCGGATTCCTGATGTGCTTGAAGGCGTGGCGCACGGCGTGCGGTGTTTGGTCGACGACTATAGCTGAGCAGATGTTTCCGGCGCCCCTGATCTGGGCCGAAGCGCTCAGGGCGAACGGTGCACTTGGTACTTGAACCCACATGACCCTACACTCCAAACCGCGCACCAACCAAAGCCCGCTTAACGACGCCAACACGCCATGATCGTCCCCCAATACTGGGCAGAAAGCCGCCAGCAACACCGCACCAAGGGTCGCCAGGTCACGGTGCGCCGTTTTGGTTGGTCCGACACCAGCCAGGCCGACGCGCAGCAGAGCGCGGATGCACGCGTGCAGCAGGCGTTGGATCGCATTCTTTCCGGCGAGAAGCTGGCCCGCACCGACCCCAAGATTCCCTACAACGGCGCGGCGGGCGTGCCGATCCGCGAAGAAATTGTGGACCGCGAGGGCGACACCATCATCACGCGCAATTCGTATGGGGCGCGCTGCCTGAATACACCCAATGTGCTGTTTGCCGACATCGACTTTCCGAACGGGCCGCCGCTGCGGTTTACTGCGGCCTTCATGCTGACGCTAGTGCTGGTCAGCGGCGCTATGGCGTGGCTGAGCGGCTCGCGCGGCATTGGCATTGGTTTGGTGGTATTGACGCTGCTGCTGGGCTCGTCATTGGTTTGGCCGGTCTTTCGCATGGTGCAAGCGGCGGCCGGTGGCGCCGAGCAGGCCGCACGCAAGCGGATAACCACCTACCTGACCCAGCACCCCGACTGGAATCTGCATCTGTATAAAACGCCGGCGGGCCTGCGGGTGGCGGCAACACACAGGCTCTTCCAACCCAGTGAGCCCGCAGTCGCGGAGTTCTTTGCGGCGCTGGACACCGACCCGCTCTACGTCTCCATGTGCCTGAACCAGCAATGCTTTCGGGCACGCGTCACTGCCAAGCCCTGGCGCATCGGCATCCAAAGCCATATGCGGCCACGCCCGGGCGTTTGGCCCGTCGCGGCGGACCGCTTGCCAATGCGCAACGCTTGGATCGCCGACTACGAGGTGGCAGCCAAGTCCCACGCCGCGTGCCGCTTCCTGGAGAGCATGGGCAACGGCGTCGTACACCCGCAAGCCCGCGAAGTGCTGGACCTGCATGACACCTTGTCCCAGGCACGCGGCAGTTTGCCGATTGCCTGAGCAGCAGCCGGACGGCGCCTCCGCGCCATACAAATTTCTCACAAATTTCTCAACTTTGCTTCACCACTGAAAAGGGAGAATCCGGAACACTGGCCTTGCAATGACCCTTCATCACTGCGATACCCTTCATTCCAGGAGCCTTCCATGAAAACTTTTCCACGCCTTCTCCCCCGCTGGCGCCATCTGTTGCAAGTTGCGCTGACCGCCGGCCTGCTGGCCGCGCATGGTGCGCAGGCCAAGACCATCGACTTCAGCGCCAGCCTGGCGACCCCTGTGGTGCAAGCGGGCAAGGCGCAGAGCGCATTCCTGAAGGTAGCACTCACCGGCTTTGAATTGGCAAGCCAGGGCGACAGGCCGCTGGCCAATGTGGCCATCGTGATTGACAAGTCTGGCTCGATGTCGGGCGAGCGCATCGAGCGCGCCAAGGAGGCCGCCGCCATGGCCGTCAATGGGCTGGGCAGCAACGACATCGTCGCCATCCTGGCGTTTGACAACACGGTCGACGTGGTGGTGCCGGCCACCAAGGTGTCGGACAAGAATCGCATCACACAGGCCATTTACAACATCCAGGTTGCCGGTGGCACGGGCCTGTTTGCCGGCGTCAGCAAGGGAGCGGCGGAGGTGCACAAGTTCTTGGACAAGACCCGCGTCAACCGCGTCATCCTGCTGTCGGATGGCCAGGCCAATATTGGCCCGAGTTCACCTGCAGAGTTGGGACAACTGGGTGCGATGCTGGCGCGCCAAGGCATCAGCGTCACAACCATTGGGCTGGGCACGTCCTACAACGAAGACCTGATGACACAACTGGCCGCCAACAGCGATGGCAACCATGCGTTTGTTGAAAATTCACGCGACCTGGTGCGCATCTTCCAGCGCGAGTTTGGCGATGTGGGCTCGGTGGTGGCGCAAGAGGTGGAGCTGACGATTCGGCTCAAACACGGCGTCCGCCCGGTGCGCATTCTGGGGCGCGAAGGTGAAATCACCAACGGCGTGGTGCGCCTGCGCATGAACCAGCTCTACAGCCAGCAGGAGAAATATGTTGTGCTGGAAGTGGAAGTGCCCGCCGGCAAGGCCGGTGCGCAGATGGACCTGGCGGCCGTCGATGTCTCGTACCTGAACATGCACAGCAAGAGCAAGGACAACCTGAGCCGTGCGGTTGCCGTCAGCTTTAGCGCATCCACCGAGGCGGTTGCCCAGGCCACCGACAAAAAGGTTATGGAATCGGCCGTGCAACAAGTGTCCAACGAGATGGGCAAGGAAGCCCTGCGTCTGCGCGACAGTGGCAAAGTGGAAGAGGCCAAGCAGGTGATGGAGGCCAACTCCAACTACCTGAAGAAGCAGGCCACGACCCTTGGTAGCGCGTTCGCACCCGCACCGGCCCTGGCCGCGATGGAAACCGAGTCACGCAGACAAGCCCAGGGGCTGGAATCGAAAGACAATGCCGAATGGAATGTGTCCCGCAAGAAAATGAAAGAAGACCAATTCAAGCTGGAAAAGCAACAACGTTAAATCGCGCCTCACCCTGGAACCCCGCTTTGCAAAAGAAGATCGCCATCCCCCTGCTACTGATCGTGCTGCTGCCCGTGGCGGGCCTGGCGTGGCTGGGCCTGCGCATGGCGCACAACGAGCGGCAGGTGGTGGCAGCGCAAGTGCAGGGCCTCGTCCACGCGCAATTGCAAGGCGTGGACGAGGCCATTCAGGCTTATTTTTTGGAGTTGCAAGATAGCCTGCTGGCGCAACTGGCCCAGCGGCCCCTGGGTAACGAAAGCCTGAAGCAACTGGCACTGGAATCGGCACAGGTGCAGCAGGTGCTGGTGTTTGCGGCGGACGGCAGCCGCGTGCTGCCAGCCCCGGGTGCAGCGCTCAGCGAGTCGGAGAAGCAATTCATGCAGCGCACGTCGGCGCTGTGGAGCAACCCCAGCCTACTGACCCAAGGCGGCCCATTGCCAATGGCGCCCAGCACTTCAAGCGTGGGTAGCACCACCAAGAAATTCCGCCTGTCGCCCGTGGGCAAAGGCATGGACAAGGCAGAGGCCGGTCCCGCGCAGTCGGGTTGGTATGCCTGGCATTGGAATGCGCAACTGCACCATCTGTTCTGGTGGCGTGACCCGCAAAACCGCGTGATAGCACTGGAGCTGGCACCGGTTGCCCTGTTGTCAGACGTAATAACGCGCCTGCCCAACACGGGCGGGGACGCAAGCCCTGCCCAGACGCGCACACGGCTGGTCAACGGCAGTGGCCAAACGGTCTACGAGTGGGGGCCCTACCAGCCTGCGGACAAGGAACGCAGTCTGGCGATGCTGCCGCTGAGCCACCCCTTGGCAAGCTGGAAGCTGGAATACTTTGCACCGGCGCTGCGAGGCGGAGCGGTAGCCAACACCTTTGGCATCGTCGCGGCGGTGCTCAGCATAGGCCTGGCCTTGGCCGGCCTGGCCCTGTACTTGTACCGCGAGCACAACCGTGAGCTGCGCACGGCCCAGCAACGGGTGAATTTTGTGAACCAGGTATCGCACGAGTTGAAGACACCGTTGACCAATATCCGCATGTATGCCGAGCTGCTGGAGGCTGAGGTGGCCGATGGCTTTGCCGATGCTCCGGCGCAAGACGGCGCCAAGGCCCACCAATACATCAGCGTGATCACCACCGAGAGCCAACGCCTGTCACGCCTGATTGCCAATGTGCTGAGCCTGGGCCAGTCACAAAAATCGCAACTCCGGCTGGCGCTGCAGGCAGCCCGCGTGGACGACGTGATTACACGTTGTGTCGCCGCCTTCCAGCCCGCGTTGGACACCAAGGGCATTACCGTACAGGTGGATGCACACGCGGGCGCGCAGGTGATGCTGGACCCGGAGGCGCTGGAGCAAATCCTGAACAACCTGGTCAGCAATGTTGAAAAGTATGCGGCGGCCGGTGGCGCCATCCACATCAGCAGCCACCAGGAAAACGATGCCAGCACAGTAGAAGTGCGCGACTTTGGCCCTGGCATTGCGCCGCAGGATCGCAACCGCATCTTTGAGCCCTTCTACCGCGTCAGCTCCCGGCTGACCGATGGCGTTAGCGGCACCGGCATAGGGCTGGGCATTGCCCGCGAACTGGCGCGCCTGCATGGTGGCGACCTGGTGGCGCAAGACGTGGATAAGGGCGCGTGCTTCCGGCTCACATTGCACACCCCGCAGGCCTAGGAGAACACCACATGAAGATTCTGATTGCCGAGGACGACCAGCACATAGGCGAAGGCCTGTGCGCGGTGGTCGAGGCCGAGGGCTATACGCCGGTGCTGGCGCGCGATGGCGAGCAGGCTTTGCAACTGTTCCACACCCATGCGCCGCAGTTGATCCTGCTGGACATCATGATGCCCAAGCGCGATGGCTATGCCGTGTGCCGCGAAATTCGCCGTGTGGACACGCAAGTGCCAGT
>Ga0066464_1000705_pt1 | contig 11648 bp, 10 predicted proteins | sample LakWasMe94_HOW11_2_FD_59583 | JGI IMG/M metagenome (GOLD analysis project Ga0066464, IMG submission 59583) | Freshwater sediment methanotrophic microbial communities from Lake Washington under simulated oxygen tension - Sediment Metagenome 94_HOW11 | ecosystem: Environmental > Aquatic >...
TCTAAAGTGGGGTGGTTGGATTGGGACGGCTCTTGGTGGTGGAGCCTCTTATGTGAAGGTTCAGGATGTTTGTTTGGCAGGAAGCAAGGAGGCGTGTGAGAGGGTGAAATTTACAGAGACAGGGAGCTTTTTAGGTGGTGTGGCTGGTGGCGTATTTACGGGGATGGCATTAGGTATGGGCGCAGCCGGGGGTGTTTGTGCAGCTATCGGGGTTCCTAGTGCTGGTATCGGCAGCATGGTGTGTGGTTTGGTAGTGGCCGGAGGGAGCTTTTATGCAGCCGGTGAGACAGGGGAGTTTTTTGGAGAATATTCCGGAGATGTTATTTACGAGGTGGGGAGATGAGTAAGGTCGGCACTGCAGATCTGGTGCTTGTTTCTTTTGGCGGAGTCACCTTTCTCGGTATGTTTATTGTAATGGGGGTATATCTTTATTGGGGGTATACCCGCATGGACAACATCCTGACGGGGCTTAAGAACTGCTTGTTAGTTAATAGATACAGGTTCTATCTTTACATGGGGCCATTGGGGCGGCTCATGATGATAGGTGGAGTGGCAGGGTGTTTTGCTTTTTCCAGATATCTAATTAGAAACGGCTTGTTGAATTCAGAAGATATAAATGATTTTCCTGAGCCGCTCAAAGGAAGATTGATCCTGTCGCACTATATTGCCTTGGGGTTGATTGCCAGTCTTTTTATAGAAGCTATTGCAGTCAAAATTCTTAGGGGTCAAGTACAACTATAAGGAAAGATCGCTTCATCTTCAGTATGGAAAATGCCGTCCTGTCTGATCAACTTCAGTAAACCGGCATGCAAGAATATCGCTGTATCCACCAGGTCACTTCAGACAAGGACAAACCCATGACAGACCTCAAGCCCTCGCAACCGGGGGCTGTCGACGCTATTGCCTACAACCGGGCCTCTACAGCCTTGCAGCGAGCATTTGCCTTGTTGCAGCAGCGGGTCTATCCCGAGCCGGATGCACCTGAACCAGCGGAAGTCGCACCGTTGCACGATCCTGTGTTCGACGCATTTTCGTTTTATATCTGCACCCACGACAGGGTGGTCAGCTATGCCGCCGTTGCCATGAAGACTATCGAGCATGGCGGCGATACCTTCGAGATTGGCGGGCTTAGCTGCGTCATGACCGATCCGGATTGTCAGGGACAAGGCCTGGGGCTGAGGACAGTCGCCGCGGCCACCCGCTGCATGGAGCACAGCCATCTCGATATTGGCGTCTTTACCTGCGACCCGCCGCTGGCGCCTTTCTATGCCCGGGCCGGTGGTTGGACGATTGCGCCGGATGTGGTCCTGATCGGCAACCGGAACGACGGGGCGTTACGCAGCGATACGCTGGGGAAGGTCGTGCTGTTGCGGCTGTTTTCCGCGAAGGCCAGGGCGGCGGCTTCGGCATTGGCCAGCGGGGTCATCGATCTGGGCCTGCCAGACGGGCAGTTTTTATAGGAGCGATGGTGGTGGGCTGGGAGTCTCGTGTACTCCATCCAGCGCATCAGCGATAGTGCCGACGCCATCGCGGGCAAGCCTCGCTCCTACAGGTTCTCTGAGCCCCGATGCACGCGAGGCTCCAGCCTTTTTCGGCTCGTCTCCTGGCGGGTCGGTGCTATCTGGTCCGGTCTCGCAGGGCCCCGTCTTTCTTGGATATCCCCTATCCGATTCGAGTACCTGGTGCTCTCAGCGTTGTCATCGCGAACAAACCCCACCCTCTGGTGAATGAAGCTTTTGTGACAAAAGTTCGGTAGCACTTCGCCAGTCCCGTCATGGATATGTGACGCGCTTGAGGGGGCCTTCTGGCCACTGTTCTGAGCCGAGGCGGGACGCCGGGAGTGAGGTTATGGGGACTATGGAACGCTACGCGAAAGTGGGCATGCAGGAGCTGGACCAGCGGCTGTCGAAGATCGTCGAGGCCGCGCGCAAGAAGCCGGTATCGGTCTATCGCTACGGTGCGCCGTGGGTCTGGATCGTTTCCCAGGATGACTGGCAGGGCGCCTTGAAGGAGGTGTCGAGCTACATCCCGCCGGGCCATTCGCTGGTGTTGCTGCGCCCGCAGATCGACGCCTTGCTCGACCAGCACCGCGACATTCTCCAGGGGCTGGACAGCGAGCCCGGCATGCTCATCGCCCCACGCACGGTGATGCACATCCTGCTGTTGCAGCTGCTGTATTCGGTGCCCGGCGAGCAGCAGTTGTACGAGCAGCTCAATTACAACCTGCTGTTTCGCTGGTTCGTCGGCCTGGACCTGAACCAGAAGGTCTGGAGCCTCTGCGTGCTGAGCCGCGATATCGCCACGCTGTTGAACGACGCACGGGCGGTGCTGCTGATCCAGAAAATCATCGGTGAAGTGTTCTGTGGCGCCTTGCTGCAAATGCCCGAGTTCTCGTTGAACTTCGCGTTGCTGCACAGCTGGCTGGCCAAGCACGCCACGACATCGACCTTGAGCAATTGAACCGGCCAAACGCCGTACAGACGGCGACGGCGGTTTCGACGCGGTTCGACATTCTTGGAAATCTAGGGGGCGGTGTGGAGCATCTGTTCGATAGGGGGCGGCCGGGGCCGACCAGGCGCTGGCTGCCGGTGTGCGGCTGGCTGGCGCTGGTTGCGCTGAGCCAGCCGTTGTTGGCCGAGGAGGGCGGCCCGGTGGAAGGCGGCTTGGTGGAGGAGAGCTTGGCGCAAGGCAGCGCGGCGCAAGGCGAGGCCGCGCCCGCGCGGCTGGTGGATGTGAATGAGTACTTCGTGCGCGGCAACACCGTGCTCGATGCCCGGGCCATTGAAGAGGCGGTGTATCCCTTCCTCGGCCCGCAGAAAGCCCTGAGCGATATCGAGGGCGCCCGCGACGCCTTGCAGAAGGTCTACCAGGCCCGCGGTTACCAGTCGGTGTTCGTCGAGCTGCCGGAGCAGAAGGTCGAGGACGGCATCGTCTACCTGCAGGTCAGCGAGACCAAGGTCGGGCGGGTGCGGGTGGTGGGGGCCAAGCATTATTCGCCGGTGGAAATCCGTGACGAAGTGCCGGCGCTGCAGGAAGGCGAGGTACCGGACTTCGCCAAGGTCCAGGGCCAGCTGGCGAGCCTGAACAAGACCCCCGGGCGCCAGGTCATGCCGCTGGTCCGCGAAGGCCAGCGCCCCGGCACCATGGACGTCGACCTGCAGGTGGAAGACCAGAACCCCTGGCAGGCCAGCGTCGGCCTGAACAACGACTACAGCGCCGACACCAAGCACCTGCGGGCGGTCACCAGCCTGGGCTACAACAACCTCTGGCAGCTGGGCCACAGCATTTCCCTGACCTATTTCACCGCGCCCGAGGACCAGGACAACGCCAAGGTCTGGTCCGGTTCCTACACCGCGCCGCTGAACGAGCGCTGGAGCCTGCAGTTCGCCGGCTACCAGTCCGACAGCAACGTCGCCACCATCGGCGGCAGCAACGTGCTGGGCAAGGGTCACTCCTACGGCCTGTCGCTGATCTATAGCCTGCCGGCCAGCGGCAACTGGGCCAATTCGTTCTCGGTCGGGGTGGATTTCAAGGACTTCGAGGAAGAGCTGAGCCTGGGCGGCGAAAGCGACAAGGTGCCGCTCAAGTACGCGCCGTTCACCTTCGCCTACAACGGCTTCCGCTACACCGAGACTTCCCAGCTGGGCCTGGGCCTGAGCCTGGTGGCCGGCACCCGCAGCCTGTTCGGCTACGGCAGCTCGGACGAAGACTTCGACTACAAGCGCTACCGCGCCAACCCCAGCTTCGCCGTGCTCAAGGGCGATGTGAATTACACCTACACCTTCGCCAACGACTGGCAGACCGCGTCCAAGGCCGCGTTCCAGCTGGCCTCGGGACCGCTGGTGTCCAACGAACAGTTCTCCGCCGGCGGCGCCACCTCGGTGCGCGGCTACCTGGCGGCCGAGCGCACCTCCGATGACGGCTACCTGTTTTCCCAGGAGCTGCGCACGCCGTCCCTGGCCAAGTACCTGGGCGGTTATGTCAACGAATGGCGCTTTTATGCCTTCGCCGAAGGGGCCCGGATGTACCTGCGCGACGAGCTTCCCGACCAGGAGGCCGACTACAGCCTGGCCAGCGTCGGCCTGGGCACCCGCGCCAGCTTGAGCAAATGGCTTTCCGGCAGCCTGGATTGGGGTTACCCGCTGCTTGATGGACCGAACACCCAGAAACAGGACTCGCGCGTGCACTTCAGTGTGCAGGCGACGTTTTGATCTTTCACGGAGTAACTTTCATGCAGCGCTTACTGATTTCCCTGTTGATCTGCCTGGGCTTCGTGCTCCCGGCGACCGCCCAGGCGTGGTGGCAGGACGACTGGCACTACCGCAAGCAGATCTCCATCGACACCACGCCGCAAGGCGCGGCCATCAACCAGGCCCTGGGCCGTACCGCATTGCTGGTGCGCCTGCACACCGGCAACTTCAGCTTCGACGGGGTCAAGGAAGACGGCTCCGACCTGCGCTTCGTCAGCGCCGATGACAAGACCGTGTTCAACCACCAGATCGAAAGCTTCGACCCGCTGATGGGCATGGCCCTGGTCTGGGTCGATGTGCCGCACGTGGAGGGCGGCCAGCGCCAGGACATCTGGATGTACTACGGCAACCAGAAGGCCCCGGCCAGCGCCAACGGCCAGCTGACCTTCGACCCGAACTACATCGCCCTCTATCACTTTGACGGCGCCAACGGCACCCCGGCCAAGGACACCACGGCCTACGGCAACCACGCGCAGAACGCCACCGGCGCGAGCATCGACGGGGTCATTGGCCGGGCCTTGCAGTTCAACGGCCAGCCGCTGCTGTTGCCGGCCAGCCCGTCGTTGCAACACACCGCCGAGGGCGCCTTTACCTTCAGCGCCTGGCTGCGCCTGGACCAGGCCAGCGGCGAGCAACTGCTGCTGGCCCGGCGTGAAGGGACCAGCAGCCTGCTGATCGGGGTCAACCAGGGTGTGCCTTTTGTCGAGGTCGACGGCCAGCGCGCGGTGTCGACCCAGCCGCTCAACCCCGGGCAGTGGCAGCACCTGGCCCTGACGGCCCAGGGCAGCCAGCTGGCGCTGTTGGTCAATGGCCGCGAGAGCGCCAGCCTGGCGGTGGCGCTGCCGGCGTTCAATTCTCCGCTGGCCATTGGCGCCGACCTGCCGCCGGCTGCAGGCGCCGAGGCCAGTGCGTTCCTGCCGTTCAACGGCGCCATCGACGAACTGCGCCTGTCCAAGGTAGCGCGTCCCGCCGGCCTGCTGCTGGCCGATGCCGCGGCCCAGGGCGCCGAGTCGAAGCTGGTGGTGTACGGCGTCGATGAAGAACAGTCGGGCTTCGGTTTCGGCAGCCTGGGCTTCTTGCTCAAGGCCGTGCCGGTGGACGCCTGGGTGATCATCGCGGTGCTGGTGCTGATGATGTTCCAGTCGTGGATCATCATGATCCGCAAGAACCGCATGGTCGGCCGCGTCAGCAGTGCCAACCAGCTGTTCCGCGAGCAGTTCGCCCGGGTCGGCACCCGCCTGGAAATGTTCGCCGACGACCGCGAGCTGGCCCAGCGCCTGGAGCATTCCTCGCTGTGGCGCCTGTACCAGGTGGCGGTCCAGGAGATCCGCACCCGTCGCGAGCAGGGCGCCGACACCTCGTCGGTCTCGGCCGCGACCATCGAAGCCATCCGCTGCTCCATGGACGGCGTGCGCACCCGCGAGAACCAGCAGCTCAGTTCCAAGCTCTCGACCCTGTCCAACGCCATCGCCGGCGGGCCCTACATCGGCCTGCTGGGCACGGTGCTGGGGATCATGGTGGTGTTCCTCGGCACGGCCATGGCCGGCGACGTGAACATCAATGCCATCGCCCCGGGCATGGCCGCGGCCTTGCTGGCCACCGCCATGGGCCTGTTCGTCGCGATCCCGGCGCTGTTCGGCTACAACCGGCTGATTACCCGCAACAAGGAAGTCAGCGCCGACATGCGGGTGTTCGTCGATGAGTTCATCACTCGTCTGGCCGAGCTGCATGGCGCCGGCCAGTCCAGTGAAGCCGCGCCTGCGCGCGTTCATAACGCCAGCGTGCCGGCCTGAGGAGAAACGTCATGGCTTCTGTGAACGCCTCCCACGACGACGATGACGACGCGGCAGTGGACAGCATCAACATCACGCCCCTGGTGGACGTGCTGATGGTGGTGCTGGTGATGTTCATCCTCACCGCCACCGCCCAGGTCTCCGGGATCCAGATCAACCTGCCCAAGGCCAGCGCCTCGGTGTCGCTGTCCGAGGCCAAGACCAAGGCGATCTCGGTCAACGACGGCGGCCAGGTGTTCCTCGACGCCTACCCGGTGACCCTGGCGGAGCTGGAAGAACGCCTGCGCATGGAAAAGGCCCTGAACCCGGACTTCCCGGTGATCGTGCGCGGCGACGCCACGGTGCAGTACCAGAAGGTCATCGAGGTCCTGGACCTGCTGCGTCGGCTGGAGCTGTCCCAGGTCGGGCTGGTCACCGGCAAACCGAGCCAGGGCTGACCCCATGACCGCACAACAACCGATCACACCACCGCCGATCCACCTGCCGCCCGTGAAGAACCGCACGGCGCCGGGCCTGCTCAAGTGGGGCGTGGGCCTGCTGCTGGGGGCCGGCGCCGCCTGGCTGCTCTGGCAGTGGGCCAACGACATGAGCGGGGTGCGCCGCGAAGCGCCCAAGGTGCCGACCATCATCCCGTTGCCGCCACCACCGCCACCGCCGCCGGAAAAACCCAAGGAGCCGGAGCCGCAGGTCGAGGAAAAAGTACCCGAGCCGGAACCGACCCCGGAGCCGGAACAGGTCAAGCCCGAGGAAGAGGCGCCGCCGTCGCCGGTGGACGACCTGGCTAACCCGATGCAGATGGATGGCGATGCCCAGTCCGGCAACGACGCCTTCAACATTGGCGCCGGCAAGGGCGGCGGCATGGCCGGCTCCGGCGGTGGGCGCCTGGGCAACGGCACCTACAGCCAGTTCCTGGCCTTCACCTTCCAGCGCGTGCTGCGGGAAAACCCGGACCTGCGCAACCAGGCCTTTTCGCTGCAAACCGACGTCTGGCTGAGCGCCGTCGGCGAGATCACCCGGGTCGAGCTGGTCAAGTCCAGCGGCAACCCGCAAATCGACACCCTGGTGCTGGCCGCCTTGCGCGGCGCACCGCACCTGACGGAACGGCCGCCGGCCTCCCTGACCTTGCCTGTACGCCTGTCCCTGCAGGGGCGGCGTCCGGGTTAACCGAACGACTGATGCAAGTTTTGCCAAAAGGAGCTGTGTGCAAATGATTTCCAACGTGAATCGATTGTCCCTGGCGATCGGCATGGTCATCGCGACCCTGGTGGGACCGGTAGCGGCCGCGCCCGCTGCGCCCTCGGAAAACGCCACGATCAATCTGATCCGTTTGCTGGTGCAGCAGGGCGTGCTGAAACATGAGCAGGCCGACGGACTGATCGCCCAGGCCGAGCGCGAAGCGCAGCAGGCGCGCCAGGCCAACACCGCGGTGGCGGCAGGGCCGGCGGCGACGCCGGGGGATGTGCGGGTGCAATACGTGCCGGCCATCGTCCGCGACCAGATCCGCGACCAGGTCAAGGCCGAGGTCATGGCCACCGCCAAGCAGGAGAACTGGGCTCAGCCCAACACCTTCCCGGACTGGGTGTCGCGCATCAGCTTCGACGGCGATATTCGCCTGCGCGACGAGTCGCGCTACTACTCGGGCAGCAACAGCAACGAGATCGTCGACTTCGCCAGGCTCAACGACCGGGGCCCGTACGACGTCAACCCCAACAGCAGCACCAACCTGCCGCCCTTGCTCAACACCCGCGAGGACCGCGAGAACCTGTTCCGCCTGCGCGCCCGGCTGGGCATGAAGGCGCAGGTCGCCGAGAACTGGACCGCCGGCATCCGCATCGGCACCGGCTCGGACAACAACCCGGTGTCCACCACCCAGACCCTGGGCGGCGGGTTCGGCAAGAAGGACATCTGGCTCGACCAGGGCTACCTGACCTGGAAGGCCACCGACGACCTGACCCTGACCGGCGGGCGGATCGCCAACCCGTTCTTCTCCACCGACATGCTGTATTCCACCGACCTGAATTTCGACGGCGTGGCGGCGATCTTCAACCACAAGCTCAATCGTGACTGGGGCCTGTTCGGTACGGTCGGCGCGTTCCCGGTGGAGTACACCAACGACACCTCCACCAGCAACGGCTTCGACAAGGAAGAAAGCGACAACAAATGGCTGTACGGCGCGCAGATCGGCGCCAACTGGGCGATCAACAGCAACCACCGGCTCAAGGGCGCGCTGGCCTATTACCGCTTCGACGACATCGAAGGCCAGCGCTCCGGTGCTTGCGAACCCTGGGCCGGGGCACCGGGCTGCGACAGCGACGGCAGCCGCGTGGCCTTCATGCAGAAGGGCAACAGCGTGTTCCTGCTGCGTGACATCACGCCCAACCCGCTCAACCCGGCCGCCACCCCGCAGCCGCAGTTCGTCGGCCTGGCCTCGGAGTTCAACCTGCTGGACCTGAACCTGGTGTGGGACGCCGACCTGCCGGAGAACTTCAAGCTGCGCAGCCAGGCCAACTACATCCACAACCTGGGCTACGACGAAGGCGAGATGCGCAAGCGTTCCGCAGGCCAGATCGTCAACAACCTGGACAGCAGCGGCGAGCTGGAAAGCGGCGCCAACGCCTGGATGGTGCAGTTCACCCTGGGCAACAGCCTGGAGCTGGCCAAGCAGGGCGACTGGAACCTGTTCGCCGGCTACAAGTACATCCAGCCCGATGCGCTGCCTGACGGTTTCAACGATTCCTCGTTCCACCTCGGCGGCACCAACGCCAAGGGTTATTTCCTCGGCGGCAACTATGGCCTGGCCAAGAACGTCTTCGCCACCGGCCGCTGGCTGAGCTCCGAGGCGGTGTACGGCGCGCCGTTCGACATCGATGTCTTGCAGCTTGAAATCAACACGCGCTTCTAGGGCGCGAGGGGCACTGTCATGACGAGTTTTGCTGTGAGAAGTGCGGCTATGAAAAGCGCGGTTATGAGGAGTACGACCATGAACACGCGAGCCAGGGTAGGGCGCTGCCTGTTGCTGACCCTGGGCGTGCTGGTGGCCAGCGGGGCCAGCGCCGAAGGCATGGAGGAGCGCCTGCGCACTCAGTTGCGCAGCACCACCCAGCAGTTGCAGGCCTTGCAGAGCGAACAGGCCCAGGCCAGCGCCGCCCGCGTCGCCGCCGAGAACCAGGCCAAGCAGGCGCAGGCGCAGATCAAGCAACTGAGCGCCGACCTGGCCAAGGCCCGTGGCGTCGCCGAGCAACTGGCCGGCCAGCAGCAGAACCTGCACAGCCAGGCCCAGGCGCAGATGGCCGCCAACAGCGAGCAGATCGGCAAGTTCAAGAAGGCCTATGACGAACTGTTGGTCATGGCCCGGGCCAAAGAGGCCGAGCGGGCTCGGCTTCAAGCGCAATTGAGCGAACGTGACACACAAGTGCAGCAATGTTCGGTCAAGAATCAGCAGATGTATGGCGTGGCCAAACAGATCCTCGCGGCCTACGAAAAGATCGACGTGGCGCAGGTGATGAAAATCCGCCAGCCCTTCGCCGGCAGCGCCCGGGTCAAGTTCGAAGAACTGGCCCAGGGTTTTGGCGACGACCTGTACAAAACCCAGTTCGATGCCCCCCAGGCAGCGAGCACCCACTGAATATCAGGGAAGAATCGAGCATGACTGAACCAACCCAACTGATCGCCAGCGTCACCCCGCAGAGCCTTACCGAACTGCTGCAAGGTGCCGGCTACCGGGTCAACCAGACCGACCAGAACGGTATCGTGCAACTGCTCAGCGCCAGCCAGGGCATCGGCTACGCCGTGCGCTTCGGCAACGCGGCGGATGGTGGAGAAGGCCGCTATGTGGACTTCACCTTCAGTTGCGCGTTGCGGGTCCAGGGCGAGTTGCCGGCGGGCCTGGCCGAGCTGTGGAACGCCTCGCGACGCTTTGCCCGGCTCTCGGTGCAGGGCGAGTTCCTGGTGATGGAAATGGACGTGGTGGTGGCTGGGGTCAGCAACGATCACCTGCGCAGCCAGCTGGAACTCTGGGACCGGCTGTTGCAGGAATTCATCGTCTACCTGCGCGACTACAGCCAGCACGCCGCGCGCCTGCAGGCCCAGGCCGATGCGCCTGAAGCAACGCCAGAGGCCGCCGCTGAGGCCGTCGCCGAGGTGCCTGCGCAGTGAAGAAGCCAAGCCTGGTGGTCGGTGTCGGGGCCCTGGCCCTGGTGGCGCTCGCGGTGTGGCTGGGCGTGCGCCCGGGCAGCGACCCGGTGGCGGCGCAACAGCCCAAGCTGATGGCGGCCAGCCCGGTCGACGACGGCCTGGCGGTGGCGCGCCTGGGTAACCAGCGGGTGGCGCCGGAGGAACTCAAGGCGCTGTTCGCGGCGTTGCCCGAACCGTCCCGTGAGCAGCTGCGGGGCAATCGCCCGGCCCTGGAAAACTGGATTCGCACCCGCCTGGCGGAAAAGGCCGTGCTCGAACAGGCCGATGCCCAGGGTTGGCGCCAGCGTCCGGACGTGGCCTTGCAGACCCGGGTGGCCACCGAGCAGATCGTCTTTCGCGACTACTTGCGCTCGGTCAGCCAGGTGCCGGCCGGCTACCCCAGCGAGGCCGAATTGCAGCAGGCCTACGATGCCGGCAAGGCGCAGTGGCAGACCCCGGCCTTGTACCGGGTCAGCCAGATCTTCCTCGCGGTAAGTGACCCACAGGCGCTGGAAGCGACACGCAAGCAGGCCCAGGAACTGAGCAAGAAGGCCCAGGCCGCCCCCGGCGAATTCGCCGCCCTGGCCAGCCAGTATTCCCAGGACCCCGACAGCGCCCGGCGCGGCGGCGACTCAGGTTTACAGCCGTTGCAGCAGTTGCTGCCCGAGGTCCGCGCTGCCGTGGCGCGCTTGAAGGTTGGTGCGGTGTCGGATGCGGTGCAGAGCGCGGCGGGTTTTCATGTGCTCAAGCTGACCGAGCAGCAACCGGCCCGCACCGCGACCCTGGACGAGTTGCGCGAGCGCCTGACCCAGGCCCTGCGAGCGCAGCGCCAGGAGCAGATCGCCAAGGCTTACCTGGAAGGCATGCTCGACACTGCGACCCTGAGTATCGACGGCGCGCAGTTGAACAAGGTGCTGGAGGAGAAGCTATAGGACGGCGGGGCGGCTGATGCCGCTATCGCGAGCAAGAGCTGGGCGCCCCCCTTGCTCCTACAGGGGATCGTGCTGCTTCTGTAGGAGCAGCCGGTCGACGCTCGATTGCTCGCGATAGACGGCAACGCCGTCTGCAGCCTGAACAACGTGCAATGGATGCCATCACCCACACGACAGGGAGTCACCCATGTCCTTTCTGGAACCCGTCCCGATCTCGGGCATCACACCCTACATCGCTCCGGCCGAGCCCCGGGAAGCCTGGCTGGCCCTGGCCGCCGGGATCGAGCCGGAGCTGGCCCAGTATTTCCTGGTCACCGCCCGTTGCGGCTGCTTCATGCAGGCGGCGCGCAGCCTGAACATCAAGTCGACGCTGCTGCGCAAACAGCTGGCGCACCTGCAGGAACAGCTGCGCCGCTCCTTGTTCAGCTTCCAGGGCAGCGCCCTGAGCCTCAGCCGCGAAGGCCAGCAGCTCAAGGCGCAATTGATCGCCCTGGCCCACG
>Ga0066464_1000710_pt1 | contig 11543 bp, 9 predicted proteins | sample LakWasMe94_HOW11_2_FD_59583 | JGI IMG/M metagenome (GOLD analysis project Ga0066464, IMG submission 59583) | Freshwater sediment methanotrophic microbial communities from Lake Washington under simulated oxygen tension - Sediment Metagenome 94_HOW11 | ecosystem: Environmental > Aquatic >...
GAGATCAACAGCTTCCTGCGCAACATTGCGGCCAACGCGGCCAGCGTAGGCCTCAGCGACGTGCGGTACGCAGGTGGCGACGCCGCTGTATGGGTCCGTGCCGAGGAATATGCGCTGGAAGATGTGGTCACCCACGTGCTGCGCAATGCCGAGCGCTACCGCGCGGCGGGCAGCGCGATCACCGTCACGCTGGAAACGACCGAGACCGATGCAACGGTCTCCATCCACAACACCGGTCCCCACATTGCGCCCGAACTGATAGACCAGATTTTTGAATACGGCGTGTCGGACCAGACCGAATCCGGCCCCAACGGCAACCGCGGCCAGGGCCTGTTTGTGGCCAAGACCTATATGGCAAAAATGGGCGGCACGATCACCGCACGCAATGACGCAGACGGCGTCAGCCTGGTGCTGGGATTGCAGCGCGTGGGCAATGGAAGATAGCGAATTGCCACTACCCCAGAAAGTCGGCGCGCAGTAAAATGTGGTGTTGGATGAAAGAATCTCAGGGTTGCACAAGACAGCACAGCATTCAAGGCACAACGCAGCATGAAAACGGCCATCATTTTCCATTTGAACTATGAAGCCCACCCTATCGTCAAATGCCGGCAACTATGGTCCATCATAGAAACCGGCATGCTGGCGGCAGGGTTTTCCAAGAGTGGGCGCATCTTTGTGACCCTGAACGAATCGGAGTCCGCGTTCAAGACGGCGCGCGAGGTCATGGACCGTATCGAGCAGTCCTACCAGGCCAAGGGGGACAGCGCCTTGGCGTATTTGCGCGATTTCTACGGCATTCCCTACGACCACATCGTGGATCTGGCCCAGCCCTCCATGCCCGCGGTTGAGGTCGACATGATGGCATCGGGCGCGTTTCAAAAGTTTTTTGGCTAAATACGGACAGACGCTACGGACAGACGCCGCTACTCGGCCCCGATTCAAGCGATGGGCGGCTTGCGACGCGGGAATGGCAATGACAAAAAACGGCGAGCGCATGGTCCAGCAGTTTTGGGACTTGGCCAACCAGCGCCAATGGCCGGAATTTTCGGCGCTGCTACACCCTGCAATCGTGTACCTGGTGCCGCAAACCCGTGAGCGGGTTCGGGGGCGCGAGGGCTTTGTGAACTTCTTCAGCACCTGGCCCGGAGCGTGGAACGCCAAGGTCGACATCCAGATCGCGGATAACGCACGGGCGGTGACGACCATCGATTTCGAGGACGAGACCGGCACGGTGACAGGCATCTCGTTCTTTGAATTTACCAACGGTTTGATTTCAAAAATCGTCGACTACTGGCCCGAACCGTATACGCCGCCAGCGCGTGTTTCACCCTTTGTCGAGCGCTATTGACCATCCTTCGCCAAGGCCAGGCTCAGCACCTGGCTGCTGCGGCGCACCGCCTCGATATAGGCCTTGATGCCGGCACCAGCCGGTAGCGTGTACTTGACGCCCAGGGCCGCGGCAATCAGCGTGGTGGCCACATCCTGCGCCGTGAGGCCACGCGCGGCCAGGTTGATGGCACCATCCTTTTCGGCCTGCTCCAGGACGTTCACCAGTATTTGCAAATGGTTCAGGCGCAACTGTTCGCTCAGGTCCTGCCCCAGGCTGCCACGGATCTCACCCAGCTCCTGCAGGTGGCCGGATTCACTGAAGCGCTCATAGAAATAGCCGTAGTAGGCGTTGAGCACGCCGAACAGCCGCTCGGCAAAGGGCTGTGGCGCCGCAGCTGCGAGTTGCGAGGCCTCCAACACGGTGCGGCCAATGCGCTCCAGCAGCGCCCGGAACAAGGCCTCTTTGCCCGCGTAGTACAGGTAGACCGTGCCTTTGGCGGTGCCGGCCTCGCGGGCGACGTCGTCCATCGACGATTTGCGGTAGCCGTAGCGGACAAACAAGCGCTCGGCGGCGTCAAGAATGGTTTCTGCTTTGGGGTTGGATTCAGTTTGCTTTTCAGACGCCATGTGGCATTTTACAGCCCGGCACGGATTTGACGGTTTTAGGGCTCAAAAATACCCTTTTCGGGTATTTTATGTCGCCAGCCAGAAACTTTTAATGAAAATAGGCTGTAGCCCTCGTGGAATATACACATATAGCTACCCTAATGATAGCAACATGGTTTGAACAATATCCCTCAAAGCCACTGGCGATACGCGACCGTCAGGCTCGGTAGGACGGCAAGGCCTGCATACCGGCATCGCCCAGCCGATCCAGCTTGAAATGGCTGACCGCTTGCGCCAGACCCACGGCGAGATCCTTCAGACTATCCGCGGCCGCGGCACTTTGCTCGACCAGGGCGGAGTTCTGTTGGGTCATCTGGTCCAGCGATGCAATCGACGCGTTGATCTGGCTGATACCGCTGCTCTGGCTGGAGGCCGCCGCGGTGATCTCGCCCAGGGTGTCGTTGACGTTTTGCACCGAACCCACGATGTCCTGCATCGTGGAACCCGCTTCACCTACCAAGCGGGCACCCCGCTCGACCCGCTCCACACTGGCACCAATCAGCCCCTTGATCTCGCGCGCGGCCTCGGCGGAGCGACCCGCCAGACTGCGCACCTCGCTGGCCACGACGGCAAAGCCACGACCCTGCTCCCCGGCGCGCGCCGCTTCCACGGCGGCGTTCAGTGCCAGGATATTGGTCTGAAAGGCGATGCCATCGATAACGCCGATGATGTCGGCAATCTTGCGCGAACTGGTGTTGATCTCGTCCATCGTGCTCACCACCTCGGCCACCACCGCGCCGCCGCGCGCCGCCACCGTGGCGGCGGTCGACGCCAACTGGTTGGCATGCTTGGCCGACTCGGCGCTTTTCACGACGATGTGGGTCAGGTGGTCCATGGACTGCGCGGTTTGCTGCAAACTGCTGGCCGCCTCTTCGGTGCGGTTGCTCAGGTCCTGGTTGCCCATGGCCACCTCGCTGCTGGCAAGCTCAATGGAGTCGGCCGCCTGGCGTATGCCTCCCACCAGACTGCGCAGGCGGTCTTGCATGGCGCGAATGGCCTCCAGCAGCCGCCCGGTCTCGTCGTGGATGCGCACCTCGATGGCGGAGGACAAGTCGCCCTGGGCGATGCGCTCGGCCACGACCACGGCGCGGCCGATGGGCTGTGTAACGCTGGTGGTGATGCTCCAGGCAATGGCGCCACCCAGAGCCAGGGCCACCAGGACCAGGCTGACGGCGATGACCTGGGCACGGCGCTCCAATGAGGCCATGGCGGCATTGGCGTCCTCGGTCAGTTGGCGCTGCAGGGCGACCAGGGCCTCCACCTTTTGGCGCATCTTGGTCTCCTCGGGTCTGACCTCGTTGATCAGCGTCAGCACTGCGGCTTCGGTTTCCCGATTGGAGCCTTGCTGGACGGACGCACGAATGGCCGGCAAGGCGACGGCAGCGGCGGCAGTCACCTCGGCCAGCAGGGCGCGTTCACTGTCACTGGAACTGCTACCCGCCAGCAACGCGGCGAGCTTCTTCTCCGTTGCCAAATACTTGACTTCGGCGGCTTTGGCCAGCACCACTTCCGCCTCGGCCTGCTTGCCGTCCACATCGGTCTCCAGGTTGGCAAACAGCGCGACGGAGCGGGTCTGGATCGCCAAGTTGTCGATGCTGCTCATCAGGTCATTGGCCACACCGGTCTTGACGTTGTTGACCTCGACAATGTTTTGCACCTGCCGCTTCAGCGATTGGACCGAATAGGCGCCCGTGGCAGCCACCGCGACCAATAGCAACAGAATGCTGGAGAAGCCAAAACTCAGGCGCTTGGCCAGTGACAGGGATCGGAGTGTCTGAAAAAGCATACGGACCTGCAGAAATATAGAAGCAGGAAAGCCCCGCCCACTGGTAGGCAGTATCAGAAGCACCCCCATGCCCGTCAAGGGCGGTTACCCTCACAAACTGGGGTGTTGTCAGTTGCGTGTCAGATTGCACAGACAACCCAATGCGGGTAAATTGTCAGCAACTTGTTACTTCTGCACGGGTTTGTAGCCAGAAACTAGGCCATAGAATCCAAATCTCTATGTTCGGGGTCGTACATAGCGGGTCAGCCGGTGTTTTCCACAGACAGGACACATGATTGAATTACCAATTCGCGTTGCTGCACCAGACGTAAGCCATGTGGACGCACTGGCCAGCGGCACCCGGCTGGGAGAGTTTGAGATCCGCGGTTTGATTGGCGTAGGGGGGTTCGGCATGGTGTACCGCGCCTACGACCACTCCCTGCAACGTGACGTGGCAATCAAGGAGTACATGCCCACCGGACTGGCCCGCCGCGCCGACACGGGTCTGACCATTTCCGTCCGAACCTCCAACGACAACGAAACCTTCCAGACCGGCCTGCGCTCCTTTGTGGGCGAAGCCCGCATGCTGGCCAAGTTCGAGCACCCGTCACTGGTACGGGTGTTCCGGTTCTGGGAAGCCAACGGCACCGCCTATATGGTCATGCCCCTGTACCGGGGCATGACGCTGAAACAGGCTCGCCAGTGCATGCGCCTGCCGCCCACGGAAGCCTGGCTGCGCAAGGTGCTGTGGTCCATTTTGGGTGCGCTCAAGGTCTTGCACCGGGGCAAGGCCCTGCACCGCGACGTCTCGCCGGACAACATCTTCCTCCAGGACACGGGGCCGCCTGTGCTGCTGGACCTGGGAGCCGCCCGACTGGCCATTGGTGACAGCGCCAAGCAGCACACCGCCATCCTGAAAATCAACTACGCGCCGATAGAGCAATACGCCGACGCCCAAGACCTGCCGCAGGGGCCATGGACCGACTTGTATGCGCTGGCCGCCGTCGTACACGGCATGCTGTGCAACGAAGCGCCCATGCCCGCCATGATCCGCGTTGTCAACGACAAGCTGCCGGTTTTTGCCAACGTTGTCAAAACGGTGGCCACGGAGTTTGGGCAAAGCTACTCCGACCAATTTACCAACGGGATTGCCTGGGCCCTGCAAATCCAACCGCAGGACCGCCCCCAATCGGTCCGGGACTTTGCCCGGGCCCTGGGAATCGTGACGCCCAATGGCATGTCGACCTTCGACTGGCGTGCCGAGTTGGGTCCTGGGTGCCTGCCAGCCGGTGAGGTGCTGCAGTTGTCTCGCGTGCCCGCCACCGCAGACAAGACCCGCCCCAACCAGACCGACCCTGACTACGCACCCACCCAATTCATCGAGTCTGACGAGGACAGCTCCGATCCCGACGCAACGGTGGTCGTTCAGCACGAAGCACCCGCCGAACGCCGCAACCGCCCCCGCGAGCCGATCAGTCGCCCCGCCCCCATTGAGCGCGACTCCACGGCGCGGCGCAGCAAGCCACACTCGCGTGCTCCGTCCCGGCATCCCGCTGCAACGCAGCAACGTCCGATCGCCCTGTGGGCCATGGTAGCGGTGTTGGCCGTGTCAACCGTGGCAGCCGCTGGCTGGGGTTGGCGTAGCTGGTCCACGCCGTCAAAGACCGTCGCGCCCACTGCCGCGAGCCCGGCCGCGCCGCAGGAGATGGTGACGGAAATGGCTGCCCCGCAGAACGCCCCAGCCAGCAGTGATGTGGGAAACGCCATCGCGGGCGCTGCCAGCGCGCCGCTGGGTGCATCCCTCGGCAATGCCACGCGCGAACCGATCGAAGAAATCATCGAAAGCGGCACACCGGCACGCGCCGCATCGGCTGGCGTTGTCAAGCCGGTCAAATCCAATGAACGCACCCGCAATGCAACGGCCAAAGCCACCAAGGCGGAACCCGCTCGCCCCGCCACTACCGTCGAAACCGCCAGCGCTCCAACGCCAGTGGCGCCGCCGCCGCCCGCGCCCGAACCCAAACCCACCGTGCCCGCAGTGACGCCCGAGCGTCTCTGCGCCGACGCCAACTTCCTGAGCCGACCGATGTGCCTGTACCGCGCCTGCCAACGGCCGGAACTATCTGGCACGGCAAGCTGCGTCGAATTGCAAAAGAACTTGCAGCGCAGCAACGACATCAACCGGTTTTAGCGCTCCGCGCTCTGGCGCCACAGGCAGGCACGCCCACCATTCCGATGCGTTCGTGCTCACGCACATATGGACCTGCAAGTGCCGCTGCAGCAAGCCACTGGGAGCGCTGATAATCTTTAGCCTCGAACGCCCACACCATGACCTCAAAACGCACCCTATTCACCGTAGCCGCCGTCGCCGCGGCGTTGGCCATTGCCGCTGGCATTGCCCTGTATCCGCGCAAACCACAGACACCCGTGGCCGCCCCTGAGTTGCCCGCTGCCCCCGCACCGGACACCGCCAGTTTGATGACTGGTTTCAAGGACGTGTTGGCGGCCTACCGCAAGATCATCGTCCTGTTTGCCGACGAAAAAACACTGGCAGCCAATGAGCGCACGCTGGCCAACCAGGTGGGCCAGGGCCTGTTCCACGAGAACCGCCAGCGCGCGGCGGACCTGGAAACCCGCCTGGACAGCTTGGTCGGCTCGGGCAGTCCCCAGCGACTGGAGGCCATTGCCGGTTTACTCGACTATGTGGAGAGCAGCGCCGACCTGTTCGATGCCGACCGCCTGGCCTTTCGCGAATTGCTGCGCAGCCTGCAGGCCGCCGTGGCGCGCGATTCGTCGCTGCCCGCCATCAAGCTGCACAAGCGCATTGGCGAAGACCTGGACGCTCTGGCCGAGATCGAGCGCAATTACGAAAAGGAAATTCGCCTGGTGTTCGGCCGCTTTGAGACGCGTGCGATTGACCTCAAGCGTGAGCGCTGGCAAGACTACCTGGCCAGCCTGAAGAAGCTCTACACGCGCGAGCAAATTCTGAAGGACTATGGCGTGGTACTGCCCTACCCCGTGCCCAAGGAAGTCGTGCGCAAGAGCAAGTCCGAAGACGAGGGCGAAATCTTTGGCAATAGCCTGCCGGCCAAAACCATTGTGCTGACCTTTGACGACGGCCCACACGGAACCTACACCGCCGAGATCGCGGCCATCCTCAAGCAGTACGGGGCGCCTGCCATCTTCTTCCAGGTCGGTACCAACCTAGGCGCCGTGGGCGCGGACGGCAAGACCAAGCTTGCCCCAAAGGCTGATGTCAGCCGCAAGCTGCTGGATGCCGGTTACACGCTGGCCAACCACAGCATGACGCACGCCCAGTTATCCAAGCGCTCCGGCGACGCGCTGAAGACCGAGATTCTGGGAACGGACGAATTGCTGAAGGCGGTCGATGCCCGCCGCTCGCCGCTGTTTCGCTTTCCCTACGGGGCGCGCAACGACGAGGGCCTGGCCGTTCTGGACGCCGCGCATTTGCGCTCGGTGATGTGGAACATCGACTCGCTGGACTGGGCCGACCCGGTCCCCAGTTCGATCGCCGACCGTGTGCTGCGCACCGTGGAGAAGGAAGGCCGTGGCATCGTGCTGTTCCATGACATCCACGAACGCACCGTCAAGGCCCTGCCCGCGATTCTGGACCGCCTGGTGGCCGAGGGCTACCAGTTTGCCGGTTGGGACGGTACGGGCTTCACGGTGGCCAAGGGCGCTGCCGGTGCCGCGCCCACTGCGACGCCACTTGCCGTCAGCCCGGGGTATAGCGACTCGTGGGCCATCGTCATTGGCATTGACGACTACGCCAAATGGCCCAAGCTGCAATACGCGGCGCGCGATGCCCAGGCCATCCGCGAAACCTTGATCCAGAAGTTCGGCTTCGTGCCGGACCATGTGGTGTCGCTGAGCAACAAGGAAGCCACGCGCACCGGTATTCTGGGTGCCTTCCACGACAAGCTGGCCCACAGTGGCATGAAGAAGAACGACCGTCTGTTCGTGTTCTTTGCAGGACACGGCGCCACCCGGCAACTCAGCTCCGGCCGCGACCTGGGCTACATCATCCCCGTGGATTCAGACCCGAACCAGATTGCCACTGACGCCATTCCGATGACCGAACTGCAAAACATTGCAGAGAGCCTGACCGCCAAGCACGCCCTGTTTGTCATGGACGCCTGCTACAGCGGCCTGGGGCTGACGCGCGGCGGCGGTGGCGGCAACTCCAGCAATTTCCTGCGCGACAACGCCAAGCGCATGGGCCGCCAGATGCTGACCGCCGGTGGCGCCGACCAACTGGTGGCCGATGGTGGCCCGAATGGCCATTCGGTCTTCACCTGGACGCTGTTGCAGGGTCTGTCCGGCAAAGGTGATCTGAATGGCGACGGCATCATCACCGCCACGGAGCTGGCAGCCTACGTGGCTCCCGCGGTGTCCGCCGTGTCGCGCCAGACCCCGGCCTTTGGTAGCCTGCCCGGATCGGAAGGCGGTGACTTTGTGTTTGAGCTGGCGGCCAACGACGAATTCTTGAGCGAGCAATCCAGCCAACTCTCTGGCGATGCCATCGCAATGAATAGCAAACTCGACGCCACGCGCCCGGCCCCGGCCGCAGGCGCGGCATCCACCGGTGGCGACAAGCCGACCCCGGCGCCGGTCTCCACGACCGTGGTGGTCAAGGACCTGCAGGGTGGAGAGCAAAAAATCGTGACTCCGGTGGCCGTACCCAGTTCGGTTCGCCAACTGGCCCAGCGCGCCAACGACCGGGGCCTGCAGTTGTACAAGGAAAAACAGTATGCGCAGGCCGAGGCCCAATTCACCGAGGCCTTGAAGCTGCGCCCGGACTTTGCGCTGGCCGCCAACAACCTGGGTTTTGTGTTCTACAAACAAGACAAGTTCGCCGAGGCCGCGCGCTGGTTTGAGAACACCATCAAGATCGATCCCTCGCGCGCTGTGGCCTACCTGAACCTGGGCGACGCCTATGCCAAGGCTGGCAATGCGGACAAAGCCAAGAAAGCCTTTGGCACCTATCTGGAACTAGCCCCCAACGGCACTGGCGCCGCCTATGCGCGCCAGCAAGTGGACAAGGGCTAGGCGGCATGGCATAAGCAATACCTTCTTCAACCAGTCCCGCACCTGGGCGCATTCAACACTGCAATGATTGAACACCACATCCTGTGCTACGGCGACTCCATGTCCTGGGGCATTATTCCGGGCACGCGAAACCGCCACGCGTATGAGAAGCGCTGGACCGGCATTTTGCAAAACTTGCTAGGCCCCAAGGTCCGCGTGATCGAAGAGTGCCTGAATGGTCGCACCACCGCGTGGGACGATCCGTTTCGCCCCAATCGCAATGGCAAAGAGCTATTGCTGCCGCTACTGCAGGCCCATGCGCCGCTGGACCTGGTCATTCTCTTTCTGGGCACCAACGACTTGCAAGCCATGCACGGCGTCAACGCCTACGCATCGTCATTGGGCGCCAGCGGTTTGGTCGACACCATCCAATCCTGCCGCGCCGAGCCCATGCAAAGCCCGCCCAAAGTATTGTTGGTTTCGCCCCCGCGCATCGCCAATCCCTGCGGAACCATGGTGGAAAAATTCCGTGGCGCCGAAGAGAAATCCCAGGACTTCAGCCACTGGTACCGCCGCGTGGCAGAGGAGCGGGGCTGCGCCTACTTCGACGCCGCCGACGTGATCCAGCCCAGCGCGGTGGACGGTGTACATCTGGACGAACCGCAACACCTCCAGTTGGCAACCGCGCTTCATCCCTGTGTCGCACAACTGCTGGATACTGCCAAGCCCGCCAATCTCACTTAAGGACCCGCATGAAACCCTTCTCCATGATTCGCGAATTCCATTTGGCCGACTGGTTCACGCTGGGCAACGCAGTGTGTGGCATCGGTTCGATCTTCTCCACGATGACCTATGTACTGAGCAGCGACATCACCCACATCTACTACGCTGCGGCCCTGGTGTTTGCGGCGTTGGTATTTGACGTGCTGGACGGGCGTATCGCGCGCTGGCGCAAAAAATCCTCGGCCATGGGCCGCGAGTTGGACTCGCTGGCCGACGTCATTTCGTTTGGCGTGGCGCCTGCCATCCTGGCCTATGGCTGCGGCATGCGCGGCCTGTACGACCGAATCCTTCTGGCCTATTTCGTGGCCTGCGGCGTATCGCGTTTGGCCCGCTACAACGTTACCGCGGAAGAACTTTCGCAGGGCACTGGCAAGGTCACCTACTTCGAAGGCACGCCGATTCCCACCTCCTTTCTGCTGGTCATCCTGCTGGCCGTGGCCGCCAACTATGGCGCTGTCGGGCAGAACATGTGGTTCGGCGCCATGCTCTTTGGGGGTTTCACCTTGCACCCGCTGACCCTGCTGTTTGGTGTATCCGGCTCGCTGATGATCAGCCGGATCCGGATTCCAAAGCCTTGATTGGCACCGGATTGAACCATGCCCCTGCACATTGAAACCCCACTCATCCAATCACGCCAGTTGAGCCAACTGTCGGGCCGTGCCATCTGGCTGAAGATGGAAGCACTGCAACCGCCCGGGTCCTTCAAGATTCGTGGCATGGGCCATGCCTGCACCGAGTACGTCAAACGTGGCGCGCGCCGCTTCGTGTCGTCGTCCGGCGGAAACGCAGGCCTTGCCGTGGCCTATGCCGGTCGTGCCATGGGTATTCCGGTGACCGTTGTGGTGCCGCAAACCACGTCAAAGCGTGCCCAGGAGCTGCTGCAACTGGAGGATGCCGAGGTCATCGTCCATGGCGCCAGTTGGCAAGAGGCGAATGAACTGGCCTTGTCCTTGGTGGGCGCGTCGGACGCATTCCTGCATCCTTTTGATGACCCATTGTTGTGGCAGGGGCACGCCACGGTCATTGATGAGGTCGCACGCGCAGGGCTCAAGCCCGACGCCGTGGTGCTGTCGGTGGGCGGTGGTGGCTTACTGTCCGGCGTGGCAGAGGGGCTGCACCGCAACGGTTGGGGCCAGATTCCCATCATTGCGGTGGAGACCGAAGGTGCGGCGTCCTTCCAAGCAGCAGCCAACGCCGGGCATGCCGTCCAACTGGACCAGATCAACAGCGTGGCCACATCGCTAGGCGCCAAGCGGGTGTGTGAGCAGGCGGTGAAATGGTCTCAAGAGCACACCATCCACAGTGTTCTGGTATCGGACAAAAGCGCAGTTACCGCCTGTGAGCGCTTTCTGGCGGACCACCGCGTACTGGTGGAACCCGCTTGCGGCGCCAGCCTTGCACTGGCCTACGAAAAAGCGCCTGTACTGGATGCTTTCGACACCGTGCTGGTGGTGGTGTGCGGCGGCGCGACCGCCACGATGGACCAGTTGCGGGCTTGGTCGGCGCAACTCGCGTGAACCGCCGAGGGCTTTCTTTAACTCCGCCCAGTCACCTGCCATGAACACCCACTTTTTTGTTGCGTGCCTGATCGCCATTGCTTCGACCACGGCCCGTGCACAAGTCCCCAACTACCTGGGCCACTACGAAAGCACTCCGAAGGACACCGACGCAATTTTGCAGGTAACCAAGGAATTTCAAGCGGCATTGCTCAGCAAGGACACGAAGCGGCTGTCGTCCCTGCTGTTGAACACAAAAATTATGTTTTCTTCCCCCGCGTCTCCCGCGCGGGTCAAAAAGATGCGGGACGAGGTGGATGTCCATTTTGATGGTATCGATGCAGCCGGCGCACCCGGATTCATCGCCTTCGTCGCCCATTCACCGGTCACCATCGAGGAAAAGTTTTACAACATCAAGATCACGCAGGATCGCCACCTGGCTTGGGTCATGTTTG
>Ga0066464_1000711_pt1 | contig 11533 bp, 6 predicted proteins | sample LakWasMe94_HOW11_2_FD_59583 | JGI IMG/M metagenome (GOLD analysis project Ga0066464, IMG submission 59583) | Freshwater sediment methanotrophic microbial communities from Lake Washington under simulated oxygen tension - Sediment Metagenome 94_HOW11 | ecosystem: Environmental > Aquatic >...
ACCTGATTTATGGCCTGCCCAAACAAACGCTGGAAAGCTTCGGCCGCACGCTGGACGACCTGATCCGCGTCTCGCCCGATCGTATCGCGCTATACAACTACGCACACTTGCCAAGCCGCTTCAAGGCGCAACGCCTGATCGTGGAAAGCGACCTGCCTTCGGCGGAATTGCGGTTGCAAATCTTCCTGATGTCCATGCGCCGCCTGCTGGATGCGGGCTATGTCTATATCGGGCTGGACCACTTTGCCAAGCCGGACGATGAATTGAACCAGGCCCGGCTGAACAAGACCTTGCACCGCAATTTCCAGGGCTATACCACGCGTTCCGAATGCGACTTGATCGGCCTGGGCGTGTCGGCCATCAGCAAGGTTGGCGATTCTTACGCCCAGGCCGTGCGCACGGTCAGCGCCTATTACCAGCATCTGGATGCGGGACAGCTACCCATCGAAAAGGGCTTTTCACTGAGCCCGGACGATGTGCTGCGCCGCGACATCATCATGACCCTGATGTGCAGTGCACCTGTGGAGTTGCAGGCCCTCAACCGTCGGTACGGCATAGACTTCAACAACTATTTTGCGGGCGAACTGGAACGGCTCAAGCCCTATGCCGAAGCCGGTCTGATCACCATCGATGCAACGGCCATCCGCGTAACGCCCAAGGGTCGCTTGTTCGTGCGCGCCAGCGGCATGGTCTTTGACAAATACTTGGGCCAACCCACCGGGTCGACCTATTCCAAATTGATTTAAGCCGCTCCGCGCGCCATGCCTGGGCAGCGAAGGCCCTACTCCGCCGACGGCCGCTTGGCGTGAAACTGCAGGGGCTGGCCCACGGCACTCTTGCCGGTGCGCCCGGCCGGTTTTTTCACCAGATCGGCCAGGCACACGCCATCCAACACCTTCAGGTAGGCGGCGGTCGCCGTGCCCAGCACGTCTTCCAGCACGCAGGCCGACGCAAAAACGCCGTGGTTGTTGCTGCCGTCAAAGCACTCGGCCATGTGGAAGTCGGTTTCCGTTTGGCGGACCACGGCCCCAATATTGATATCCGCCGGTTCCCAACCCAGCTTCAGGCCGCCATTGCGCCCGCGCACGGTGGTCACCATGCCCAACTGCCCCAGGTGGTGCACGACCTTGGTCAAATGGTTCTTGGAAATGCTGTGCAGGCTGGCAATGTCCTGGATGGTCACCAGGCGGTCGCGGTTAACGGCCAGGTACATCAGCGTGCGCAACGCGTAGTCGGTATAGGTGGTCAATCGCATGTCTACACCTGCACCGGTTGCAGTTGCTGGACCAGGTCCACATAGGCGGCCACGGGCACCTCTTCGGCGCGCCGCTGCACGTCAAACGCGCCGGCAAAATTTTGCGCTTCCAGCCACCGGCCCAGCGTATGGCGCAACAACTTGCGGCGCTGGCTAAAGGCCACCTGCACCATTTCACTCAAGAGTTGCACATCCAACCTGGGTGGATGTGCCAGCGGCACCATGCGCACCACCGCGCTGTTGACGCGGGGCGGTGGGTCAAAGCTTTCGGGCGGCACCAGCAACACGTTTTCCATCGCGTAGCGCCACTGCAGCATCACACTCAGGCGCCCAAACGCCGCCGTTGCAGGCTGCGCAACCATGCGGTCAATGACCTCTTTTTGCAGCATGAAGTGTTGGTCCTCGATCACGTCGACCGCATCAAGCAGATGGAACAGAATGGGTGTGGATATGTTGTAGGGCAGGTTACCAACCACACGCAACTTGTCGGATGCATCCGCCGATTGGTCGGCACTCGCTACTGAATCAGTAGCAACCCAATTCGACTGCACACGGGCAAAGTCCACCTTCAGCACATCGGACTCGATCACCGTCAAGTGCCCATGCAGACGCAGCCGCAGCGCCAGGTCCCGGTCCAGCTCGATGACCGTCAAGTGCCCCAGCCGCTCCACCAAGGGCTGCGTCAGTGCCGCCAGGCCCGGACCAATTTCCACCATGCGCTGGCCTGGCTTGGGCGCGATGGCCTGCACAATGGCGTCAATGATGCCGCCGTCGGTCAGGAAATGCTGGCCAAACCGCTTGCGCGCAACGTGTTTCATAGGAGACACGATGGCGTGACGGACAAAAGTCCACGCCGGGCCGCCCCAAGTGGACTTAGCCCCCGCGGGGGGCAGCGACCCGCGCAGCGGTGGAGCGTGGGGGCGACCATCCTCACTGCGGCGGGTCGCGGTATTCGACGAAGGCATTCCCGCGAATATCCCGTGCCCAGGAGGTAAATGCGGCGTCGTAGCGGCTTTCACGCAATTGGTTGCGGATGGATTCGCGCACCTGCGCGGCGCTCAACTCCACCCGACGGCGTTCCATGATTTCGATCAAGTGGACGCCAAAGCGCGAGACCACCGGTGGGCTGATCTGCTTTTCCGCCAGGCGGTTCATGGCCTCCTCGAACTCCGGGACGAAAGCGCCGGGACCGACCCAACCCAGGTCGCCTCCTTGGGTTGCGCTGCCGTCTTGCGAAAATTCGCGTGCCAAGGCAGCAAAGGTGGTAGCACCCGACTCAATGCGCTTCTTGAAATCCGCCAAACGGGCAATGGCGGCGGCTTGCGTCAATTCAGGGCCGGTGCGCAGCAAGATGTGGCGCGCGTGGCTTTGGACGGTGGCTCGTGAGGGCGCCGCCGGGGCTCGCCTCTCCACCACTTTCAAGATGTGGTAGCCGGCATCCGAGCGGACAATGTCCGACACCTCCCCCACAGCCAGGTTTTGTGTGGCCGCCAAGAATGCGGGCGGATAGCGGTCTCCGCGGCGCAGGCCGAGCTGGCCCCCATTGCTGCGGTCCGCAGCCGACAGCGCCTGCACCAAGGCGGCAAAGTCTTCACCCGCCCGAATGCGGCTCAGTACCTTTTGCGCCTGCTGCTGCTGGGCCAGGGTCTGTTCCGGCGTGGCCTTTTCGGGCACCGAAATCAAGAGGTGGGCCAGGTTGACCTCTTGGGCCAGCGGATCGGAATTGCTGGCTTGTTGCTCGACCAAAAAGCGGTCGATGTCCGCCTCCGATACGCGTAAGCGGCCTTCGACCTCCCGTTCGTGCAGGCGCGACAGCGTCAATTGGTCGCGCAACTGGGCACGGAACTGGGTGGGCGTGATGCCGTCCTTGGCGACACGCGCGCGCAACTCGGTCACATCGATCTGGTTCTGGCGCGCCACCGCTTGCTCCGCCTGGTCAATGGAGGACTCGTCCACCTTGATGCCCGCATCATTGGCGACTTGCAGTTGCGCCCGCTCGTTGATCAGCCGCTCCAACACGCGGCGGCGGAGTTCGTCCGTCGGCGGCACGGGCTGGTGTTGCTGGGCAATGTCCTTGGCAACGCGCTGCATGGCGTTGCTTACTTCATGGTTGGTAATCGGCTCGGAATTCACCACGGCCACGATGTAGTCCGCTTGCTGCGCAGCCTGGGCATGCGCGCCCCCCACGAAGGCGCTGCAAAAAATGCCGAGGACGGGGGCCCAATGTCGAAAATTCATGGTCTCTCAATCGTAGTTGCTAAAGCGGCTGGTGGTGCCGCCCGAATTTCGTAAATTCTGGTAACGCGAAATATTCTGGGTTAAGGTTTGTATTGGATTTCCGCCCAGCAGCCCCAGGCGGGTAAAACCGACAAACTCCAGCTGAAACATCACGTGCGTGCTTGCGGTGGAGTTGCTGGTTTGCGCGCGCTCCAGCACGACCCGGGCCAGCCAGCAGCCCGCATCGTACTCGACACCCAGAACCGTGTCGACCAGACGTCGCTCGTCCAGGCTGTAGTTCAGCCGCCCCACGCTGTAGTAACGCCCCTCGCCCTGGCCCCGACCGGTGCCGAGCTCCTGACCGCGGTCGCCCCACAAATTGTTGAGGGGCCACTGCCAGCTCACGTCCAACTGCTCGCTGACACCGCGCTGAAAGCGGTAAGCGCCATTGACAACCCGGTAGTTGCCAGGGTTGTAGCGCGCGCCCAAGGTCGAGCGCACCGATTGGTCGGTTTTGCCGTTGTACTGCACCGTGGTGTCCAGCGCCCAGTCGTCCTGCACGTTGACGGACGCACCCAGCATCACGTCGCTGAATCCTGCCTGTGCCGGTGCTTCGCTGGGGGTCAGCGTCACTTTTTGGTCGGCAAAACGCAGCCGCTGGGCCACGCCAAAACGGGCCAATTGGCCACCAGTGTCCGCATCCAGAAAACGCGTGGTGACACCCAAGGTCAACAAATTGTTGTCGGATATCTTGTCATTGCCGACAAAGGCATTTTCCGTGTAGATGGTGGCAAAGTTGAAGTCGTTGCTGGCGGTGTCGTAATTGGGCAGCAGGCTTTGGTCGCGGAACGGCGTGTAGACATAAAAGGCCCGGGGTTCCAGGGTCTGGACCAGATTGCGTCCAAAAAGACGGGTCTCGCGCTCGAACACCAGGCCACTGTCCAGGCTGAACGTGGGCACCACGCTGCTCGCCGATTGAGAGCCATCGCCCAGCATGCTGTCGAACTGGTAACCGGCGGCATGCAGTTGCAATTTCGGCGTGATAAAGCCCGCCGGTGCCAGCCAGGGACGGCTGACCTGCAGCAAGGCCACGCCGCGCTGGGTATTGGGCTGCAGGGTCTTGCTGCGATCCGCATCAAACTGGGTGTAGTCCCCGTCAATGGACCAGTCGATGCCGTGCACATTGGTCAGCGCATAGCGCGCCGTCAGTTGGGGCACGCGGTCGTAGGGCGGCACGATGGGGGCAGTCACGTCTTGCAGGGTTTGCCACTTCAGGACCCGCGCCGTGCTGGAAAACGCGCCCAATCCCCAGGACGCGGTCAAGCCAGACGGTAGCAAGCGCTGCGTCGCGGCCACGCCGACACTGGCGCTGGTGTTGGCGATCGCGTTGGGGTCGGCAAACGTCGTGCTGTTGGTGAAGTCACGCCAATAGTTGTCATCGCTGACGCGGTTGACATTGGCCGCGACGGTGACCGGCCCCACGGGTGTGCCCACAACGCCCTGGTGCAAAAACGACAGCCCCCAACGGTCGGTCCCGGTCAACTTGTCGGCGGGCATGTAGTTGCCCCGAACCGTGCCGGTGTAGGTCGGCTCCAGGTAGCGGAATTCAGCGCCCAGATCCACGCCGCGCAGCGTCATCACCGTGGGGAAGAAGGTGGCGTCCCGGTTCGGCGCGATGTTCCAGTAGTAGGGCACCGTCAGCTCCAAGCCGCTGTCGGCACCCCAGCCTATCGTGAGCGGCAGCAGACCGGATTTGCGTTTGTCCGACAGTGGAAAACTGATGGCCGGAATGGGCAGTATCGGAACGCCTTTGAAACTCAGCACCGCACCTTGGGCAATGCCCACGTCCTCTTCGTTGTCCAGGCTGATGCTGGTGGCGCGCAAGATCCAGTCGGGCAACCAGTCTGGGCCGGGCTTGCGCCGACACGTGGTGTACGTGGCGTCGTGGATGATCGTATGGCTCTCGTCCACAAATTCGGCACGGCTGGCCTGGCCCTGGCCTTCGCTCTTCAGGAATCGGTAGCGCGGCTCGTCGAAATGGCCTTCAAACGACTCGACCTTGAGATCCAGCAACGGGCCTTCAAACACGTCACCCTTGCGGTTGATGCGCACATGGCCGCTGGCCTTGACCTGGTCGCTGGGTTGGTCGTACTCCAGGCGGTCTGCATGGATCACCGTGCCCGCCTTGCGCAAGACCACATCGCCTTCAATCAGGGTTTCCAGATCCGGGCGGCCCGACATGCGGTCTCCGGTCACAAACACCGGGACCTTGTGGGTTTGCCCGGGCGCCAGCTCCTCTTCCAACAGGGTGCTGGATTTAAGCTGCGGCACCTCCACCGGCTGTGCGGTCGTAGCCGGCTCGGCCGCTTGCGCGCGCGCACCGCCCATGCCACAGGCCAATCCCGCCGCCACCATGACATGGGACAGAACAAATCGATGGCGGGGCAGGCGAGAACTCAGGTCGCGCATCGGGACAGGCAAGGGGAGAAAGGCAGCATCAGCAAGGGAAAAGGCAGTTCTGCGCGACAAGGCGTCAATAAAGGATGAGAAGAGCCGGTATCTTAGGGTGGCTTTGTAGAATGGATTATCCATGAGCCCAATCTCCAGCCCCCAGCCACTGATCGTCCCACCCGCCTCCTTGTGGACCGACCCCCAGCGCCAGGCGCTGTTCCAAGCCTGGTTCACCGCGGTGTGCGGCAGCCACCAGTTGGCCCCAGACTCCCTGCGTCTGGCCTCCGCCGATGCCAGCTTTAGGCGGTATCTGCGCGTGGACTGCAGCACCGGCGGCGCACCTGGCAGCCGCATCATCATGGACGCACCACCCGACAAGGGCGATTGCAAACCCTTTGTAGCGGTGGCCGAACTGATGGCAAAGGCCGGACTGCAGGTGCCCGAAGTGCTGGCCTGGGACGAGGCCAACGGCTTCATGCTGCTGAGCGACCTGGGCACCCACACCATGAAGGATGTGATTCAGCCCTCTGCGCCGCCACCCTTGGCGCTGTATCTGGACGCGGTAGAGACCCTGATCCAGTGGCAACTGGCCTCGCGCGAGGGCGTGCTGCCGCCCTACGACCGGGCCTTTGTGATGCGGGAACTGGAGCTGTTCCCCCAGTGGTATATCGGTGAATACCGCCACTTCACTCTGGATGTGGCCCAGCGCCAGGTACTGGACAAGGCCTTTGCCGCCATCGCCGACAAAGCCCTGTCCTGGCCCAATGTATTTATGCACCGGGATTTCATGCCCAGAAACCTGATGGTCTCCGGCGAGGCCCCCACGCCCGGCAAACCATCCGCAACCCGTCTAGGCGTACTGGACTTCCAAGACGCCGTCTATGGCCCCATCACCTACGACATTGCCAGCCTGCTGCGCGATGCCTTCTTGAGCTGGGAAGAAGACTTCTGCCTGGACGTGACCATCCGCTACTGGTCCAAGGCCCGCAAGGCCGGCCTGCCGGTGGGCGATGACTTTGGCGAGTTCTACAAGGGTGTGGAGTGGATGGGCCTGCAGCGCCACCTGAAGATCGCCGGCCTGTTTGCCCGTCTCACCATCCGCGACGGCAAGGCAAGGTATCTGGAAGACACGCCGCGCTTCATTGCCTACATACGCGCCACCTGCTCACGTTACATGGAGCTCAAACCCCTGCTGCGCCTGGTGGAGCGCATAGAAGGCATCGAGGTGCCCAATGTCTTTGCCTACGGAAGGTCTTGATGCCAAATTGGCACCTAGCCCCCGTCAATACTATGCATATCGCTACATATTTCATAGCATAGTTTTACATGCCCCGTTTCTACTGCCCCCTTCCCTTGGCAACCGAAGCGCTGCTGGACCTGCCTGCGGGCGCCGCGCGGCATGTGCAGGTGATACGGCCGCGGCCCGGTGATAGCATCACGCTGCTCAACAGCCGGCGCGACATTGCAGGTGATGAAGGCAGACCGACCAGCCCAGGTGTCGAATTCGACAACCACGGGTGTCAAGTTATTTTTAGTTACGGCCGATTAAATTGAATCAATGTTGATCAAGAACGGCCTGCAGAAGTTGTCGCATTGTTGAAATAGTCTACTAGACTGAATTTTGGCGCAACCGATAGGAACAATGTGATATCCCCAAACCGATTTGAAACCGAGGTTTTAATCGCCGAAAGACGCTCCACTTCTGCCTACACCCGCATGCAGAAGAATCTGCAAATCTGTCGAAACAAATCGACTCAACTATGTTCGTCTCCGATGAATAAACCCAGGCGTGCTGGTCGTTTTGAGCGGGTGAACATCTGAACCTGAAACTGCATTTTGTACGTCGAATCCTTTGACACAAACCCAAGCGAACTGCAGCCTCTCGACGAGGCCTGGCGTCTCTTCGCTGATGGCAATCTACAAGGTGCCATTACCCTTGCAGAGCAGGTTGACCAGGTTGAGGTGTTGGCAGAGCGGGTTCATGCAGCCCTCGGCTTCTTCCTGATCCAGGCCGGAGAGCTGGACCGGGCAGCTGCCGTGCTACTGCCCGCACGTGCGCGCGCACCACACTACGCCCCCCTGCATTGGTATGCCGGCTACCTTTTCGAGCGGCGTGGTGAAACGGTATTGGCGGCCCAGGCCTTCGAGCAGGCCTGCAAGCTGGATGCGTCGCTGGATGAAGCTGCATTCGCGTTGGGGTGGGCCCTGCATGCTTTGGGTCGAATCGAAGAGGCCGCCGTTTGGGCGGCCCGTGCACTGGTACTGGCCCGCACGCCCCAGCGCTTGCAACAAAACGCATGGTTGCAACAACAACTGGGGCATGTAATGGCCGCAGAGTCGCTTTGGCGCGAGGCCATTCGGGCATTTCCCACTGAAGCAGTTGAGCAACCCTTTCTTCACCTACACCTTGCGCAATGCCTGGCACTTCTGGGCCCATTTGATGCGGCAGATGACGCGCTTTGCGGTGCCAGAAAACAATGGCCGCGACACGCAGAACTAGCGGTCGGTACGGTGTGGCTCCTGCGCGCGAACGGCGAAGGTGCGCGGGCTTTGGACCTTGCCCGAAACTTGGTGCGCGACCATCCCGCACGCGCGCAATCCTGGCATGTACTGGGCGTGCTGCAGCAAGAAGCCGGCGATCTGGACGCTGCCGACGCAACTTTGGCGCAGGCGCAAGCGCTCGACTTGGGCCTTACGGATGTCTTGGTTCGCCGTGCCCAAATCCAGCATGGATGGAAACGCCACGAAGGCGCCCGATGGCTGCTTGGCCTGGCGCTGGACCACACTCCCACACATGAGGCGACACAAGACTTGCTGATACAAGTGCTCTTGGACGTGGAAGAAAATGATGTTGCCCGCCGCATGCTGGTGCACCGATTGAGGCGTAGCGCAGGCCAACCGGACCTGTGGCGATTGCTGGCGGTGACCCAGTCGCGACGGGGCCGCCCACACATTGCCTTGCGTACCTTGAATAGGGTGCTTGCGCGCGAGCCGGGCAACGTCGAAGCCTTACGCATGCAAGCGTGGTTGACCCATGAGCAAGGTAACAAGCCAGGCGCAGTTGCAGTAGTGAAGCGCCTGTTGGAACAGGTTCCCAACGACACCCAGGCGCAGATCCAGGCCGCACATGTGTTGGCACATGCAGAACATATTGACGAAGCCCAGTTGTGGGCGGAGAGGGCAGTTGCGCACGCTCCGGCGCTGCACGAAAGCTGGCGCGCATTATCGGAAGTGCGTTTGATACAAAATCGCCTGCCTGAAGCCCATGCCGCTACTGAGCAGGCCCTGCGCCTTTCTCCCAAGCAAACCGACTGCCTGCGACAGCTGGGCAGGGTGTTGCTGGCCGCTGGCCAATACGGCCAGGCGCAGCTGGCATTTCTATCTGCTGTTGAAAGCAAGCCTGACGATCCCGTGCCCCGGTTGGAACTCATACAGGCACAGTGCCGCGCAGGGCATTTCCGGGAGGCTCTCGCGGGGGTGGACTCCCTCCTGCTGCAGCGTCCCCGCTGGCAGCCGGCATTGCTGGCGCGCGTGCAGGTACTGACGGATGGCGGTCTCGACGGTGCGGACCAGGCGTGCGCGCGACTATTGCGCAGCGATCGCTACGCACCCGATACCGTCCAAGCCGTTTTGCGACTTGCTGCGTTGGGCGATCAGGGTGCGCGCAGTTTGTTGCCGCTGGTCCCGGCCGACGTGCTGCGCACCGCGTGGCGCAAGTCCGTAGTGAAAGCGGTTTACGCCCACGGCCTGACGAGCCTGATTCGGTTGACGCAGCTGACCGGGACGGTGCTGGACGACGACCCCTGGGCGGCCACGGCGGCGCTGTATGCCGCCTCGCTCACATCGCAATCCAGTGCAGCGGCACTGGCCAGACAATCACGCGATTGGTTCCGGGGCCTCAAGATCCGCAGCGGATTGCTGCAGTTGCCCGTTGTGCAGCAGGTGCGTGCCGCAACCGACCACCGACCGCGCATTGCCTACATCGTCCGTCAATTGCACCAAAGCCTGCTGGTGCGCGTGCTCAATGCACACGCCGCCGACCGGGCTCAGGTCTTTGTCTATACCAACCACCCATTTCCCGGCTTGCCGGCGCATGTGCGTGTACAGCCTCTGTCGCCCGAGACGCTGGGTGAGTCCTGTGCAGTCAATGGCATTGACGTCACCATCGATACCGGCGGACTGCATCCATTTGAAGGGCAATTTGAACTGTTGCGCACCTATGCCCGGCGCCTGGCTCCGGTGCAAGTGGGTTGGCTGGGCAGTGGGTGCAGTGCGGGTGGCCTGTTCGACATATTGCTGGCCGATGAGACCTCGGTCCCGCAAGCCCACGACATGCACTACGAAGAAACCGTATTGCGGTTGGCTGGCGGCCAGTGGTGCTGGGAACCCCCGACGGCAGCACCCGAAGTCGCACCGTTACCCCAGCTCGACCGCGGCGCAGCCACCTTCGGTGTGGCATCGCGCAGCCTGAAACTGGACCCTGCCTGCCTTGACTGCTTCGCAGAAATCGTAGCGCGTACGCCGCAGGCGACTATCCGCTTCATCGGAGAAATTTCCGCCGACTGGCCGCTGCGCCGTGATGTGCTTCAGCGCATGCAAGCGCGGGGCGTGGGCGCCGATCGCGTGTTCTTTGACCCGTTCATGCAGCGCACGGCCTACCTGAACTGGTTTGCCCAGATCGACTTGGTGCTGGACAGTTTTCCGGGAAATGGAGGCCTCAGCCTGCTGGACCCGTTGTGGATGGGCGTGCCGGTGGTGACGCTGGCCGGAGGGTGGGCCGGTGCCAGGCAAGGGGCTGCCGTGTTGCACGCGTTGGGGGTGGATCAATGGACTGCCGACACCGAAGCGCTGTTCCGCGCCAAAGCTGTAGATCTGGCCTGCAATGCCGATGCCCTGGCAGCCCACCGACGCACGCTGCGCTCGCGCATCCTGGGCTCACCGCTCGTAGACGGTCGACGCATCGCGCACCAGATAGAGGGTTTCTGCGCGCAGCTTAAGGAGCGCAGTGTGGCGATGGCAGCGCAGCCAGACGCCAAGGATCGCACGCGCATGCACGCGCAGTTGGCGCTTGATGCATGGCTGGACCGCCCGCGCACGATCGACCTGTCGGCTGGCCACACGGATCTTGTGCCCGACCTCTCGGTCATTGTGGTGCTATTCAATCAGGCCGGCCTCTCGCGCCGCGCATTGCAAGCACTTGCGGACCAGCAGTGCACGCGCTTCGAGACGATCATTGTGGACAACGCGTCTACCGATCAAACACCTGAACTATTGGCACGTCTTCGCGGTGCGCAGGTCATCCGCAACACCAGCAACCGGGGTTTCTTGCACGCCGCCAAACAGGGTGCCAGTGTGGCACGCGGGCGGTACCTGGCTTTTCTGAACAACGACGCCATTTTGCAAGAAGGCGCACTGGAAGCTGCGCTCCAGGCCCTGCAAGCCGACTCCAGCATAGGCGTCCTGGGAGGGCGCGTGGTGCTGATGGACGGTGGCTTGCAGGAAGCTGGTAACCTTGTTTTCGACAATGGGTCGACCGGTGGAATTGGCCGTGGCGAGGATGCGTTTGGCCATGCCCCCCGGACCACCCGTTCAACCGACTTCGTGTCCGGC
>Ga0066464_1000716_pt1 | contig 11426 bp, 6 predicted proteins | sample LakWasMe94_HOW11_2_FD_59583 | JGI IMG/M metagenome (GOLD analysis project Ga0066464, IMG submission 59583) | Freshwater sediment methanotrophic microbial communities from Lake Washington under simulated oxygen tension - Sediment Metagenome 94_HOW11 | ecosystem: Environmental > Aquatic >...
GTGATCGGCGACCTCGACACGCACGACGTGCTGTGCCGCGAACTAGCCAATGCGGCAGGCTGCTCTGTGGTGGCGGTGGACTACCGTATGGCGCCCGAGCACCCGTTCCCGGCCGCGGTTGACGATTGCCTTGCGGCCACCTACTGGGTGCAGCGCAACGCGGCGCTCCTGGGCATCGATACAACACGGCTGGCCGTTGGCGGCGACAGCGCAGGCGGCAACCTCGCAGCAGTGGTGACACACCTGGCGCGCGATGCGGGCGACCTACCGATTAGCTTCCAGTTGCTTATCTACCCTGCTACCGATCAGCGTTGCGGTGCGCCGTCACATAAGACCAATGGCCAAGGCTACCTGTTGACGAAGGACTTGATCGACTACTTCGTGGGTCACTACATCACCGACCCAAGTCACACCCTGGACCCGCGCGCTTCGCCGCTGCTACGGGGCGACCTGTCGCGCCTGCCACCGGCCTTTGTACTGACCGCTGGCTACGACCCACTACGCGACGAGGCGCTGATGTACTCGCATCGCCTTAGCGAAGCCGGCAACCGGGCCACGCACATTTGCTTCGAACGTCAAATCCACGGCTTTATCCTGATGGGCAAGGTGCTCGACGAGGCAAACACGGCGGTGTCGCTATGCGGCGGCGAGTTGCGGCGCGCATTTGCGCGCTGAATCAACGTGGTCGCAGCGCATTAGACAACCTTTTGCGCGTGGCGACACGTGCCTTGTCCAATGAGGTATGAGCCTGAACGCTGGGCACTTGACACCGCTGCCCGATGCTGCCAGAGTTGGCTGGCGAGGGGGCCACTCTGTCGAGAGCGGCAGTGGCATACGCCGTTGGAGATGCACATGCAGACCCTATTGAGAGCATTGGCCGCAGCCCTGCTGGTTCTGGCGACAGTTGCCGGTCACGCAATGACCATCACTGCTGCGGGAGACCCCTACCCGCCGTATGGAGACCCCAAACACCCGGACGGTGGACTGGGCATGGAAATCATCCGTGCCGCCTTCAAGACGCAGGGGCACGAGGTGACGATGGAGTATGTGCCCTGGGCGCGGGCGGAAACCGGCGTCAAGAACGGCACCTATGACATCGTGCCCTTTACCTGGCGCACTGACGCGCGCGTCAAGGTCCTGCTGTTCAGCACCGCCTTTGCGGTGGGCAATGTGCGCTTCATCAAGCGCAAGGGCGACCGCTTTGAATTCAACGGCATGGAGAGCCTCAACGGCAAACTCGTTGGCACGGTGCGCGGCTACGGCTATAGCGATGCCTTCAACAATTCCACGGGTTTTTTGCGGGAAAACGGCAATGACTTGATGACCAACATCAAGAAGCTGCTGCGCGAGCGCATAGACCTGACGCTCGAAGACGAGATCGTGGCCCGCTCCATCATCGGCGCCGAGGACCCGCAGGCCCTGGACCAGATTGAATTCGCCAAGACGCCGCTGTCGGTCAACCCCATCTATGTCACCGCGGGCCTACAAAACCCCAAGGCCCAGGAAATCATTGGCGCCTTCAACAAGGGGTTGGAGATCATCAAGGCCAACGGTACCTACGACAAGATTTACAAAAAATACGGCATGGAAAAGGCAGGTCGGTAGAAGAAAGACCCCCACGCTTGCCACTGCGTGTGTTGCGTTGCCCCATGAAAATATTTGACCGCCTGCAGTGCGTGGGTCAATATAGATCCGGCATGCTTACAGGGTGCGGAAAGTTACAAGGGGAGGTGCACATGGTTCGAACCGTTTTGACGCTGTTGATCGCGCTGGCCTGCCTGCCAACGCCCGCCGCTTCCACCGAACTGGTCAACGTGGGGGCCTACCCCTTTTTGCCCTTTGTGGACAAGTCCGGTGGACTGACAGCCGAACTGCTGCAGGCCATGAATGCCTTCCAGAAAGACTACACCTTCCAACTCGTCAGCACGTCGGCCAACCGGCGCTACCGGGACATGGCCGATGGTTCATTCAGCATGGTGTTCTTTGAAAATCTCAAATGGGGCTGGGACAGCAAGCTCGTCAGCGCCAGCAAGGTGTTTCTGCAAGGCGATGGCGAGGTCTATGTAGCCCGCAGCATGCCGGGGCGCGGCCAGGAGTATTTCAACACCCTGGACGACAAGCATATTTTGGCCGTGCTGGGCTACCACTATGGATTTGCCAATTTTGACGCCGACCCGGCGCAATTGGCACAGAAATTCAAAATCAGCTTCAGCGCCGACAACCAGGTCAGTTTGCGCAACCTTCTAGCCGAGCGCGGCGACGTGGCCGTGATCACCAAGTCGTATTTGAAGAACTACTTGCAACACGACCCTGGAGCCGCCGCCAAGCTACTCGTCTCAGACCGCTTCGACCAAGCCTATGCCCACACGGTGGTCGTCAAAAAGGGCAACAAGCCAAGTGTTCAAGAGATCGAGGCCTTGCTGGACAAGATGGAGGCCAGCGGTGTATTGAAGAAGCTGTGGATGCGTTATGGCCTTGAGAATTAATAAGCCCCCTTTTCGTTATTAGCCCAAACGCAACCGTTTGGCGAACCAGATTGGAGACCTCCCGCCAAATCGGCTAACCTCGCCGATTCACAACGGGAGCAATTGTGGGCCATACCATCATCAAAATCGGCGCGGCGCTATTGGCGACTGCGGCCTTGCAGGCACAGGCATTCCAGATCGTCAGCGTATCCCCCCAGGGCGAAGTGGCGCGCGTGCGCCAGGTGCTGGTCAAGTTTGACGACAGTGCCGTCAATTTTGGCGACCCCAAGGCCGAAGCGCCCTTGACCCTGAGCTGCAGCGACGCCCAGGTGACCAAGGGTTCGGGGCGCTGGGTGACGGACCGCAGTTGGGCTTTCGACTTTGAAAATGACCTACCCCCCGGCGTGTCCTGCAGCCTGCAGGTGCGCAGCGGATTCAAGTCGCCCAAAGGCGCGGAGCTGAGCGGCGCCAACAGCTACAAGTTCAATACCGGCGGCCCGTTTGTACAAAACGTGCAGCCCTACCCGGGCAACCGCATCGACGAAGAGCAGTTCTTCACCTTGCGCCTGAATGGCCCGGCCACGCTGGCCAGCGTGCAAGCCAACGTCTGGTGTTCGGTCGAAGGCCTGGGCGAACGCGTGGCCGTGCGCCTGATCGATGGCAAGGACCGCGCGGCGCTGCTCAAGGCCCAGGGCCTGGAAGCCGCTGCCACCAAGGACCCACTGAGCATCGTGACGCTCGCCTGCAACCGCACCTTCAGCGCATCTGCCAAGGTGCAAATTGTGTATGGCAAGGGCGTCAGCACACCGGCCAGCGGCAGCAATGCCAACGGTGTCGCCAACTCGGTGGAAAAACGTTTTGCCTTCCAGGTGCGCGAGCCCTTTGCCGCCTCCTTTAGCTGCGAGCGTGAAAACGCACAAAGCGCTTGCCTGCCGATTCGGCCCATGCGCATCAGCTTCAACGCACCGGTGTCGGCCAAGCTGCTCGAAGGCATACGCCTCAAATCCGACAAGGACAACTACAAGCCCACGCCCGACGGCGAAGGTGAAGGTGCCGCGTCCCAGGATGAGGACAACGTCGTCAACGGCGTCAGCTTCAAGACCATCTTTGCCGAGCAAACGTCCTTCACGCTGGAGTTGCCCAAGGGCTTCAAGGATGCATCCGGACGCCCCCTGCACAATGCCGACAGCTTTCCGCTCAAGGTGTCCACGGGACCCATGCCGCCGCTGGCCAAATTTGCCGCCGCACCGTTTGGCATTGTGGAACGCTTCGCCGAGCCCGATGGCGTGGCCATGCTGCCGGTCACGCTGCGCAATGTGGAGTCGCTACTGCCCACCAAAGGCCTGAAGATCGAGCAAAGGCAAGCCACTGCGCCCGCAGACGCCGGCAAGGTCAGCACCATAACACCCAGCACCGATGCCGACATCATCAGCTGGTTCTTGAAGGTGCACCGCTACGACAGCTTCACCGTGTCGCGCCGCGTGGCCAGCAAGGATGTCAAAGGGGCGCTGCCCAAGGTCCTGGATGCCGACGACAAGGACCAGGTGCAATCGCGCATGGTGTCGCTGCTCAGCGGCCAGGCCAATGTGAAGACGCTGGACTTGCCCAAACCCGCCAGCAACGACCCGCGGCCATTTGAAGTGGTGGGTATTCCGCTGTCTGCAGGCTTCCACGTCGTTGAAATCACGTCACAAAAACTGGGGGCGTCCTTGCTGGACGAGCGCCACGGCGCCGGCCGGACCATGGTGGTGCGAACCTCGGCGCTGGTCACCAACCTGGGCGTGCATTTCAAGCTGGGCCGTGAGAACGCGCTGGCCTGGGTGACCACGCTGGACAAGGGCAAGCCGGTGGCCGACGCGCTGGTGCGTGTGTCGGACTGCAAGGGCAATGAAGTGGCCAGTGCCAAGACCAATGCGCAGGGCATTGCATCGCTGACCGGCATCTCGCCCAAAGCGCCCGTCTGCAACGGCGAAGGCAGTTACACCAGTGCCTACTTTGTCAGCGCCCGTGCGCCGCAGCCCATGGGCGATGGCAAGGGCATGGTCGACGACATGGCCTTTACCTGGAGCGACTGGAACCGCGGAATTGAACCCTGGCGCTTCAACCTGCCCACCAGCCGCGAAGAACGTCCCGACGAACGCGCCCACACCATTTTTGACCGCACGCTGTTGCGCGTGGGCGAAACCGTGTCGATGAAGCACATTCTGCGCAGCGAGACCAGCCAGGGGTTTGGCCTAACGGCCACGCAACCCGACACGCTGGTGCTGACCCATGTGGGCAGCGGCCAGCAGTACACACAGACGCTGAACTGGCGCAAGACGGCCACCGGCGGCCAGAGTGCGGAGAGCACATTTGCGATTCCGCCCGCGGCCAAGCTCGGCGTCTACCAGGTGGAGCTGCGCGGGGACAACAAGCGCAGCTACACCACCGGTGGATTCCGCGTGGAAGAGTTCCGCCTACCGGTGCTGGAAGGCCGCGTTACACCGGCCGATAAAAAGGCCCTGGTGAATGTGAAGGCCGTGCCGGTGGACGTGCAGATCAACTACGTAGCCGGTGGTGGCGCCACCAACCTGCCAGTGCGCGTGTCGGCGTTGGTACGCGGCAAGGCTTTGAACTATGCCGACTTTGCGGAATTCAGTTTCCAAGGACCGCGTGGCAACCGCGAGAACCGCCCCGAGGGCGAAGAAGAGCCCGATGCCGCGGCCGACGCCAAAGTCATTGCCGACAAGCTGCCGCTAACCTTGGACAAGAATGGCGGTGGCAAGGTCACCGTTGACAAGATACCCGCCAGCCGCCAACCGCAAGACCTGCTGCTGGAGGCCACCTACTCCGACCCCAATGGCGAGGTGCAAACCGTTCGCAGCACGCAGACACTGTGGCCGGCCGCCGTGGTGGCCGGTATCAAGACCGAGGGTTGGGTTTCCAGCAGCCAAAAGATCAAGTTCCAGGCCCTGGCCTTGGACTTGAACGGCAAGCCGCAAGCCGATGTGGCCATGGAGGTCACCGCCACGGCGCGCATCGTCACCACCACGCGCAAACGCATGGTGGGCGGCTTCTACACCTACGACAACAAAACCAGCGTCAAGGAACTGGGCCGAGTCTGCGCGGGAAAAAGCGACTCACGCGGCCTGCTGTTGTGCGAGACCAGCTTGAACGAAGCCGGTGAAGTGGAGTTGGTAGTCACCGCCAAGGACAGCGCGGGCAACAGCATCCAGGCCGCTTCGTCGGTGTTTGTGACCAAGCAGGGCGAGCTGTGGTTTGGCGGTGAGAACCATGACCGCATTGACCTGCTGCCCGAGAAGAAGAGCTACCAACCCGGTGAGACAGCCAAGTTCCAGGTGCGCATGCCCTTCCGTTTTGCCACCGCCCTGGTGGCTGTGGAACGCGAAGGCATCATCGAGACCGAAGTGGTGCAACTCAACGGCCAAGACCCCACTATTCAATTGAAGATCAAGGACAGTTGGGGGCCCAATGTCTACGTCAGCGTGCTGGCCCTGCGCGGGCGCCTGCGCGAGGTGCCGTGGTATTCGTTCTTCACCTGGGGCTACAAGGCCCCGCGCGATTGGTGGACCTCGTTCTGGTACGAAGGCCGTGAATACGTGGCGCCCACTGCGCTGGTAGACCTGAGCAAGCCCGCCTTCCGCTTGGGTGTGGCCGAAATCCGTGTCGGCACCAAGGCGCACCAGTTGGACGTCAGCGTCAAGGCCGACAAGGAGAGCTACACCGTGCGCAGCCAGGCCAAGGTCACCATCCAGGTCAAACTGCCCAATGGCCAACCTGCCGCCAACGCCGAGGTGGCACTGGCCGCCGTGGACCAGGCACTGCTGGAGTTGATGCCCAATCACAGTTGGAACCTGCTGGAAGCCATGCTGCAACGCCGCTCCTGGGGCGTGGAAACATCCACCGCACAAATGGAAATCATCGGCCGCAGGCACTATGGCCGCAAGGCCGTGCCCGCAGGGGGCGGCGGTGGCCATGGCGGTGCCCGTGAACTACTGGAAACCCTGCTGTTGTGGAACCCCAGTGTGAAGCTGGACGCCAATGGCCAGGCCCAGGTGACAGTGCCGTTGAATGATGCGTTGACCACTTTCAAAATCGTTGCGGTGGCCGATGCGTCCACCGGCTTGTTTGGCACGGGGACGACGAGCATCCGCGCGACGCAAGACCTGCAAATCATCAGCGGCCTGCCACCGCTGGTGCGCGAGGACGACCAATTCCGCGCCCAGTTAACACTGCGCAACACGACCAAGCAGGCCATGAAAGTGGAACTGACACCACGTGCCACACTGCTCGACTTGCCCACACAAACCGTGGAGATTCCCGCCGGTGACGCGCGCGAAGTGGCGTGGATGGTGACGGCGCCCGCGCAACTGGCCCAGATCCGCTCCGAGGCGATTTTGTGGGAGATAGAAGCCAAGGACACGATCAGTGGCGCACGCGACGCGCTGAAGGCACGCCAACGCATCATCCCCGCTGTGCCGCTGACCGTGCAGCAGGCTACGCTGGTGCAATTGGATGGACCGTTCACGCTGGACGTCAACGCCCCGGCGGATGCCATACCCGGGCGCGGTGGCCTGAAGATGTCGCTGCAACCCAAGCTGGCCGAAGGGCTGCCCGGCGTGCGCGACTGGTTCGCCAACTACCCCTTTATCTGCCTGGAGCAAAAGACCAGCAAGTCCGTCGGCCTGCGCGACGGCAAGCTGTGGGAAACCGTGGCCGCGCAGATCCCCAGCTACCTGGACAGCGATGGCCTGGCCAGCTACTTCCCGCCACGCGATGGTGAGGCCGACCACGGCAGTGACACGCTGACCGCCTACCTGCTGTCTGCCACGCACGAAGCGGCCAGCATCAACCCCGCCTTCGCGCTCAGCGACGCGGTGCGCGCACCGATGGAGCGCGGCCTGGTCGCGTTTGTCGAAGGCCGCATCCAACGCAATTTCTGGAGCCCGCGCAAAGACCTCGATGTGCGCAAGCTGGCCGCGCTGGAAGCCCTGTCGCGCTACGGCAAGGCACAGGGCCGCATGCTGGGCAGCATCACCATTGCGCCCAACCAATGGCCCACCCATGCGGTGATCGATTGGCTCAATATTTTGAAACGCGTGCAGGACGTGCCCGACCGCGACAAGCGCATCGCAGAGGCGAACCAGATCCTGCGTTCGCGCATCAGCTACCAGGGCACCAAGATGATTTTCAGCACCGAGAAGGACGACTACTGGTGGTGGCTGATGCAAAACGGTGACGTCAACACCGCGCGCCTGATGCTGTCGGTCATGGACGACCCCACGTGGAAGGACGACATGGGCCGCCTGGCCAACGGCTTTATCAGCCGCCAGCAAGGCGGGGCATGGCATACCACCACCGCCAATCTGTGGGGTGGGCTGGCGCTGGAGAAGTTCTCCGCCAAGTTTGAGGCGGTCACGGTTGCAGGTTCCACCAAGGCGTCCATGAAGAGCTTGGAAAACACCGCAGGCGGCGTGGGCACAGCCAGCGTGGACTGGAGCAAGGTTGAACGGGTCAAGACCACCGACGCCTCCGGCGCACCCAACCAGACCACCTGGTTTGGCGCACCGGCTTCGCCCGGCAACTTGCGCAACAACAGCATGTTCTTGCCCTGGAGCAAGACCCCTACCAAAGACGGACTCAAGGACACGCTGAATGTGACCCACCAAGGCCCTGGCAAGCCCTGGCTCACGCTGCAGTCGGTGGCGGCCGTACTGTTGAAGGAACCCTTCAACGCCGGTTACCAGATCAAGAAGACTATTCAACCGGTGGAGCAGGCCAACAAGGGCCTGCCCGCCGGCAGCTACACCCGGGGCGATGTGCTGCGCATCACACTGGAGGTGAACGCCAGCGCCGACATGAGCTGGGCAGTCATCACCGACCCGGTGCCCGGTGGCGCCACGATTCTGGGCAGCGGCTTGGGCCGTGACAGCGAGATCGCAACCCAGGGCGAGAAGAAAGACGGCGATGGCTGGGCCGCGTTCGAGGAGCGCAGCTTTGAGTCCTTCCGCAGCTACTACCAGTTCCTGCCCAAGGGCGTGGTGAAGATGGAGTACACCATTCGCCTGAACAACGTCGGCGAGTTCTCGTTGCCGCCGTCGCGCGTGGAAGCCATGTACGCGCCGGAGATGTTTGGGGAAGCGCCGAATGCGCGCATCAAGGTGGTGGTGGCCAAGTAGTAGTAACAGCAGTGCAACCGAAAGGCGCGTGTGTTCCATCGCATTCACCAAGCCCTATGACCCAATACTTGCGCCCCGCTCTTCCTTCCTGCCTGGCAATTTGCATTGCAGCTTTCGCGTCGCAAGCTTGCGCGAAAGTGCCAGCGACCCCATCAGCAACTGACACAGTGAATGCCAGCAGTCGCACGCAGGTAGTGAACGCACTCGCCGACAAAATGCGCGACCTATACGTGTTCCCTGAAGTCGCAGAAGAAATTAACACGGCACTTCGGAAAAAACTCAAAGACGGGGGCTACGATTCATTGAAATATGCCGTGGGGCTCGCTTCCGAATTGACTCGTGACCTGCAAATGTTCAGCCACGACCTCCACCTCCGGGTGGATTACGGAGCATTGCCCTTTCCCAGCCCCGACGACGTACAAACCGCTGACGACGAAGCAATCACGCTGAAGCTACTCAAAGCCTCCAATTTCGGAGTTGGCACGACAGAAGTGCTCCCTGGCAACATCGGCTATCTCCAGTTAGACGCGTTTGCACCCGCCAAGTACGCCAAGCAAACCATCTCCACGGCAATGACGCGGTTGGCTGACAGTGCTGCATTGATCATAGACATGCGCCAGAACGGCGGCGGCGACCCCGAAACCGTGGCCCTGCTTTCCAGCTACCTATTTGACAAACGAACCCATCTCAGTGACTCCTTCGGACGCCAAGGCAAGCCCGAAGAACGGTTTTGGACCGACAAAAAGGTGTCTGGTTCGAAATTTGGCCAGAGCAAGCCTGTCTATGTGCTAATGGGCCGTCGCACATTTTCCGCCGGCGAAAGATTTGGATACGATCTGAAAAGCCTCAAACGGGCCACCCTGGTCGGTGAAGTCAGTGGTGGAGGCGCCCATGGAGGTGATTACAGACGCTTGAACGGAAATTTTTATGCTTTCATCCCTGATAGGCACACGATTAATCCCATAACAAAGTCAGATTGGGAAGGCACAGGTGTGATACCAGATGTCCCAGTGCCCGCAAAAACTGCCCTTCTGGTGGCGCAAAGGCTCGCTTTGCAGACATTGTCTGCCACTACGAAAAACCCGCAACGCCTGCAGTTACTACGCGATAGGCTAATCGAATTGGACTCGCAATTGGAGTTGGCAGCCGGACCGGATGGAAAGTAGTTTGTTTGCCAACAATGATCGATAGATTGGGTTCAAAAAATGCTGGGGGTCTTTCAGGCGACAACACGCCTATCGGGGAATACCGCCCACTTCCATGTCAGCAACGCAGACTTCGATGCGTTCGCACAGCAGGTTGACGATGCGATACGTTTTCTCCAACGGCATGAGGCAGACATCAAGCAGATGTTGAGCGCATCGCAAGCGACTGGTGTGCTGGATTTCGCTATTGAGTGGCGGGACGTAGCGGTTCAATGTGATTCATTTCCTGCTGAGCTGGTTCGCATGGCTGGCCGTCTGGGGTTAGCGCTCGAACTTTCCCACTACCCTGCCCCGTAGCACGCTGCGCCCCGTTACCGCGGCCGGTGAGCTCAACGCGTCGTAAATGCTATATTTTTGGTAGCGCTATGTGCATATTCCACGAGGGCTAGCGACCGTTTTTTATCACAGTGGCGTCGAGCTATACAGGTAATACCAATTGCCGTTGGGGCTGTAGTCGGTGGAATACCAGACATCGCCAACATGGTAGCCCTGCCCTGCAACATAGGTTGATTGGGGCAGCAGGAATGCGTACAGGTACGCGTATTGCTCCACGATGGCTCCACCGCTGCAGTTGTAGCGGCTGGCCCAGCCGGTATCACCAAACACACCTGTAATCACGCCATAGGCGACATTGGCGGTGGGGTGAAGGCTGCGAATGGAACTGGTATTGGTTTCGGGCCCCAGCAGCCAGCCCTGTTGGTGACCACCCGCCAGAAAAGATGAGCTGCAATTGCCCAGACTGGTCCAGTCAGTGACCGCCCACAAGCCGGTGTTGTAGACGCGCATGCTGGGATCGCTGGCAAAAGGAGACGCAGTTGTCGTGCTGTAGATGCGTATGGTCCCGGTGCGCCCCGCCGGATAGGAATATTCCACCATGGTGAGCGTCAGCAACAGTTGGTCCGCGGCTCGGCTCTTGATAGGCATCAGCGCTACCAGGAGCAAGATGCCGGTTACCGTCCAAGCTTGTAGAGTGCGCAGTGCAGCAAAGTGGTTCATACCAAGGTCTCCTTCCATGCGTACAGGGCTTATGAACCATAGTGTGAACCACACCGGCAGCGAAAGCAACGAATTATCTCTAGCGGGCCAAAACCGCCGAAGCCCGCTGCTTCTTGCGCCGCACACCCAAGCGCTCCAACACCGCGTCCAACCCCGCCCGCAGTTGCTGCACCAGCGACACCGCCTGCGGCACCATCACCAACACATCGGCATCCGCCTGCGCAACAATCTCCAACCAGGTCGGAACCTCCACGCAATACACGGCGCCGCGTGGCATGGTTATTTGTTGCGCCAGCATGCAGCGCTCCAGGTTTGTGCGCTGCACCAGGGTGACCGAGCCCGCAGCCACGCGGATGACCGTGCCGCGCGGAAACTCCTCGAAATGGGATAGGCCCTTGACCAACAACAGTTGGCTGGTTTGAAACGATTCCGGTTTGCTGTGCATACGCCACCACCTTTGTACTGAGTTGAAAGAGACCTGTCCGGGTTTGGGCAGGCAGTGGGGTAATCGTAGGTAGATACCCTGATCCGCAACAGGCACAGCGGCGCACTGTTTTTGGCAGAACAGACGCCCCGTTTGG
>Ga0066464_1000717_pt1 | contig 11388 bp, 9 predicted proteins | sample LakWasMe94_HOW11_2_FD_59583 | JGI IMG/M metagenome (GOLD analysis project Ga0066464, IMG submission 59583) | Freshwater sediment methanotrophic microbial communities from Lake Washington under simulated oxygen tension - Sediment Metagenome 94_HOW11 | ecosystem: Environmental > Aquatic >...
TCGGGTGGAGTTAGCTGTTTGATCCCTGGCATGTCAGGCTGAGGTATCACCCACGCGACAAGCCGCAAACCTTAGCGTAACGCCAAGCTTGCTAATCTTGGCGCCATGCAAATATCCGAACTGGCCAAGCGCTGCGGCGTCTCCACCCACGCCCTGCGCCACTATGAACGCCTGGGGCTGCTGCAGCCCATGCGGCACGACAACGGCTACCGCGAATACAGCGAGGCCATGCGCCGAGAAGTGGTGTTCATTGCAATGTCACGCAAGGTGGGCTTCTCGCTGTCCGCCATTGCCGAGCAACTGCCCGCCTACCGCGCCGGGCGCCTGAGCATCGCGCACATGGTGGAGTCGCTGCACGGCCGCGTTGCGGAGATTGACCAACAGATTGTCGACCTGAACACGATGCGTGCCGAAGTGGTCTCGCACGCGGCGTGGCTGCAGGCGCAGGAGAAGAAAAAGTCCCCTCCACCACCGCCCAGTCACCCCCCACGCAAAAGGAAAACACCATGACCGCAACCACGACCGCTACGGATACCGCACACACCTTCCAACACCTCGAACGCATGGTGTTGTCCATGCCCATGGCGCGCACACTGGGCCTGCGGTTCACCCGCATCGCCGCTGGCGAAGTGGACGTTGAAATTCCGGTGCAAGACGCTTTTACATTCCGACCCGGTCAACTGCAGGCCACGCCGGTCTTTGCCATCGCCGACTTCGCCGCCGTGGCAGCGGCGGGCACAACGCTGGCACCTGGCTGGATCAATGCCACGGTGGACGCCACGCTCAAACTGGTGGCGCCCGCCCAGGGCGTCGCGCTGCGGGCCAGGGGCCGCGTGGTCGACGCCGGCAAGCTGCTGACCGTGTGCGCGGCCGATGTCTATGCCGTGGCCGACAACGGCCAAGAGACGCTGTGTGCGACGCTGCTGGGCACGGCACGCAATATCGACATGAATCCACGACTAAAGTGATGCAAATGTGCGCGCCAGCGACCTAACCTTGTTGCTGACACGGATTGCTGAATACTATCGTTTTAGGAGCATTACAGGCATATTTTGCGGGGGCTAGAGGCTTGTTTTTCAACTGCACTTCTGGCCTGCACCTCGCGCAAGGCGGACGGCGTGGCTTGCGTTCTCCGGCTCGCGTCGCGGGCGACGGGATTGGCTCACTGACACTACTGCGTCAAGGCGTTGACTGGGGTGCCGGCAGTGTGGCAACCGCAAGTGCGGCCTGCGCCCGCAAACCCCACCGCCCGCCTTGGGTGGCGGTATGACACATGTGAAACCGAGTATCCGTTCAAAACACCTATGGAGAGATATGCATAGGTGTCTGGCCCATTCTTCTGGGGAACGATAGCGTGAAAGCCGCGTTGCTGCCAGGTAGACATAGCCGTTAGGTGGCTACTTGACCTCGAGTACATCGCTCAAGCGTCTGAAATCGTACTTCGTATCAGCATGTTCAAGGTACCCGAAGTACAACGCATTGCCGTCTTTCAAAAGACCGCGTTTCTGTGTACCGACCATCAACGCAAGATAGCCTACCGTCTTCGCTCCGCGCTTTACCACCACCTCGGCACAAAGCGGCATGTCTCTCTTTGCGTCAATCGCACTACCGGTGCCTTCGCCGCAATCCGTAACTTCTTCGCCCCAGACAACTTGGTATTCAGCCGGCAGGTGTGCTCGTAACCATCCTTCTACGGACTGACAAGGAAGATTTTGATCGAAGGCCCGCGCACTCAGGGATTTCGCTGCACTCACAAACTCGTCATCGGCGCAGGCGTTTGCAGAAGCCGCACAAGCGAGAATCATCGCTAAGAAACTTAGCGGAAACTGGCTACGTACCATTTTTAGCCACATAACGAGGCCGTAAAAAAACTATCACTGACGTAGCGACAGCACAAATTCGGGGGTACGCGAACCCTTCCTTTACCTGAGATCGCGGCGTATACGCCGTTCTGATGCGTCGACTTTTGGTGTCATTCATAGGGAATTTCTTTGGGAAGGTTTTTTTACAACCTCAACGTTTGAACTGATCGGAACGCGACACACGCGGAGAAGCCGCAACTTGCGTTTGCGTATCGAGCGAAGTATTGGGCATCATACCAAACGCTACTATAAACATAGCGAATCAAGCATATTCCACGGGGGCTAGCGACCAATTTCATCAATGACCTTAACGCTTGACCGCCAGTTGACGCATCAACGAATAAGCCACCCCACCCAGTGCCAACACACCGGCACCCAGCACCGCCCACAGCAGCACACTGCGCAGCGGCACGCCATCGGGTAGCCAGCCGGCGGCCATGCGCTCCATGCGGCCTTGCGTGGGTTCCTGGACTTGCACGTCGGCGAAGCTGGCCATCGGCAGCTCCACCAGTTTGGCCGGTGCAATCGAACCCAGTAACGAGGCGTCCATCGCGGCGGCGGGCGTGTTGGCGCGGCCCACGGACAGCGTGAACGGGCCGGCTCCCGACGCCAGGAACGCCACTTGCAGCGGTGCGAATTCCACCGTCGCCTGCAGACCACCCGCCGGCAGGGCATTGCCTGGGCTGGCTTCCACCCGCAGGGCCCGCAGTGACGCGCCGCGCAGCGGTGTGGCCGGGTTGCTGCTGCCTTTCGGGCCTACGCTGTCCAGCCGATAGACCACGGTCGACGCCAAGGTGCGCCAGGGCTGTGACGCCTCGCTGCGCCCCTGGATACGCACCGGCACCAGGGTATTGTCTTGCGCTGCCTGCAAATGCACAGCGGCAATGGCGGTGGCAAATGGCAGGCTCCAGCTCAGCCCCCCATTGGCATCCACCACGCCCGGTGGCAGTGGTGTGCGCAGATGCTCGGGCGGCGACTGCGTGGCCGCCACGCGACCGGCCAACGACTGCACTTTGACGCCCGTCTGCCCCGGCCACGCCAGCTTCAGATAGCGCCCCTGCAGTTGCAGTGGCTGGCGCAATTCCAGCGTGGTGTTGAACGGCGCGTCCACTCCGTCAAATTGGTACAGCGGCCCCTTGACGGCCAGCTCGGTCCAGTCCTTCAGATCCGCGCTGACGGCCACGCTGACCGGCACCAGCGCGTTGTGCGGCAAGTCCACCACCAGGGTAAAAGCATCCACCGTTTGCCGTTGCTCACGCAGATCAAACAAGGCCGCCGGCAGCGCTTGCGGGCCTGCACCGGCCTTGGCCTCCGCGTTATCCCAGCGGACCCATGCGCTGCCACGGCTGCCGGCGGTGTCCACCCGCACCTCGACGCCGCCGCGCGCGGGCCGGCCGGCCGAGGTAGCCGCATACAACGGGTAGGCCTCGTGGTTACCAGTGTGCAGCGCCGGTGTCGCGCGGCCCAGGTCTGCGCCCGCCAGAATCGCAAAAGGCACTGCCGTGCCCGCCGCATTGAACACGCGCACATCGTGCGCCGCGCTGCTTTGCATATGCAGCATGGCCTGCACCGGCACGTCGACCCGGGCCAGGCTGGCGCCGGTGGGCAGCGTCAATGCGCCGCGCCACGCAAACTCGGATGGCGGTGTGTCGGTTGCCGCCAGCGCCTGCACCGGCTGAACCAGCACACAACCCAGCAGCGCGGCACAGCGCATCGCACACATCTTTGCTCTTACCGTCATCATGTTGTCTCCTTGAGCGGACCGGCGGGCGCCGCCGCTGCGGAAGGGGGTATCGGCGCAAAGTAACCCACCACCAGCATCAACACCCCCACCGCAATAAACGCCACGATACGCTCGGAGCCGCCCCGGTTGGACAGGTCCACCAGGAACAGCTTTAGCACGGTTAGGCCCAACAGGGCCGCGCCACCTGTCCACACCGGCCGCGCGTGGCGGCGGTGTGCGACCAGCATCAGGGCCATGGCCAGCAACGTCCACAGAATCGAATAGCCGGTCTGCACCACAAAGGATGCAAACAAGCGCTCCGCTTGCCACGGCACGCCGGCCCAGTGGTGCGCGACACGCAGCCACACGGTGTTGACGGCCACAAAGCCCAGAGCCGCCAACACCAGCGTCCAGCGCGCACTGTGCACTCCACGGGGCACGGCCACATCGCTGCGGCGCAAGCGGGTGAGCCACAGGGCGCAGGCGCCCAGCGCCAAGGCCACGGTAATGTCGGTGGGGTTGAGCAGGGGCACATAGGGCAAGGGCCGCGCATTGCCGTCGGAGTGCACCGCCACCAGCAGCGCGCCCAGGGCCACCGCCACGGCCAGCGGCGCCGCGGCGCGCCACAGATAGGCCAACGCAAAACGGCCCAGCGGCCACCGCGCACGCACGGGGCTGGTGGGCTCATACAGCGTGCGTGCGCTCAAGCCCAGCAGCACCAGCACGCTGGCGACCAGCAGGATCACGCTGGCCCAGGCCGTGCCTCGCAACTGGGCCTGCTCCACACTCCACACCAGCAGATTGCCGACCAGCAAGACCATTAACCACACGCCGCCACTGTGCACCCAGGACCACCAGCGCTGCGGCGACCCGCTGTCCAGGCGCCGCAAGGTCGCGAAGTGCAGGGCCAACGCCACCGGCCAAACCAGCCAGCCCCAGGACTGGAACACATGGCCCGTGTGCAACATGCCATCCCAGGCCACCAGGACCATGATGGGCAACGAGAACCAGGCCGGCGTAGCCGCAATGGCCCAGGGCCTGGCCCGCGTGGGTAAGGCCAGGCGGTGCGCCAACCAGGCACTGCCCAGCCAGGACAGCATTTCCAGATACGACTGCAGCGTGCTGCCCACCACCGGCAGCCACTGGCCGTCGGCATTGGGCACCGTGCGTTCAATCTCGTGCCCCAGGCCAAACTGCCACCACGAGAAACCCACCCAGAACCAGACCGGCGACAGGGTGCGCTCCAGCGCCACAAAAGGCGTGACGTCGGGTGCGCCGGGCGCGGCATGCGCGGGGCCGCGCGACCAGTGGGCAATCGCCAGTGCCGATGCCGCCAACAACAGGGCGCCGATGAAGGCCGGGTTGGCAATGGGCCAGATCGAGACCCGCACCGTGTCAAACGAACGCAGGTAAGCCGTGGCCGCCAACACCTGCAAGGCCAGGCCCGCAAGACGCGCCAGCCACCGGTCCTGGCGCTGCCCCATCCAGTAGACGGCTGCGCCCTCCAGCGCCCAGACCGCCGTGGTCCAGCGCGCGTCCAGGGCCAGGGGCACCGCCAGCGTGACAAAGCCCATCCCCAGGGCCACAAAGCACTCGGCCAACCATTGGCCCACGCCGCGATCCTTGCGTTTGAGCGCCCACGCACCCAGCGCCAAGTACACGGCGCCCAGTCCCAGGGCCGAGAAGGCGGTGGCGTACTCCACATCGCGCACCAAGCCCACCTGCAGCCCAAATGCAATCAAGGGCAAGCCAAAAATCAGCGTGCCATCCACCGCCTGCTTCGGTCTAAGCCCGTGGCGCGTGGCATACAGCAAACTGGCCGCCAGGTACAGCGCGAAGAAGGCGATCAAGAACGGCTCGGTACTGGCCAATTGCTCGGGCTGGTACTTCAGCACGCCCCAGACCGTGGCCACGCCAAAGGTGGCAAAGAAGCCCAACAGATTGAGTGCCCGCCAGGCCTTCAACCAGGCCACGGCGACGATGGCCACGCCCAGCAGCAGGTAGTAGCTGAACAGGCCGACATGGTCGCCCTGCCCGGTGGACAACAAGATCGGCGCGGCAAAGGCACCGGCAAATCCGATAAAGGCCATGGGCATGGCGTTTTGCAGCAGCGCAATCGCGGTTGAAAACGCACACACCAGAGCCAACACGATGAAGGCCGCGCCTGCAGGCAAGAACTGGTACAGCCGAAAGGCCGCAAACACGGTCAGGTACAGCACGCCGACGCCGGCTCCCTGCAGCGTCAGTGCATAGGCCAGCCGCTCGGGCACCATCCTCCAGCCAAATACAAACAGCGCAATGCCGGCCGCGGCAATGGCGGCCAGGCGCAGCTCGGGCGGCAGCATGGCGTTGTCCACGGCGTACTTGGCCAAGAACGCCAGCCCCACAAACAGCACCAGCACGCCCATGCGCACAATGGTGTTGCCACCCAGCAGCCAGTTGCGCGCGGCCGCAAACGCGCGCGTCACGGGATCAGGTTCCGCGGCAGTATTGGTATTGCGCGTTTCGTCCACGCGTGCGGCCGCAACCTGACCGGGCATGGTGTCCTTGAAATCAGACTGCTCCGATGGCAGGTCCAGGTGTTCGGTGGAGGCGGCTGCCGCCAGGGCGGGTTCGGGTACCACAAGGCCGTCGCGCATGGCATCTTGCGCAGATGGCAGCAAGGGCTCGGTGGCGGTCGCTGGCTGCTCCGGAAGTGGCGCCAGGGGGGGCTGTGCGGCCGGCGCTGAAGGTACGGGGCCGGAGGCCACATGGGAAGTGGTGGCGGACGGGGTGCTTGCCGCGCGGGCTTCCTGTTCCGCAAGCGCCGCCAATGCCGCCTTTTGTGCTTCCTTGTGCACAGACTTGCGCAAGCTCAGCCCCGCGATCGCCCCCAGGATGGCGCCCAGGAATAACCCGACGCCATCGCCATGGCGATCCAGCGAGAGGCCCAGAATGGCTCCCCAGATTGCGCCCCATAGGATCATGTGCTTACCCCCTCGGATGGTTTTGGCCACACACCATGGCCTGCGGCACCACTATCGGGGCAGTCTAGCAGCCCACTAGCACCGTTAAATAATTTCAAACCGATCACGGCGGATTTCACGCCAGCGGCGGCAGCACGGGGCTACCATCTTCACAACACAGGAGACAAGACCATGACAGTGATCACCAACATCGAAGACCTGCGCGTGCTGGCGCAAAAGCGTGTGCCCCGCATGTTCTACGACTATGCCGACTCCGGCTCGTGGACCGAGGGCACCTACCGCGCCAACGAATCCGACTTTCAGAAGATCAAGCTGCGCCAGCGCGTGGCCATCGACATGGACAACCGCAGCACGGTCAGCAGCATGATTGGCCAGAAGGTGGCCATGCCCGTGGCCTTGGCACCGGTGGGCCTGACCGGCATGCAACACGCCGATGGCGAGATCAAGGCGGCCAATGCGGCCAAGAAATTTGGTGTTCCGTTCACGCTGTCGACGATGAGCATTTGCTCGATTGAAGACGTGGCCGCCGGAACCGGCAACCACCCGTTCTGGTTTCAGGTCTATGTGATCCGTGACCGAGGTTTCATCGAGCGCCTGATCGAGCGCGCCCGCGCTGCCAACTGCTCGGCCCTGGTGCTGACGCTGGACCTGCAAATCATTGGCCAGCGCCACAAGGATTTGAAGAATGGCCTGAGCGCGCCGCCCAAGCTCACGCTGAAAAACATGGCCAACATGATGACCAAACCGCAGTGGGGCCTGGGCATGCTGGGCACCAAGCGCCGCGCCTTTGGCAACATCGTCGGCCATGTGACCGGCGTGGACGACATGGGCTCGCTGTCCGAGTGGTCGCAAAAGCAGTTTGACCCGACCTTGAACTGGGCCGATGTGGAATGGATCAAGAAACGCTGGGGCGGCAAGCTGATCCTCAAGGGCATCCAGGATGTGGAGGACGCCAAGCTGGCCGTCGCCAGCGGCGCTGATGCATTGATCGTCTCCAACCATGGCGGGCGCCAGTTGGACGGCGCCGAGTCGTCGATCCGCGCCCTGCCGGCCATTGTGGACGCGGTGGGCAGCCAGATCGAGGTGCACATGGACGGAGGCATCCGCAGCGGCCAGGACGTGCTCAAGGCCGTGGCCCTGGGCGCCAAGGGCGTCTACATCGGCCGCTCCTTCATCTACGGCCTGGGTGCCATGGGCGAGGCTGGCGTGACCAAGGCGCTGGAAATCATCCACAAGGAAATGGACATCACCATGGCCTTGTGCGGCAAAACCCGCATCGAACAAGTGGACAAGAGCATCTTGCTGCCCGGCAGCTACCCCACCTGAACGGATTTTTGGCACCAAGGTAGTGCCTAAATCAACCGCCAACACACCTTTTTGCGTTAGGATGAAACGGTTTGCAGCATGGGGCTGCAGACCGTTTTTATTTGACCCGCCAAGCAAGCAAAAGGACCTTCCCATGACCCAAAGCAAATTCCGTCTGGTGACCCGCAGCGACTTTGACGGTCTGGTCTGCGCGGTGCTGCTCAATGAACTGGAGTTGATCGACGACATCAAGTTTGTCCATCCCAAGGACATGCAGGATGGCAAGATCGACATCACCAGCCGCGACATCACGACCAACCTGCCCTATGTGCCGGCGGCCCACCTATCGTTTGACCACCACGAGTCCGAAGTGACACGCGTCGCCGGCGAACGCGAGAACCACATCATCTCCCCCCACGCCCCGTCCGCGGCCCGTGTGGTGTACGACTACTATGGCGGCGCCAAGGCCTTCCCCAAGATCAGCAACGAGATGATGCTGGCGGTGGACAAGGCCGACTCGGCCCAGTTCACACACGAAGAAATTTTGGAACCCACCGACTGGGTACTGCTGAACTATTTGATGGATTCGCGCACCGGCCTGGGGCGCTTCAAGGACTTCCGCGTCAGCAACTACCAGTTGATGATGGACCTCATCAAATACTGCAGCAGCCACGGCATTGACGAGATTTTGCAATTGCCCGACGTCATCGAGCGCGTGGACCTGTACTTCGACCATACGGCCCGCGCCCGCGAGCAAATGGAGCGCTGTGCCACGGTGCACAAGAACCTGGTGGTGCTGGACCTGCGCAACGAGGAAACCATTTTCGCCACCAACCGCTTCATGATTTATGCGCTGTACCCGCAGTGCAATATCTCCATCCATGTGCTGTGGGGTGTGCAAAAGCAGAACACCGTGTTTGCCACCGGCAAATCGATCCTGGACCGCAGCAGCAAGACCAATATCGGCGAGCTGATGCTGCAGTACGGCGGCGGCGGCCACAATGCGGCCGGCACCTGCCAGGTGGACAACGAACAGGCCGAGGACGTACTGGGCGCGTTGATCAACCAGATCAACTCCGATGGTTGAAACCGGTGCGGCGCATAGCGCACCTGGACATGGACGCGTTTTACGCGTCGGTCGAATTGCTGCGTTATCCGCAGTTGAAGGATTTGCCGGTGGTCATTGGCGGCGGGCGCCGTGCCATCCACGAGGCACTGGAAGTCTTGCGTGCGCAAGACCTGGCGGACGCCGACCCGACCGAGCCTGAACCGCCCTGGGACGAAGCCGCCCAGCGCGCGGCCCTCAAACGCATCCCCATCGACGCCTTTGCCCGCCTGCACAGCTACACCGGGCGCGGCGTCATCACCACCGCCACCTACGCTGCGCGCCAGTTCGGCATAGGCTCGGCCATGGGCCTGATGAAGGCCGCCAAGCTGTGCCCGCAGGCCATCCTGCTGCCCGTGGATTTTGAGGAATACCGCAAGTTTTCACGCCGCTTCAAAAGCATCATCACCGAGATCGCGCCGCTGATGGAAGACCGCGGTGTGGACGAGGTCTACATCGACTTCACCGACGTGCCCGGCGGCCAGCGCGAAGGTGGCCGCGTGCTGGCGCGCCTGATCCAGAAAAGTATTTTTGAAGCCACCGGCCTGACCTGCTCGGTCGGTGTGGCGCCCAACAAACTGCTGGCCAAGATGGCCAGCGAATTCAACAAGCCCAAGGGCATTGCCATCGTCTACGAGAGCGACCTGGAGACGCTGATCTGGCCACTGGCCTGCCGTAAGATCAATGGCATAGGTCCCAAGGCGGACGAAAAGCTCAAGAGCTTTGGCATAGAAACCATAGGCCAATTGGCCCAGCGCGATGTGGCCTGGCTGGCACAAACCTTTGGCCCCAAGACCGGTGCCTGGCTGCACGCCGCATCGCACGGGCGCGATGACCGCCCCGTATCGCTGGACAGCGAGCCCGTCAGCATGAGCCGCGAAACCACGTTCGAGCGCGACCTGCATGCCGTGCGTGACAAGGCCGAGTTGGGCGCCGTGTTTACCCGGTTGTGCGAGCAGGTCGCGGCCGACCTGCAGCGCAAGGGCTATGTGGGCAAGACCATTGGCATCAAGCTGCGCTACGACGATTTCAAGAGCGTCACCCGTGACATCACCATCGACCATTACACGGCGGACGCCAAGACGATTCGGCAGATGGCCGGGCAGTGCCTGAAGCGTGTGCCTCTGGAGCGGCGCTTACGCCTGTTGGGCGTGCGCGTGGGCGCCCTGCGCAAACGCGCCGACACCCTGTCTTCCGGTAAAAATCAGGCTATAGCCCCCGTGAAATCTGGTGGTAGCGCTATGCATTTGGAAGCACACACGGATCAGTTGTTTTAGCAGGCGCGCACCTGCGATCTAGGGTTTACCCGTACATGCTTGCAATCACCTTGACATTAGCTTACGCCGAACTTACATTGAAATCTCGTAGTGGGAGATTGCAATGTTTACGTGGCGTGCTCCAGCGGTTCCACTCTCCGAACTCCACCGCATTCGGCAATGGCATGTCGAACATGCCCAGGATCACCCCCTGGAATTCCAGTTGTGGGACGCGGTCATCACCTGTTGGTTGATGGGCTGGGTCGGCTGGCTGCCCACCTTTGCGCTAGATGTCTGGTGGGCCAGTCCCCTGTGCTTGCTGGGCATGTTGCTGCCCAGTCTGTACATCGCCTGGCGTGCCCGCGCGCACTCCTTGAACCGGCTGCGCTGCGACTGGATTAGGAAGTAGCCCCACCACGGTTATGCGTTTCCGGTGTGCGCCCATGGGCATGGGGCCTTCTTTCACCTGATCGGCACAAACCGAGCCGCGCAGTATCAGTCGGGTAGTGGGTTTTGCGCAGGTCAAGGAGGAGCCCGTAGGGCGGGGGACACGGAGCAAAACCTGCTACCCGATTGATACCAAAGTCACCAAGGCCCTCCCCTGGCTTGCCGCGCCCAAACTCGGGTCGACAGCTTGGGAAAACAGGCGACAGTTCGAGACTAAAAACTGCTTTACAGTTTGCCCATGACTACCTCCAAATCCTCCCCCCTGAGCTGCTTCTTCCTGACGGTCAGTGACCACATCGCCCACTTGGTGCTGAACAAGCCCGACGTGATGAACACCATGCACCCCACGTTCTGGCGTGAGCTGGATACGGTGCTGACCCAACTGCACCAGGAGGGCCACGCCCGTGCATTGGTCATCAGCAGCACCGGAAAACACTTCAGCGCGGGCATGGCACTGGAGACCTTTGCCGGCGCCATCCAGATGGACGACCAAAGCCCCGAGGGCCGCGCCGCGATCTTTGACATGCTGGGCGACATGCAGGCCACGTTCACCAAGCTGGAGACGCTGCGCATGCCGGTGATTGTCGCCATCCAGGGTGGTTGCATTGGCGGTGCGGTCGACATGGTCAGCGCCTGCTGCATCCGCTATGCCACGCCACAAACCTTCTTCTGCATCCAGGAGATCAACATCGGCATGGTGGCCGACGTGGGCACGCTGCAGCGC
>Ga0066464_1000718_pt1 | contig 11376 bp, 11 predicted proteins | sample LakWasMe94_HOW11_2_FD_59583 | JGI IMG/M metagenome (GOLD analysis project Ga0066464, IMG submission 59583) | Freshwater sediment methanotrophic microbial communities from Lake Washington under simulated oxygen tension - Sediment Metagenome 94_HOW11 | ecosystem: Environmental > Aquatic >...
AACGGTTCGGGCTGGTTCAGCCGCGACGCCTCGACCACGATATCCGCGCCGCGCACCGCGCTCTCCCAGTCGTGGGTAACGATCACCGGCTTGCCCAGGTCGCGGCGCAGGCGTTCGGCAAAGGCCTCGCGGCTGTCTTCGCGACGCGAGTGCACGCGGATTTCCTCGAAGTCGAACAGGTGGTCCAGCAGCCGCACGTTCCAGTACGCCGTGCCGCGAGCGCCGATATGCGCCAGCACCTTGCTGTCCGGGCGGGCCAGGTACTTGGCGCCGATGGCGGTGATCGCGCCGGTGCGCATATCGGTGATCGCCGAGGCATCGAGGATCGCCTGGGGCACGCCGGTGGCCGGGTCCAGCAGGTTGAGAATCGCCAGTTCCGACGGCAGACCCTGGCGGTAGTTGTCGACGAAGTCGCCCACCACCTTGACCCCGGCGTGGCCGATGTCGCCACCGAGCACCCCGCGCAGCACATTGAAATGGCCGTTGATGCCGCCCCCGGGAATCAGGTGGGTGCGCGGCTCGATCACCGCTTCGCCACGGCCCTGGAGCGCCAGGCTGGCTTCGATGGCAGCGAGGATTTCGTCGTTGCTCAGGGCCAGCTCGGCGATGTCCAGGCCGTTGAGAAAATCGATATAGATGGGTTGCATGTGGCTCACTCGCTCTTGAATACGATGTGCTCGATCCGCACCGCCTTGGGGATCAAGTGGTTGGCGAGGAACAGGTCGGCGGTGCGTTGCTGGCTGGCCACGACCCGGGCATCGATGCCCTGCAAGGGCGAGCGCGAACGATGGCTGAAGTAGCTTTCCACCACCGGCCGTTGCAGGCCGAGGATGCGCGTCATGCTGTCGATGCTGGCGTCGCGCTGGTCGAAGGACAGCTGCTGGGCCGCGCCGAAGGCCTTGAGGATTGGCGCCACGGCAGCGCCGTGCTGACGCACGAAAGCACCGCTGGCGATGTAGAAGCTGCCGCCGGAGTCCAGGCCCTGGCCATCACTGAGCAGGCGTGCGCTGCCGTCGAGCAAAGCCGCCGAATAATAGGGGTCCCAGATCACCCAGGCGTCCAGCTTGCCCTGCTCGAAGGCCGCGCGGGCGTCGGCCGGCGACAGGTACACCAGATTTACGTCGCTGAGTTTCAGGCCGGCGCGTTGCAGGCCCTTGAGGAAGAAATTGTGAGCGCTGGAACCCTTGAGCAGCGCCACCCGCTTGCCCTTGAGGTCGGCCAGGCTCTGCGCCTGGCTGTTCTTGGGCAGCAGGATGGCTTCGGTCTTGCCGTCGCTGGGCTCGACGCCGATGTACTGCAGGTCGATCCCCGCGGCCTGGGCGAAGATCGGCGGGATGTCGCCGATATTGCCCACATCCACGCTGCCGCCGTTCAGCGCCTCGATCAGCTGCGGGCCGCCGGGGAATTCGATCCATTGCACCTGGGTGCCCGGCAGGGCTTTCTCCAGCAACTGGTGCTCGCGGGCCAGGACCATGCTCACCGAGCTTTTCTGATAGCCGATGCGCAATTGCCCAGGCTCGGCGGCCAGGGCCAGCGCAGCGCAGAGCGTGAGACACAGGGTGACGATAAGACCTTTGAACATCGGTGACTCCCAAACCAATTGAAAACACTGTCGGCCATGACGGCCTCATCGCCGGCAAGCCTGGCTCCTACAGAAGCCAGAAACGCCGCAGGCCAATGTAGGAGCGAGGCTTGCCCGCGATAGCGATCCCCCTGACACACCCCGCCGCCTGCATCGCGCGCAAGCTGCGCTCCTACAGAGGCGGTGCCGCGCCAGGCGCGAGCGGCTTACAGGGCGGCGCTGACGCGGCTGGCGACTTCGCTCGGCACCCAGCCTTGCCAGACCTGCGGCTGCTCGCGCAGGAAGGCCTCGGCGACCTGGCGCGGCGGCTGGCGGGTTTCGCTCATCTGGCCCAGGGTGCGGTTCAGCAGGTCGATCGGCAGGTCGACCTTTTCAAAGAAACTCACCAGCTCCGGGTACTGCGCCTTGAACGGCGCGGACACGCCGATGGCCAGGTGCGCCGGCATCGACCGGGTGCCCTGCGGGTGGGGGTTGCTGGCATCGGCCAGGGTCTTCCAGGCCTCGGCGTTGAAGGCAGGCTCCTCCAGCTTCACCAGCTTGAACTTGCCCAGCAGCGGCGTCGGCGACCAGTAGTAGAACAGCACCGGTTTGCCGCGACGGATCGACGAGCTGACCTCGGCATCCAGGGCCGCGCCGGAACCGGTGCGGAAGTTCACGAAGCTGTCGCTCAGCCCATAGGCCTTGAGCTTCTGGCTGTTGACGATTTCCGAGGTCCAGCCGGTGGGGCTGTTGAGAAAGCGTCCGCGGCCCGGGTCTTCCGGGTCGCGGAACACCTCCTTGTAGCGCGCCAGGTCGGCCACCGATTTCAGCTCCGGCGCCAGCGGCTTGATACCGCGCTCGGCGTCGCCCTTGATCACGTATTCCGGCACCCACCAGCCTTCGGTGGCGCCCTTGACCGTATCGCCCAGGCCGAACACCTTGCCCTCGGCTTCGGCCTTGACCCAGGCCGGACTGCGCCCGGCCCATTCTTCGCCGATCACCTGGATATCGTTCTTGGCCAGCGCCGCTTCGAGGCTGACGGTGCTGCCGGGCAGGGTCTCGGTCGGATAGCCGTAGCCCTTCTCGACGATCAGCCGCAGCACCTCGGTGATCAGGCTGCCGCTTTCCCAGGTGATGTCGCCGAAGTGGATCGGCGCCGGCTTGTCCGCCGCCGGCGCCTGCTGGGCCAGCAGGCTGAAGGTCAGCAGCGAGGTGCCGAGCAGGTGTTTGATGATCTTCATGGTGAACCTCTTGCTGGTTATTCACGTATTCCGTAGCCGCTGCCGCAGGCTGCGACCGGTCTGGACGGCATTGCGTATTTTCGAGGCCGCCGGGAAGGTCCTGCGGACCTTGGCGCAGCCTTCGGCAGCGGCTACAGGGTTAAAAGTCGTAGCTGAGCCTGGTGTAGTAGAACGCCCCCTCCGGCGCCGACGGCGACAGGTAGCTGTACTGCTGCCCCGGGGTCTGGCGCAGGCGGGTGTTGAAGTCGTCGGGCTTGCTGTCGAACAGGTTGTTGGCGCCCACCGACAGGCGCAGTTGCCGGGTGAAGGCGTAGTTGACGTCCAGGTCGGTATTCCACTGGGCGGAGAAGGTCTGGTCGTACTGCGCATTGGCCGCCGACGCCGCGTATTTGCGGTACTGGCCATAGCGGGTCTCGGACAGCGCGATGGTCCAGGGGCCGTAGCGATGGATCGCCCCCAGCACCAGCTTGTCTTCCGGGTAGCCGTGTTCGAGGAACCCCTGGGCTTCGCGGGTCAGCACGTCGAAGCCGAACGGGTTGGAATGGATCTTCTCGATGGTGGTGCGGGCCTTGGTGTAGCCGGCCGACAGGCTCAGGGCGCCGTAGCGCTGCAGGTCGAGGTTGTACTTGCCGACGATATCGACGCCGCGGGTGCGGGTGTCGGCGGCGTTGGTCATGAACTGCGCCCAGGTGTACTGGCCGAACCCGGCCTCGCTGAGGATCCGCTCGGCGTCCGGCCCGGAAATCCCGCCGCTGTAGAGCAGCCGGTCGCGGATGGAAATCTGGTAAGCGTCGATGGTCAGCGACGCCTGCTCGCTCGGGCGCAGCACCAGGCCCAGGGAATAGTTGGTGGACTTCTCCGGCTTCAGCGGCTGCGCGCCCAGGGCGCGGGCCGCCGGATGGTCGGCCGGGAGCATGCGGGTCAGCACCGGGTTGCCGTTGATATCGACGTTGGTGGTGGTGGTCCAGGACGTGCCGATCTGCCCCAGGGTCGGCGCTCGATAGGCGTTGTTGACCGTGGCCCGCAAACCCACCTGCGGGGTGAAATCGTAGCGCGCCGAGAGCTTGCCGGTGGTGGCCGAGCCGAAGTCGGAATAGTGCTCGGTGCGCCCGGCAAGGCCCAGTTGGAACTTGTCGGTGACCTGGTTTTCCAGGCCGAAATACACCCCGCCGACATGCCGCTTGTAGGTCCCGGCATCGTCCGGGGTCAGGCCGGACGCCTGCACCGCGCCCACTTGCACGCCATCGATACCGCCGAAGGAATAGGAGGCATAGTCGCCCTCCTCCAGCCGGTACTGCTCGTCGCGATAGGCCACCCCCGCCGAGACGGTGAGCGGATGCTCCGACCAGGCGACGTCCAGGTCCTTGGCGTAGTCCAGGGTCAGGTTGGTCTGTTCGTTGACCAGCGTGGCCACGTCGAACTTGGTCGGGCTGTTGGCGCCGTAACTCGGGTTGACCGTGTTGAACGCCAGTTCGTCGTGCTTGTCGCGGCCGTAGGTGGCGCTGAGGTCGAAGCGCCCGAGGTTTTCGTCCTCGTAACGACTGCCCACGGTCAGCGCGCCATCCTCATAGCGGTAGCGGTACTTGGGAATGGTGCCGTTGGGGTAGATCGAGGCAACGTTGTTGGGGTTGCTGGCCAACAGCGGCGGCGTGTTGTTGACCGACTTGTCCTGGCCGAAGGTGGCGAAGCTGTAGAGCCGCCACTGATCGCTGAGGCCGACTTCGGCGTTGGCCGCCAGGTTGTATTTGTCGCGACCGGCGCCGCCCCAGCGCGGGTCCTGCAACTGGCCGCCGGCTTCATATTTGTCGCCGATGTCGGTGGGTTTGTTGTTCAGGCCATTGAAGCTCAGGGTCAGGAAACCATCCCCCGGCAGGCCCAGGCCGTACCAGCCATCGGCGCTCTTGCTGAAACCGTCGCCCTGGGCGTACTGGCCCAGCTGGGTGTTGAGCTGGCCGCCGCTGTCGCGCTCCTTGAGCACGATATTGACCACCCCGGCCACCGCGTCGGAACCGTACTGCGCCGAGGCGCCGTCGCGCAGCACTTCGACATGGTCGATGGCGCTGATGGGAATCATGTCCAGGTCCACCGGCTGCGCGCCAATGAACGGCACGCCGCCGGAGATGTTGACCACCGCCGAGGCGTGCCGGCGCTTGCCGTTGATCAGCACCAGGGTCTGGTCCGGCGACAGCCCGCGCAGGGAAGCGCCCTTGGGGTTCTGCCCGCGGGTGGCGCTCTGGTTCTGTGGAAAGTTGAACGACGGCAGCAGCTGGAACAGCGCCTGGTTGAGGCTGGTGGCGCCGGTCTGCACCAGTTCCTCGCTGTTGATCACGTCCACCGGCGCCGCACTGGTCAGGGCCGTGGCGTCGCTGCGCCGGGTACCGATGGCCACCACCCGGTCGAGGGTCGGGGCCGCGGCTTCGCTGGCCTGGGCCTTGGCCTTGCTGCCGGTTGCGCTCGCCGGTTGCGGGCCTTCCTTGATGATGAACGCGCCATCCGGGCTGACTTGCAGTTGCAGGCCGGTACCGCGCAAGGCGGCCGCCACCGCCTGCTCGGCGGACAACGAACCCTCGACCCTGGCCGAGGAGTAGTTGCCCAACTGCGGGGTAAAGGAAATCACCTGGCCGCTTTGCCGGCTGATACTCAGCAGCACCTCGTCCAGCGGACCGGGTGCCAGGTGGTACTGCTGGCGGGCGGCTTCGGCCCCCTGGGCGCCAGCAAGAAACAGCGCGGCCAAGGGACCGATGGCCAGGGCCAGACGCGAACGACGCTGCACGGTTGTGGATATAGGCAACATGACTCTCCCCCCCAAAAGCATCCAACAACGGAAATCCAACAACGCTGCTCCCCGCAGCGTTTACGGGAGTGATGTGCAACGGCCGGGCGAAAACTTGCAGATCGTTTGGTTATGGTCTTAGAACCACCGCGAAGCGGCGCAGACCAATGCTTCTGTAGGAGCGCAGCTTGCGCGCGATGCAGCCAACGCGGTGGGCCAGGAAAGCCGCCATCGCGGGCAAGCCTCGCTCCTACAGAAGCGAGGGTCAGGCGGCACTCAGGGTCACCCACAGATCGGTACGGCGGGTGATGCGAATCGGCAGGGTGCGGGCCAGGCTGTCGAGGATCTGCTGCGGGTTGTCCAGGCGGAACAGGCCACTGACCCGCAGCCCGGCGATGGCCGGATCCAGGCGCAACACCCCGCGTCGATACGGGCGCAGTGCTTCCACCACTTCCGACAATGGCGTATCGCGCAGTTCCAGCAAGCCATCGACCCAGGCCGTGGCACTGCCACGGCTCGGGCGCACCGGGCCGAAATGGAAGGCGTCGTAGGCCACCTCATGGCCGCCGGGCAATTGCAGGCGTTCGCCACTGCGCCCGGCGATGTCCAAGGGGCCGTTGAGCGCCGTGGCATGCCCCTGGCCGTCGCGTTCGCGCACCAATAAGCGGTTGCCCGTGGCCTGGATTCGCACCTGCGCGGTGTGGATGAAAAACGCTCGGGCCGGATCGCTGGCCAGGTTCAGCAGCACTTCGCCGTCCAGCAAATGCACTACCCGATGCTGGCGATCGAAGTCGATGTTCGCCGCGCTTTGGGCATTCAGGCGCAGTTCGCTGCCGTCTGGCAGGGTCAACGACTGGCGCTGGCCGGTGCCGGTGTGCAGGTCCGCGGTCAGCTCGGCCAAAGGCAGGCCACGCTGGCTGACCAGAGCCCCCGCCCCCAGCACTACTCCGGCGCCGAGCAAGGCTCGCTGCAGCACCTTGCGCCGACTGCTCGGCGCGTTCAGCGCCCGCTGCAACAGCTGGCCATCGACGCCCTGGGCAATCGGCACCTGGAACACCCCAAGACGGGTTTCCAGCTGGCGACACAGCTGCTCGTGCCGCGGGTCCGCGTTGCGCCAGCGCTGGTAGGCATGGCGCTCGGCCTCGCTGGCCTGCCCGGAATTCATCAGCACCCACCAGCGGGTGGCGTCGTCGATCAGCTGTTCCCGACTCGCTTCGTGGCTCATGTCATTCCAGGCTCAGGCGCAGACAACGCTGGGCGGCCCGGGTCATGTAGTCGCTGACCGAACGTTGCGAGATGCCCAGTTGCTCGGCGATCTGCGGGTAGGTCAGGCCGTTGACCTGGGACAGCAGGAAGGTCGCCTTGACCTTGGCCGGCAGGCCGTCGAGCAGGCGGTCGATGGCTTCCAGCGCCTCGAGCATCTGCGCCAGGTCCTGGGGCGAGGGCTGCACGGCTTCGTCGTCATGTTGCAGGGCATCGAGGTAGGCCCGCTCCAGGTCGCGACGGCGCCACAGCTGGTACACCAGGCGCTGCGAAATGGTGGTCAGCAGGGCCCGTGGCTGGCGGATCGGCAGCACTTCGGGCCGGCTCAACAGCTGGACGAAGGTATCGGCGGCAATGTCTTCGGCGCTGGCGCTGGCATCCAGGGAGTGGTGCAGGTGGTAGCGCAGGCGGCTGCACAGCCAGTCGTAATGACTGCGGAACAGGCCGCCCACATAGTCGCTGTGAGTAGTGTCGGCGCCGGACATAGTGGCTCCAATGAAGAAGGTTGCGCGGTATGTCCGGTGTTCCGGTGCGGCGATCCTAGCAAGGAAGGCTTATTCTTTAAAAATATTTAAATTTCATTTTTATAGAATTTTATGGAATTAAAAGAGAGACGACGCCTGCTGGATTTTCGCCGGCAAGCCCGCCTCTCCAGGGATGCTTTCAGCGCAGCCGTGCGTAACCCAGCTCTTCAGCCTCGCGCTGATAGTCGAGGAGGATCTGGTAGTCCGTTTCAGCGGCCGGCAGCACCTCACGCAGCCCCAGGGTTTCAGCCACGGCGGGCAATGCCACCAGCGCCTGGTTCATCGCCGCGCGAATGCGTTCGACCTGTTCCTCGCCAAGGCCGGCCACCCCGATATAGGGCAGGGTCGGGCTGAAGGCGCTGCGTGCGATCACCCGCAGGCCGACCACCTCCTCCTCGGCATAACGGGCCAGGTAGGCGAAGGTCACGCTGTCGATGGCGGCCAGGTCGGCCTGCCCTTCCCGCAGCCAGCGCAGGCTTTCCCGGTGGCTGCCGCTGATGCCGACACTGGCGAAAAACCGGCCGTCGCGCTGTAGCGGCGCGAGGCGCTGGCGCAGCAGGTTCATGCCGCTGTTGGAGTCTTCGCCATTGATCACCCCACGGCTGCCCCGCAGGGCCTGCAAGGTCCGGCGCGGGTCGTTGTCGCGGCCGAGCAGCAGGCTGCAATGATTGCCGGCCGTGCTGTCGGGCAGCTCATAACGTGGCCGGCCGATGACTCGGACCTGGCTGCGCAGGGCGGTCATCAGCGGGTAACCGCAGGTCTGGGTCAGCAGCAGGCGTGGCGACAGCCACAGCTGCATCAGGTCCAGCTCCCGGGCATCGAGCCGGGTGTAGTCGAGACGCTGCAGGATCGCCGCCAGCCACTGTTCGTTGGCCTGGCGAACCGGCTCGGGGGCGACGTACATCAGCAGTTCGGCATAACAAGCAGTCATGGTTCAGGCTCTTCGGGCTCGACTACAGGGCGAAGGGATGTTCGGGGCTGTCGATCGGCTTGAGGGCATGGCGCCGCAGCAGCTCGCCATAACCCTGCACCACAAAGCCGCCACTGCGCGCCTGCCATTGTTCGCGGCGCTCTCGATAGGCCCGCGGCAGGTAATACCACGGCAGCCCGGGCAAATCATGGTGCACCAGGTGCAGGTTGAGGTGCAGGAACAGCCAGGTCCAGGGCCACGCCGCTTCGTTGAGCACCGTGCGCTGTTCCACCTGGGCATGGGGGCGGTGCTCGTAGAAGGAACGAAGCATCGCCACCGACAGCGCCGGCACGCTCACCAGCAGCAGGTAATGCCAGACCGGCAACACACTGTAGCGGGCAATGAAGGCCAGCATCAGCAGGGTCAGCGCGCCATGGGTCAGCCACATCAGCCAGGCCTGGCGCTGCCCCTGGCGCAGGCGCAACCCTTCTTCCCGCGCCAGCGCCAGCAGGGCCAGGGGCACGCCGAGCAGCAGCCGCCCCAGCAGGGTCTTGTTCAACCAGTGCAGGCCCTGCTCGAACAGCGAACGGCTGTGCCATTGCCGCTGGCCCAGGTAACGGCTTTCCGGATCGCGACCGGGCAGGGTCAGGTCTTCGTCGCGGTGATGCTGCAGATGGCTGTCGCGGTACAGGGTATAGGGGTACCAGACGGCAAAAGGCGCATAGCCCAGCAGCTTGTTCAGCCACAGCCAGCGCGTGGGGTGGCCGTGCAGCAGCTCATGCTGCACCGACAGCCACAGCACCAGGATCGGGATCAGCAACAGGGTACTGGGCCAAAGCCCCAGCAGCGGGCTGGCCAGCACCACGGCGAACCAGCTGGCGCTGGTGCCGATCAGCAACAGCCAGGTGGGCCACTCGGTGCGGGCGGTGAAGGTCTGGCGCAGGGTGTCGATTTGTTCGCGGTGCAGCGGATCAAAGTAATGGGCCATGGCGCTACTCAGGACAGGGGCTGGCCGAGGGGCGAACCTTCGGCGTCTTGCTGTTCTGTGCAACGAGAAGGGGAAAACTTGCAGATCGATGGGTTATTTACTTAGAAGCAAAAACAAGGAAGCCCGCGGGGCGGGCTTCGTGGGGAGGGTCAGTCAATGACCGAAAATATTGTGCTCGGCCTTTTTCGCTCGCTTGTCCGCGCGTTTCTCGATCGCGGTACGGGCTGGTTTCTTCTTCGCGACCTTCTTCGCTTCCACGCCTTTCATGATGCACACTCCGCTCGCAGGGGATCGTTCATCAGGTATACACCTATCCCGAGCGCTCCGTACTTTTATAATCGCCGCCCCGCCCCCCCCTGCGAACCCCCATGCCCGACACCGAATACCTGCTGCTTGCCGACACCCTGCGACCGCTGCTGAACAAGTTCTATCGCGCCCACAATTCGCCGATGCGCGCGGCCGGCGAAGGGCAATCATGGGTGGCGAAACGGGGAGCGATCATTGCCGGGCTGAGCTTCACGCCGGTGGCCCAGGGTCACTGGCTGACCGGGCTGTTCGTCGACCCCGCCCATCGCGGCCAGGGCATTGCCGCCAGGCTGGTCGAGCAGGCGCGCGCGCAGTTGCCGGGCCCCGTGTGGCTGTTCTGTCATCCGGACCTGCAAGCCCTGTACGAACGCATGGGCTTTGCCATGGCCCCCGCCCTGCCCCAGGCGCTGGTGGATCGCCTGGCCCGCTATCGCCGGAGCAAGAGCCTGATCGCCATGGGCATAGATCCTTTGGTTAGGTCGACCAGCGATAATGTGTGATCGCGGGCCCTGGAGCGCGTGCTAGCCTCGGCGGCAAATCGGCCTCCATCAGGATGATCCATGAAACCGACGCTTCTGGCTGTCTCCCTCAGTGCCCTGCTGCTCCCCGTATTAACCCATGCCGCCGACGCCGCGGTCTCGCCCCGGCAGTACGCCAAGGTCCTGGCCGGCGACTGGCGAGCGCCGCAGAACAGTGCCCGCGACCGCTATCGCCATCCGCAGCAGACCCTGCAGTTCTTCGGCCTCAAGGCCGACCAGAAACTGATCGAGATCACTCCCGGTGGCGGCTGGTACAGCGAAATCCTCGCGCCATTGCTCAAGGACCACGGGCAGTACATTGCCGCCCTCCAGGCCCCGTCCAGCGGCGAGTATTTCCAGAAATCAGCGGACAGCCTGAAGCAGAAATTCAGCGCCGATCCGACCCGCTACACCAAGGCCCGGTTCGTCGAGTTCGACCCCAAGGCACCGGTGCTCGGCCAGGCCGGTTCGGCGGACGCCGTGCTGACCTTTCGCAACGTGCATAACTGGGTGCTGGCCGACACCGCGCCGGCGATGTTCCAGGCCTTCTTCAAGGTGCTGAAACCGGGGGGCGTGCTGGGCGTGGTGGATCATCGCGCCAAGGACGGCGCGTCCCTGGAAGACATCAAGCACAGCGGCTACCTGAGCACCGCCTATGTGGTGAAACTGGCGACCGACGCCGGGTTTGTGCTGGACGGGCAAAGCGAGATCAACGCCAACCCGCAAGACACCAAGGACTACGCGCAAGGCGTCTGGACCTTGCCGCCGGCGCTCAAGTTGGGGGACGAGGACAAGGCGAAGTACCTGGCGATCGGCGAGTCGGACCGGATGACGCTGCGCTTCGTCAAGCCGGCGAAATAACCGCGCGGCTCGCAGCCTGCGAACAGGCCGTGAGCCTTGTCGATCAATCGTCGGCGTGGGGATCGAGGTCGGGGAACATCACCTCGGTAAAACCGAACTTGCTGAAATCGCTGATCCGCGACGGATACAGGCGGCCGATCAGGTGGTCGCATTCGTGCTGCACTACCCGCGCATGGAAACCCGAAGCCAGCCGCACGATCGGCTCGCCCTTGGGATCGACGCCTTCGTAGCGAATGTGCTGATAACGCTCGACCGCGCCACGCAGCCCCGGCACCGACAGGCAGCCTTCCCAGCCCTCTTCCAGCACCGGGCTCAAGGGGGTGATCAGCGGATTGATCAGGATGGTCTGCGGCACGGCCTCGGCTTGCGGGTAACGCTCGCTGTGCTCGAAACCGAAGATCACCAGTTGCAGGTCGACGCCGATCTGCGGC
>Ga0066464_1000719_pt1 | contig 11363 bp, 7 predicted proteins | sample LakWasMe94_HOW11_2_FD_59583 | JGI IMG/M metagenome (GOLD analysis project Ga0066464, IMG submission 59583) | Freshwater sediment methanotrophic microbial communities from Lake Washington under simulated oxygen tension - Sediment Metagenome 94_HOW11 | ecosystem: Environmental > Aquatic >...
TTTACATGGGCTCTAGGTCGAAGTGACCAAGGCCATGGGCGCCTGCGCATAGTGGTCAAACTGCATCGAATAGCTGGCCCGCCCGGAAGTTAGGGCACGCAAACTACCAATATAGCCAAACAGGTTCTGCAGCGGCACCATCGCATGGATCACCGCCGCATTGCCCACCTGCTCTTGCTGGCGTACCAGACCCCGGCGCCGGTTCAGGTCGCCAATGCAATCGCCTACATAGTCCAATGGCGTCGTCACCTGCACCGACATCACCGGCTCCAGCATGGCCGACCCCGCTGCCCTTTGCGCTTGTGCAAAGGCAGCGCTGCCCGCCAATTCGAAGGCCAATGTCGACGAGTCACGCTCGTGGAAACTGCCGTACTCCAGGGTCACCAGCACATCCACCACCGGGTAGCCGGCCAACACACCGGCGCTCGCCGCGCGGCGAACACCGATCTCCACGCTAGGAATGAACTCACGCGGAATAGCTCCGCCCGTGACCTCACTCGCAAAGCGCAGACCTTCACCCCGTGGCAAAGGCTCCACGCGCAGCGCCACCTCGGCAAACTGGCCGGGACCACCAGACTGCTTCTTGTGCACATAACGCACACTGGTAGCCCGGGTCACGGTTTCGCGCAGGGCGACTTGTGGTTGCCCGGTATGCACCGATACGCCAAAGCGACTACGCAGCTTCTCCAGCGTCACTTCCAACTGCAACTCACCCACGCCCGAGAGCAGCGTTTGCCCAGACTCGCTGTCCTGGCTCAGACGCAGACTCGGGTCTTCGTCCACCAAGGTGTGCAGTCCGCGTGAAAAGCTGGCCTGGTCGTCGCGCGCCATGGGCTCCACCGCCATCGTGATGACCGGCTCCGGCGCGTGGATTTCTTCCAGCACCAGCACCTGCTCCGGGTCGCACAGGGTTTGCCCCGTCTTGCTGCCCTTGAGCCCGGCCACGGCCACAATGTCGCCGGCCGACGCATAGGCCAACTCCTCACGCTGGTCGGCGTGCATTTGCACGACGCGCGACAGGCGCTCGCGTTGGCCGGTGCTGCTGTTGAGCACCATGCTGCCAGCCTGGGCCTGCCCACGGTACACCCGCAGGTAACTCAGCGAGCCATGCTCGTCATGCACCACCTTGAACACCAGCGCCGCAAAACCGTCACCAGCACCCAAGGCTTGCGCGCGATCTTCCGGCGCAGGCAGGTAGTCCACCACGGCGTCCAGCAAAGGCTCAACACCCTTGTTCTTTAGCGCGGAGCCGGCGAACACGGGCACAAAGGCCTGCTTTAGCGTGCCCAGACGGATACAGGCACGCAATTGCGCTTCGGATATCTCGGCTCCGTCCAAATAGGCAGCCAATACCGCGTCGTCCTGCTCTACCGCAGTGTCCACCAAGGCATCGTGCGCCGCCTGTGCGGCCAGCACCATGTGCGCAGGGATCGCTTCGCGTGTCAGCTCCGGCTGGCCGCGTTCATTCAACGGCCAGCGCAGTGCCTGCATGCCGACGAGGTCAACCACGCCCTCAAACTCAGCCTCCTGGCCGATAGGCAGTTGCATGACCAAGGGGCGGGTGCCCAGGCGCTCGGCCATCATCGTCGCCACACGTGCGAAGTCTGCACCGGTACGGTCCAGCTTGTTGATCAGGGCAATGCGCGGCACGCCGTACTGGTCGGCCAAGCGCCAGTTGGTCTCGGTCTGCGGCTCCACGCCGGCAACACCGTCAAACACCACGACCGCGCCGTCGAGTACGCGCAGCGAGCGGTTCACTTCGATGTTGAAGTCGATGTGGCCCGGCGTGTCGATCAGGTTGATCTGGTGCGCGCGCCAGGCCACCGTGGTCGCCGCGCTGTTGATCGTGATGCCACGTGCCCGCTCCTGCGGGTCGTAGTCCATCACGGTGTTGCCCTGGTGCACTTCACCGGTACGGTGGATGGCGCCGGTCACGTACAGAATCCGTTCACTGACGGTGGTTTTACCGGCGTCGACGTGCGCGATGATGCCGATGTTGCGAAGTTGTCGCTTGTTCATAGTGGTATTCCTAAAAGACAAAACCCTGGTCGTTGATAGTGCGAACCAGGGTTTTCTGCGGCGGATTGCACGGCAATCGAGCCATTGACAAAAAACCCAAAACTAAGGGCTGAAGTCTTGCGCAAAGGTTGCGGCACCAATGGACGAGCGCAAGCCCAACATCCACTGGTGTGAATGAATTGTGGCGATCAGCTTGTCAAAGGTACGCATAGGAAATACTCGTCGAAAAACAAAAAACCCCGCACAGTGAACTGCCGGGGTTGCGGTATCAAAGTCCGGCAAGACGCATGGCCTTGCCGACAAAGCGGTAAGGCTAGGTGAGGATTAATGCTTTGATGGTGAACATGGCGTTGATTATACAAGTTGCAAGTATTTTGTGTCTCGGCGAACACCAACCCGTTGACGCGAAAGGGCTATCTCGCGATGGATGGTTCGGCAGCAGCCGGGGTAACAACTGCAGGCCGCGCCAGCGTCGTGGTGCGCCCGTGCTCCACTTGTATCCATTGGTCGCACAGCGCCAGCGAACTCGGGCGGTGGGCGATCAACAGGATGGTGGTGCTGCGCAAATGTTTTTGAATGGCTTCGCGTATCAGCTCATCCGTCTCCACATCCACACTGGCGGTTGCTTCGTCCATCAGAATGATGCGTGCCTTGGATAACAAGGCGCGGGCCAGGCATATCAGCTGGCGCTGGCCTGCGCTGATATTGCGCCCGCCCTCTTCCAACTGCGTGGCCAGGCCCATGGGCAGACCGGCCACAAACTCGGCCAAACCGATTTGCGCGAGCGCCGCGTGGATATCTGGGTCCGAGTAGTCCCCGGTCACATCTATGGAGTCGCGCAAGGGGCCCAAGAACAGCACTGGGTCTTGCGGCACATAGGCGATAGCCTGGCGCAGACGCGCATGCGGCACTGCATGGATGTTGAGCCCATCAATCAAAATCTCCCCTCGGTCCACGCTGAGGGTTCGCAGCAAGGCCAATAAGACGGTCGATTTACCAGCACCGGTTCGGCCCAGCAAGGCGACATGCGAATGGGCTGCAACGGTAAAGGTCGCATCTTCCACGATGGCTGGCAATTCGGGTGCATAGCGCAGGCATGCCTGGCGAAACTCGATATGCCCTTCGCGTGGCCAATCAGTTGGCACGGGCGCAGCGTTGTGTATCTGTTCTTCGGCGGGCAGCTCAGCCCAATGTTGGCAACGCTCCCACGGAACCATCACGGTGGCCAGTGCAAAGAAATCTCTGCACAGCCGATCCACGCGCTCCAGCAATCCAAACGTCAGCGCCAGCAACAAGCCCAAAGACCCTGCGCCCAAAGTCGGCAGCCAGGCGATTTTGCCCACAAAGAAAAGTGGCAGTATCAGGCAGGCCATCACGACACAGGAGACAACGGTCAATCGCATCGTCAGCCAGAACGCGAGTTCCCAACTCCGCAGTTGGGTGTTCAGGCTCAGTTGGTTGGCTTGGTCGAACCGCTCGACAATCCGCGACTCACGGCCAAAGGCGCGCAACGTGGAGTGACCACGCAGCCCATCATTGAACAACGAGAACACTGGCGAGCGCACCACGGAAGCCAGGCGCGAGTTCTCCCGTACCGCAACCCCGTAGAGCCGGGAAATGCGCACCGATACGAACATCGCCAGCGCGAAGGGCAGGGCGGCCAACGCTGTCACGCCCACCACGCCAAAGGCGCTCGCAACAGCCGTAGTACCCCCCTGCGTGAATCTAAAGCCACGACCGGCCAATTCCACGTCCAGTTGTTGAATGTCCGCCGAAAAACGGTTCATCAGACGTCCCGACGGCGTGGTCTCAAAAAACCGCAGTGGCGACCGCATCACTCCGGTCAGCATGTTGTCATGCGCCTTCTGGGCCGTGTGGGCACAGGCTCGACGGAACGTTGCCTGGGCGATATAGCTCACCACCAGAATGACCAATGTCAGAACGGCGAAGGCTACAAAAAAATGCAAGGGGCGGATGGCATCGGTGCCGTCCATGCGCGACATCAGGTATTGCTGGGACATGGGCAGCGCGCTAGCAACCAGCATCAAACCAAGCACCCATACCGCGCCCCATACGGCGCGCCCGGCCCAACTGCTTTCGCCCAGGGTCAACAGCAGATTCTTCCAGACGGAGGCGCGAATCGTGCCCACTGCTTGCCCCTCCGTTGCCGTCAGGGTTTCCTCTTTCTCCGATGCTGTTTTTGTGGCGCTGCCCAGATGCTGCAGCACCGCGTGCTGGTCGGCATGCCCGTCCACCTCGATCCGCAAGAAATTGGCAAAGCGAGGGTTTGATGCGCGCAATGCCGCCAGCGATCCGCATTCACCACGACCGTCCGAGTCGATGAACAGGATGCGGTCAAATTTTTCCAAATGCGCCAGGCGGTGGGTCACGCAGATGCGAATGCGGTCTTTCCATTCGCCAAACAGTAGGTCGTCGGCAATGCGCCGCTCGGTTGCCACGTCAAGTGCCGAAAATGGGTCGTCCAGAATCACGGTATTGGCCGCGTGCAGGGCCGCACGCGCCAGCGACACACGCTGCTTTTGGCCGCCGGACAGGTTCAAGCCCCGCTCGCCAATCTCGGTATTCAATCCACCGGGCCACTGCTTGATCTCCTCTGACAAGCTCGCCAACTCCAAGGCGTGTTGCAGGTGCACGTCGCTCAGACCATCCCCTTCGCCATACAGCGTCAGGTTGTCGCGCAGCGTGCCGCTGGCAATGAAGGTCTCTTGTGGGCAATAGGCAAATTGTGGTCGGCCAGCCCAACGGACTTCTCCGGCGCTGGCTGCGTATTCCGACAACAATAAGCGCAGCAACACGGTCTTGCCCGCACCCACCGGGCCCACAATGGCCAGGCTCTGACCCGCCTGCAGGTCAAACGAAATATTGTTCAAAATGGTCTGATCGTTGCCTGCGCGAAAAGTTAGTCCCTCCACCTGCAAGGCCACCCCATCGGTCGACTCCGGTTTCTGTTGCGGCGCTTCATTCTTCAGGTTGAAGTACTCCAGCAGCCGCTTGGCCGAAACATCGGTTTGCGCCAAGATACCCGCCACATCGCTGAGCACCACAAAAGGGAACTCAAGCCCCTGAAAGATCAACAGCGTGGGCAGCAGCATGGCAGCATGCAGTTCACCGCCTTGCAGAATGTAGATGCCGTAGGTGAAGGTCGCGACCACCAGTCCAGTGCAAGAAAACACCAAGGACGACCGCGTTTGCAGCAGCATCACCGAAATCAGACGGTCAACCTCGGCGCTGCGGGCGCTTCGGGTGCGCCCCAGAAACACCTCGGACCAGCCCGAGAGTTTGATGACCTTGATCGCCGACAGAATCTGCGAAAACAGGTCCAGGCGCTTGTCCCGCGCCAACAGCAAGTCGGTTTGGCGTTTGGCGGATTCGCGCACGATGTACTGCAAAACGGGAATGCTCAGGGCCATCAAGCCCAGGCCCAGCATGGCGGTCACGCCTAAATAGCGCCACAGCAAAATGGCTGCAATCGCAATGTGCACGACCACCATGAAGGCATCCGCCACACGCTCCACGCAATGGCTCACCGCGGGCACGTCGATGTGCATCAGGTTCTGCGTATTCCCCTGGGGCAGTTCGTGGCGCACGCGCGGGTCTAGCTGAAACCACTTTTTCGCAAATTCGCGCATCAGCGCGCTGCGCTGCAACAGGTGCGCCTGCGAGAAGGCCTTCAGGTAGCGCATGAAGGTGACGTTGGTGATGTAGATCACCAGCGGAAACGCCAGCAGCAGCGCCACATGCTGTGGCAACCACGGTGAAGCCTTGATGGCCTCGTAGCGCGTCATCACCTGTTCAATCAACAGCGCGGGGGCCGCGGCCCCCGCCGTGGTGATGAACATATAGACCATCGTGCGCCACAGATGCGGTCGGGTGGACCGCATGATGCTGCGGATGAAGCGCCAAGACCCGTGCTGGGTCTCCAGCTTGAGCAGCGCGCGTCCGTGTGTTTTTTCCAACTCCTGTAGTTTGGGCTCAATGTCTTGCACGCCAGGCGACATCTCGCCGCGCGTCATGCGTTTGAGCTGCGGAGTCAGGTCCTTCAGGAAATCGTCGACCAAGGACCTCAGCATGGCATGGTGAAACTACGGAGCATCAAGACATCACCACCGGCCCGCCCTTGGCCAGAGCACGTTGGTATGCGGGGCGCGCCACCATGCGAGTCTTGTAGGCCGCCAGCTTGGGGAAGTCCGCCGCCTGGGCACTGCGGGCCAATGCCGCTTCCACCGCGAAACTCATTTGAAAATCGGCAATGCTGATGTGCTCCCCGGCAAACCAGGTGTTTTGGCCCAAGTGTGCCTCGATGAACGCCAATGCCGTCGCCAGATTGGGGTCTACCAGCTTGGCTTGCACCTTGGCGCACAGTTGTCGTGCAATGGGCTTGACAAAGAACGGCATGGGTTGGGTCGGTATGGTCATGAACACCAGCTTCATCACCAACCAGTTCATCAGCGAACCTTCGGCGTAGTGCATCCAAAAGCGCGCCTGGCGGTACGCGGGTGTGCCCAGCGCAGGCTGCAAGTGGGCCAACTCACCTTGCGCTTTGTCGCCATAGCGCTCGACCAGATATTCCAAAATGGCACCTGACTCCGCAATGGTCTCGTTACCATCCGTGATCACGGGCGACTTGCCCAGTGGGTGCACCGCCTTCAGGGCCGCAGGTGCCAACCGCGTTTTGGGGTCGCGCTTGTAGAGTTTGATTTCATAGGGCACGCCCAACTCTTCGAGCAACCACAGGACGCGCTGTGAACGGGAGGTTTCCAGGTGGTGTACGGTAATCATGGGGAAGATTATCTATGCAGCGTCGCGCGGGGGCGACGTGTGCGTGGCATCCCCCCATGGATAATCCGATTTTCCCTACCAACCATAGGCACCCCCTCCATGCGTCGCTGTCTTCTTGCCTTGCTGATCTCCCAGTCACTGTGGGTCACCCTGCCTAGCGCGGCACAAAGCGCCGCTACCGCACCAGCCCCCAACGTTGTTGACAAACCCTTGAGCGAGTTTCCATATACACCCGGACTGGATGCGTCGGCCATGGACACCGCGGCCAACCCGTGCGAGGATTTTTACCAATACAGTTGCGGTGGCTGGATCAAGAACAACCCCATTCCCGCCGACCAATCGCGCTGGAGCGTTTACGGCAAGCTGTACCAGGACAACCAACGTTTTCTGTGGGGCATTCTGGACAATCTGTCCCACAAGACGGACGGCAACACGGCCAACCAGCAAAAGATAGGCAACTACTTCGCCGCCTGCATGAACGAAGAGGCGGTGGAGCAGCAAGGCGCAACACCGCTGCAGCCCCTGCTGGCCGATATCGACACCATGCGCAGCAAGGCGGACTTGCCCGCGGTGTTGGCCCGGCTGCACCTGGCTACGGCCGACAACGGTTTGTATTTCGGGTTCGGCGCCGATCAGGACTTCTCGAACTCCGACCAGGTCATTGCCTTCGCGACGGGTGGTGGCCTGAGTCTGCCGGACCGTGACTATTACACCAAGACCGATGTGGCGTCCAAGGCCTTGCGTGCCAAGTACCAGGCCCATGTAGAGAAGATGTTCGAGTTGATGGGCGAAGCTCCGGATGCGGCGCAGCGGCACGCGGCCTTGGTCCTGCGTACCGAGACCACGCTGGCCCGGGCCACGCTGTCGGTCGTCGACAAACGCGACCCCTACAAGCTGTTCCACAAAATGACGGTTGCCAAATTGCAGGCGCTGACACCGGGTTTTGATTGGGACGTGTATTTGCGGGTCGCTGGCGTCGCCCCCGATGGCATGGTCAACGTGACCGAACCCAAGTTTTACCAAACCATGGCGCGCCTCTGGCAGACCAGCAGCCTGGACGACATCAAGGTCTATTTGCGTTGGCACGTGGTGCATGCGCAGTCGGCCGCTCTGTCGAGCCCCTTTGTCAACGAGAGCTTCAATTTCTTCAGCAAAACGCTGCGCGGCACGCCGCAACTGCAACCGCGCTGGAAACGCTGTGTCGCCCTGGTGGATGCCCAATTGGGTGAAGCCTTGGGCCAGGAGTTTGTGGACCGCGCCTTTGGCCCCGAGCTGAAGAAGCGCACCTTGGTGATGACCGAGCAAATTGAGCAGGCCATGCAGGAAGAACTGCAACACCTGGACTGGATGGGCTCGGCCACCAAACGCAAGGCGGTTGAAAAGCTCAAGGCCATTGTCAACAAGATCGGCTACCCCGACACCTGGCGCGACTACAGCGCCCTGGCCATTGCAGGGGACGATTTCTATGGCAACGTGACCCGTGCCACGCAATTTGAAGTGCGGCGCCAACGCAGCAAGATTGGCAAGCCACTGGACCGCGGGGAATGGGGCATGACGCCGCCCACGGTCAACGCTTATTACAGCGCGCAGATGAATGACATCAACTTTCCGGCTGGCGTGCTGCAACCGCCCTTGTTCGACCCCAAGATGGACGACGCACCGGGCTATGGCAACACCGGTGGCACCATTGGTCACGAACTGATCCACGGCTTTGACGATGAGGGCCGTCAGTTCGATGCCAAAGGCAACCTCAAGAGCTGGTGGACACCGCAAGACAACACCCAATTCCAACAGCGTGCCCAATGCATCGTCAACCAGTATGCCAAGTACGTGGTGGTGGACAAGGTCAAGATCAACAGCAAGCTCACACTGGGCGAGGACATGGCCGACCTTGGCGGCATGGTCTTGGCCTGGGCCGCGTGGAAGGTGCAGACCACCGTGGTCACGCCCGAGAGCCGCGATGGCTTCACCCCCGAACAGCGCTTCTTCATCGGTTTTGCACAGTGGGCCTGTGAGAACAACCGCCCCGAAGACCTGCGTGTGCAGGCCGCCACCGATCCGCATTCGCCCGGCAAGTACCGCGTGAACGGCGTCGTCGTCAATTTGCCGGAGTTTGCCAAGGCCTTTGCCTGCAAACCTGGTGCGGCCATGACATCGGCCAGGCCCTGCAAAGTCTGGTAAGCGCGATGTAGGCTCCGCTCTTGCTCTGCGTTACAGCAGCGCAGCGGCCATGCGCGCGGAGAGTGCTGACTGGCGCTTGAGCAGAAAGCTGCGCAGCAGGTCTGCATTGTCCTCACGTACGGCTTGGCGCACCGATGGCCGTGCAGCCAACGCCGCACGCCAAGCGCGCACCTTGGGCGTAGCGGCAAAGAAGTCAAAGTCTTCAATGGTGTCAAAGGTGTCAAAGTAGCGGAACACCGGACCAAACACCGCGTCGACGATGGAAAAGTGACCACCCGCGAAAAACGGGCCTGCGCCCAGCGTAGCTTCCAGTTGCAGAAACTTGGCCCGAAGGTCCGCCACTTTGGCTGCCAGCTGCATGTCGTCCGGTGCCGCGTAAAAACCGGCGATGGTGTTCAGAGTAGCAGAGCCAAACTCCATCCAACCCCGGTGTTGCGCGCGCGGCAATGGCGCTGATGGATGCAGCTTGTTGTCCGTGGTTTCCTCCAGGTACTCACAAATCACCGCGGACTCGAAGATAGGCTGCCCGTCCACCAATAGAACGGGGGTCTTGCCCAGCGGTGAAATTTTGAGAAACCAATCGGGCTTGTTGGCCAGATCAATGTCTATGCGCTCAAACGCGATCTTCTTCTCTGCCAAAACGATGGCGGCGCGCTGCACATAGGGGCACAGCGCGTGGCTGACCAGGGTGAGTTTGGGTGTCATGGTCGCTTCCTTAGAACGCAGGTGCCAGACGTTCGCTTTGGCGTAGGGTCAGCGCACCGTCACCCAGCAACCACAAAGCCACCGACGCCACGATCAAGAACACGGGGTATTCCCAGCCGCCGTTGGGGCTGGTGTGCACCCAGCCGTTGCCAAAGTGCACCGACGCCGCGACCGCCATCACCGGCACCAGGGCCAAGGCCGCTTGCCGGGCATACACGCCCAGCACCAAGGCGAGACCGCCCAGCAGTTCTACCGCGAACACGGGGTACGCCAAGACGCCAGGGTAACCAATGCTGGCGAAGAACTGGGCAGTGCCCGGCAAGGTAAACACCAGCAGTTTCAATAGTGCGTGGGCTATCCACATCACCCCCAGGCTGACACGCAGCAACGTGATGCCATAGGCCACATGGTTTTGGGGTAGGGAAGGACTCATTGCAAATCTCCATGGAATTAACGATGGATGTACTGTAGTATTTCAAATACGCAATGAAAATAGGCGCACCTGCAAACCATGTCTGCAAAAACGCAATACAAACTCAGTGCCTCCGACCTAGAAGTCGTGTTGGCCCTGGCCCGTGCCGGCACGTTGGCTGACGCTGGCGAACGCCTGGCGTTGGATGCTTCCACTGTCTTCAGGACCATTCAAAAGGTGGAGAAAGGCCTGGGTCAACGGCTGTTCGAGCGATCGCGTGCGGGCTATATGCCGTCGGAGTTGGCGCAAGAGCTCGCCAGCCATGGCGAGCAGATGGAGGCGCAACTGGAGGCCGCGCGTTCTGCCTTGCAACTCAAGCCAGAGCAGGTGTCGGGATCTGTTCGCATCACCACCACCGACACGGTGCTGCATGGCCTGGTCGCGCCGGCTCTCAAGCAATTGCAGGCCATTCATCCATTGCTGGGCTTCGACCTGCATTCCGGCAATGAGTTGGCCAGCCTGACCCGTCGCGATGCCGATATCGCCGTGCGCGCCACCAAGCGTCCGCCGCTACACCTGGTGGGCAAGCACATTGGCCCCATCCGCGTGGCGCTGTTCTCGGCAAAAAAGGGCGGCGTCAAGAGCTTTGATGCCACGGTGGCGGCACAGGCTAGCTGGATCGCGCCGGACGACGCGCTGCCTGAGCATCCTTCCGTCGTCTGGCGCAAAAAACACTTCCCCAAGGTTGCCCCCCGCTACCGGGTCAACAGCATACTGACCGTTGCGGAGTTGGTCGCGCAGGGCCTGGGCATTGGTGTGCTGCCCGTTTTCCTGACCAAGGCGCGCACGGATTTGCGGCAATTGACTGACGTGCTGGACGAATGCCAGACCGAGCTGTGGCTACTCACCCATACCGAGGCTCGGCACTTGCGGCGCGTGTCGGCCGTGTACGGGTATTTGTCGCAGCACCTGTCTTTATGACGGACACGCGCTATGCCAAGTTCAAAAACTCCAGTACCTGGTCGATGTGCTGGTCGTAATCGCTGAGCGCATGGTCTCCGCCGGGCAGTAGCTTGATGGTGGCACCCGGGTAGTGGCCTGTCATCTCGCGCCAGTCCAGCACCTCGTCACCCTTGGCAATCACGGCCAAGTAGCGCTCGGGCCGGGTGATGTGGGCGATCTCTTGCGCAAGCAGCTCATCCACATAAGCCGCTTCAAACACAAAATGCTGCTCGGGGTCGTGCCA
>Ga0066464_1000721_pt1 | contig 11356 bp, 11 predicted proteins | sample LakWasMe94_HOW11_2_FD_59583 | JGI IMG/M metagenome (GOLD analysis project Ga0066464, IMG submission 59583) | Freshwater sediment methanotrophic microbial communities from Lake Washington under simulated oxygen tension - Sediment Metagenome 94_HOW11 | ecosystem: Environmental > Aquatic >...
CCATGAAGATGTCAATCTGCTCATTGGGCAGCACGCGCCGCCCCAGCAGGGCGCTGGCTTTGCCGCCACCAAAGTACAGGGAGCGCTCGCCGCGCGCCGTGACCAACTGGTTGGCGCTGAGGCACACATTGTCTTGCGCATAGGCGTAGGCAATGCCATAGGCCAGCGTCTCGGCGTCGGGCGCGGAGATATGGGGTACGCCATTGGCCGTGCGCGTGATGGTGGCGGTTTGGGCGGTGGTGGTGTTGGTGGTGTTGGGCGTCTGGGTGGCAGCACAGGCCGCCAGCAGTGCGGCCAGCGCAACCGGGGTGAATCGAAGGGCGGTGTTCAGCAAGAGAGTCTCCTATTTGTTGTGGTGGGGCTGCGCCGGGCCAGCGCGCACCGGCATCCCAATCCGCATGAACTGGGTGGCGCAATCCTAGGGTTTAAGGGCGCTGGGTTACAGTGCATTCCTTGCCAACATAGGTGCTTATTTCGCCATGCCCATCTCCCGTAAATCTGCCAAGACCGCCGTCGTGCGGGTGGACATTTTGTGGGGCCCCGACGTGGTGGCGGGTGCGGCACTGGCCGTGGTCGACGTGCTGCGCATGGTCAATCTGCTGGCCGTCATGCGCGACCCCAAAGCCATGCCGATCGTCTGGCGCTGGTGGTGTGCCGACGGCACGCGGCCACCGCAGGCTTTGCCGCGCAGCGCCGCTTTCAAGGGCGTGGCGGATTTGTTGGTGGTGCCCGGCTGGCATGCGCACAGCGTGCCGCACCTGAACCAGTTGGTGGGCCAGGCCGCGTCTTCGACGGCGCGCATCGCCAAGGTCCATGCCAATGGCGGCCGCGTGGCCGGGTTGTACAACGGCGCGGCCCTGTTGGGCGAGGCCGGCCTGTTGCAGGGGCGCGGTGCGGTGACGTCCTGGCCCTTTGTGGCCGACCTGCTGCGCCGTGTCAAAGGCGTGCAGTTGGTCAATGACCGGGCCTGGATGGAACATGACCGCGTCTGGACCTGTGACTCGCCCGTGCAGGCCTACGACGTGGTGCTGGACATGCTGCGCCACACGCCGGTAGCCGACCTGGCGCTGGCGGGCGCGCCGGTGTTGCAGCACTCGGGCGAGCGCCAGCGCGCGGCCGTGCAGAGCGCCGAGGCGGGCCAGGTGACGATCACATCGGCGGGCTCACTGGAGCGTGCCCGCCAGTGGCTGGAGGCCCATGTGGGCGAGCCCTATAGCCTGCAAGACACGGCGCGCGCGGCGGCCACCAGCCCGCGGTCCCTGCTGCGCTGGTTTTCCAAGGTGTACGGCCAAAGCCCGCTGGACTATCTGCACGGCCTGCGCGTGGCCCATGCCCGCGTGCTGCTGGAAACCACGTATGTGGGTGTGGAGCAGATGGCGCATATGTGCGGCTACCAGGACGTGGGCACGTTCCGGCGCGTGTTCACCCGCGTGACCGGCGACACGCCCGGCGCCTACCGGGAGCGCTTTCGCCTGCGCACCAGCCGCAAGCGCTGGCGCTCGGCGGCGGTCATGGCGGGCAAGTAATCAAGCACCTCGCCTTTCTGTTGAACGAACCATCGGACTCTTCCCTTCACATGCACGCCTTTTACAGTGACCAGTTTGTGTTGCCCCTGCCCGAGGGTCACCGCTTTCCCATGGCCAAGTACCGCATGCTGCGCGAGCAACTGGCTGTGCAGGTGCCCGCGGTGCAATGCCAGGAAGCCCCCCGCGCCAGCGATGGTGAACTGGCCTATGCACACAGCCCTGCCTACATAGCCGCGATTGCGCAGGGAACCGCCAGCCCGGCGGCGCTGCGTGAGATTGGTTTCCCCTGGAGCGAGGCCATGGCCGAGCGCGCACGCCGTTCGGTGGGTGCCACCATAGCCGCCGCGCGCGTGGCGCTGGTCCAAGGCGTGGCGGCCAACCTGGCGGGCGGCACGCACCATGCCTATGCCGACAAGGGCGGAGGATTTTGCGTGTTCAACGACGTGGCCGTGGCCAGCCGTGTCGTGCAGGCCGAGTGGGGCAGGACACAGCCGCGCGGCGCGGCACCGCTGGGCGTGGCGGTGGTCGATCTGGATGTGCACCAGGGCAATGGCACGGCGCATATCTTCCAGGGCGATGGCAGTGTGTTTACGCTGTCACTGCACGGCGACAAGAACTTCCCGTTTCGCAAGGAGGCCAGCGACTTGGATGTGCCGCTGCCCGATGGTTGCGGCGATGGGGAATACCTGGCTGCGTTGGATGGCGCGTTGGCGGAGCTGGATCGCCGCTTTGCACCCGGCCTGGTGATGTACCTGGCTGGAGCTGATGCCTACGAGGGCGACCGCCTGGGCCGCCTCAAGCTGACGGTGCAGGGCATGCAGGCGCGGGACCAGCGCGTGTTTGACTGGTGCCGTGCGCGCCGGCTGCCGGTGGTGGTGTTGATGGCCGGGGGGTACGGCGTGCGGATTGAGGAGACGGTGGCGGTGCAGGTCAATACATACCGGGTGGCGGTGGAGTATGGGCGGGGGTGGGGAAGGTTTAACGGGCAGTTTTTGCCTATCACTGGGCTAAAAATACCCAATTAGGGTTTGGTTTGCTGTTTCGCCTGTACGTTGTGAATGAAATGTGCTGCTAGCCCTCGTGGAATGTACATGTGTTGCTATCAATATAGTAGTATTTTGATTGTTGGCATGCCAGTGTTTCTCTCGACCATGCGTGTGGGCTGGCGGACCGGGCATTCGTTCTCTGGCCCACGCTCGCGGGCGGATGTTGCCGGGTGGCAGGCAGTCGTTCGCAAACACCTTGGCTGGCCTGCCTGCTCTGTCGCAACCGCGAATGGGGCCGACGCCCGAATGCCCGATCCGCCAGCCCGGGGGGTGGTAAGTAATTGGGTGTCGTCACAGAATATTTGAGTGGCCGCTGCATACAGGCTCAGAGCACTTTTTTTTGAGCACACGTGCGACGCATAATGGGGAAAACGACAGGCCGGAGTGACACAAATTGAGCAATGAATTCATATTGAAGACTTTTCTTGACGCGGCTGATGCTTGGGTCTGCGATGGCTATTCAATTGATCTTAGGTTCTTGGCAAACGTTGCTGAGAACAAGACCGAACTTTGGGATGCGTCGGTCACATTGACCCCACTGCCAGCACAGCAGGATCTTGGTTTTCAAATCAATACGGCTGGAATCTTGGTGGGGCAAATCCAGTGCGTCGGTCCTAGCAAAAAGGAACTTATAGCGGTACTTGCCGATGCATCGGACGGCATGCTTAGACTTTCAGATAGGGTTTTAAGCCTTTCCAAAGAGCACTCGTATTTTCTTTATTCCGATATGAGCCAGCGGGAACGCTGGTTTTCTGAGCTTCATCTTCAAGTTAATGGCGGACCAAGACCAGTTCCTTCGCCAATGGAGTTGGCAAATGTCGACAGTGCGCTCAGGTTAGCTGCGCCACCGTTCGATGGATTAACCGATGTCGCTGGTTGGCTCGGCCTGCGCGCTCCAGGCTCAACTGCCAACTCACCGGCAATAGCCATTCGGGTATCACCACCTGTTGATCTTATTTTTGCGGGGTGCTCACTTGCCGATGAAGAACTTTTGCTAACTTTGCATGCACATCCGCAGTTCGACGTTTCGCGGGTGGCCTTGTCCGTCAGGGCGGTGCCGGGCGTTGCTATCGGGGGCCGACGTCAGATTGCCCACGAAATTCAATGGGGCGGAGTTCACGACGGTCGATTGGTAGGTACAGTCCGGATCAGAATGCAACAGGCTGATCAGGTACTGGCTATGCTGATGATTGAGACTTCGACGGTTCGGCGCCACTGGTTTTCTGATCCTAAGAGAGCACGTAACAGTCGACTGCTGGCGATTCAGCATTTTGATGGAGATCTAAAAAAAATTCGGCAGTCGGTGTTGGACTCATCCGAATCTCTCAAGTTCGAAAAAGGTGTTGCCGCACTTCTATTTCTGTTGGGCTTCAATCCGAGCCTGACGCTTGAAACCGATGGCCCCGACATAGTAGTAACGACACCAAACGGTAGGCTGGTTATCGTTGAGTGCACGACGCGCATTGCAGACTTCGCTTCTAAACTCGGAAAGCTTGTGGACCGGCGAGGTTCGCTATCCAAGTCACTCGTGGAGTCCGGACACTCACCTCAAGTATTTGCAATGCTTGTTTGCCGCCTCCCAAGAAATCAGATTGCTGCGCAAGAGAGTGATCTGCGTATTCACAACACAATACTCGTCGCCGGCGAGGATCTTGCTGAGGGATTGAACCGGATTCGAAATCCTGATGACGCAGATCAATGGTTGGATAGGGCTGCGCTACGAATTTCCGGTGACAGCGTCCCGGGTCTGAATTAGTTGCTCGGGCGACCCGAATGCAACGCAAGCCATGCCGTCCGCCTCGCGCGAGGTCTTCGCCAGAAGTGTCGTTGCCATTTTGGCCGCCAGACCCCGTGGAAGTTGCGTAGAGTGCTATCAAGTTTGAAGTTCCTTGATTGACGCGTATTCCAGTGACCGTCAATTCGAACGCGCATGTATTCGGCAGCCCCTCGCGCAATAGTTGCCCGCCTCCAATTGAAACGCACGTGCCGCCATTCAGAGAACGCCCATCAAACTGGAAATACCAATGAACGCGTCTGCAGAACAAAACCGATCTCGTCACTGTTAATTACAAAATTCTTGCCAATGGCGAATCGGCGTCTCGCCGAGTCACCCTCGCCATAAATCTTGTTATGCGGTTGCCACCTTTCCGAGATGTGCTTCCAGATGCGGGAGGCGGTCTTGGCCAAAGAAACATTCGCCATCGGCCACCAACCACGGCACGCCAAAGCAGCCGTAAGCCACGGCATCGCCGTTGCTCGCATCCTGTGCCTCGCGTGTGCCTGGCCGCGCGGCAGCAGCTTCGATCTCCTGCGCCGTGAGGCCCATGCCTGCCCCGGTTTGGGCGCAGTCTTCGAGCGTGCCAATGCCTTGTCCCTCAGCAAAGTAGCGGTGCCAGACCAACTGCAAAAAGCGCTTGGCGCGTGCGGGGTCTTCTTGACGGATTCCCCAGTAGGCCAATTTTGCAAGCAACGTGTCGGGTGCCGCAGTCTTGGTCTTTGGTATTGCCATACGAATGCCACGCAGCTTCGCGGTGCGCATGGCGTCGCGGAAAATGTAGGGAGCCTTCAGGGCGCGAATCTGCATATAGGCATCGAACACACCATGTGCCTGCCAGACCTTGCCGAGTTCAATCGGGCGCCATTCAACCGACCGCCCGGCCGCGGCTGAGACCGCTTCAATTTCGAGCGAGGCAATGTAGCTATACGGCGACGTGAATTCAAAGAAGAACTGAATGGTGCCCATGTCTATTCCTTTGGCATCGACGAAATTTGCTAACCCGAGTCCCCAAGACTAGCAGGCCTCGCCCGGTACGAAGCTTGTCATTTGGTCACCGTGGTGACACGCCACCCGCTCGCGCGATGGTTTAGCCGGAAGTGCCGTCGCAACGCGGTGGGTTGGATTGCGCGGCTAGTGCAAAACCACGCAAGTACAGGCCGTCAGCGGCGTGGCGTGTGCATCGGCCTCGTGGACCATGGTGCACACACCGTTGTTCAGCGTCAACCGAAAGCTATCCGGTACGCCCCGCAGGCGTCCGCTGGCCGGCTGACCTGCTGCGTCCAACACCGTGTCAGCAGGAACGATGCTCAGCCGGTCTTCCGTGGCAAACGCCGCCGGTGTCAAGGCCACGCGGCCGGCCCCGGGGCGCTGGGCAGCGGCTTGCATTTGCTCCAGGCATTGCGCGCTGGTTTTGTCAGCCACCATGCGGGCAGGTGTCGGTACCGATGGTGATGGAGCGCTCTGGCAGGCGCACAACACCATCAGCAGCAGCGGGGCAAGAAGCGTGAGCGTGCGAGGGGCGCCAAGCCGCCGCAATGCACTGCCAGCCAAGCGATGGGCGGGGCCAGTAGCCATTACGGTTGCACGCCAGAGCTGCGCAACACCCGAACCTCTTCGGATGGGCTACGGTCAATGGCAAAGTTGCCCTGCAACAGTCCCTGGGTCATGCTCTTGCCGGACGACGATGTCGGGGCGGGGCAGGCGCCCGTGCGCATATAGGTCAGTGCGCCGGCCAGCATCAATTCGGCGGGGTCGCCGCGCTGTCGGGTCAAGTCGTCCGCCACCGGGCAGCTGGGCGCAAAGCCGTCGGCGTAGTCGCCAAAACCCACCGCGTTGACACCTTTGAACTGCATCGCCGCATACGAGGTGCCGCAATTGTCCTTATAGGAAAACCCGTAGGGCTTACCGCAGGTTGTGTTACCGATGCGGATGACCTGGAGGAACGGTGACAGGCCGTTGATGATGGACTCGCTGGCGGAGCAGGTGCTGCCGGAGGTCAACACAAACACGCGCTTGAGCCGCAATTGGGGCAGCAATTGGCCCGATGCCACCGAAAACCCCTGGGTCGTCTGGTGAAAGCTATCGGTCGTATTGCAGAACGACAAGGGATTCTTGTCATTGCATGTCAGCTTCTCGAACGTTTTGCCGACCAGGGTCGTGTCGCCGATCATCCACGCCAGCTCGTTGGCAAGGTCCAGATAACCGCCGCCGTTGTAGCGCAGGTCGACGACCAGTTCATTGACATTGGCGTTCTTGAATGCCGCGATGGCATCGATCAACTGCCTCTCCGCGCTGACCACGCCAAAGGAGTTCAGCACCAGATACCCCACGGTGTTGGTGCCGTCGGCAATCACCGTCGACAGGGCGACCGGCGTGACCGTAATGGATTGTGACGAGGTGATGGTCACCACGCGCGGCACGCTGGCGTTGGCAGCCATCAAGCCAAAATTTGTGGTCTTGCTGGCCACCGCGGGTACCAGGCCGGCGTTCAGCGTGGCGATGCCGGCCGTCGTGGTGTCGTTGATGTCCACGCCGTCAATCGACGTGATGGTGTCGCCGCGCGTGACGCCGGCCAATTGCGCCGGTGACCCTTGTTCCACGTACAGGATCCGCACCACCCGTGGCACGCTGCTGCTAATGACGGAACGGCGAAAGCCATAGCCCGACGAAACTCCGGATTGCAGGTTCAGCAGATCCGCCGTGGACACGGTAAAGCTGAACTGGTCCACCCGCTTGCCCGAGGCGGTTGTGTTCTTGGTCTTGAGCGCCTGAAAGTAGGCATCCAAGGTTTGGATGACGCTATTTCCGTTGTTGGCCAATGTGAAGGTAGCCGCATTGACGGCGGGGATGTCCTTGTACCAGAGGTAGGTTTCGTCCATGAAGGAGCGCACCCACGATTTTTCGGTATCGATGGAACCCTGGCGGTCCGATGACCCGGCGCGCGGAGCCACGCATTGCTGGGCCAGCGACGCCGCCGAGGCCAAAACGGTAGTGGGCGTATCAGTTGGCGCAGGTGTAACCGTAACAACCGGCGCAGGCGCCCCACCGCCTCCGCCGCCGCAAGCGACCAGCAGGCCCAAGATGGGCAATACAGCAGCAAAAAATTTCAAGGACATAGTAGAGAGGATGGTGTGCAGCGCCCGGGAAGCCGTTGCCAGTGCAACGGGAGGTGCGGCCAAGTGGGTGGGACGGCGATTCTAACCACCGGTGTGCCCAAGACCCGCTCGTACCCTTGCGGCTTAGTCCATATGGACTATTGGCTTTGTCAGATTCCTACTTACAATTGGTCACAACCATCCCCAAACTGCATTTCCCAGTGAACTTCAAAGAAAAAATCCTGGCCACGCTGGTGACCCTTGCGGTCTCGACCTCATCGTTCGCTTCGACCAGCCTGTCTTTTCAGGACGTCACTTTCAGCACCTACGCGGTCGATGGCGACACATTGAGCTTCACGATGACGGGCGCAAATACCGCCAGCGGTGATTGGAGCGGCGTGAAGTTCCTGAAGGCGTTTTCTTTGAAGGACGTTGGCAGCATCGCTTCGGCCTCCGTTGTCAGCGGGCCATCGTTCATGACGATTGCTGAAAACAGCAAAGAACTCAGCGCCAAGGGCTGCACCGGTGGTCTGTCCGGCGGCGCCTGCTTCGTGTTTACACCGGCGGTCACACTGACCAGCTCCATGACGTGGACCATTGATTTCGTTGCTGCGGCCGGCCAAACACTGGATTTCACCGCACCGCACCTGAAGGTGGAGTTCTACACAGCGCTGGCGGACAAGAAATCCAGCGGTAGCCTGTTGTCACAAAACATGGTGGCGGTGACTGCCGTGCCAGAACCCGAAACTTATGCCATGATGCTGGCCGGTTTGGGCCTGATGGGCACCATCGTCCGCCGCCGCAAGGCCAGGTTGCAAGCCTGAGACTCTGCGGGGGAACCGCCTTTCGCGCGGTTTTCGTTAGAGGCTTTAGGGCATCAAGTCCGCTACCCCATCCCACGCTTCCGGTGCCAGTCGTCCCTCATAGCGGGACACAACCTTGCCCTTGGAATCCACGAGTAGCGTCAGCGGCAATTTCATCGGGACGATCTTTCCTTCTTCTTGGCGCACGGCGATCAGGCCCTTGTGTGGCACCTGGGTTTGGCCTTGTATGCGCTCGTAGTCCAACCAATCGCCAGCGTTCTTGTCGACGTTTACCGTGACCAACGCAAAAGGCTTGTCGCGCCAGCCGTTCAGGTTCATGCGCAGCTCGGGCAGGCTGTCGCGGCATACGGCGCAGGATGTAGACCAATAGAACACGATGGCCACCTTGCCGTGGATGCGGTCATGGGTGAACTTTTCGCCATTGGTGCCAAAGGCGTGCAGGTCCAGCATGGTGTTATTAGGTGCGGCCGCAGGTGCTGTTTGCGCTGACGCCAGGCTGCTAACACAGGCTGCGGCGGCAATGAGGCAATGGATCAGGATTTTCATGGTAGTAATGGGCTGGGCATGCCGTCGAGGGCGCGCGGGGTGCTGAGGGGCATCCATTCGCGTCTGCCCCCGTACTGTAAGGGCTGAAGCCCCGGTATGTCCTGGTTTAGTCGCGCTGGAAGAGCGCTTATTACAGGGAAAATACCGCCATGGCCAAAAAAGATCATGTTTCCGAGACCCCTGCAACCCAGATGCTGAAGGCGCACCAGGTTGCCTACACCGAACACCCCTACGAATACCTGGAGCACGGCGGCGCGCAGCACAGCGCGCAGGTGCTGGGCTTTGATCCCTTTACCGTCGTCAAGACCTTGGTGATGCAGGACCAGGACGCCAAGCCGCTGCTGGTGCTGATGCATGGCAACCGCAAGGTGTCCACCAAGAACCTGGCGCGGCAAATCGGCGCCAAGTCGGTGGAACCCTGCGCGCCCGAGGTGGCCAACCGGCACAGTGGTTACCTGGTGGGTGGCACCTCGCCCTTTGGCACGCGCCGGGCCATGCCGGTGTACATCGAAGAGAGCATCCTGGCGTTACCCAAGATTTTGATCAACGGCGGGCGCCGGGGCTACCTGCTAGGGATTTCGCCTAGTGTTTGCCTGCAGTTGCTCGCGGCAAAGCAGGTACAGTGCGCATTGGCATAACCCCCCTCAGGAGAACTGGTTTTGGATTCCCTTCGCGCTTTTTATCCGCTGCTGGCCGTCATCGCGGCCTACCTGGTGGGCTCTTTGTCTTTTGCCGTCATTGTGAGCCGTACCATGGGCTTGAACGACCCGCGCACCTATGGCAGCAAGAACCCCGGCGCCACCAATGTGCTGCGCTCCGGGTCCAAGCCAGCGGCCATCGTGACGCTGTTGCTCGACGCCTTCAAGGGCTGGCTGCCGGTGATGCTGGTCAAGTGGTTTGGCGCCGCCTATGGCTTGGGTGAAGGGACCATGGCGATGGTGGGTTTGGCGGCGTTCCTGGGTCACCTGTTTCCCGTGTTCTTCCGCTTTGTGGGCGGCAAGGGCGTGGCAACCGCCCTGGGCGTGTTGTTGGCCACTAGCTGGGTTCTGGGCGTGGCTACCGGAGTCACCTGGTTCATCATTGCCTATTTCTTCCGCTATTCCTCGCTCGCGTCATTGGTGGCAGCGGTGTTTGCCCCGGTGTACTACGTGTTTGGCGACGGCGTGGTCTGGGTCATGGACAAAAGCATTGTCTTCTCAACGGCGGTGATGTCCGTGCTGCTCATCTGGCGCCATGCCGAAAACATCTCGCGCTTGGCCAAGGGTACAGAGTCCAAGCTGGGCAGCAAGAAAAAGGCGTGAAACGTGGGGGCTACGGATTCTGCGCCGCGTAAGCCCCCAACCGCAAAATCTGAAAGTGGTTGAGGCGGGCCCGCACGGCAGAGGCGGGCAGGGCGGATCGTATCTGCGGGCCGTTGCGGGCCGTGCGGTGCAGGCGCGGGCTGGGAATCAATTCACCGGTGGACTTGGCGATGACGGCCACAAACGGGTGGTTGGGTTCGCTGCTACGCCGCAAGACCACGGCGGTTTCGTCGCTGTCCAGCCGTACATAGGTGCCCGGCGGGCACAAGCCCACGGCGCGCACCAAGGCGTGACCTACGGTGTCGGTCTTGTCGGCCATCACCGATCGGGCCGATTCGGCGGCGCTGCGGCCGGTACGGGATGTCCGCGGGCTGATCATCGCCGCATAGCGGTCCACCATTTTCAGAATCCGCGTGAGCCGTATCACGGGCGGCGCGGTGTGCAAGTCGGCCTTGTCGATGGCGTCATCGTGGTGGTTGGCAACAATGTCCAGCCATTGGCCATCGCGCACGCCCAAGTTGCCCAGCATGAGGGCGCCCTTGGCGGCGTGGACCCGGATGGCATCCTGCTGCGCGGGAGTGGGCTTTTCCACCTGGGTGGCCAACTCGTCTTGCATGGCGGTCATGGCCACATTCATCGTCAGCGCGGCGTGCACCAGGCTGTCGCGCTCGGGTTGGGCAATGGCCAGTTCCAGGGCTATCAGGTGGCTTAAAACGGCACACACCAGGGAGTGGGATGCGCTGTAGCCCACCGGTGAATTGCTGGCCAGTTGGAACAACAAATACAGGCCCACATCGGGATCGCGTTGCAGCAGGCTTTGCATCCAGCGGTCGTACTGCAGCACCCGGTGCGCAAATTCCTGTGTGCTGGCGGGGCTGCCCAGAATGACTCCCAGGCCCGACTCTAGGTCCGACCACAGACTCAGCAGGTCTTCATATTCGTTTTCGCTCTGGATGCTCACGGCACAACAACCCTAGTAGCGTTTTTCCAGCACCATCTGGTCGTTGGCGCGCGTCATCTGGAAATGGGTCAGAAAACTATTGCCCAGCAGCACCATGGGCATGGAGCCCGAGGACACGATGGCGTCCACGTTGTGCACGGTGACATCGCCCACCCGCACCGAGCTCAATTTGACATGCCAGCCGGGTATGACGCCATTGGCCGTGCTCATCTGAATCGGCTCGCCGGATTTGTAGTCAACGCCCATGCGCTGGGCCTCGGCCAAGCTCAGGGACACGGCG
>Ga0066464_1000723_pt1 | contig 11271 bp, 9 predicted proteins | sample LakWasMe94_HOW11_2_FD_59583 | JGI IMG/M metagenome (GOLD analysis project Ga0066464, IMG submission 59583) | Freshwater sediment methanotrophic microbial communities from Lake Washington under simulated oxygen tension - Sediment Metagenome 94_HOW11 | ecosystem: Environmental > Aquatic >...
AGCAGCGCTGGATGGCTTGCCGGCCTTGCAGCTCTGCCCGCATTGCCAAGCCAGGGTTCTGCCCAGCCAGGAGCAGCGCGAAACGCCAGGACGGCGGCAGACGCCGAGCCGGGAACTATCGGAAAAGTTCCCCTCTCTTATTAATTAGAGACCCGATCCGACGGGTGACATTCAGCCCGACAGTATCGGCGATACCCCCAATCAGTGGCTGCGCACGGATTCTTTCATGGACGAACGATTACCCGAGATACCCGGCTACAGCGTGCATAGCCGGCTTGGCCAAGGCGGGATGGCCGAAGTCTACCTGGCAACCCAGGAGTCGCTGCACCGCAAGGTGGCGGTGAAGGTACTGCTCAACGCCAATGACGAGGCGTTCAGCAAGCGCTTCATCCGCGAGGGGCATATCGTCGCCTCGTTGCACCACCCCACGATCATCACCATCCACGACATCAACAGACTGGCCGATGGCCGCTACTACCTGGCCATGGAGTTCGTCGGCGGCGGCGACCTGGCCCGGCACAAGGGCGAGGTGTTCGAGCCGAGGCGCGCCCTGGATATCGTCCGGCAGATTGCCACCGGCCTCGCCGTGGTGCATGAGCAGGGTCTGATCCACCGCGATATCAAGCCGGCGAACATCCTCTTCCGCAGCGACGGCACGCTGGTGATCACCGATTTCGGCATCGCCAAGGCGCTGGAGATGGACAGCGAGCTCACCGGGCTCGGCATCGCGGTCGGCAGCCCGGCCTACAGCAGCCCGGAACAGGCGCAGTGCCAGCCGCTGGATATCCGCACCGACATCTACAGTCTGGGCGTCATCCTCCTGGAGATGCTCATCGGCACCAATCCGTTCCGCGGTGCCAGCTATACCCAGACCGTGATGAACCAGGTGCAGATGCCGCCGCCGAGCTTGCCGGCGCACATCAGCCCGTACAAGGCGGTGCTCGAGCAGATGCTGGCGAAGGACCCCAACCAGCGCTTCGCCGACTGCCAGGCGCTGCTGCAGGCACTCGATGAGCTGGACCAGCCAGAGCAACCGGACGAGCCCAGCGAGGTGGAGCTGGAATCTACCCGCTTCGCGCCGGCCCTGATCGATCCTGCGCCGCCCCAGGCCGAGGCCGAGCCCGCCCGCCGGCGCAGCCCGAACAGGCGCCTGGCGCTGTGGGCACTCGGCAGCCTGCTGCTGTTCGGCGCTGCCAGCGGCACCGGCCTGTACCTGCAGCAGCGGATCGAGATCGCCGAGGTGCTGACACGTGGCGAACAGCGCCTGGCGGCGGGCCAACTGGTCGAGCCGGCGCAGGACAATGCCGAGTATTTCTTCAACCAGGCCTTGCAGCTCGACGAAGCCAGCGCGCAGGCCCGGCAAGGACTGCAACGGGTAGCCGCGGCGCGGATCGCCGGCTACCGGCAACTGGCCGAGCAGCGCATCGCCGAAGAACACCTGCTGGAGCCCGAGGATGACAGCGCGGTGTTCTATTACCGGCAGATACTCGGCCTGGAGCCGAGTAACACCCAGGCGCTGGCCGGGTTGAACCAGGTGGCGCTGCTCTACGCCGGGATGAGCGAAAGCGCGTATGCCAAGGGCGATCGCGACCTGGCGCGGGCCTATATCAAGCATGGCCTGGAAGCCCGTCCGGACAGCCCCGAACTACTCGCACTCCGGGACCAGCATGAGCAGCGCAAACGCAGTGGCCAAGCGCCCCGCCCGTCCGCTGCGCCGCCTTCCCCGCCGCCCTCGGCACCTCAATCGACCGACAAGCAGGCGGAACAGCCGAATGCGTTCAAGCGCCTGTGGAACAGGCTCTTTTGATGTGGCCAGGGCACGCGGAGCCGATGCCGAGACATAAAAAAGGCTATGTCCCAACCCAGCAGGGAACCACGCTCAACCAAGCCCTGCAGAGTTCGCGGCCGTGAGCAGCGCTGGATGGCTTGCCGGCCTTGCAGCTCTGCCCGCATTGCCAAGCCAAGGCTGAGCGTCTTGCGCCTTGGGGATGGTCGCGGGGCCTGCGTCGCTAGCGCTGCCGTGCTTGCCGACGGACGTGTTCTGCGCTGTCAGCAACAGGCCTTTGCGGCCTGCACTACCCCGAGCGCTGGAAAGACTACGCGCAGCAGGCACTGATTGACGGCCTCAGCGTGCGCAAGGCAGTCAAGGTGTGCGACATCCGCAAAAACACCGCCTTCCTCTGGCGGCACCGGTTCACTGCATCCAGGAGGCAGTCGGGCGCACCATGCAACACGCTATTGGGACATAGCCTTTTTATTTGCGCCCTTCGGCTTTTCCCGGCCGGGTTGCCGAGCAGCAGCGATGCGCCGCTGAAAATTTATTCTATGGATTGCAATTACCGAATTTTTATTCCATAAATAGCACTCCTTACAATAAGAATTCTGAAAGGTCCGGCTATGGGTGAACTTGGAATAGGCTTGATCGGCACCGGTTTCATGGGGCGGGCCCATGCGCTGGCGTTTCGTAATGTCAGTGCGGTATTCGAATTGCCGGTGCGCCTGCACCTGGCGGCGCTGGCCGATGCCGACCGCCAGCGCGCCGAACAGTGCGCCGCGGCCTGGGGTTTCGCCCGGGCCCACGACGACTGGCAACGGCTGATCGACGACCCGAAGGTCGACCTGGTAGCGATCACCACGCCCAATCACCTGCACTTCCCCATGGCCATGGCCGCCTTGCGGGCCGGCAAGGCGGTGTACTGCGAAAAGCCCCTGGCGGTCAGCGTCGAGCAGGCGCAGCAGATGCAGCAGGCGGCCCAGGCCGCGGGAGTGGTCACCCGGGTCGGCTACAACTATCAGCACAACCCGATGATCGTGCAGGCCAAGGCCCTGATCGACAGCGGCGAGCTGGGGCAGATCGTCAGCTTCCAGGGCGAGTTCAGCGAAGACTTCATGGCCGACCCGGCCTCGCCCTTCTCCTGGCGCTGCGACCCGCAGCATGCCGGTGGCGCCCTGGCCGACCTGGGCAGCCATCTGCTGGCCATGGCGCGTTATCTGCTGGGCGAGGTCGAGGCGGTCTGCGCCGACAGCCAGACCGTGCACCACCAGCGCCCGGCCAGCGCTGGCAGCCAGGAGCAGCGCCCGATCACCGTGGACGACCAGGCCCACGCCCTGCTGCGTTTCGCCAGCGGCGCCCGCGGGACCTTCAGCAGCAGCTGGCTCAAGCACGGCTACAAGAACCACCTGGGCTTCGAGATCAGCGGCACCCGCGGCACCCTGGCCTTCGACCAGGAACGCCTCAACGAACTGCGCCTGTACCGTGCCGGCGACCAGGGTTTCCAGCGCCTGCTGGCCGGGCCCGCCCTGCCCGGCTACGCCGCCTTCAGCCCAGCCCCGGGGCATCAGTTGGGCTACAACGAGCTGAAGACCCTCGAGGTGCATGAGCTGATCATGGCGCTTAGCGGCCAGGGGCACGGCGGGACGGATTTTGCGGAGGCCTGGCAGGTGGAGCGGCTGGCGGCGGCGATTCGGGTTGCGGCGCGGGAGCAGCGTTGGGTGAGGGTTGAGACGGTTTAAGCCTGGAGGTGATGGTGTCAAGGAGGACGTCATCGCGGGCAAGCCTCGCTCCTACAAAAGCATGTATATCCTTGTAGGAGCGAGCGGGCGGCGATCCGACTTGCCCGCGATAGCCGCGAAGCGGCGACAGTGTCGGTTATGCCAACCCCACCAACCGCGCCGCCAACGCCTTGGCCTGACTGGCCACATCGGTCACCGCGGTGCTTTCCCACCACATGCCGCGCAAGGGCGGGCCCATGGCGAACAGCCGACTGGCGACCTGCCCCTCGGCATCCACCACCGCGCCGCCGGCGTCGGCCCGGATCCCCAGGGCCAACGGTCCCGGCTTGATCAGGCCACGGGCCAGCAGCTGCTGCGGCAACGGCCGGGCGACCCGGCGCCAGTCGTATTCGATGCCGCTGGAGTTGATCAGCGCATCCCCCGCGACCCAGCTGGTTTGCGCTTCGCCACGGCGGCGAATGCCAATCGCCAGGCGCCCATCCGTCGAAGGCTCCAGGCCCTGGAACGAGGCGGCCTGGATCCGTAACCGCCCTTCCCCGTGCAATCGCGCCACCAGCTCGGCGCTCAGGGGCGGCGAACGGTGGTGATGGCTTTCCCACCACGGCCGCACATGGCGCACGAACTGCCGGCGCTGCCCATCCGTGGCCTGGCTCCACAAGCGCCCGATATGGGCGCGCACCGTGTCCAGCGGCGCCTGCCAGTCCACGCCGTCCGCCAGCGCCTGGCGACACTGGCGACGCAGCTCGTGCAACAGCTGGCGCGGGGTGCGGATGCCGGGGTCCTCGGCGAGGAAGTCGACCCAGGCCGGTGGCTGGCGCCGCACATGGGGCAACAGGCCGTGGCGCGAGAACACCTCGATCGGCCCGCGATGCCCGGCCTGCTCCAGGGACACCACGGCGTCGACCATGGTCAGCCCGGAGCCGATGATCAGCACGGTCGCCTGCGGGTCGAGCCGGCTCATGGCCGAGACATCCCAGGGGTCGAGGGCGGCGGCGTTGAGGCCGCTGGATTCGGTCTGCGGCGTGCGCGCCGCCGGGAACATGCCGGTGGCCAGCACGGCAAAGGCGCCGCGTAGTTGCTGGCCGTCGTTGAGGGTCAGCCAGGCGCCCTCGGCGTCGGCCTGCAAGTCCACCACCTCGGCGCGCACATGCGCCACCGTCGAGCCCTGCAAGGCACCGATCGCCTGGGCTTCGGCCAGCCGCTGCTGCACATACAGGCCGAAGATCCCGCGGGGCGGAAACAGCTCGCTGACCGGCACATGCTGCTGGTCCGACTCGGGCCAGCCGCCGGCGGCGAGGTAGTCGCTCAGCCACTGGGTCAAGTCGTCGGCGTTGTCCGGATCGACACTCATGCGCGCGGCGTTGCCGTTCAGGGTGTGGCCCAGCTCGACAGCGCTGTAGGCCTCGCCGCGCCCCAGCTCGCTGCGTGGCTCGATCACCAGCACCTGGCGCCGGCCCGGCAGGCGCAGCAGTTGGGCGGCGAGCAAGGCGCCACTCAGGCCGCCGCCGACAATCAGCACATCGGCATCACGGGTGGCGCCGCTCGCCTGTCCGTTGGGTGTTTGGCTCATGGGGTTCTCACGGGTCAGTGTCTGCCTGGGTTGCGGTGATGCACGCAGGCTTGGGTAGCGTAGCTGTGCACCACATTAGTAGGTTGTTCGGCGATACGGAATCTCCCGGCCCCGGCGAGCTTCATGCAATGTTGCGCTTGAGTCCGGCCAGCCATGGCGATAGCGGAAACTTCGCGGCGCTGCCGGGGGCTTGCCAGATGTAATGCAGCCGCTGGAAACCCAGGAGCCGACGCATCTGGTGTTTGACCAGCCGTGGCAAGGGGCGCTGCGGCTGGGCATTGGCCCAATCCCACAGCCGGCGTCGCCAATGGCCCGCAGGCACCAGGCGGCGTTCGCTGTCAGCGGCCAGGTATTGCAGGCGCGCGGCCGAAAGCAGCAGGCCGCTGGGGGCCACCTCGCGGCGGTCGCGGCTGGCCGAATCGCGGTTTTCCGGAAACGCCAGGCTATGGCCGCTGTGCAGCCATTGTTGCAGCAGCACCCTCAGGCCATCCGGCCATTCCGTGCCCTCTTCGCTCCACAGCTGCGAGGCCGCGGCCGGCTGCCACCAAAGGTTCTGCCGCCGCGGCGTTTCACTGGCACCGAGCAAATCGTCGAAGGCCAGCACCGGTTGCTGCGCCGCGTCAGGCAAACGCGGCACCGCCTGATGGGCGATCAGCAGTTGCGGGGCCGGGCTGCTTTCGCCGGCGGCGACCCAGCGCCGCAACTGCGGCGCGCAATGCACGAAGGCATGGCTTGGCTGCAGGCGCCACAGGGCCCGGCGCAGCGCCGCGTGGCCGAGCTGATCGTCCAGGGTCAGGACCTCGGCCCCCACGCTTTGCGCGGCCAGGGCCAGAAGCAGCAGGTCGGGCTCGAACAGACCGCTCAGCACCAGCCGCGAGCGCTCGCTGAAACCCTGTTGCCGCAGCCCGTCGGCCAGGCGCTCGACATCCCGCAAGGCGTCGATCCAGCGCCAGTTGTACCAATGGCCGTGGCGCTTGTGGCGCAACGCGCTGGCCAGCGGGCTGACCTGGGCCCAGTGCTGCAACTGCTCCAGGGCAGCGGGCAGCAGCAGAGTGTTTTCCGGTGTTCGCGCGTCCGCCGGGGGCGAACGCTTGAGTTCATGCACGCTCATGGACTGACCTCGATTCCTTGGGCAAGAGCGTGCGGTGGTCCGCTGGCTGGTTTTTTGGTTTGCACTGCACCTGTAGCCGCTGCCGCAGGCTGCGATCGACCGGAACGGTCGCGGCGATGGTCCTGACCACAAAGACCCTGCGGGTCTTATCGCAGCCTGCGGCAGCGGCTACAGGGACGGTATCCGGATAGAGGCCACCTTCTGCTCCTGGCGATGCCAGGCCGCCAGGTCGCGATAAGCGCTGCCGGGATGAACCTCCGGCAAGCGCGGCCCGGCGCCGAACAGTTTCTCGCGCAAAGTGCCGGGGGCGTATTCGGTCTTGTACACGCCGCGCTTCTGCAACTCGGGGACCAACAGTTCGACCGCGTCGACGAAGGTTTCGTGGGTCAGCGCATAGGCCAGGTTGAAGCCGTCCACATCGGTGTCCTCGACCCACTCCTGGAGCAGGTCGGCCACAGTTTCCGGGCTGCCGACAAACAACGGGCCGAAGCCGCCGATGCCGACCCAGTCCGCCAGCTCATGGGGCGTCCAGACCTTGTTCGGGTCGGCCGTGGAGAAGGCTTCCACCGCCGACTGGATGGCGTTGGTGTGCACATGCTTGAGCGGCTCATCGGCCTTGAACTGGCTGAAGTCGATGCCGGTCCAGCCGGAAATCAGCGCCATGGCGCCCTCGTAGCTGACCCAGGATTTGTACTCCTCGAACTTGGCCCTGGCCTTGGCGTCGGTCTCGCCGAGGATCACCGTCTGCAGGTTGAAGATCAGGATCTTCGCCGGATCGCGCCCGGCCTCGGCGGCCCGGCGACGGATATCGGCCACGGTCTTCTTCAGCAGCACCTTGGACGGTGCGGCGACAAACACGCACTCGGCCTGCTCGGCGGCGAACTGCTTGCCACGGCTCGACGCCCCGGCCTGGTAGAGCACCGGGGTGCGTTGCGGCGACGGCTCACAGAGGTGGATGCCCGGCACCTGGAAATGTTTGCCGAAGTGCTGGACCTCATGGATCTTGCTCGGGTCGCTGAAGATTCGCCGTTCCCGGTCGCGCAGCACCGCGCCCTCTTCCCAGCTGCCTTCCCAGAGCTTGTAGCAAACCTCCAGGTATTCCTCGGCGTAGTCGTAGCGGGCGTCGTGCTCGGTCTGGGCTTTCTGCCCGAGGTTCTTCGCCCCGCTTTCCAGATAGGAGGTGACGATATTCCAGCCGGCGCGGCCCTTGGTCAGGTGATCGAGGGTCGAAAGACGGCGGGCGAAGGGATAGGGATGCTCGAACGACAGCGACGCGGTCAGGCCGAACCCCAGATGCTCGGTGACCAGGGCCATGGGCGGGATCAGTTGCAGCGGATCATTCACCGGCACCTGGGCCGCCTGGCGGATCGCCGCCTCGCCGTTGCCCTGGTAGACGTCGTAGATGCCCAGCACATCGGCAATGAACAGGCCGTCGAACTTGCCGCGTTCGAGAATCCGCGCCAGGTCGGTCCAGTATTCGAGGTCCTTGTACTGCCAGGAACGGTCCCGGGGATGGGCCCACAGGCCCGGCGACTGATGGCCGACACAGTTCATGTCGAAGGCGTTGAGGCGGATTTCACGGGACATCAAACAACACTCCTGAAACTGGGCGGCACCACGCCGTTGAGGCGGTAGTTGCCGATCAACGGGTATTTCCAGCGCAACGGCTCATCCAGCGCGGCGGGCAGCGGGCTGCGCTGGCCGGTCAGTTCGAACTCGGTGTTGCTCACCGCGAGCAAGGCCTCGCGGCTGGCGATGGCCGCCTCGGCCTGGGCCACGCCAACTTCGGCGACATCCTGTTCCCTGGCGAGCAAGGCCTGGGCCCGCTCCTGCAAGGCGGCGGCGACTTCGATACGGATCAGCAGGTCGCCAAAGCGGCTGATCACATAGGGGTCGTCGCTGGCCCTGGCCAGGCCGCTGCCGGGCCAGGGCTTGGCCTGTTCACGGACAAAGGTGAGGGTCGATTGCAGCAGTTCGCGGGCGCGGCGCAGGTCGTCGTGGCTTTGCTCGGGCTTTTCATGGGCGGTGGCTTGGCTCAATGCGTTCATGGGCGGTTCCTCAGTTCCAGGCGTGGCGGGCCGGCTTGACGCCGTTGAGCAGGAAGTTACCGATCAGGTGGTATTTCCAGCGCGCCGGGTCATGCAGGGTGTGGGTCCGCGCGTTGCGCCAGTAGCGGTCGAGGTTGTACTTGCCGAGCACCGAGCGGGTGCCGGCCAGCTCGAACAGCTTGCTGCTGGCGAGCAAGGCGCTTTCCGCCGACAGCACCTTGGCTTGCGCCACCACCACCGAGGCCTGGGCCACTGTGTCTTCGTTGGGCTCGCGCAGCGCCTGGTCGATGGCCAGGCCGGCTTTTTCCAGGATCGCTTCGGTGCCGTGCACCCGCCATTCCAGGTCGCCGATGGCAGCGATGGTGAACGGGTCCTGCCAGCCATGGTCCTGGCCGCTGTCGATCCAGGGCCGCGACTGGCGGGCGTAGCGCTTGGCCTCTTCCAGGGCGCCAACCGACAGGCCGGTGTCCACCGCCGCCTGGATGATCTGCGAGATCGGCCCGTCGGCGGTGGGCTCGTCGAACGCACGATGGGCCGGGATCACCGCGCTCAGCGGCACCTGCACCGCGTCGAGGGTGACGCCGCCGCTGGCCGTGGTGCGCTGGCCGAAACCGTCCCAGCTGTCGATCACGGTCAGGCCGGAACTACCCCGTTCAATAAAGGCGATGAACGCCTTGTTCTCCTCATCGACCGCCACCGCCGGCACGATATGGGCGAACAAGGCACCGGTGCAGTAGAACTTCTCGCCGTCGATCCGCGCGCCGTCGGCGTTGAAACGAATGCGGGTCTCGAAAGCGCCGGCATGCTTGCTGCCGGCTTCGGAAAACGCGTTGCCGAAGCGATAACCCTGCAGCACCTTGGCGAAGTAATAGCGCTTCTGCTCTTCGCTGGCGGTCTGCAGCAGGATGTCGAGCACGCCCAGGTGGTTCTGCGGCAGCTGGCCGAGGGACGAGTCGGCGGCGGAAATGATCTTGATCACCTCCGCCACCGTCACATAGGACACCCCGGCGCCCCCGTAAGCCTTGGGAATGGTGATGCCCCACAGGCCGCTGGCGGAGAACTCGTCGAGCTCGGCGAACGGCAGGCGCCGCTCGCGATCGCGCACGCTGGCCTCGACGGCGAAACGTTCGGCCAGGGTCCGGGCAACGGCAATCGCCTCGGCGTCGGAGTGGATGATGTGGGCGGTTCGGGTGGGTTGAACAGTGGCTGTCATGGCCGACTCCAGGTCCTGTCGAATGCGGAAGATCCGTTCTGACCGGGAGATAGCAGGAGTCGTGCCTAAGCCTATAAAGCTTATAAATCAGTATGTTGAAGTGTATTTGTGAGAAACGAAATCAACTGAAAACAGGCAAAGTGTTCAAGCACTGTTGCCCAGGCAACAGTGCTCAGATCACCACGTTGCGCACGAAACGCACCGCCACCGCCCCATCGTTGCGATAGGCGTGCGCCAGGTTGCTGGCGAACATGAAGAACTCGCCGCTGTCCAGGCGCCGCTCCTGCGCCCCCAGGACCAGGGTCAGGCAACCTTCGCAGACATACAACTGCTCGCTCCAGCCTTCGGCGTCCGGTTCCGACAGGTATTGCTCGCCCGGCTCCAGGCGCCACTCCCACAGTTCCACTTCGCGGCAGGCGTTGGCCTTGGCCAGCAGCACCGCCTTGCTCCCGGGAATCAGCCCGGCCCAGGCCAGCTCGTTGATCCGGCTCGGGTCGCGGGCGTCGGGGGCCTGGATCAGGTCGCTGAAGGCCACGTCCAGGGCTTCGGCCACCCGGTCCAGGGTGCTGAGGCTGACATTCTTCTCACCGGCCTCGATGGCCACCAGCATCCGTCGGCTGACCCCGGACTTTTCCGCCAGGGCGCTCTGGCTCAGCTCGGCGGCGTGGCGCAGGCGCCGGACGTTGTGACTGACATGTTGCAGCACGGATGCGCGCTGCCCAGGATCTTTGTGCACTATATTGCTCACTGTATGGTTTTGCGCAGTATACTGCCCAACTTCGCGGCGCATTGTGCGGCCGCCCCGGGTAGCGCGCAAGGGCATGACGTCGGTGAACTCCTCCAAACCTTCCTCCTTCTTCCTCAAACTGAGCAAAGCCGAGTGCGTGCTGGTGCTGATCACCATGGTCTGGGGCGGCACCTTCCTCACCGTGCAGCACGCCATGACCGTCAGCGGCCCGATGTTCTTCGTCGGCCTGCGCTTTGCCGCGGCGGCCTGCATTGTCGGGTTGTTCTCCCTGCGCAGCCTGCGCGGGCTGACCCTGTTCGAACTCAAGGCCGGGGTCTTCATCGGCACCGCCATCATGCTTGGCTACGGCCTGCAGACGGTTGGCCTGCAAAGCATTCCCAGCAGCCAGTCGGCCTTTATCACCGCACTGTACGTGCCCTTCGTGCCGCTGCTGCAATGGATGTTCATGGGCAAGCGCCCGGGGCTGATGCCGAGCATCGGCATCATGCTGGCCTTCACCGGCCTGATGCTGCTCTCCGGGCCGAGCGGCGCCGCGCTGGACTTCAGCCCGGGGGAAATCGCCACTCTGATCAGCACCGTGGCCATCGCCGCGGAAATCATCCTGATCAGCACCTACGCCGGCCAGGTCGATGTGCGCCGGGTCACAGTAGTGCAACTGGCCGCGACCTCGGTGCTGTCGTTCCTGATGGTGGTGCCGACCCAGGAAGCCATCCCGGACTTTTCCTGGCTGCTGCTGGCCAGCGCCCTGGGCCTGGGCGCCGCCAGCGCGGCGATCCAGGTGGCGATGAACTGGGCGCAGAAAAGCGTCTCGCCGACCCGCGCCACCCTGATCTACGCCGGCGAACCGGTGTGGGCCGGGCTGGTCGGACGCATCGCCGGCGAACGCCTGCCGGCCCTGGCCCTGCTGGGCGGCGCGCTGATCGTCGCGGCGGTGATCGTCAGTGAGTTGAAGACCAAGGGTAAGGGTGCTGTGGCGGTCGAAGCGGATCGGCTGGATGAGACGGCGGACTCGCAACGCTGAGCCAGGGTCTGTACGAAAAGTGGCTGCGCTCGGTCATGCTGCGTTAA
>Ga0066464_1000724_pt1 | contig 11220 bp, 8 predicted proteins | sample LakWasMe94_HOW11_2_FD_59583 | JGI IMG/M metagenome (GOLD analysis project Ga0066464, IMG submission 59583) | Freshwater sediment methanotrophic microbial communities from Lake Washington under simulated oxygen tension - Sediment Metagenome 94_HOW11 | ecosystem: Environmental > Aquatic >...
CCAGGCGCTTGATTTCGGGTGAGAAAGTTGCCGAGAACAACAGCGTGGTGCGCTGCTTGGGCAGGTAGGACAGGATGCGTTGCAGGTCCGGCAAGAAGCCGATATCCAGCATGCGGTCGGCTTCGTCCAGCACCACGTATTCAACCTGGTTCAACACCGCGTTCTTGGCTTCGATATGGTCCAGTAAACGGCCCGGTGTGGCCACCAGGATTTCAACGCCGCGTTTCAACTCCAATGTCTGGGGCTTCATGTCCATGCCGCCAAACACCACCGCGCTGCGCAAATTGGTGTACTTGGCGTACAGCTTGACCTGTTGGGCCACCTGGTCCGCCAGTTCGCGGGTGGGCAGCAGCACCAAGGCGCGCACGGGGTGGCGAGCGGGGGATGTGGAGCTGTTTTCGTGCTTGAGCAGGCGGTGCAGCAGCGGCAGCGAGAAGGCCGCCGTCTTGCCGGTGCCGGTCTGGGCGGCGCCCATCACGTCCTTGCCGGTGATCACCACGGGAATGGCCTGGGCCTGGATGGGGGTCATGGACTCATAGCCCATCTCGGCCACGGCACGGGCCAACGGAGCGGCCAACTGCAACTGGGCAAACGCCATGGTGGGCGTATCCGCGTTCAGGTCGTTCGAAATTTCAATGGGGGCTGGGGTAGTCAGTTCAGTATTCAAATCGATCACGCATAGCAAAAAAGAGGTGCTATCCGTCCGATAGCTGAATGGCGCCCAACGCTGGGAGCACCCGGTATTATCCCCTAGTCTGGCGATCTTGGGCTAAAAACGTGTTAAGGCCCTTGCTCCGGCCAACCAGCCTGCCTAAACTTTGCCCATGCCGCACACCCCTGCCACCGAACCCAGCCCCATCGCTGCAGGGCTCAAACTGGCAGAACTCATCAGCGCACTGAGCCATGCGTTGGACATTACCGAGGGGCAACCCGAGGGTCATTGTGTGCGCTGCTGCTGGATTGGCATGCACCTGGGCAGCGCCATTGGACTGAGCGAGGCGCAAAAGTGGGAGCTGTACTACGCCTTGTTGCTCAAGGACCTGGGTTGCAGCAGCAATGCCGCGCGCATTTGCGCCCTCTACCTGACCGATGACCTGGATTTCAAACGGGATTTCAAACACGTGGGCGACAGCCTGCCCCAGGTGGTGCGCTTCGTACTGCAGCACACGGGCCTGAAGGCCGGACTGGCCGAGCGTTTTCGCAGTGTGCTCGATATTTTTCGCAATGGCCCAGAGTATTCCCAAGAGTTAACCCAGACCCGCTGCCAACGCGGCGCCGAGATTGCACGCCTGCTGCGTTTCTCCGAAGGCGTGGCCGCAGGCATCTACAGCCTGGACGAGCATTGGAGTGGCCAGGGCAGGCCCGAGCAACTGCAAGGCGAGGCTATTCCCATCTACGCGCGCATCGCGTTGCTGGCCCAGGTAGTGGATGTGTTCCACCGGGCGGATGGCCGTGACGCCGCCATGGCCGAGGTGCGCAAGCGCGACGGCCAATGGTTTGACCCCGCGTTGGTCGCTGCCATGGAAACGCTGGCCCCGCGCGACGGCTTTTGGGCCATGTTGCACTCGGATGACCTCTCAAACGCGGTATTAGCGCTCGAACCGGCAGACTGCGTGGTGCCGCTGGACGATGATTACTTGGACGACATCGCTACCGCGTTCGGCCAGGTAGTCGACTCCAAAAGCCCCTACACCAGCGGCCACAGCGCCCGCGTGGCCCTGTACACCGACCTGATCGCCGAGGACATGGGTCTGGACCCGCAACGTCGGCGTTGGCTCAAGCGCGGTGCGTTGCTGCACGACGTGGGCAAGCTGGGCGTCAGCAATAGTGTGCTGGACAAGGCGGGCAAACTGGATGAAGCAGAGTGGGCTGCCGTGCGCGAACATGCACGCTTGACCGAATCGATTCTCTCGAAGATCCACGCTTTCAGCGAATTGGCCAAGGTGGCCGGAGCCCACCATGAACGCCTGGATGGCAACGGCTATCCGCGGGGCCTGAAGGGCGACGCAATCTGCCTGGAAACCCGCATCATCACGACGGCGGATATCTTCGATGCCATCACCGCCGAGCGCCCGTACCGGGGTGCGGTGCCCATCCCCCAGACTCTGGAGATGATGTCCAAGACGGTCGGCACGGCCCTGGATCACCGTTGTTTTGAGGCCCTGCAGCGAGCCATGGCTCGGTTACAAACCGGCGACCCGGGCGAAGGCCGCGAGCGCCGGGTCGCCTGAGTCTTTGGTCTAAGTCTTGGGCAGTGTCACGCCCACTTGACCCTGGTATTTACCGCCACGGTCCTTGTAGCTGGTCTCACACACATCGTCCTTGTCGCTCTCGAAGAACAGCACTTGGGCGCAGCCTTCACCGGCGTAAATCTTGGCCGGCAGCGGCGTGGTGTTGCTGAATTCCAGCGTCACATAGCCTTCCCACTCGGGCTCAAAGGGCGTGACGTTAACGATGATGCCGCAGCGGGCATAGGTGCTTTTGCCCAGGCAAATGGTCAGCACATTGCGTGGAATGCGAAAGTATTCCAGTGTCCGGGCCAGTGCAAAGCTGTTGGGCGGAATGATGCAGACGTCGTCGTTGAAGTCGACAAAGCTTTTTTCGTCGAAGTTCTTGGGATCGACCACCGTGCTGTGGATGTTGGTGAACACCTTGAACTCGGGTGCGCAGCGGATGTCGTAGCCGTAGCTGCTGGTGCCGTAGCTGATGATCTTTTTGCCGTCGGCCTGGCGGATTTGACCTGGCTCAAAGGGTTCGATCATGCCGGTCGTTTCGGCCATGTGGCGTATCCACTTGTCGCTTTTGATGCTCATGGGGTTGGCTCCTAAATTGGGGCTGATTGTATTTGCTGCTCTCGCGCCAGCTTGGGTGGGGGCGGGGGTATGGCGCATTGCGGCGGGCTCATGCTGTCCTGTTGGCCAGAAAATCGCCCACCGCAACACCCCATCCCCCCGCTGAAGTGTCATTCTTTCACTCGCGATGAAAAACCACTTCCAGCTCGCCATGGCGGGGAGTTCCGGGGGGCGATTTGTGGCCAGCAGGACAGTATGAGCCCCCCGGAATTCCCCGCCATGGCAGGCGCAACTGCCAGCTACCCACCCTCGGACCTGGTATTCGAATGCATGCGCTACAAACTTAGGAGCACATCACGCAATACGGACGAGGGCTAACGCCTCAAATCGCTTGAGAGATTACAGTCTTCTCAACCAACCGATCATCCCCCATCACAACCATCGAGAACAACAACTCGTCCAGATTGGCGGCTTGCGAAGTCTTGCGCTCCAACAGCGGCGTGGCCTTGGGGTTCAAGACTACAAAGTCCGCCTCGCAACCCGGCAACAAATTGCCCACCACGCCCTCCAACCCCAAGGCTCGCGCCGCCCCGGCCGTGTGCTGCCACCACAAATGCTGCGGATGCAAGGACAGGCCCTGCTTGGTCTGCCCTTCCCGGCCCACGTAATAGGCGCCCAACATCGTATGAAAAGGGCTGAACGATGTGCCACCACCCACGTCACTGGCCAGACCGTACTGGAAACCCACGCGATCGGCGCCCGCGTAATCAAAGAACCCGCTGCCCAGAAACAGATTGCTGGTCGGGCTGATGGCTGCTGCAGCGCCGGTGTCGCGCATCAAGGCACGGTCGTCGTCGTCGAAGTGGATGCAGTGGGCGTAGACGGCGCGCTGGCGCATCAGGCCGAAGTCGTCGTAGGTAGCCAGGTAGCTGCGTGACTGGGGAAACAGCGCGCGGGCCCACACGATCTCATCCTTGTTCTCGGCCACGTGCGACTGGATCCACACGTCCGGATACTGCTTCGCCAAGTCGCCGGCACCGTGCAACTGGGCGTCGGTGCAAGTGGGTGCAAAGCGTGGCGTGATGGCATAGCCCAGGCGGTCCTGGCCATGCCAGCGCTGGATCAGCGCCTCGGTGTCGCGCAGGCTTTGCTCGGTGGCGTTGACGCTGCCATCAGACGACGCGCTGTTCAACAAGTCCGCCGGTGCGTTGCGGTCCATCAGGCACAGGCCGGTGATCAGGCGCATGCGCTGGGCCTGCGCCTCGGTGAACAAGGCATTCACCGATTCGGTGTGCGAGGTGGCAAAGGTCAATGCGGTGGTGACCCCATTGCGCAGCAATTCCGCTACAAAAAATGTAGCTGCCTGTGCACTGTATTCGGGGGCTACAAAGCGTTTTTCTTCCGGAAATGTGTAATTTTCCAGCCATGGCAGCAGCCCGTCTGCTGGTGAACCGATCACATTGGTCTGTGGGAAATGGATATGCAAGTCAACAAAACCCGGGGCGATGATGCGGCCTGGGAAATGCTCGACCGCCACGCCCGGGTACTGACCGACCAAGTCGCGGTACGGGCCGACGGCCTGGACCACCTGAGCACCGCTGGCGTTAGGGCCGACGACCAACAGGCCGTCTACTTCAAACAATGCACGAACAGGGCCCTCGCTGCGCGGGGCAAACCAAAGGATGGAGGCGCGATAAGCTTTCATAGGAGGACTAGCTTAAACCCGGAACGGTTGGCAGGCATAAGGCGCGCAGCATAAACCCTATCGCGTCTTGCCACGGGACTAGGCCCCACAACGGCGCTATAGAGCGTTACCAATGCTTGCAATTCGGCTCCGCAGGTGGGTTGCCGCCCACGCTACAGTGGCGGGCACTATGCAGAGGAACACCATGAAGCGATGGATCGCCAACCAGCCCCATGGGCGCGCACTGTGGCTATTGCTGGGCGTTTGCGCCCTCGGTACCCCTGCGGCCCGTGGCGACGACCACTTCCCCGCCGCCGGCAATCCGCTGGGCAGTTGTGCCGTGCCGGCTGCCGCCGCGGCGGAAGATGTGTCCGCGCCCACCACCGTGATCGGCAATGGCACGCCCGCCAGTTGCACCGGTGACGCCGTCGTGCAGGGCGTGGCCAGGGGCGGCATCATCACCTTCAACTGCGGGCCGAACCCGATCACCATCACGCTGACGCAGCCCGCCAAGATCTTCAACAACACCGGACCCAAGATCGTCATCGATGGCGGTGGCAAGGTCACGCTCAGTGGCGGTGGCACCACGCGCATCCTGTACATGAACACCTGCGACGCCGCCCAAGTGTGGACCACCGCCCACTGCCAGGACCAGGACCACCCGCAGCTCACGGTGCAGAACCTGAGCTTCATCGACGCCAACTCCACTGGCCTGAACCCCGACGGCGGTGGCGCCATCTGGGCGCGGGGCGGTCGTTTGAAGGTGGTCAACAGCCGCTTCTTTCGCAACCAGTGTGATACCACCGGACCCGATGTGGGTGGCGCGGCCATCCGCGCACTCAGCCAGTCGCAGAATCTGCCGGTCTATGTGGTCGGCTCCACGTTTGGCGGGCGCACGGATCTGGGCAATGTGTGCTCCAACGGCGGTGCGCTCAGCAGCATCGGCGTGTCCTACTCGGTCATCAACAGCCGCTTCACGCACAACCGCGCCATCGGCCAAGGAGCCAACCCGGCGAAGGCCGGCACGGCTGGTGGCGGCAGCGGCGGCGCCATCTACAACGACGGCAATACCTTCCAGTTGCAACTGTGCGGTAGTGAACTGAACAACAACACGGCCAAGGAAGGCGGTGGCGCCATCTTCTTCGTCAGCAATGACCGCAGCGGCACGCTCTCCATCAGCAACTCGGTGCTCAGCGCCAACCCCAGCGCCGGCTTTGAAACCACGGGGCTGCCGGGTATCTTTTATCTGGGCAGTGGCAACGCGCAGGTCAGTACCTCCACGCTGGACCGCGGCAACACCACCACATCAGCCGACTGCGTTTTCAACTGGGGCGAGCACCACTACGCCGAGCTGTTGACGCCCACCCCGGCACCGTCGCAAACGCTGGCACCCTACTACTACCGCCACTACACCGGTACCAACGGTTATGTCGGCATTTCGTCGCAAGACGACCGGCTGCGCTACCTGGGCAGCGCCAGCAACAACCAGATGCTGGACCTGGGCAGCATGGCAACCTGGAAGCAAACGGCGGGCTGCCAGTGAAGCGTCCGTTGTGAAGCATGTGTCGTTATTTTTTTGCAACACCCCGCACCGCAAAGTGCAGAAAACGCTTGAGCCTTTGCGCCAAGCTCTGACAGAATCGCGTCTTCGCTGATTCGAGACCGCCACGCAACGAGTGTCCTTGCGTGGTCAACCCCTTGAAAGGGCCACACCTATGTTGTTCATGTCTTTTACCTAAACCGCACCTCTGCCGCCCCGGCTGGATGTGTGCCATACCGTCCAGCCAGAGCGCCCGTGCTGCTTCCAAACAAGAGCCGCAAGCCCTGGTTACCACAGCCGGGGCTTTTTGCATTTGGGAGTGTGCACACATGAGTGCCAAGGTTTTTTCGCGCGACTACGCGCTGGGTAAGGTCAAGAAGCTGCAACGCATGAAGCAGCCCTTGGCCATCACATTAACGTTAGATTCACCGCCGGGCCGCCCCAAGGGGAATCGCGCCACCCTCGGGGGGCAGCGACCCACACGCAGTGGGGAAGCGTGGGGGCTTAATCGTCCGCCACGCAATCCCGTGGTTTTTGCCATGGCGCACCGCGCAGCTTCGTCTGGCGCGGGCAAGCACATCCGCGCCCAGGGCGCGATGCGTCGCGCGGAGAAGGTGACCTTGCAAAAGCTGGTGCGCCAGCTGGAGCAGTGAGCAAAACAACATAGAACTATGAACACCATTAACAACAACGAAATGCATACGCAGATCGCCGAGCGCAGCGCGCGCCTGGCAGACATCGCCGCCGAGCTCAAGACCGAGCTGTTCGGCATAGACCCCATCATCGACCGCGTCATCGAATCCCTGCGCGCCTGGTACGTGCTGCCCGAGCTCATCAAGCGCCCGGTCATCATCTGCCTGTGGGGGCTGACCGGCACCGGCAAGACCCAGTTGACGCGCCTACTCGCGCAGAAGCTGGGCCTGTATGACCGCTTTGTCGAAGTGCAGATGGACGGCTTCAGCAACAGCACCGGCTACCGGCCCAGCACCATCTCGGGCATGCTGGCCGAGTCCGGTGTCGTGGAAGGTGCGCCCGGCATTCTGGTGCTGGACGAGTTCCAGCGTTACCGCACGCTGGACAAGGACGGTGATGACGTCAAGGTGGAGCGTTACCAGGACGTCTGGACCCTGCTGTCCGATGGCCGCCTGGCGCCGGCACTGTCCTTTATGTCGGACATGGAGTATTCGCTGGGCCGCACGCAATACGACCAGGAGCGCGAAAAGACCGACGCGGATGACGCCAGTAAATTCAAGCTGCACCTGTCGCCCTAAGAGGCGCGCGACCTGAAGCAGGCGCTCAAACTGCAGGAGCCTTTGCTGGAGATCATGCGTTGGACATCCGACGAGATCCAGGCCCGCATGCAGGCGTTTCAAAATTCGCCGGAGGCCTGGGAAACCGACTACAGCAAGCTGCTGATCTTCGTGGCCGGCAACCTCGACGAGATGTACCGCCAGACGGCTGCCCGCGTGGAAGACTGCGACACCGATGCCGACATCTTCCACGCACTGACGCAAAAGCTGTCGCTGATCGATGTGAAGAAGGCCCTGGGCAAACGCTTCAAACCCGAGCAGATCGCGCGCCTGGGCAACAACCATGTGATCTACCCCAGCTTCAACCGCGCCACCTACCAGCGTCTGATCGCAAACATGTGCGAAGGCTATGTGCGCGATCTGGCGGAGTCGTCACATTTGCGCTTCGTGATCGACCCTGCGCTGCAGGATGAGATCTACGCCAACGCGGTGTTTCCGGCCCAGGGCACGCGGCCGCTGTTCTCATCCATCCACGCCATCGTCAGCGCGCCACTGGTCAACGCCACGCTATGGGCCATCGAGAACGGTGCCACGCCGGCCGACGACCTGCGCTTGATGCTGGGTGCCGACAAACGCCACTTGCTGGCGCAGTTTGGTCCGCACAGCAAAGCCTACCCGGTCACCTTTGAACTCAACCGCCTGAAGCAGCGCGCCAACCCCGACTTTCGCGCGCTGCTGGCGGTGCACGAGGCCGGGCACGGTCTGTTGTACGGCGTGTTGTTTGGCCATGCGCCACAGGAGATCAAGATCAATGTGGCATCGTTTGACGGTGGCTACAACAGCTATACGAGTTTGCGCTCCGAGTCTCGCCGCAACTTGCTGGATGCGATCTGTGTCAGTCTGGGCGGGCGCGCGGCTGAGGCCATGGTGTTTGGTGACGATGCCTGCACCACCGGTGCCGAGCACGACCTGAAGCAGGCCACGGCCGACGCCGTGCAATTTGTGCGCCACTACGGTTTTGCCCAGCGACTGAGCCGCACCGACGTGACCCACGACATGGACGACGACATCAACACCGATATCGCGCCCACCAACGATGCCATCGAGGCCTTGTTGCAGGCCCAGTATCTGCGTGCCCAAGGTCTGCTGCAGGAGCACAACGCCGTGTTCCTGCGCATCACACAGGCACTGGCCGAACAAGGCGAAATATCCAAGCAAGAGCTGGCGCAATGGCTGGGGCTGGAGGTGGCGGCAAAGCCCAGTGTGCTGGAGCCCTATGCAGCGCAATTGGCGGCGTTTGCACAGCGGAAAGCGGCTTTGGGCCAGGTGGAACGCCAGTTGCGCGCAACGCCGCCGGGCGTGGTGGGTGCAACGGAACCCGTGTTGGCCTTGCTAGACAGCGCCTGAGCCCTTCCGGTGGGCGGGGCGAAGCGACAGTTCGCCGGCATGAATCGACCGTTCACAGCAATGGCGGTTTACGCCACCGCTTGTGGACGCTGAAATGGCGGGCGTGCCTTCCACAAGTTTGGGGGGCACGCTGTCCTTTATCTGTCACAACAAGGAGTCCCACCATGTACCAGCCACTGCCGTATCGAAGACATTCCCGACGGGCATTGCTATCGCTCGCAGCCGCTGCCACGCTCACCGCCTGCGGTGGCGGTGGCGGTGGCGGTGACAGCAACAGCCAGGCCACCGCCGCAGCCGCAGCCGAGCCTCCCGTGCAAGCCCTGGGTGTGGCTTTCGGTACGGCCACGGTGACCGATGCGGCCAAGACGCTGCGCGGCACGGTGCTCAGCACCACGGCCACGCAAAACCTGCCCAAGAAGTACATTGACAAATCGGTCAGCGCGGCCGAAGCCCCCCTGGTCACCAATATTGCCGGCGCCACGTCGGCCGCAGGCAATGCAAAGTGCGACGTACAGGTGCTGCGACTCAGCTACAGCACCATCAACCCGCAGGACGCGCCCAAGGCCGTGCTGGCCACGGCCAAGGCCAGTGCGGTCCTGATGGTGCCCGGTGCCGGCTGCCCTGGCCCCTGGCCCTTGCTGTCACAACAGCACGGTACCAACATAGGCAAGGATGGCGTGGGCCAGGAGGGTGTCAACACCATGGCCGCCTACTACGGTTCACAAGGCTATGTCGTCGTCATGCCCGACTACCACGGCTATTCCGATTCCTCACTGCCCTACCATCCCTACTTGCAGTCCGAGCCCAGCGCGGCGGTCGTCATCGACGCCGTGCGTGCCGCACGCAACTGGTTGACCAGCAACGGCTACGGCGCATCATTGAGCTCCAAGCTGTTCCTGGCCGGCACATCCGAAGGTGGCTATGTGACGATGGCAGCCCAGCGCAGCATGGAGCGCTACTTCCCGTCCGAGTTTGTGATCACCGCCGTGGCGCCCACCTCCGGGCCCTACCAGGTGCAAGCCACGTTTGACCAGTTCCTGAACCTGCCCGATACCGCCGGAGAATCCAAGACGGTAGGTGCGACCTTCATCATCGAAGGCTTCAAGCAGCGCTACGGCGACGTATATACCGATCCAGCCGAGGCCTACCGCAGCCCTTGGGCCGCAGAGATGGGCACGCTGCCACCGCTGCTGCCCAGCGCCACCACATCCAGCGACGGGGTGCTGCGCAAGACCTGCAAGCTGCCCTTCAACCTGAAGGACCCTGCCACCCAGGACACGCCGCGCTATGAGGGCTGTAGTGACGAGCCACTGCTCACGGCCGACTACGTGACCAGCTACTTCAGCCCCACGGGCACGGGTGGTGGCGCACAAGTCCGCATACATGCGGGCGAGAACAATCTGCTGCAAAAGTGGACCCCCATCAGCAAGACCTATGTGTGCTACGGCAGCCTGGACGCCATGGCAACCCCCAATGCCCAGGCCGCACAAGCCTACTTCCAGGCTAGCGGCGGCGCCGCGTTGTTGACAGTGGAAAACCTGGAAACGGAGACCCAGCCGGTCATCGCGCAGTGGATGGATTCGCAAACCCCGTTGCGTCCCTACCACGGACAGGTTGAAGCCCCGGCTTGCACTTCCTGGTCACGGCACACGGTATTTGATACGCTTCGCTAACCCGGCGTCGTCCATAGCTCCCATCCACCCGCCTGCCGCCCAAGTGTCCCTAGCCCAAGACAGCCCATTGCCAACGGCTACCGTCGCAGTGCCCTTCAAGGACTATGCCGCGGTGCTGGCCTGCTTGACGCTGGGGTTGACGTTGCTGGTGGTGGTGTTGATGTCACAGCAACAAACGCGCGTGATGCTACGGCTGGTGCTGCCTGCGGTGTTGTCCACGATGGTCTGCAGCAGCGGGGCTGGTCTGTGGTTGCTGTCGCGCACGCCGCCGCGCGCATGGATGATGCTGGCAGGACCGGCAACGGCGGGTGCGGTGGGCATGGTGTGTGCGGTGACTCTATTGGCGGCTGGCTTTGGTCGTACCCTGTCCGATGTCCTGTCCCGCCCTATCGTGATCAAGGGCCTGCTGGCCAGCCCTTTGCTTGGCGCCATGCTGGGCCTTGGCCTTTTTCTGCTGGCCCGTGCCAGGCAACGAGAACTATTAGCCTGGAATGCGGAGTTGACCCACCGCCTGGACTTGGAACGCCTGCAGCGCGAGCGTGCCCTGGCCGATCTGCAATTGCTGCAGGCCCAGATCGAGCCGCACTTTTTGTACAACACACTGGCCAATCTGCGCCAATTGATACGCGTGGACAGCACGCGCGCGCTCGCGATGCTGGAGCACTTGATCAAGTACTTCAAGCTGGTGCTGCCCAGCTTTCGCCGCGAACGCCTGCCCCTGGGCGACGAGGTTGCGCTGGTGCAAGCCTATCTGGAACTGTTGCGCGAGCGCATGGACCGCCCGATTCGCCTCAGCGTGAACGTGCCCACACAGTGGCAAGCCATTCCCGTGCTGCCCGGTGCGCTGCTGTGCCTGGCCGAAAACGCCGTCAAG
>Ga0066464_1000729_pt1 | contig 11153 bp, 9 predicted proteins | sample LakWasMe94_HOW11_2_FD_59583 | JGI IMG/M metagenome (GOLD analysis project Ga0066464, IMG submission 59583) | Freshwater sediment methanotrophic microbial communities from Lake Washington under simulated oxygen tension - Sediment Metagenome 94_HOW11 | ecosystem: Environmental > Aquatic >...
AGGTCGCCGGGGGCGAAGACCCGCGGGCCGCGGCCGCCACGTTCACGCCCGGGGCGTTTTTCGAAACCGTCGTGGCCGTCGCCGTACTCGCGGTGGGGATGGTGGTGCTCTCTCATTTTCTCTTTCTCCTGTTTGGTTAAGACATAACTTAAGATATATCTTAAAAAACGCGCAAGTACTTCCGTGGCAGCCAGACCTGCCGTTTGTCGGAGAATGGAGTTGAGAAGCATTCTTGTAGCCGCTGCCGAAGGCTGCGATAAGGTCCGAAGGACCTTTTGAGGCCCTCAAGAACACGCCTCCTGCGGAGTCGATCGCAGCCTGCGGCAGCGGCTACAGGCAGCGGCTACAGGACGGGGGGAGGATTCAGCGTTGAGCCAGGCTGCCCAGGCATTGGGTGTTGCTGCCCGGTTGCAGGTACGGCGTGAGAATCGGCGCCATGCCCTTGAGCACCTGGACCGGCAACGCCGAGGTGAACTTGAAGGCTTGGGCCGAGGCGCCCGGCACATAGGCGGTCAGGGTGCCGAAGTGGTGTTCGCCGATATAGAACACGAAGGTGGCGGTGCGGTTGATGGATTTCGAACTGAGAATCCGTCCGCCGGAGCCGATGGCCTCGATGCGGTTGTCACCGGTGCCGGTCTTGCCGCCCATGGCCAGCGGCGTGCCGTCGGCCAGTTTGAAGCTGCCGGAAACCCGCTTGGCGGTCCCGGCGTCCACCACTTGCGACAGGGCTCCACGTAGCGCGATGGCCACTTCCAAAGGCATCACCCGCTTGCCCTCGGCCGGGTCGTTGATCAGCTTGGTTTCATAAGGCGTACCGGCGGCGAAGTGCAGGCTGTCGATGCGCAGGGTCGGCATGCGCACGCCGTCGTTGAGGATGGTGCCGACCAGTTCGGCCAGCGCCGCGGGGCGATCGCCGGAACTGCCGATGGCAGTCGCCAGCGAGGGCACCAGGTGGTCGAAGGGGTAGCCGACTTTCTGCCAGCGCTGGTGAATGTCGAGGAACGCCTCGATCTCCAGCATGGTGCGGATGCGGCTGTCCCGGGCGCTCTTGTGCCGGCTCTTGAACAGCCAGCTGTAGACCTCCTGGCGCTCGAATTCGCTGGCTTTGACGATCTCGCTGAACTTGGCGTCGGGGTTGTTCAGCAGGTAGCCGAGCAGCCACAGGTCCAGCGGGTGCACCTTGGCGATATAGCCCTGGTCGGGCAGGTCGTAGGATCCGGGGCCGTAGCTGTAATAGAGCTTGTCCAGGCGTTCGTCGGTGAGTTTCTCCGTGAGCTTGGCGCCCTTGAGGTGTGAGCGTACGAAACTGTTGAAACTCTCCTGGCTGGCTTCCGGCAGCAGGTAGCGGTGCACGGCCGCCAGGCGGATCGGCGTCGGGTGCATGCTGTCGAGGAAGGTGTTCAGGCGCGCCTGGGTGTCCTTGTTGCGGTACTTCTTCCAGAACCGCAGGAGGAAGGAAGTGCCCTCGCGGTCGGCGAACTTGGCCAGGTATTCCTGGCGCCGCGGGTCGCCGTCATCCTTGAGCAGGGCGGCGCTGTTGCTGGGACCGGCGTAGGTGCTGTAGCGCACCAGGTCGCGCATCAGGCGGATGAAGGGCAGGTTGATGGACTCGCGCAGGGCGTCGCGCAGGGTCGGCATGCGGCCGTTGTCTTCCTTGCGGAAGTTATGAAAGGTGTGCAGCCCGCCGCCGGTGAAAAAACTCTCGCCGGGGCTGGCCGAGTATTTGCGGTCCAGGGCCGCCTCAAGCATTTTCGGCAGGCTGCGGTCGCTGTTCTGGATCAGGTAGTCCACGGCCCAGCGGCTCAGGCGGTCCTGTTCGGCGATCTCGACTTTTTTCAGCACTGCCGGGGTTTCGGCGCCGTACTGCTCGTACAGTTCGGCAATGATCTGCAGGTAGGTGGTCAGGACCCGCAGCTTGGCGGTGGAGCCCAACTCCAGCTTGCTGCCTTCGTTGATGTCGAAGGGCTGGTCGGTGCTGTCGGTCTGGACCCGCACACGCGAACCGTCCGGCGTCAGCTCGAGCAGGGTGAAGCTGTAGCGTACCTGGGTGGTGCTGGTGGGCGTCAGCAGGCGTTCGCCGAGCAGGCCGATCTCGGCGGCGAACGCCGGGTCGGCCAGGTGCTTGAGGTATTCGGTGGCCTGGTGTTGCAGGTCGCTTTGCAGGGTGCTGGTGGCGGACAGGTCGAGGCGGTCGAGGTCGTACAACGGCCGGTTGAGCAGGCCGGCCAGGCGGCTGCGGGCGACGCTGATGCCCTTGTTGGTTTCGATCGGCTGGATCGTCGGTTGCTGCACCCAGTCGCGGAAGGTGGCCTTGCTGGCCAGGGCGGCGGCCGACAGCGACGGGTCGATCACCCCGCTCTGGGTCAGCACGCGGATATGGCTGTCGGTGAGTTCGATCAGCTCCTGGCGACCTTTGGCCAGGTAATGCGAAGGCCGGCGCTGGGCGATCATCAACGACAGCACCTGGCGCAGGGCCAGGCCGCGTTGCGCCAGGCTTTGCGGATCGCTGGCGGTGCTCGCCAGCTGCTCGTTGACCTGGGCGAAGTCGGCGCCGTACCAGACCCGCAACCCTTCGGCCATGCCGTGCACTTCACCGTGGCCGGGCACCGCCGACAGCGGCACGCTGTTGAGGTAGTCGCGGATGATGCGCCGCCGGGCCTCGAGGGTCTGCTGGCCGCCCTGGTAGGCGCGCACGCTGGCGGAAATCATCTGCCGGATCTTTTCCGCGCCGGATACGGTCAGGCCGTCTGGCGAATGCCGGTACTTTTCCAACTGGGTCGCCAGGGTACTACCGCCCGCCGTCTGCCCGGGCAGGTGCAGGAGCTTGGCCACTTGCGACCAGGCGGCCTTGCCGAAGCGCGGCCAGTCCACCGCCGGGTTGGCCAGGGGCTGCTCGGGATCGAGCAATTCGCGGTTCTCGATGAACAGCAGGCTGCGCACTATCACCGGCGGGATGGAGGCAAAGTTCGAATAGAGCTGTTGCGGGTACTTGAATTGATAGAGCGGCGCCGCGCGGCAATCGGTGATCGACAGCCCGGCCTGAATCTTCTCGGTATAGGGTACGAAGAAGCCGTTTTCGCTGTAGTTCATCAGGGCGGGGGAGAAGCGGGTCTGGGCCTCTACCACGTAACCGCGCTTGAGCAGGCGCGCCAGGAAATCATCCAGGGCGCTGTAGCCCAGGCGTTTGTCGAAGGGGCCGGCGCCGGGGTAGACGATGGCATCGCTGGGCCCGGGGGCCATGGAATAGTTCAGGTCCGCGGCGAACCTGCTGAGCTCGCGTGCCTGCAGTTTCGAGGTGCGCATTTCCTTGGACGCGGCAAAGCCCAGGGCGACCAGCGCCATCAGCAGCAATAGCCAGAACAGCCGCCACCAAAGCCGGCTTGAATGGGGTTTTTCGGGGATAGGCGCTTCTTCCACGCGATCAGTTGGCACTACTTTTTTACTCGAATCGGTCTGTCGCAAAGCACCCATAGTCGACTGATCCATTCACGCAAATTGATCGGACTTGTCTGAAGCTTAGACGGTGGTAGGCAATGGTGAAAAATTTGTGATCGGCTTGAAAGCATTCACCTCTCTTGCAGGAACGCGCGTACTCGCTATAGACCCGAGAGCGCCGCAGAACATCGGAAACGCCGCGTCATCCTTGACCACCCGCGTGGGCAGGCTCGTGCCTGGGGGCATTCGGCGGGGAGCGGGAGAGGGTTGAGATAGAGCCATCACGACCGGTAAATACGCCCTAGGTAGGGGCATGACGCTGCACCATGGCTGTGCAATACTCGGCGCCGTTCAAAAATGACAAACGGCGAAAATTCCAGGTAATGCCACTCGGTAAAACCGGAAAATACCGAGATTTCTCTCTGAATTTAATCGTTTATAGAGTGAAAAAGCCTGCCGTCGGCTTTTTATACTGCACGCCCCACTGATCTTGCAGGATTTGTCCTACAAGACGTGTCGGCCCACAAGGTCGATCCGATCTGGCGGGTACGGGTTATCCGTCCGTGCCTTACAGACTCGGTGGCTCATATCCAATAACAAGATGAGGTTGTATCCCTATGCCAGTTGGCAACCACCTGCCCCAAGGCGAGACCGCTCAAGGCGGCCCGCTGAAACGCGAACTCGGCGAACGGCATATTCGCTTGATGGCGCTTGGCGCCTGTATCGGTGTCGGCCTGTTCCTCGGTTCGGCCAAGGCCATCGAAATGGCCGGCCCGGCCATCATGCTGTCCTACATTCTCGGCGGCCTGGCGATTCTGGTGATCATGCGCGCCCTCGGCGAGATGGCCGTGCATAACCCGGTCGCGGGTTCCTTCAGCCGTTACGCGCAAGACTACCTGGGCCCGCTGGCGGGCTTCCTCACGGGCTGGAACTACTGGTTCCTGTGGTTGGTGACCTGCGTCGCGGAAATCACCGCGGTGGCGGTGTACATGGGCATCTGGTTCCCCGACGTGCCGCGCTGGATCTGGGCCCTGGCGGCCCTGGTGAGCATGGGCTCGATCAACCTGATCGCGGTCAAGGCCTTCGGTGAGTTCGAGTTCTGGTTCGCCTTGATCAAGATCGTCACCATCATCGCCATGGTCATCGGTGGCATCGGCATCATCGCCTTCGGTTTCGGCAATGACGGCGTGGCGCTGGGGATCTCCAACCTGTGGACCCACGGCGGTTTCATGCCCAACGGCGTGACCGGTGTGCTGATGTCCCTGCAGATGGTGATGTTCGCCTACCTGGGCGTGGAGATGATCGGCCTCACCGCCGGTGAAGCGAAGAACCCGCAGAAGACCATTCCCAACGCCATCGGCTCGGTGTTCTGGCGCATCCTGCTGTTCTATGTGGGCGCGCTGTTCGTGATCCTGTCGATCTACCCCTGGAACGAAATCGGCACCCAGGGCAGCCCGTTCGTGATGACCTTCGAGCGCCTGGGCATCAAGACCGCCGCCGGCATCATCAACTTCGTGGTGATCACCGCCGCGCTGTCGTCCTGCAACGGCGGCATCTTCAGCACCGGGCGCATGCTCTACAGCCTGGCGCAGAACGGCCAGGCCCCGGCCGGTTTCGCCAAGACCTCGAACAACGGCGTACCGCGTCGCGCGCTGCTGCTGTCGATCTTCGCCTTGCTGCTGGGTGTGCTGCTGAACTACCTGGTGCCGGAGAAAGTGTTCGTCTGGGTAACATCCATCGCCACCTTCGGCGCGATCTGGACCTGGGTGATGATCCTCCTGGCCCAGCTCAAGTTCCGCAAAGGCCTGAGCGCCTCGGAACGTGCCGGCCTGAAATACCGCATGTGGCTGTACCCGATCAGTTCCTACCTGGCCCTGGCGTTCCTGGTGCTGGTGGTGGGGCTGATGGCCTACTTCCCGGACACCCGCGTGGCGCTGTATGTGGGCCCGGCGTTCCTGGTGCTGCTGACGGTGCTGTTCTACCTGTTCAAGCTGCAACCGAACAATGCCCAACAGGGCGCGGTGCGTTCGGCGTTGTAACGACAGCAGGCGATAACACAAAAAGCCCCGGTCAGTGACCGGGGCTTTTTTATGCGGGCGATGTTGCTGCGGTTCCAGGTTTTAGTGTTGCAATCACCCGTTCACCGCAGCTCGATCGCCGTGCGCGGTCAGCTCCCCAGCAGCCCTGTGGTGTCTGCGTCGAACGCCGCTTTCGCTTGCTGGGCGGCGGGCGCCAGCAGGGCCAGCAACGCGGCCTCGCTGTACAGCTTGGTGCTCGCCAGGCGCTTGGGTGTCGGCTCTATCGGGATCAGCACGTCTTCGTCGCTGGCGTGCAGCCAGATCGCCACCACCTGCAGCGCCGAGACGAACAGCACACGCAGCTCAAAGGTCCGGCCTTTGAGGTGCGGCGCCTTTTCCGCCAGGTTCAGCGCATTGACCGTGGCCGACGCCAGGGCGCCGTGGTTCAGGGACGAGAACTCGACCTGGCCAGCGACTTCCGCCAGTTGGGCGTCGGCAATCGACACCCCGTCGCTGAACACCAGGTAATGCCAGTCCCCCAGCGTGGCCTGTTGCAGGCCTTTGCCTTGGGCCAGGTCTTCCAGGCTCAGCGAGTAGCCACGGTAGGGCTCGGACAGGCTCACTTTGCTGGCCGTGGCCTGGGCGAACTGGCGGTTGACGCCGAAGCCTTTGCTCTGCAGGGCGGCCTGGAGAGCCGGGCGCAGTACCTGAGCGCCGTTGGCGGGTGCCTTGGGATAAGTCAGTTGCATGCTGCCCTCCTTAGTTTTTCCGGGTGAAGTAAGTGTTGGTCCAGTTGCCGCCGCCGTTGTACGAGCGGGGGAAGGTGTTCAGGGCACGGGTCGAATAACCGTAGATGGAGTCCGCAATCAGCAGGTAGCTGCCGTTGGTGCCATAGATCGCCAGAAAGTGCGCGCCGCCGCCAAACCAGGCACAGCGCAGGCCAACGGGGCGTCCCATGTTGATCTGGTTGTCGATGGCCGACAGTTGGATCGAGCCCTGGCTCATGCCACCAAAGCTGCGGGTGGTTTGCAGGGCCGAGTCCAGGTAGCCGTACACGTTGCACGGCCCCGGCTGGTTGCAGCAGGAATTGCGGCCCAGTTCCGCGTTGGCGACCCCGCATTGAGTCCAGGAGCCGGTGCGGTAATAGTTGCCGACCGAGGCCGACAGCGCGGCCCAGCACCAGTTGGTCTGGGTTTGCTGCTGAATGCTGAAGTTGAGGCTGGCGGCCAGGGCGGCGTGCTCCGCGCGGTCGTCGACTTCGCTCAGTCCGGCATCGAGCAGGGTGCCGACCAGGCACTGTGGCAGTGCCTCGGCAGGACCTGTACGGGTGAATGGTGTGTCTTCAAGGGTTAACATTTTCATCCTCCATGAGTGAAAACAAGCGTCCAGCTTGTGTCGTTGTTGCGTGTGCGATAAAGCGTCTTTCGAAACCGCGGACCGGCTTAAAAGGTTTGCCATCCTTGATGGCCTGCTTCGGTCGGGTTCAGAAGTAACCTTAGTCGGCTTATGCATTTGTGCAAATTTAATTATGCATTAATGCAATTTTCTGACGGCAAGCCGCCTGGTGATGGAATGCCTGGGAGGAGGGCTTGCACGACAACGGCCCATGCAGGCCGGCTTGGATGCCGCACGTCTGAAAGACCGCGGGATCAGCGATTTCGCCGATCGATGGGCATAAAAACCTGCCATACAAGTTGAGCAACGTTCCAACGCGGGAGTGTCACCCATGAGACTCTTATGGAAGGGAATCTCCAGATACACGGTGATCGGCATCGCCAACACCTTCATCCACTGGCTGGTGTTCTTTTTGCTGAGCCTGGTGGTGGGCCTCAGCCAGGCGCTCAGCAACCTGGCGGCCTTTTGCGTCGCGGCGTCGTTTTCTTTCTATATGAATGCGCGTTTCACCTTCGCCGCCAGGATGTCGGTCGGCGGCTATCTGTTGTTTCTGGGGGGCATGGGCGTGCTGAGCCTGGGGGTCGGGCATGCCGGGGATCTGTGGCGGCTGCCCGGCTTGCTGACGGTGCTGGTGTTTTCCGCCCTGAGCCTGGTGGCGGGGTTTCTGTTCGCCAAGTACCTGGTGTTTCGCGAGTGTGAGCCATGAAGATCTCGCTGATCGTTCCGGTCTTCAATGAAGAGCAGGCCATCGGCCTGTTTTACCAGGCGGTGCGTCGCGAGTTGCGCTTCGAGCAGGGCGAAGTCGAGATCGTGTTTATCAACGACGGCAGTTCCGACCGCACGGCCGAGGAGGTCAAGGCCCTGGCGCAGGTGGACGAACAGGTGCTGTTGATCAACTTCTCGCGCAATTTCGGCAAGGAGCCGGCGTTGTTCGCCGGGCTGGAACACGCCAGCGGCGATGCGGTGATTCCCATGGACGTCGACCTGCAGGACCCGATCAGCGTCATCCCGCGGCTGATCGAGGAATGGCAGAAGGGCGCCGATGTGGTCCTCGCCAAACGCCGCGGGCGCGCCGCCGACAGTTACCTGAGGCGCTGCAGCGCGGCGCTGTTCTACCACCTGCTGAACCGTATCGCGTACACCCGGATCGAGGAAAACGTCGGTGACTTCCGGCTCATGGATCGCAAGGTGGTCGATGTGATCCGCACCCTGCCCGAGCATCAGCTGTTCATGAAGGGCGTCCTGTCGTGGGCCGGTTTCACCACGGTGGTGGTGGAGTACGAGCGCGCCGGGCGGGTGGCGGGCAACAGCAAGTTCAATGGCTGGAAACTGTGGAACCTAGCGCTGGAAGGCATCACGTCGTTCAGCACCGTGCCGTTGCGGTTGTGGACCTACGTCGGCGGCGGCATCTCGATTTTCGCCGTGCTCTACGCGGTGTACATGGTCCTGGACAAGATTTTCTTCGGCAACAGCGTGCCCGGCTACCCTTCGTTGATGACCGCCATTCTGTTTCTCGGCGGGGTGCAGTTGATCGGCATCGGCATCCTTGGCGAGTACGTCGGCCGTATCTACATCGAAGCCAAGCATCGACCGCGTTATGTGATCAAGGACGTCATCGGCGGCAAAGACCGCCTGGGGCTCTAGCATGGGCAGAATGGGCAGCTTGCTCAACGGGGAACTCGGACGGCGCCAGGTCTGGCTGTTTTTTCTGTTCGCTACCTTGTTGTACGTGCTGCCGCTGATCCTCGCGGACTTTCCCTACATCGATGACAACTGGCGTTCGCTGTCGGCCGGCACTGCCTGGACGGGGCAGGGGCGGCTGTTTACCGAACTGTTCTACAACGCCCTGACCTTCAGCGGCGCTGCGCCGAATATCTTTCCCTTGCCGCTGTTGATCGCCACGGTCGCCATGGCCGCGGCATTGACCAGCCTGACTTTCCATTACTACCCGCAGCCGACGGCGGCCTGCTGCCTGGTGCTGTTGCCGCTCTGGTACAACCCGTTCTTCCTGCAGAACCTGTCGTATCAGTACGACGGCCCGGCCATGGCCTTGAGCCTGGTGGCGGTGATCTACGCCATCACCTATCGCAACCCGTACCGGGTGCTGCAGTGGCTGGTGCCGGCCTTGCTGGTCGCGTTGGCCATCGGGCTGTATCAGATCAGCATCAATGTGTTCCTGGGCCTGTGCTGCCTGGAGGTGATCCGCGGCGCCAATGACAAGACCGCCTGGCCGCGCTGGTGGGAAATGATCGGCTGGAAGATCGCCCAGGCAGCCCTGGGCTGGATGATCTATTGCATCACCGCCTATCCCTTCATGGAGCAGACCCGCACCTTGCTGCTGAACTGGTCAGCGCAGCCCTTGCTGCAACTGCAGGTCAATATCGGCCGGGTGCTGGAAAAAGTCGTGCTGCTGTTTCACGGCGGGTTCGCCTGGGTGTTCGCCGCGCTGGCGCTGTGTGCCCTGGCCGGTTGCGTGCGGCTGGGGATGAACCTGTTCAAGCGGCCGGACAGCGGCCTGAAAAAAATCCTGATGGCCCTGGTCTGCCTGCTGACATTGCCACTGGTGATCTTGCTGGTGTCGGGGATCGCGCTGTTTTTCCGCGACTTCAATGAAGGCGCCCGAACCTTGATGGGGTTTGCGTCGCTGCTGGTGCTGCTGTTCTATCTGGGCCACCTGGCGTTGGTGAAGCTCCATGAGCGCTTGCCGCTGCTGCTGATGGTGCCGCTGCTGGCGATGCTGTCGCTGTCGTTCGCCTATGGCCGGGTGCTGACGGTGCAGAAAACCCTGGTGGCCAGCGCACTGTCGAGCCTTGAACGCGACATCACCAGCCACCGGCAGTTGCGCGAGGCCAAGCGCATTTATATGTCGGTGACCTATTCCGATCACTGGCTGCTGGCGGCCGCGGGTTCGTTCAAGCAGATGCCGGTGCTGCACTACCTGCTGAACATCGACTTTTTCATGCTGGCGGAGAACCTGCCCAAGGTGGGCATTACCAACGTGGTCGCGGAAAGGGAGCGGCGCAATGCGACGCTGGTCGGTTACCAGGGCTATCCACCGCTGGTGGACAGCCGCTACTACCGGATCTACCTGCTGGGGGACTACGGTTTTATCGTCATGAAGGAACCGGCGCCGATCAAGACGTTGCACTGGTGAGGGCCGGCGGTCCGGCTAGACATCGATGATCACCAGAGTACCGTGGCTGCCGGGCAGCACCGCATGCACCAGCCCGGCTTCGACCAGGTACATCTGGCCCGCGTTCACCCTCACCTCACTGCCGGCAATGCCCAGGCGCAGGCAGCCATGGGTCACCAGCAGGGCTTCGTTGTAGTCGTGGCTTTCTTCGGCGTGGGCCTGTTGGTCCATGCGCAGCACCTTGATGCGCGCCGGCCCGACCTGGCCCACTACGGAGGACTTCCAGCTGGCGGGCAACTGGCTGGACAGCGAATCGAATGACAGCAATGGCATGTGGAACTCCCAAAAGTCAGTGGTGCTGCGGTCTGCTTTCGGTGGTCCGGTCAAGCATTGTGGGGGCTTTTTTTTAGAATTCGTCCATCAGCAGCACACGGCATTCCCTGGCCTGGAAGGCGTTGATCTGTGGCACCAGGCGGGTGAAGTGCTCGGTCTGGCAATGGGCCTTGAGCGCCGCGCGGTCTGGCCATTGTTCGATGAAGATGAAGTGCCCCGGGTCTTGCTGGTCGACGAACAGGTCGTAGGCGATGCAGTCCGGCTCCTGGCGGGTCTTCTCCACCAGTTCGGCGTACCAGGGGCGCACGGTGTCGAGGTGTTCGGGTTTGATGAAGTCTTCGGCGATGACTTTGAGCACTTGGGTTGCGTCCTTTGCCTATCGATAAATAACGCCCCGCCATGCCGGCGGGGCGTCGGGTGTGGCTGGTCAGGCCGCGGCTTCGCTGTTCGGCTCGAAACTGTCGGCGCGCGCCAGTTGCCACATGCGCGAATAGAACTCGCCCGTGACCGCGCCGGTGAGCAGTTCGCCGGGCTTGAGGAACACATGCAGCTGCGAGAACAGCTTGATCTCGGTGGCCGACATGCGTCGCACCAGGTGCCTGGCTTCCAGTTGCGACGGGTGTTGCAGGCCAGCGGCGGCAAGCATTTCCGCCAGGGCCTTGAGGGTGTTGCGGTGGAAACTGAACACCCGTTGCGCCTTGTCCGGCACCACCAGCGCCCGCTGGCGCAGGTTGTCCTGGGTGGCGACGCCGGTCGGGCATTTGTTGGTGTGGCAGCTTTGCGACTGGATGCAGCCGATGGCGAACATGAAGCCGCGCGCCGAGTTGGCCCAGTCGGCG
>Ga0066464_1000730_pt1 | contig 11112 bp, 13 predicted proteins | sample LakWasMe94_HOW11_2_FD_59583 | JGI IMG/M metagenome (GOLD analysis project Ga0066464, IMG submission 59583) | Freshwater sediment methanotrophic microbial communities from Lake Washington under simulated oxygen tension - Sediment Metagenome 94_HOW11 | ecosystem: Environmental > Aquatic >...
GAAGAACTGCGCAAAGAACCGCAGCGAAATCATCTTGGTGCGAAACTTGGTAGTGCCGTAGTTCGCCAGCAGCTTTTTCCAAAAATACGTTCGGCTGGTCAGCATGCGGTGTGAAAAGCTGTTTTCAAGCCCGCATCACCGGCGCTCGCCGGGGCGCTCCATGGCAACTTCGGACGGGGTGAAGCCTAGCTTCTCGTAAAAGGCCGACACGCCGGTGCGGCCCGCACGCAGCACCCAGGTTATCTCGCGGTTGTCGCCCACAGCGGCGCGGACCAAGGCAGTGCCAACGCCCCTGCCGCGATGCCCCTCGTCCACGACGACCATGGAGATATAGCCGTTGAACATGCCATCGGTGATGGCACGCAGGAAACCAATGACCTGCGTGCCTTCCACCGCGACCAGCGCAATCTGCGAACGGCCCAGCAGCGTGCGAAATATCTCGGAATCAGCCACCCTGGGCCCCCAGTCGTTGGCTGCGAGCAGCAAACGGGCTGGTTCGAACTCTTCGGGGAGTATGGTGCGGATTTGCATGGGGGGTGTAGAAGTGAATGACGGTGCGGTTGGCGCCATTGGCCCCCCATCGTAAAGCCAAAAAAACTTAACGGTCGACGTTCTGGCCCCGCAATTTCTCAATGAAACGTCCCATATGCGGATCACTGCGCGCGAGCGGAATATCCGCAAATGCAAACCAGCGCACGCCATTGAATTCACCCGCGTCAAAGCGGATGGCTTGTGTGCGCGGAGCCTGCACCAGGTACCACAGTGACACATCGGTATGCCCTGCGGTCAGCCCGACGGTCTCGGTGCAGGTAATCATCAATGGCGCGCCGATGGTGTGCGCGGCGGCAAAGCCAAGCTCTTCAAATAACTCGCGGGAAACCGTCGCGCGCGGATGCTCGTGGGGCTCGACATGCCCACCGGCGGGCAGCCAGAGCTGGGCATTCTTGTGATCCACCAGCAGGATGTGCGTTCCATCGATGACGGCAAAGTACGACACCAGATGTTGGGGCGGTGTCGCGGGCTTAGCCGTGCGAATCAGCTCGGCGCCGGAGTCCACCCAAGCCAGTGCGTCCAATTGGTGCTGCGCTTCCAATGCATCCAGCGGAGCTATTGATGTGATCTCGGAGCGGATGTGTTGGCGGTGCATAGTTGGAATGTTGCCCATCGGGCTAATTGAATCGCATCGAATCCGGTTGGGCGGTGTGAGCACTTGGGTAAGGGGTTTTGTCATTGTTTGCTGTTTCATCCGAGAGGCAGCATCGTACTTGTCGACATGGTGAGTAGAACGTTGCTTGTGTTTTTGTCAACTGGGTGTAGTTACCCACTTTGGGGTTTGCATGCCGCAACCCCAGAAACTCGGCGACAAAACAGACCGTTAGCCCCCGTGGAATATGAGCATAGTGCTATCAAATATGAAGCATATTGAAAACAGATTGACAATGTTTCACCCTTCGAGCGCCAGCCAATGCGAATAGGCTGCACGCGGCGACAACGAAAAACGAAAGTAGTTACCGCCGCCATTCGCCGGCTGATCCCAGCGGCGGCAGATATCCTGCCCGCTGAGGTGGCATTACAACAAGGTGCCCACCGCGCCATGCGACACGATGACGATCGCGCCCAACGTGTGTACCGCCTGATAGGGCAGGCCGATATGTTCGCCCAGGATTTGTGCACCGTCGATGGCCTTTTGCTCGGTGCTGCAGTAGACCGCGGTCAGATCTTTGACCCATGGCAGGCCCAGCCCACCGTCATCCGTGACCGCCCCAACGCGGACAGTGGCCATTGCGGGACGGGCACCGTGTCGCTGATGATGACGTTGGGGTGGGTGATGAAGTAGTGGTGGCGTTGGGGCATCGATGGGGCTCAGGGTATCGATTGGGAATGACGGCCGGAGCAACTGCATTGAGGCGATGAAAAGACGTTGCTTCGGTACTGATTATTCTCTGAGAAGTCTTTCGACAATTTCCCAGCCCTGCTCCCAATTACCCAGTCCGCTGGCCGCGTTGATGTGACCCTGGGCACCCAGAGCGATGTGTTGTGCGTTCCACGCCGCGGCGCGCTGCTGCGTATAACCTGGCGTGGAGAATGGATCGTTGGTGCTACTCACCATCACTACACGGCGGGGCCCGAGATCCGCGGGCAGATCGGAAAAGCCGCTGGCCGCCTGGGGGAACGAGGGGCCGCTCGGGTCAGGCACGGCAACCAACAACGCGGCCTTGATCGGCCGACCGGACCGAGAGGCCCATTTGCACGCCACCAGGCACCCCAGGCTATGCGCAACCAGCACGGGCGGCTCCTGCAGGCTGCGCACCAGGACTTCAAGCCGTTCGGCCCATTGGTCACAATCGGGGTGATCCCAATCGGCTTGCTGCAAGCGAATGGTATGGGGGTAGCGGGCCTCCCACCGTGTTTGCCAGTGGGTGGGGCCAGAGTTGGCTATGCCGGGAATCAGTATGACGGATGGTGCTTGCATGGCTGCGCTTTCTTGGGTTGATTGGATTCAATTACGATAGGACGCAGGCGGCGTTTGCACCATGGCAAGTCATTGGTTGTTGACCCCAGCAAGCTTGAAATCATCGCCACGTCATGACAAGAAGCCCATGCAGCTCGATAAAAAGGACCGTTTGATCATTAACGCTTTGCAGCAAGATGCGCGGCAAAGCCTGGCGGCGCTGGGGCGGCGTATTGGACTCTCCCAGCCCGCGATCAGCGAACGTGTGAAGCGGCTGGAGGAAAGCGGTGTCATCGTGAGGTACGCCGCAAAAATCAATCTGAAGGCCATCGGCTTGGGTCTGCAAGCGGTCATTCGCATCCGCACCACGCATGCGTACATCCAACACTACGTCGAGAAGTTCCAGTCCATCCCGGAGGTGCTGGATGTCGTGCGTGTGACGGGCGAAGACTGCTTTGTCGTGCACTGCGCATTTGCCGATCCGGCCGACCTTGAGCGTGTGGTCGATGCACTGGCCTCGCATGGCAGTGTTTCAACTGCGCTGGTGCTGTCGCATCCGGTTACCAAGGCCGCGTATGTGGACTGAACGGCAGGCATTATTTTCACTGCCGCGGCAGGGCATCGTCACGGGCGGTTGTAGCGATTGACGAGCCGCATGCCATGCTGCGCACTCGGGTTGTCGCGCGCAAACGCCTCGCGCGCCCGGGCATAGCCAAAGTCCCAGTGTTCCTGCATATGCTGCACGAACACGGCGTAGCTGGGCGGTGGCTCCAGGCGCACGCGGTTCTCGCGCCAGGCCAAGACCTTGCGCAGATAGGGTTTGGCCAGGGCTCGCTCGATGTCTGACGTGTCTATCCACACGTCGGCATGCTGGGCGTGCACACGGCGCAAGCGCTGGTTGGCATTCGTACCCAGCACGGCGCGCCAGGCCGGGACCGACATCACTTGGTCAAACGGCGCCTTGAATTCCATGACCACCGTGTCGGCCAGGCGGTGGGCCATCTCTATCGGAAACAAGTCCACCACACCACCCATATAGTGCGCGCCGCCGTGCGGGTGGGCCGCGAAGTAGTACATGTCTGACACCGAGATGCGTGCCGCCACGTCCAGCGGCATCGCGGTGTCGGTCGCTACATGGGCGGCCACGGCGCTATTACCCCATTCGGTGCTGCCCAGCGGCGCGGCTACGCCGTGCAGCAATAGCGCGGCGCGGGGGCCACAAAACACGGTTTGCTCAAACAGCTTGCGCCGCCCGCGCCGGTGCCCCACGTCCGATGCGGTGTACAGCAGCTTGCTGCCCACCAGGGCGACGTCGGGACCGCGTTGGGCCGTGGGCGACTCCAACTGCGGCAGCGTAGGCAGTGCGAACAGGTAGTCGTCGAACAGATCGGGAAACTTGGGTGCTGGGCGCGGATTGATGGCACGGCTGGCAACATTCAGTAGGGTGCGATGGATCGTCGCGGCCGGCGCGGGCTGGATGGCGCTCCAAAATCGGTGCATCTCCGGGGATGCCAGCCAGGCCTTTTGTTGCGCTGGGTCGGGCATCGTATGGATCACCGCTGCGGCGATGGCACCGCCGCAACTGGCCAATACCAGGTCCGGCGCCTGGCCCGCATCACAAGCTGCCGCATACATGCCCAGATATATGCCAAAGCGAAAGCCGCCGCCGGAGAGGACCATGCATTGGCGGTATTTTCTTAGTGCGTCCGGCATGGCGTCAAGACGAGGCATCTATCCGGTTTGACTGCGTGCGCGTATGTGTCAACCGCGCTCAATTGCCTCAAACGTAAACAAGGCCTTGAGTGCCAAGCCCACCGCCTTTAGCGCTTCAGCACCCCCGGTCTGCCGGTCAATCACACACAGCGCGAGGTCGGGCACCATTCCATCGGTTTTCAACTTGGCCAGGGCGTCGATGATGGCGCCGCCGCTGGAGACCACATCTTCGACCAAGATGAAACGTTTGCCTTGCAGAGACGCGCCCTCCGCATAGCGGCAGGTTCCATACGCCTTGGGCTCCTTGCGGATGAAGGCCGCCGGAATCTGGGTCACCTGGCTCAGCATCGTGACGATGGGTATGCCGCCCATTTCCAGGCCTGCCAGCACCTCGGTGCCTGGTGGCACCAGTGGGGCCATGGCTTCGGCGATGGCGCGCAGCAATGCAGGCTCGGATTCGAACTGGTATTTGTCGAAATAGGTGTCACTGGTCTGGCCCGAGCGCAGGACAAAGTGTCCTGAGATACGGGCACTGCGGCGGATTCTGGCGGCTAAGGTTTGCATGGCCTGGATGTTAAGCCCTGGCGGTACAGGACGGCATGGCCTGGTCGGCGCTGGTCATGTTGGAAGACTTCTCCGCGAGCAAGTCCACATACGCGCACGCGACCAGCGCGGACTTTTGCACGCCGAGTTTGTCCATGATGTCCAGTGCTGCTTCCTCGCCCTGGGCCGAGGTCTCGTCGTCCTCCAGCAAGACTTCCAGTTCCAGAAAATCACCCAGGCCTTCCACCCGATCCAGATGGACGCGGGTTCTGCCGATGGTGAACAGCGTGCGGTGCTTGCGTACCCGGCCCGCCTGGCCATGGGCCAAGCTCAGGGTTTCACGCAGCGCATCGGCGGCGTCCACGGGGGCGAGCTGGTAGAAGCTTTCCTTGGGGCCTGCCGCGTCGGCACGGCGGTAAAAAATAAGCACGCCGCTGCCATCCGGGAAAGCGCGTAGTTTCAGGCGGCCATTGGCGCAGGGGAAGAAGGTGTCGTCCTACTGCAGGACGGTAGGCCCCTCGCTGGCCCATACCGCTACCCGCGGTAGCAAGGCTTGCACGCTGTCAATGCGGGCTTTGATTTCGGTATTGCGTGGCACGGGTGTCGGGGTAAATGGCGGCAGCGAATGCTATCTATTTGGTAGTGATATGTGTCGTATTGACGGGGGCTACAGCCCCATTTTCCTTACAAGCCACAGCCCCGCAGCAGCAAGGACACCACATGCTCGGTGGCCCGCGCGTAGTCTTTCTTGCCCAATGACTTGCGCCCCAGCACTGCGCAGACCTGGACCTCAAAGTCAGCATAGGTTTGGGTGGCGGCCCAGATGGTGAAGAACAAGTGGGTGGCGTCCACGGGTGCCATGCGCCCGGCGTTGATCCAGCCCTGGATGACGGCGGCCTTTTCCTTGACCATGGGATGCACGGTGGCCAGAATTTCTTTGAGGACCGGGGCACCATGCAGCATTTCGTTGGCAAATACACGGGAGCCGTCGGGGCGCTGTGCCGACATGGCCATTTTGGCGCGTATGTACTGCTCCAGCGCGGTGCGGGGGTCGGCGTCCGCGGTAATGCCGTTGGCGGGCACCAGCCAGTCGCTCAGCGTGCGGGCCAGCACCGCGCGGTACAGCTCGTCCTTGCTGCCAAAGTAGTAGTGCAGATTGGCCTTGGGCAAACCACTGGCCGTCGCAATGGCGGCCATGGTGGCGCCACCAAAACCGGCGCCGGCAAACACTTTTTCAGCGGCGCCCAGGATGCGGTTTTCATTGGCTTGGCGAATCTGCCCCTTGATGGCATCGTCTTCGGGTGCGGGTGACGCGGTAGCGCGTGCGCGGGGAGTTGTGGCTTTAGGTTTCATACGGGCAAAAAAAGGGGTCGCACCATTGCGGATACGACCCCTGACAGTCGTGGGGATCTGAACAGGCTAAATAGTTTACTTGGCCGCGGCGTCCCACACGGCGTGCGTCATGGCAGCGGCGCCCGGGTCTTTCTTGATCACCGGCGAGCTGCCTCCGGTCAGCAGCACCTTGACGGTACGCTCATAGGCGGCAGGCTCCAGGTACCCGATCTTGGCGGTGCCGGCATTGGTGATCAGCTTGGCCACGTTTTCCATCTGGCGCTTCTGCACCTTCAGCGTGGCGCTGCCGGAGGCGTCCGCGGCGACGACGACCTTGGCCGCGGCTTCGGGGTCCTTGACCGCGTCGTTCCAGCCCTTGAAGGTAGCCTTCAAAAACTTCGCCATGCGCGCCACAAAGGCCGGGTCTTTCAGTTTGGGCTCCATCACATACAGGCCGTCTTCCAGCGTGGCCACGCCTTCTTTTTCATAGAAGAAGGTGACCAGGTCGCTCTCCTTGACGCCGGCGTCCACCACCTGCCAGTACTCGTTGTAAATCATGGTCGAGATACAGGCGGCCTGGTTTTGCAGCAGCGGGTCGACGTTGAAGCCTTGCTTCAGGATCTTGATGTCGGTGTCGGGCTTGTTGCCCAGCTTGGCCATCCAGTTCAGGAAGGGGTATTCATTGCCGCCGTACCAGACGCCCAGGGTCTTGCCCTTCAGGTCCTTGGGGGTGGCCACGCCGCTGGACTTTTTGCAAGTCAGCATCAGGCCGGACTGGTTGAACACCTGGGCGATATTGACCAGCGGCACACCAGCCTCGCGCGAGGCCAGTGCCGATGGCATCCAGTCCACGACCACGTCGGCGCCGTTGCCGGCAATCACCTGCGCCGGGGCAATGTCGGGGCCGCCGGGCTTGATGGTCACGTCCAGCCCTTCGGCCTTGTAGTAGCCCTTGGCCTGCGCCACGTAGTAACCGGCAAACTGTGCCTGGGGCAGCCACTTCAATTGCACGGTCACCTTGTCGGCGGCGTGCGCGGTCATGCCGCACACCGCCAATACCGCGGCCATCAGGCCTTTGCTCACCAGAGAAGAACGATTCATAGAACACTCCTTGGGTTGAATAAAACGAAACAACGGGACATGAATGCAAATTGCATTATTTGCCACGAATCGACGGATGCCAGAACGCGGCACGCCGCTCCAGCTGTACAAGCAAGGCGTAGGCCAGCGAGCCGGTGACCGCAGCCACCACAATCGCACCCCAGACCAGAGACATGTTCATACGGGCCGCCTCGGTGGAAATCCGAAAGCCCAGGCCCACCGTGGGCGAGCCAAAAAATTCGGCGACGATGGCGCCAATCAGGGCCAGCGTGGCGTTGACCTTCAACGCGCCAAAAATAAACGGCGTGGCAGCCGGCAGGCGCAGTGACCATAACGTGCGGCTGTAGCCTGCGGCATAGCTGTACATCAGTTCGCGCTCCAGCTTGCCCGATGCCTGCAGACCCGCCAGTGTGGACACCAGCATTGGGAAGAAGGTCATCAGCACCACGACTGCAGCCTTGGATGGCCACTCGAAACCAAACCACATCACCGCAATCGGCGCCACCGCCACCAGCGGAACGGTGCTGCTCAGCGATGCCAATGGCAGCAGGCCGCGTTGCAGGAAGGGCATGCGGTCAATCGCCACGGCCACCGCAAAGCCCAGGCCGCTGCCGAGCAGCCAGCCCACACACACGGCCTTCAGCACGGTCTGGCTGAAGTCGCCCCACAGCTTGCCCGGGTTGTCGATCAGCGACTGCACGATCAGTGTGGGTGCGGGCAACAGCACGCGCGGCACTTCAAAGGCCACGACCAGCATCTGCCAGAAATACAGCACCCACAGGCCGAACAGAGCGGCCGTCAGCACGCCGTCAAAACGCGTGCCCTGGATGGCGGCGACGCGGCGTATGGTCCACAGGGCTGCCACGCCCAAAGCCGCCAGCAACAACCAGAAGAGGGCGGTGGGCGGGCTGGTGCCTTGGGCCGCGGGGTGCAGGAATAACAGGCTGGCCGCGGCCAGTGATGCGAGCACAGCGACTGCGGTGGTGCCGTGCAGTGGCTTCGTCACAGGCGGCATTGAGGGGGCGGCGCGTGCCGTGGATGTGGCATGCGCCGCAGGCGCAGCGGGCTTCGTCGTCATGGTTGCCTCCGGTGCCGCAGCGCGAAGTGCTCGGTTGCGGCGACCCATGTGGTCAGCAACAGACCCAGCAGCGCCGACATCACCAGCGCCGACCAGATGGCCAATGTGTTGCCGTAGTAGGAGCCGGTCAGCAGCCGCGCGCCCAGGCCGGCCGTGGCGCCGGTTGGCAACTCGGCCACCATCGCGCCCACCAGGCTGGCGGCAATGCCGACGCGCAGCGCGGGAAACAAAAAGGGCAAGGCTGCAGGAAGGCGCAGCAGCCACAGCGCCTGCCAGCGCGTGGCGGCATAGGTGTGCATCATTTCGGTTTCGATCACCTGCGGCGAACGCAGCCCCTGCACCATGGCCACGGTGACCGGGAAGAAGCTCAGGTACATCGCAATCACCGCCTTGGGCGCCAGGCCTTCCATGCCCAGACTGCCCAAAATCACCAGCACGATGGGCGCAATCGCCAGCACCGGCACGGTTTGCGATGCGACGATCCACGGCAGCAGGGCCCGGTCCAGCGTGCGCGAATGCACGATAGCCACCGCGAGCACCAGGCCCAGCAGCGTGCCCAATACGAAGCCAACCAGCGTGGTCTCACCGGTCACCGCCACATGGAACAACAGGTTGCGCGGCGAATCCAGCGGCCAGTCGACCAGGCTGGACCAGAAGTCCAGCGCAATCTGGTGCGGCGCGGGCAGCACCGGGCGCTCCATGTTCAGCGTGGTGCTCAGGACGTCCTGCCAGGTAAAAGGGTTTCCAGCAGGCGTCAGCACGCGCTCGACAGCGGCGCTGGCATTCATCGCCCAGGCGGCGCCGTACCAGGACAGCAGTAAGACGACCATCACCACCGCCACTGGCACGCCACTGACCCACATCCGAGAAGCCAGGCCCCCATGCTCGCCCACTGTGCGTAGTTTGCTGCCTGCCGACGGGACATGCTTCACCTTGCGGTAACCCGGCGGTGAAACCTGCGACGCGGCAGGTGGCTTACTCAAGGTGGCCATCGGCAAGTGCCTCGCGCACTTCATGCGCCACGTCCATAAAGGCCTGGGTGTCGCGCAGGCCCAGATGGCGTTCGTCGGGCAGGGGTGACTCAATCACTTTGACAATGCGCCCCGGCCGCGGTGACATGACCACGATGCGGGTGGATAAGTACACCGCCTCGGCAATCGAGTGCGTCACAAACACCACGGTGCGGCGCTCGCGCTGCCACAGCTGTTGCAACTGTTCGTTGAGCCGGTCGCGGGTGATTTCGTCCAGCGCGCCAAAGGGCTCGTCCATCATCAGGATCTTGGGCTCAAAGGCCAGCGCGCGGGCGATGGACACGCGCTGCTGCATGCCGCCGGACAACTGCCACGGGTACTTGCCTTCAAAACCCTTGAGCCCGACGCGCTCCAGATGCGCCAGCGCGGTGCCGCGGTTTTGTGCCTTGTCGCCGCCTTGGATCTGCAGCGGCAGCATCACATTGCCCAAAACGGTGCGCCAGGGGAACAAGGCTGGTGCCTGGAACACGTAGCCATAGGCACGGGCCAAGCGGGCGTCATGCGGGCTGATGCCGTTGACCCGTACCGTGCCCTCGGTGATGTGCTCCAGGTCGGCAATCACGCGCAACAGCGTGGTCTTGCCGCAGCCCGAGGGACCGATCAGCGACACAAATTCACCCTCGCCAATGCGCAGGTCGATATTGCTCAGCGCTTTGACCGGGGTGTCGGCCGTCTGGTAGACCAGGCTGGCGTTGTGCACCTCCACCGCCGCGGGCGACGTGGTTGCGCCACCGGGCGGGGGGCTGGACGGGGACCTGGGCTGGGTGGCGACGGTAGGGTGATCAGGTTTCATGGATAAAAGCTAACCATTTGGTCAAGTTATTGTAGGCCGGCATGCAAGTTCTGTACCGCAATTTAGCCCACTATCCGGATTTACCCTTCCCCGGACTTACCCGTGTATCCGCCGCCGTTGCCGGAGGTGCGAAACCGCATCCATATCCACCCAATTTGGGGTTTATGAGGGTCGTTTCATCAAGCTTAGTTGATAAAACGGCCTCTAGCCCCCGTAAAAACTAGCTATTGCGCTATCCAATGTATAGCATTGGATAGCGCGAGCCATTCCCACCCGCCGCCTCGCGCCGCCGCCTTGGGCGCTCAAATGGCTTCGGTGCGTTGCTCCAGCCAGGCCAGCGCCTCGCCGCTGAGCAGCGGGCTCAGGCGCGCGCGCACGGTGGCGTGGTAGGCGTTGAGCCAGGCGATCTCATCGGCCTGCAGCAGGTTTTTGTCAATGCAGCGGGTGTCGATGGGGCACAGCGTCAGCGTCTCGAATTCCAGGAATTCGCCGAACTGCTCGCCGGTGGTCGCGGCGACGTTCAACACCAGGTTCTCGATGCGCACGCCCCACTGATTGGCGCGGTACAGGCCGGGCTCGACCGAGGTGATCATGCCGGGCTGCATGGCCATATTGGCGTCGGGAATGGCCTTGGAAATGCTTTGCGGGCCCTCGTGCACATTCAGGAAATAACCCACGCCGTGGCCGGTACCGTGGCCGTAGTCCATGCCATGTGCCCACAGCGGCGCGCGGGCCAGCGCGTCCAGCATGGGCGACAGCGTGCCCAGCGGAAAGCGGGCGCGGGACAGGCCAATCGTGCCCTTGAGCACCAGGGTGTAGTCGCGCTTTTGCGCGGCGCTGGGTGTGCCGATGGGCCAGACGCGGGTGATGTCGGTGGTGCCGCCGGGGTATTGGCCACCGGAGTCGATCAGCAGCAGGCCATCACCCTCGATGACCGCATGGCTCTCGGGCGTGGCGCGGTAGTGGGGCATGGCACCGTTGGCGTTGAAGCCGGCAATGGTGTTGAAGGACAGGCCGACAAAACCGGGGCGCTTGGCGCGCTCGGCGGTCAGGCGCTCGTCAATCGTCA
>Ga0066464_1000732_pt1 | contig 11078 bp, 8 predicted proteins | sample LakWasMe94_HOW11_2_FD_59583 | JGI IMG/M metagenome (GOLD analysis project Ga0066464, IMG submission 59583) | Freshwater sediment methanotrophic microbial communities from Lake Washington under simulated oxygen tension - Sediment Metagenome 94_HOW11 | ecosystem: Environmental > Aquatic >...
TCGGCGCAAGTCTTGTCGGTGATGTCCCAGGCCTTGCCATTGATCTGCCAGAGGCTCGGTGGCTTGCCATTGTCCACGTTCACCGAGACCGAGCCAACCCACTCGAAGTTGAAGTTGAGCTTCTCGGCGTTATCCAGGTCCGGCTCGGCGATCGGGTTGGCCGGCAACGCCGGCGGCCACTCGGTCGGCGCGTCGCTGTTGGCCACCGAACGCAAGGTGCCCAGGCGCACCGGGCCGTTGCGCAGCGCCAGCTCTTCGCCGGCCGGCGGCGCCTTGATCGCCAGGCAAATGCGCATGCCCGGCCCCAGCCAGTATTCCTTGCCCAGCGGCCGCGGCTCGATGGGGTTGCCGTCCAGGGCGTAGATCTGCGCCTCGACGTCGGGGATGTTGATGCGGTAGGTCAGGGTGTTGTCGAGGTTGAGCAGACGCACGCGGGTGATCTGCCCGGCCGGGATCTCCACCACCGCCTGGGACACGCCGTTGATGGTCGACAGGCGCCCCGCGGTACCGCCACGCGCCGCCTCGCGGGGAATGCTGAACGGCACGAAGGCACCCTCTTCATCCACATGCCAGCTTTTCAGGCTCAGGGTGCGCTCGTACTTGAAGCCGGTGGGCTCGCGTTCTTCGATGATCAGCGGGCCGACCAGGCCACGGCCCAGCTCTTCGCTGCTGTTGACGTGGGGGTGGTACCAGTAGCTGCCGGCATCCGGCACGCGGAACTTATAGTCAAAGTACTCGCCCGGCATGACCGGCAACTGCGAGACGTAAGGCACGCCGTCCATTTCCAGCGGCAGACGGATGCCGTGCCAGTGGATGGTGGTGGCCACCGGCAGGTGGTTGATGAAGCGCACCCGCAGCCATTCGCCCTGGCGCACCCGCAACTCGGTGCCCGGCGCGGAAGGACCGAAAGCCCAGGCTTCGGTCTTGTGCCCCGGCACCAGCTCCACGTCCAGCGGCGCGGCGATCAGCTGATAATCGTGGCCCGCCTCGGCGTCGGCCATCTTGCCCAGCCAGTAACGCGACGCGCCACCGGCGCCCACGCCAACCACTGCAAGACCGGCCAGACCACCGAGTATCTGTCGACGGGTAAAGGACATGGACTCAACTACCTCACGTATCCGCGGCGGGTCGGGCCCGCAAAAGGCGAATACGATACACCCGCAGTTGAGAAACAGTAAGGGCGGCGCGGCAAGCGGCCGCAGGCAGATCGTCTGTGCCTGAAAGGACGCCATCGCGGGCAAGCCGGATCGCCGCCCGCTCGCTCCTACAGATGGGCGGCGCCTGTAGGAGCGAGGCTTGCCCGCGATCGAGTGCGCAGCACTCGCCGCTCGCCAACGGCTACGCCGCGGATAACCCGACAAGCAGATGCACCACGCCTCCCGCCAGCGCCATCGTCCCGAGCACGCCAGCGCTACGTAAGGCCACAACATCAAGCAAGGTCGGGTCATGCAATTCCACTCGCACCCGGGTCAGGGCCACGCGCTGCTGGGTCTTGAGGTTATTCGCGCCGCCCAGGGCTGCCAATAGCGCTGGGCTCAGGACGGCATCGTCGGTGGGGCGGGCTGTGGCTTTCGGCTGGTCAGGCACCAGGTCCGGGGTCAGGGCTTTCCAGAACGCCCGCTGCAATTTCTCGAACATGTTCAGTTCTCCAGAACCAGTGAAGGGGCCAGCGTCGATTGTTGATGCTGGTGCAAGGCGTCGCGCACCTGATCGGCGCTTTCCAGGCCAAGAATGCGTCCGGCGAGGGCTTGGCACTGGCTCAACTCGACCTCGCGCACGCTGGCCTTGATCGCCGGAATCAACGGCACGCTGACCGACAGCTCGTCCACCCCCAGCCCCAGCAGCAACGGCACCGCCAGGGTTTCCGAAGCCAGCGCCCCGCAGACGCCGACCCACTTGCCATGGGCATGGGCGGCCTTGACCGTGGTAGCGATCAGACGCAACACCGCCGGGTGGAAACTGTCGGCCTGGCTGGCCAGGCGCGGGTGATCGCGGTCCATGGCCAGGGTGTACTGGGTCAGGTCGTTGGTGCCGATGGAGAAGAAATCCACCTCCGGCGCGAACAGGTCGGCCAGCAGCGCCGCCGACGGCACTTCGATCATGATCCCCAGCTTCGGCAATTCCTTGAGCCCCAGGGCCAGGGCTTCGTCCTCCAGCATCTGCCGCGCCTGCCGCAACTCCGCCAACTGGGTGACCATCGGCAGCATGATGTGCAGGCGGGCCAGCCCGGCGCTGGCGAGGATCGCCCGGAACTGTTCGCGCAACAGCTGCGGGCGCTCCAGGCACAGGCGGATCCCGCGCATGCCGAGGAAGGGGTTGGCTTCAGACTCCATCGGCACATAGGCCAGCGGTTTGTCGCCGCCGACATCCAGGGTCCGCACCACCAGGTTGCGCTCCGGCCCCAGGGCCCGGGCGATGGCGCTGTAGGTCGCGGCCTGTTCTTCATGGCTCGGGGCGACGCTACGGTCCTGGTAAAGAAACTCCGAGCGCAACAGGCCGACGCCCTCCCCGCCCAGGCCCATGGCCTGCTCGGCCTCGGCCAGCGAGGCGACGTTGGCCGTCACCTCGAAGTGATGGCCGTCGCGGGTCACCGCGGCCTGGGCGGCCTGTTCCAGCTCCTGGCTTTGACGCTGTTGTTGCTGCTGACGCCGGGCCTGCAACTGCTCGATCACCGCCGGCTGCGGCTCCAGGTGCAATTCGCCCTGGTCGGCATCCAGCAGCACCGGTGTGCCGCTGGCCAACGCCAGCACCTGTACCGGCAGCCCGCAGACCGCCGGCAAACCCAGGGCCCGGGCCAGAATCGCCACATGGCTGGTGGCCCCGCCGCCGACCGTGGCAAACCCCAGCACCTTGCGGGTATCGAGGCCGGCGGTCTGGGACGGGGTGAGCTGCTCGGCAATCAGGATCGCCTGCTCCGGCAGGGCCCAGGCGCTGTCCTGCACGCCCAGCAGCAACTTGAGCACCCGCTGCCCGACATCCATCAGGTCCAGCGCACGCTCGGCCAGCAACGGATTGCCCAGGCCCTTGAACAGCTCGGCAGTGGCCTCGGTGGCGCTGTTCCAGGCGAATGCTGCGCTTTTGCCGTCGGTGATCAGGGCATGGGCCTGCTCCAGCAGGCTCGGGTCTTCCAGCAGCTCCTGGTGAGCCTTGAAGATCTCGCCCTGGGCCGCACTGGCAGCCTTGTCCCGCAGTGCTTGCAGGGCCTCGGTGGCCTGCGCCAGTGCCCGCTTGAGCTGTTCGCGCTGCGCCGCCTGATCGCTGGCGAACTCGACGATCTCGAGCTTCTGCTCGGCCACCTGCACCACCTGCCCGAAGGCCGACCCCGTCGAGGCGCAGACGCCCCGCAGCAATTTGCCCGATGGCGCGACAACCGGCGCCACAGGCTCGGCGGCGCTCACCGCCGTCACCGCCTCGCCACAACCCGCCGCCAGCAATTCGGCCAGGGCCTTGATCGCCGCCTCGGCATCCTCGCCCGCCGCGCTGACTTGCAGGGCATCGCCCTGCGCGGTCTGCAACGCCATGATCGCCACCAGGGACTTGGCGTTGGCACTGGCCTGCTGCTTGTGCAGGCAGATGCTCGCCTTGAAGCCCTTGGCCGCCTGGGCGAACACCGCCGCCGGACGCGCATGCAGGCCATTGGGATTGGGCAGCAGCACGGGTTTGGAGAACAGCGCCTCGCCTTCTTCCTCGGGCTCCGCGCTTGGCACAGGCTCGCCCGGGCTCAACTGCAACAGCGGCTGGCCGCTGTCCACCAGCGCGCTGCCCGCGGTCAGCCAGGTGAAGGGCTCGCCACTGACCACCAGCATCAGCGTCAACAGGCTGCGGGCGTGCACGGCGATGTAGTCGGCATCGAACTCGATCAACGGCTGCCCGGCCTCGACCCGTTGGCCCTCCTGCACCAGGCGGCTAAACCCCTTGCCCGCCAGGTTCACCGTGTCCAGGCCGATGTGCATCAGCACCTGCACCCCGTTGTCGTCGGTGATGCTCACCGCATGGCCACTGTCCTGCACGTTGCTGACCACACCGGCCAGCGGCGCGCGCAGGGTCTGCGAGGTCGGGTCGATGCACAGGCCGTCACCGATGACCCGGCTTGAGAACACCGGGTCCGGCACTTGCTCCAGGGGCATCAGCAGCCCGGACAGCGGCGCGAGCAGTTGCAATTGTTGGGTTGTAGCCATGACTTCACCTGCTGTTTGTTCTTGTAAGTGCCGATGGAGCGCGAGCCCCGACAGCATCGCTTATTTCCACCAGTACTCGACCTGCAATCCGACGTTCGCGCCATGCCTGGCGGTGCCGAAGGCGCCGGTATCGGACAGCGCCGAACCCGCCGCCAGCTCATTGGCCGCGCGCTTGGCGGCCTGGTTCCAGCTGGCATAGGTGTAGTACAGGCGCACTTCGGGGCGCGCCCAGAATTCCGGGCCCTTGGGCGACCAGGTCGGGGCGAAGGTGAACTTGCTGAGCTTGCGCGTGCCGCCGGGGGCCTCGACCTGATCGTGGCCCAGCTCGGTGACCAGCTTGAACTGCTCGCTGATGGCGTAGGCCGGGCGGATACCCAGGGAGATCCAGTTCTGGTCGTTGCCGTCGGGGCGGATGTCTTTCTGGTAGATCGCTTCGACCTGCCCGCCAAAACGCGGGGTCAGTTGCCAGTCGAAGAACTCCACCAGGCGGTAGCTCTTGTTGCTGTCGTCCAGTTGCACATTGCCGGTGTAGCCCAACCCGGTGCCTGGGCCTTCGCCGTACTGCAACGCCAGCTTGTTCTTGCCGCCGAGGAAGTCCTTTTGCACATGCTGGGCGGTGATGGCCCAACCTCGATGGGCGTCGCGACTGTCGGGCTTGTCGATGTAGCTCAGGCCCAGCTCCAGCTCGCCGCCGGGGTTGGTCTTGAAACCGGCGACGTTGAAGTCGTGCCGGTTGATGTAGTCCTTCTGGTACAGGTTGTCCTTGCGCGAGAACGCATAGCTGTATTTCAGGTCGCCGATCAGCACGTCCTCGATACCGCCGCCGGTGGCGCTCTGGTTCCAGTAGTAGAAGTCGGAGATATGGATGTCGTTGCGTTTGTAGTAACGCCGGCCGGCCCACAGCGAGCCGCCATTGAGGCTGGGCATGTTCGACCACTGGGCATACATCTGCGGCATGCGCGCCGAGCCGTTGTCGCCCTGGAAGGTCAGGCTGCGGTCGTACTGGTTGTAGAGCGACGCCATGGCGTCGACGCTGAGCACCGAGCCGTCGTCCAGGGTGTAGAGGTCCTGACGCAGTTCCAGCTCGGCGTACTGTTCGCATTCGTTGCCCAGGCGGTATTTGGACTGGGCGCCGGGCAACTGGAAACAGGATTGCGAGCTGCTGTTGACCGAAGTACCGAGGCCACTGCGCAGGTAACCGGCGAACTCCAGGGCCTGGGCCGGGAACGGTAGTGCCAGGCAGACGCAAGATGCTGCAAGGCCGCGATTTATTGTTGTTTTCATAAGCCACCCCATTATTTTTATTCTGTGTGTGTGCCCCGCAGGTGCCGCCCTACCGGCGAGCGAAAGCTCGCGGTTTGCCGGGCACGCCGCGCTCTTGCGGGGAAGGTTGTCAGCGGTCGATCAAGTGCAGGACAAAGGACTCGTAAGGCCGCAGGAACAGCTGGCGACTGCGGGTTTCATGGTCCGCGTAGTTACTGATGACCAGGCGCTGCTCCGTGCGCTCGGTCATCACTCCCTCCGGCAACTGCACTTCGCAGGCGCTGCCGTAGAAATTGTTCACCACCAGCAGGCGCTCGCCCTGTCCTTCGCGCAGATAGGCCCAGACCTGCGGGTGCTCGGCCAGCAGCTGGCGATACTCGCCGTCCTGGATCAGCGGCTCGCGACGGCGCAGGGCAATCAGCTGGCGGTAGTGGTGCAACACCGAATCCGGGTCTTCCAGCTGCTGCTCGACGTTGATCCGCGCGGCATTGGCCGGCACGCCAATCCAGGGCTCGACGCTGCTGAAACCGGCATGGGCCCCGGCCTTCCATTGCATTGGCGTGCGCCCGTTGTCCCGGGACTTCTGCATGATCGCCGCCATGTTGTCCGCTTCGCTATCGCCGGCTTCGCGCTTGAGACGGTAGATGTTCAGGGTCTCGACATCGCGGTATTGGTCGATGTGGGTAAAACCGGGGTTGGTCATGCCCAGCTCTTCGCCCTGGTACACGAACGGCGTGCCCTGGAGGAGGTGCAGCGCGGTGGCGAGCATCTTCGCCGAGACCACCCGATGTTCGCCGTCGTCACCGAAACGCGACACCACCCGTGGCTGGTCGTGGTTACACCAGAACAGCGCGTTCCAGCCGCCACCGGCCTGCATGCCGCTCTGCCAGTCGGAGAGGATGTGCTTGAGCTGGAGGAAGTCGAAATCGGCGCGGACCCACTTCTGCAGGTTCGGGTAATCGACCTTCAGGTGGTGGAAGTTGAAGGTCATCGACAGCTCTTTCGACTCGGGCTGCGAGTAACGAATGCAGTGCTCGAGGCTGGTGGAAGACATCTCGCCAACGTTGATCAGGTCAAAGCCCTCGAAGACCTCGCGATGCATCTGCTGCAGGTACGAGTGCACGTTCGGGCCGTCGGTATAGAAGCGCCGGCCATCGCTGGCATCTTCCGGGAAATCGGCCGGCTTGGAGATCAGGTTGATCACGTCCAGGCGGAAGCCGCCCACGCCCTTGTCGCGCCAGAAACGCATCATCTTGAACACTTCGGCGCGCACCTGGGGGTTGTCCCAGTTGAGGTCGGCCTGGGTGTGGTCGAACAGGTGCAGGTAGTACTGGCCGGTCTGCGCTTCGTATTCCCAGGCGGAACCGCCGAACTTGGACTCCCAGTTGTTCGGCTGGTCGCGCCAGATGTAGAAGTCGCGGTACGGGTTGTCGAGGCTGCTGCGAGCCTGCTGGAACCACTCATGCTCGATGGAGGTGTGGTTGACCACGATGTCCAGCATCAGCTTGATGCCGCGCTTGCCGGCCTCGGCGATCAGCCGCTCGCAATCGGCCATGGTCCCGTAGCTCGGGTCGATGGCGTAGTAGTCGCTGATGTCGTAGCCGTTGTCGCGCTGGGGCGAACGCAGGAACGGGGTGAGCCACAGGCAATCGACACCCAGCCAGTGCAGGTAGTCGAGCTTGTCGACCACCCCCAGCAGGTCGCCGGTGGCCTGGCCGCTGTGGCTGTAGAAACTCTTCGGGTAGATCTGGTAGATCACCGAACGCTGCCAATCTTGCATGGCGGGCTCCTTCAATGGGTTGGGTACTGGCCCTGGGGGCCTCATCGCGGGCAAGCCTCGCTCCTACAAGGGAACGCGGAAATCTGGCTGGCCCGCGATAGCGATCTGTCAGGCGACGCGATACCCCGGCCGGATGATCTTCATGCTCAAGCCGCAGGTCAGCACGAACGGCACCACCAGGGCGACGACCATGCCGACCACGAACATCGGGATGTACTGGGGAATGATCGAGATGAACCCCGGCAACCCGCCGACGCCAATGGCCGAGGCCTGGACCTTGTTCAGCGAGAGGAAAATGCTGCCCAGCGCCGAGCCGATCAGTGCGGCGTAGAACGGGAATTTGTAGCGCAGGTTGACCCCGAACATGGCCGGTTCGGTGATGCCGAAATAGGCGGAGATCGCCGAGGTCGAGGCCATGCTGCGGTCCCGCGCGTTGCGGCTCATGCTGAACACCGCCAGCGCCGCGCTGCCCTGGGCCAAGTTGGACATGACGATCATCGGCCAGATGAAGGTGCCGCCCTGGGTCGAGATCAGTTGCAGGTCCACGGCGAGGAACATGTGGTGCATGCCGGTGATCACCAGCGGCGCGTAGAGCAGGCCGAAAATCGCCCCGCCGACCATCGGCGCCAGTTCGAACAGGGTGACCACGCCTTCGGTGATCAGGATCCCCAGGTGCCGGGTCACCGGGCCTATCACCGCCAGCGCCAGCACGCCGGTGACCACTATGGTGGTGATGGGCACGACCAGCAGGGTGATCGCATTCGGCACCCGCGCCCGCAGCCATTTTTCGATGACGCTCATGACGTAGGCCGCCAGCAGGATCGGCAGGATCTGCCCCTGGTAGCCGACCTTCTCGATCTGGAACAGGCCGAAGATGTCGAAGTACGGCAGGCTCTGGCCCTCCAGCCCGGCCACGGCCTTGCCATAGTTCCAGGCATTGAGCAGGTCGGGGTGCACCAGCATCAGGCCCAGCACGATGCCGAGGATTTCGCTGCCGCCAAAGCGCTTGGCCGCCGACCAGCCGACCAGGGCCGGCAGGAATACGAAGGAGGTGTTGGCCATCAGGTTGATCAAGCTCCACACGCCATCCAGGGTCGGGTAGGCCTCGAGCAGGGTGCGGCCTTCGATGAACATGCCCTTGGCGCCGATCAGGTTGTTCACCCCCATCAGCAGGCCGGCAATGATCAGCGCCGGCAGGATCGGCATGAAGACATCGGAAAACACCCGCACCAGGCGCTGCATGGCGTGGGTCTTGTCGGCGCCCTTCTGCTTGACGTCGGCGATGGTGGAAGCGGCCAGCCCGGTGAGTTGGCGCAACGCGGCATAGACCTTTTCGACTTCACCGGGGCCGATGACCACCTGGAACAGGCCCCCGGTGAAAAACGAGCCCTTGACCAGATCGATCTGGTTCAGCGTCGCGCTGTCCACCAGGCTCGGGTTCTTGAGCGCCAGGCGCAGGCGGGTGACGCAATGCGCGGCTTGTTCGAGGTTGTCGGCGCCACCGAGGCTGTGCAGCAACTCGCTGGCGATCGTGGAGTAATCGTGGCTCATGCTTGTTCTTCCGCTTTGGTTTTTTGTTATTGGCAGCACGCCGAAGCGAAAAATACTCATCTGTACGAGTTAAAGCAACAACTCGTACAGACGAGTTTGCGAATACCGCTTCGAAACCCAGGTCGCGGGGAATTTCTGCTGCACGAAAACGGCTCTAGACCCGTGTTCTCCGGCAGAGCACGCCATGCGCGCCAGAAAATTCTTAAACTGCTGTAAGGTGTTTCATTGCCACTTCGACACCCGCAGTCAGGCGTTCGACCCAAGCGTCTCAAATAGACAAATCCGCTCACGGCCCTTAAGGTTCCCGCCTTGAGCGCAGACGGCACAGAGCCATCCCATGAGTAAATACAACCAGATCTACAGCGATCTGCTTGCCAGTATCACCACCGAGCGCCTGGAACGCGGCGCTCGTCTGCCTTCCGAAACCGAGTTGATGGACAGCTACCAGGCCAGCCGCGGCACCGTGCGCAAGGCCATCGAACAGCTGCAGGAGCGCGGCTTTGCCCAGAAGATCCACGGCAAGGGCACTTTTGTGCTGTCGCCGCACCCGATCGAGTTCCAGTTGGGCGGCATTGTCAGCTTCCAGGAAACCTATCCACGCCTGGGCAACGACGTCAGCACCGAGGTAGTGGAGTTCACCCAATTCCCCCTCGAAGGCGCGTTGCGCGAGCACCTGCAGGCCGAGGAAGGCAGCCTGATCACCCGCATCAAGCGGGTGCGGCGTATCGATGGCAAACGGGTGATTCTCGACATCAACCACTTCGTCGCCGAGTTGATCCCCGGGCTGGACCGGCAGATTGCCGAGCACTCGATCTACGCCTACATCGAACAGACCCTGCAATTGCAGATCAGCTACGCCCAGCGGACCATCGAAGCGATTCCACGCACCCGGGATGACCAGCAGCACCTGGACCTGGAGGGCCAGAGCCATGTGATAGTGGTCAGCAACCAGACCTTCCTACAGGACGGCCGGCAGTTCGAGTACACCGAATCACGCCACACCCTGGACAAGTTCTACTTCTCGGACGTCGCCCGACGCTGACCGCCGCGGCAGGCCCGCTCAGCCCAGCAGCGCCACCAGTTCGGCGCTCGGGGTGCCGACACGCCGGGCCTCCTTGGCGACGTTCACGGATTGCGCGACCCGCGCCACCTCTATCACCGGGTGCTGCAATGCGTAACCGCCCCGGGCCTCCAGCCAGCTCAGCACTTCCGCCAGATGCCAGAGCGAGGCACTGCCCTCGTGGATCGCCAGGGGGAAACTGCCGGCATGGTTCAGCATCAGCTTGCGCATGTTCTGCCGGGAGACCCCGACAATGTCGGCAATCTCGCTCAGGCCGACGAAATCCGGGCTGGCCTCTACCAGCCGCGCATCCGGAATGATCCGCTTGATATCACTCAGGGCACTGAGCAGCGCCGCCTCACCGCTTTCGGCCTCGCGGCTGAACTCCAGTGCCAGGCGCCCCGCCAGCCCGGTACCGACCAGCGCGTCGGTGCAGCCCCCCGCGCCAAGGCGCTCCACCAGCACGTCCGGGTCGCAGTCGTGGGCAGGCAGCAGGTAGTTGAGGGTAAACAGGTATTCCATGGTCATGACTCCCGACGAGGTTGCGGGACTTTCCCGCCGCGCAGCTGATTCAGCGTGCAGTTGTCGACTACCCGGCACAGCGCCCGGGCATGCTGGAGGGGATTTTTCGGCGTGCTCCACACACTGGTGATGCAGAACTCGCCGCAACGACACACCTCACTGTTGTAAGGGCAGTAGATCTTGCCCCAGGCATGACTACCGCCGACTTCGACGCGCCAGCCCTGCCACTCGGCGTAACGCAGCGCCATTTCAATGTCCTTCTTGGGATGAGGTGTGCGAGCCATCCATGGCCTCCAGTTTCGTCAACAATGAAAAAGTTGTCAACTGACAACCATGAATTCTTTCAACGCCTGCGCCGGCATCGCCAAAGGCCGCCGCTGGGAATTCGATGAATGTCTGTCGAGGGTACACAGGCCAGGCGGGCGACGATGGGCCCATGTCTTTCCTGGTATTGCGGGAGGGCTGGAAACCGGGCTTTTTAAAGACCCTGAAACACAAATGGCGATCGACACCCGAAGGTCTCGATCGCCATTGCTGTTGCCTGAACGATCAGCAGCCGATCACTCGGCCGGGATCATTCCCACTCGATGGTGGCTGGCGGCTTGCTCGACACGTCGTAGGTGACGCGGGAGATGCCTTCGATTTCGTTGATGATCCGGCCGCTGACGGTTTCCAGCAGCTCGTAAGGCAGGTGTGCCCAACGCGCGGTCATGAAGTCGATGGT
>Ga0066464_1000733_pt1 | contig 11077 bp, 10 predicted proteins | sample LakWasMe94_HOW11_2_FD_59583 | JGI IMG/M metagenome (GOLD analysis project Ga0066464, IMG submission 59583) | Freshwater sediment methanotrophic microbial communities from Lake Washington under simulated oxygen tension - Sediment Metagenome 94_HOW11 | ecosystem: Environmental > Aquatic >...
GGTATTGCCCATGGCGGTGGACGTAGCCGTGACGCCGTTGACCGTCACCGAACCGTTTACCCCCGCCGCGTCAATGCCGAACGAGCCCCAACTGGTGGTGCTGATGCGGGCTGCCAGATTGTTCTTCGCCACGTAGGTCAGCTTGGGCGTCAGCAGACCGGGCAGGCCGCTGCCATGCTGCCGATCCGTAACCGACCGCGCGCCGGCCACATCGAGCTGTCCAACCAGCGAGTCATCACCATTTTGGCCCGGCTTGTGCGTGTGGGGCAGTGCAAGCCCCTGTGTGTCCTTCAGATACTGCAGGCTGTTGGCGATGGACATGGGCACGCATTGGTTCTTGGCGGCTTCGATGTTCGGATGGTCCCACTGGATGTTGGTATCGGTGTCGCTCGGGTCGGCGAACAGGATGTCGGTGAAGGTAGGCGGCGTGACCGGCCCGCCCGCGCCAGCCGTGGCACCGCCGAACAAGAGTGAAAGCGGCCCCACCGGAAAAGTCGTGCCAGGCGTTGCACTGAACGCGGTCAACGCGGTTTCAGCAAACTGCAGGGCAACCGGCAATTGCGTGACCGCCGTCCCGATCTGCGTGCCCAGGTCAAAGTCTGAATTGATCGACGAGTACGGGTAGCTGCTCTCGGCAAAGACAGGCAGGTTTCTGACCACCCAGCCTTTGGCTGTTGCCAGGTTCAAATAACCCGTCGTGATGCCGGTGTTGCTGCGCAGCGCATTGAGGTCAACGAACATGACACCAATTGGCGTATTGGTACTTGCGGGATCGTCCGAATAGCTGACCTGCGCAAAACTGACGCCTTGCCCAGGGGTAAGGTCAACCGCCCAGGACGGTTGGCTCCCGACACAACAAATCAAGACCACCAAGAGCGCGCGGAGGGTTTTCATGCTGACTCCTTTCGCTTTCACAAAACGAAGGGCCGCAATCTTCAAGGAATGCGGTGGCGATGAACGACGTGCTGTCATGCCGGCAGGGGGTCAGCGGTCGGCGAACTGCTGAGTGAAAGTCAAGTTTATCGCCGGGCTGGAAAAAGTCAAAAAGACCGACACCAAACCGATGACACGCACGTCGCGGGCGCGCCATGAAAGCATGCGGGCTTGCAATACCGGTCCACGGCACCATACTTGCCCTGCCACGCCTGATGAATCGCACCAAATGGCATGCTTCTTCTTCGATGGAGTCTCGGTTGAACCCACGCCAGCGTCCACAACGCCAGGCTTCGATGCTGACACGGTGGGCGCGCTTGGGTGTTGTTGCAGGGGTGGTTGAGATCGGGATAGTCATGGTGGTGGTGGAGTGGAACACAACGCCTCCTGCCGAGCCAACGCCAGTCGCCCTCCAGCACCGCACGGTGGCGCGGTCTTTACCGGCTCGCGATTCGGATGCGCTATTGGCGCCGCCCCAGGGCGGGGTTGGCGCGCCCCGCGCCCCTCTACGCGTCCATGGCAGCTTTGCGAGCGCACCGACCGACAGCGGCGCGGTCGAGATTTGTGGTTTCGGCACCGTAACGCTACGCCCGGACGACCCTTATCCGTTCCAAGGTATTCCATTGGGCTTGCGCGAATCGGCCCTGGCCACGGTGGAAGCGCTGATGCTTGCCAGCGACGATATACAGGTGCGCGCCGCGGCACTGTGGATGGGTATCCGACGGGGGAAACACGACACGCGTGAACGTATCGAGCAGGTGGCGCGCCTGGCAACCGGCTCACAAGACCCAGTGGTGTATGCGCTGGCCATCGCGGCATGCAAGAGCTGGACATCGACCCATGACGGAACGTGCCACTTGATCAGCCGCGCGCAGTGGGCGCACCTCGACCCCGACAACGCCGTGCCGTGGCTGGAAATTGCGGCGCAGGCGCGTCAAGACAATGATCCCGACGCAGAAGAGATGGCCATGCGCATGGCCGCCCATGCGCGCCACACCGACGCCCGCGAGGGCTTGCTACCAACTCTGGTTGACCGCGCGATAGGCTCCCGGGTCACACCACTGCAACGCACACTGGCACTGAGCGAGAGTTGGAGCGCGCAGGCAATGTGGGCGGTCTCCCATGCGCCATACCTGAACGTCGGCGCGGTCAAGGTCACCGGGCCACCAACCCTTGATTTGGACCTGAGTTGCGACGGCGTGAATCGCATGCAGGACTGGCTTGGTGGACGTCGGACTGCATCCACGCGAACTCCTTAAGCGATATACGGCCCTAGCCCTCGTCAACATTGACTATATTGCTATCAAAATAGAAGCGATACCTTGCCACAACCAGCGCACCTTCTGACCGATCTTGCAGCCGCCCGCTATACCGAGCGCAACAACCCCCCCTCCAGACGCACCAGCGAACCCGTCACATAGGCCGCCAACGGGCTCGCCAGGAAGGCCGCGACGGCGCCGAATTCCTCGATGGTGCCGTAGCGCCCCACGGGGATTTGGGCGACGCTGCGCGCCGCCACGGCCGCCTCGCTTTCGCCACGCTCGTGCGCCACGCGCTGGTTCAAGTGCAGCGTGCGTGCGGTGGCGATGCGCCCGGGCAGCAGGGTGTTGACGGTGATGCCGTCGCGCGCCACTTCGCCCGCCAGCGTCTTGGCCCAGCCCACCACGGCGCTGCGCAAGGTATTGGAAATGCCGATGGCGGCAATCGGCTCGACCACGCTGGTTGACGCCACCGTCAAAATACGCCCCCATTGCTTGCGGCGCATGGCCGGCAGCACCAGGTCCGTCAGCGCGAACAAAGGCAAGACCATGGCCTGGAACTGCGCCTGCCACACGGCCGGCTCAACACCCGCCACACCGCAGGGCGGCGGCCCGCCCGAGTTGTTCAACAGGATGTCGATGTCGCCGAACTGCGCCTGAGCCGCCGCCACGGTCTGTTCCAGCGCGGTGGCATCGCCCAGGTTCGCTGCAAAGCCCATGGCCTGTCCACCTTCGGCGCGGATGCGGTTGACGGCGGTGTCCAGCGCCTCACGGTCGCGCGCGAGCAACGCGACCGACACGCCTTCGCGCGCCAGTGCCTGCGCCACGCCGAAGCCCAGCCCCTTGCTGCCACCGGCGACCAGCGCCACCTTTCCATTCAATTGCAAGTCCATTGCGTTCCCTTTCTGTAAATGATCAGCGCCGTGCCCGGGCCAAGATATACGCCAGCCCATCCACCAAGGTGTCGAGTTCTTCCTCGGTCGTGAAATACGACACGGAAGCACGCACGATGTCCGTCAAGCCGCGCGCCTGCATGTCCAGCGGGGTGTACGCCACACCGTTGACCCCGACGTTGATCTTGCGCTGCGCCAGCGCTTGCCGCACATCCTGCGCCGCGATTCCCGCCAGCGTGAATGCAACCAGGCCGGAACGCTCCGTGCCCAGGTCATGGAGCGTGACACCGTCGAGCATGGCCAGCCTGGCCCGCAATTGCCGCGCCAGCGCATCGATGCGCGCACGGATGGTGTCGATGCCGATATCCAGCGCATGGCGCAGCGCGGCGCCCAAACCGAGCAACAGCGCAATCGGCATTTCGCCACTTTCGAAACGGCGCGCATCCTCGCGCAGGTGGTAGCCATCGGCTTGCCAGGGTGCCGACAACACATCGGCAAAGGCCGGCTGCAAACGTGGCAAAAACGACTGGCGCACATACAGCAATGCCGTGCCACGCGGCGCGCGCAAGAACTTGCGTGCCGCCCCTTTCAACACATCGCAACCGAGCGCTTCCACATCCACCGGCATCTGGCCAAGCGCCTGTCCGGCGTCGATGAAATACGGCACCCCGGCCGCGCGCGTGACACGACCGATGTCCGCCGCCGGATTGACCAGACCGCCATTGGCCGGCAGCCAAGTCAGCGCCACCAGTCGCACCCGCGCATCGATCATGCTGGCAAGCGCGGCGGCGCAGACACTGCCGTCGGGCGCGCACGGGATCACCTCGACCTGCGCGCCCGCCGCCTGTGCCGCGCGCTGCATGGTCGCCAAGTTGCCGCCCCATTCGTGCCGCCCAACCAGGATGCGGTCGCCACGTTGCAAGGCAGGCAGTGCCGCAAACGCGGCGCCCCAGCCAGCCGAGCCACTGGAGACAAAAGCAATTTCGACCGCCACACCCAAGGGCAGGGTCGCCACGCCCACCGAGGTGCGTGCATGCAACGCCCGCTCTCCGAACACGGACAGCACCAGGTCGGATGCGCCCGTTGATGACTTCGGACAGTTGCGCGAACTCTGGCGTCGCATTCACGAATCCACCCAGGCGCACAATCCGCCGCACGCGATGGGCCTCGCCACCGACCACGGCGTTGATGTGCGCCAGCAGGTTCAAGGCGCATGCGCGCGCCGCCTGCTGGCCTTGCTCTACCGTGAACTCGCGGCCCAGCTTGCCAATGAACTGCACCTGGCCACGGACAACAGGAATTTTCCCGGAGATGAACAGCAAATTGCCGGTGCGCGTGAACGGCGCGTAATGCGGGCTGGGCGTGCCGGGTTCAGGCAGTTCATGGCCCAGTGCCAACAAGGTTTGTGTGATCGTGGGTATGGAAGTGTGTGGCATGACGGCCTCTCATCAAAATGGAATCCTGATGGTAGAGACCGAAGAGGCGCGTGACGAATGGTCAGTTTTCACCCGACCGATTAGTTTGACTCATGGATGGCTGGAACCGCGCTACTGGTCCTCGGCAGCCGCCGCGACAATCCAGTCCATGAAGGCCTGCACATGCGCGGCGCGGGGTCCCGGAGCGGTCACCAGGTAATGCCCGATATCACCCGAGACCACTTGCTCGAACACTTGCACCAGGCTCCCATCCCGCAATTTTTCCTGTATCAACACCAGCCGCCCCATCGCCACACCTTGCCCTTCGAGCGCAGCTTGCAGACCAATGTTGTAGTCATGCAGCAAGCGCTTGTGCGCGCCGGCCAGATCAAGGCCAGCGGCATGGCTCCAGCTCGTCCACTCAAAGGGGTCTTTTGAAAAAGACAGCAAGACCGTGTGCCGCAGTAAATCGCCCGGTGTCTTGAGCCCCGGCTCCTCTGCAAGCAATGCGGGTGCGCACACCGGCGACAGCCGCTCGGCCATCAACAGTTGTGCATCGACGCCAGTCCATCTGCCACGCCCATAGCGAATGCCGACGTCGATGCGACCGGCACCCGGGTCCACCAGCCCAATGCCGGGGTCGAGTTGCAGGTCGAACGTGGAATCAACCAGTTGGTGGCGAATGAGGACAGCAAGCCAACCCGCACCGTGCGCTGTTCACCGTGCACGATGTCGCTGGTGCTATCCGCCAGCAGGTCGAATACCTTGGTGATCGCCGCCAGATAACGCGTGCCTACAGGGGTGAGTTCAATGGCGCGCGTTTTACGGATGAAGAGTGCCACACCGAGGTCGGTTTCCAGCTTGCGTATCTGGTGGCTGACGGCGCTTTGGGTGATGTGCACATCATCCGCGGCCTTGCCGAAACTCAGGTTGCGGACGACCGCTTCAAAAACGCGCAGGGTCGTGAGGGGGAGGAAGTCTGCGCATGGTGCCCAGTATCGCGCCTTGCATCGGGCCAACCGCCCCAACGCCGCGCGCTGCCCCACAGACGTGCATGCCTCCAACTATGTGGCATACCGCACAAAACAAAGCATCACAAAAAAATAGTGTGGGCCGCGAGCAATGGTTTTCATTGCTCATGCCTCATCCTTCAAGGAGTTATCAATGAAACTTACGATAAAACTGAGCGCGGTCGCGCTCGTCTTTGCGGGTGCCATTGGTGGCGCGCAAGCGACTGCTCTGGGTATAAACGCACCGACAACTTCCGTCGACGTGACCGGCTCGTTCTTTGCCGGAACCCTGCTCGACTCTGCCATCACCAGCATTAACAATATCAGCCACTAGGGTATTGCGCGCACGGCGGTGTATGACACGGGAACGGGTCTGGATTTCTACTACCAATTTGCAAACGCGCCGACTTCGAGAAATGGAGTGGAACGTTTTTCTGCCTGGGACTTCTCCGCACTTGGCAACAGCGCGGTGGATGTGTTCCAAACCAGTGCGTCGAACGGCTTATTTACCGTGGGGACAGAGACATCTGACTTTGCGGACAGCACCGCATCGGGAGTGATTGGTTTCAGCTTTATCCCAAATTCCCATTCAAAGATCAATCCCGGCACCACCAGTTTGGTCCAAGTGATTCGCACCAACGCGCGCCACTACCAAGCAGGCAACTTCGGTCTGCTTGACGGCATTGGTGACAACGCGGCCGGCTTTGGCGTGTCCGCAATACCAGAGCCAGAATCCTACGCCATGATCTTGGCCGGTCTGGCGCTCATGGGCGCCATCGCCCGCCGCCGGAAATCCCAATCGACCTGATCTTTGGATCGTTCGTCAAGCGGGGACTTCGGGCCCCGATTATTTTTTCCCGTTCGGCGCACGGCAGCAACAATGCGCTCCGAGCCCCACGCAGCTATGCGTGGCGGATAGGGCCGTTAGCCCGTTACCAATCGTTACCGATTACATCCATCCAATACCCGGCGCCATGGTCATCGTGGCGGAAAATGCACAGGTTTTGCGACCCTTGGGCCTACCCAGGAGCAATGCCAACACTTCCACGATGATTGAAGGGTGTCAGACCATGAAGAAGACTGTTGCAGCCCTGCTGCTGTTGGCAACGCTGGCGGGCACCGCCCAAGCTCAGGTGCGCAAATGCATTCTCCCCGACGGCAAGGTGACCTATAGCGATGTTCTGTGTAGCAAAGACGTCGCCAAACAGGCTGATGTGAACCTGCGCCCGAACACGGTGGACAAATCCCCCGCGCGCGCGGAGGCACGTAAATTTGCCATGGACAGGCTCATCACCCAAGCCAGGCAGCGGGAGCCCAACCGGTGCCAGTTCAGTGTAGAGCCCAGCATCCAAGGCGATGGCAAACAACTGGCCGAAGCCGCCACACAGGAGTGCTTCGCCAACATCCTGGCCGAGCAAACCGGCAGCCCCACACACAACGAGGCGCTTGAGAGTTGGTTCGAAAACCAGCAACTGGCAGAGGGCAAGCGCAACGCCAGTGTGGTAGCGGACCAGGTCCAACCATCCCCTGATCAACGCGAAAAAGATCTCAACTGCAAGGCCACCAAGACCAACAGCGCTTGCAGCAAACTCGGTACGCCACGATCGTCATAGCCGGGTGTACCGAAGACCAGGTCGCGCAGCGCGCGATTTCAAGCCTGAGCGCCGCGCATCGTTGCTCAGCCTCGGCGTTTGAACACGTAAGTGCTGCCGCCCACCAGCACGCCGCGGGCACTGGTTTGCTGCAAGTCGAGCTTCGCCAACACGCCCGGCTTGACGGACTTCAGATCACCGCTGCGCACCAGCAACATGACATCTTCCTTTTTGCCAGACTTGATCGCCACGGGCAAGTCCACCCCTTTGCTGCGTGCATCGACGCTGAATTGGCGACTCAGGTCGAAGCGCTTGACCACTTGCTCCCATTCGCGCTCGCTGCGCATTTCCCGTTTCAGCCAATGCCGCCGGACTTGTTCAACATCGGCCGCGCTGAGTCGCTTCACCTTCAAGCCTTTCGGTAGATCGGCTGCACCGACACGCTCACTCAGCGTTTTGGACAGCACCAGCGTCATGCTCAACTCGGCGTGTTGCAACGCCGGAATGCGCAACAGGTAGCCACCTTTCTTTACTAAGGTCGAGGCATGCAAAGCCAGCGGCAGCGGCGTGATGACGCTTGGCATCAGGTTGACCAGATGCAGGTTCTTCAGGCCCGCGCGCTTCTCGGTGGTGATGAGCTGCCAGATATCGAAAATCGCCTTGGTACTCGCGGGAATGGGATCGCTGGGGCTATCCACCACCAACAACATGCAGGTGTGGGTGTCGGCCGCCGGGTCGGGAATCCAGTCCCAGCGCAATACGGTGGGACGCAACGGATCCAAGGTTGCAATGGTTTGCGGTGCGCCGATGGCGGTCCAGTTGGCATTGCCCGGGCAGTTGGGCCAGGTGGTCCAGTAATCGGCGGGAAGACTGGGCAGGCCCGCCGATGCGCCCGCCACCATGATCTTGACGGTCACGTTATTGGCGGCCAGTGGCCCGCGGTTGTGGACCTGCACATACACGCGATTCTGGTTGCCCTTCTCGGGGTTCTCGTGAACCAACTGGGTCTCGAAGTTGAAGTAGTTCTCCTGGCCGGGCAAAAGTTGCCAGGTGGGCGGGGCATCGCTCTTGATATCGGCGCAGTTCCACGCGTTGCACGGATCATTGAGCGCGATGTAGCGGGTCGGGTCGTCCCACGCGGCAAGAACGGTTGCACCGCTCGGAGCCCGGCCGGTATCCATGATGTGGTCGCGCACAAACAGGTCCACGGTGGGCTGCACAGCCAGATCGGTGCGCAGTTCCCACAGGCCACGCCCGTGCGTGGCGGCGCGCAGCAGGTTGCTGCCCGGGCGCAAGCGCAGGTCATAGATCGCGGTGTTGGGCAGGCCCTGCGAAAAGTTGATCCAACTGACGCCGGCGTTGACACTGCGGTAAACGCCAATGTCCGTTCCGACAAACCACTGCGTGGCGCTGCCAAACGCCAGCGCATACATGGGCACATCGGGCAGGCCGCTGCTCAGCGCCGTCCAAGTGGCGGTGCCACTTGCTGGCACGGTACCGCGCCACACGTGTTGCGCCAAGCCGAAGCCGCTGAACGCCACGACCACGGTGTTGACGTCGCCCGGCAGGCATTGCACGTCCCAAATCCATTGACCCACTGGCAAGGGGGCGGCGTGCAGGGTACGCACGTTCCACACGGCCCCGACCAGGTCCAGGCGGTACACCTGCCCGCTGGTGCTGGCGCAGTACATCAGCACATTGCTGGCGAACGACACCGCCGAGAGCTTGCCGCCCAGCCCCGGCAGAGCCACCCCGCTGCCCGGCCAACCCAAGGTTCCCATCGCGTCATCGATGTTCACGACGTTGGTGCACCACGCCATGCGTTCCGAGGTCGGGCTGATGGCCGCTGGCGGATAGAACAAGCCGCTGCCATTGAGTCCGGCCGAAATTCCGACATATGAGCCAAACTTGCCCGCCGTGGTGCTGCGCTCCACACTGTTTGAGTAATAAGCGTGGGTCAGGCTATTGCCGTTGACCTTGCTGATGGTGCAGTAACCACCGTCGCCGTCGGCGCTGTGGTAATGCACCGGGGAGTTGCGGTACTGCTGCGTGCCGTTGTCCTGCGTGCCGCCCAGCACCATGGCGTCCGAGCTGCCGTGGTTGTCAATGGCCTCGTACTGCAACAAGCACAACCCCTCGTTGGGGCTGTCGTCCCAAGTGGTGCCGCCGTCGTGACTGACATAAAAGCCGCCGTCGTTGCCGCTGTAGATGGTCTGGTTGAGCGTGGGGTGAAAGCCAAAGGTATGGCTATCGGGGTGGATCGCACCGCCAATGTTGCTGACGCTCCAAACGCCGGTCATGGCGTTGCGCTGGCACTTGTACAGCTCGACACCGGTGACGTAAACAACGTCGGGCGTGGTGGGATCCACATTCACATCGCTGGTGAAGGCGCCATAGACACTGATCGTCGCGCTGTTGCTGCACAACTCCCAGGTGCTGCCGGCCGCATTCGTACTGCGGTAGAGGCCCAGAAAATCATCGCCGCTGCTGGCCACCATCGCATATTTGTGCGCCGGACTGCTCGGCGACTGCCGCAGGCTGATACGGCTGGTGGTATTGCCCGCCGGTAGACCGGTGCTGAGCGCGGTGAATGTCGGACTCGCCGCCAGCGCATTGGTGCTCTTGTAAATACCGCTGCCCCAAAACGCCGCGAATACGGTGTTTCCGGTGGCATCGCTGGTGTCGATCAGCACATCGGTGCAGGCGATGACGCTGGCCGAAATAGCGGGCAGGCCGCCACCCGACAGCGCCACCCAGGTGCTGCCGTCGGTGGTGCGGCACAAGCCTTTGCTGGTGGCGGCAAAGGCACGGTTGGCGTTCAATCGGTCGACCGCTATGCGATAGAAGCTGTGGTTGGCCAGCAGAGCGACCGCGTCGTGCGTCCAGGTGGCGCCGCCATCGATACTGTGCAAGACACCGACGCCCAAATAGACACCCGGCGCCGAACTCAGTGCAAACGCAGTGCTGTAAAACTGGACGTTGCCCTCGCCCGTTCCGGCGTACAGCACATTCGGGTTGCTGGTGCTGATGGCCAAAGCGCCTATCGCCAGGGAGGGTTGGTTGTCGCCCAACGCGGCCCAGGTGTCGCCTCCATCATCCGTGCGCCACACGCCGCCCCGACTGGTGCCAATGTAGACCGTGTTGCCCGAAGTCGGATGCGGCGCGATGGCTGTGACGCGCCCGCTGATCAACACCCGCGCGCCGCCATAGGTCTGGCCGTTCGGCACGGCCAAGGGCCCCATTGGCGTCCAGTTCGCCAGCGCCGGATTGACGGGCGCCATGGGGGAGCCCGCATCGCGCTCGGCCAACGCGCGCAGGCGCAGCGACGCGGGGTTGTCGGCTTCGCGGGGCGCCGGCACACCGGTTGCAGCGCGCGCTCCGGCGCTAGGCGCCGCCCCACCAGCGCCCGCCATGCCAGAGCGCGCGAGGAAATCGGCGCGCATGGCCGCAAAGTCCAAAGCATTGCGCCCAAGCAGTTTTGCAACGTCCTTCTTTCGGGCTGGCTTTTGTGCGGACTTCGCAGTCACCTTGCGGCTTGCATTTTTTTTGGCCACCGCTTGGGCAGCGGGTTTGGCGCTACGGGGTGCGGTGCTCATGATTGCATCTCGTCACGTTGGACCAACGCGCGCCGTACGGCGGCGTAGATTGCGCCGAGCGCATACCAAGTGGCCAGAAATGCGCCCGTCTCCAGCATGAAACTGTGGAATTTGAAGAACACTTCAGCGATGCCAAATGACACCAGAAAAATGGGCAGTTGCTCAACTGAGAGTTGGCGCAAGGTCAAGCGACGGACGAGTTCGTACATGGGGAATCTCCAATCAGGTGAGGTCCGTCTGTGCCGACGGACTGATGCACGGATGGATAGAGGCGGCACAAAACCCACCTATGTGGGCGCTTCTATGCGGGAAACGAAACTGGGATCACGCGGCGCACGGATGACAACGGGCAACTGTAGGCGCATTGCCGCGCGAGCGA
>Ga0066464_1000734_pt1 | contig 11067 bp, 8 predicted proteins | sample LakWasMe94_HOW11_2_FD_59583 | JGI IMG/M metagenome (GOLD analysis project Ga0066464, IMG submission 59583) | Freshwater sediment methanotrophic microbial communities from Lake Washington under simulated oxygen tension - Sediment Metagenome 94_HOW11 | ecosystem: Environmental > Aquatic >...
GCAATTTGTTACACCCTGAAACAGCGCGCCGCGCGTCAAACGGCTATGCTCGAAATATGAAATTTGCCCAAAAAATCCTCTCGACCGTAGCATTTGCCTGTTTGCCGCTGCTGGCGCACGCCGGCGCGGTCGATCAGTTGCACGACTTCCTGAAAAGCACCCGCACGCTGAAAGCCGAGTTTGCGCAGGCGGTCATGGCCAAGAATGGCCGCAAGCCGCAGCAATCCTCGGGCATTCTCGCCATCTCCCGGCCCGGCAAGCTGCGCTGGGAAATCCAGAAACCCTACCCGCAACTGGTCGTCGGCGACGGCGAGAAAATCTGGATCCACGACCCCGAACTGCAGCAGGTCACCGTGCGCAAGGCCGGCCAGGCCATCGGCGGTTCGCCGGCCGCACTGCTCTCCGGCAGCAACGAACTGGAAAAGAACTTCACGCTCAAGGAAGCCGGTGAAGCTGACGGCCTGGCCTGGGTCGAGGCGATTCCCAAGGCGACCGACAGCGGCTTCGAGAGGGTCCGCCTGGGCTTTGCCGGCAGCGACCTGAAGGCCATGGAATTGCAGGACAGCTTTGGGCAGACGACGCTGATCCGTTTCAGCAAGATCGAGCGCAACCCGACCCTGCCCGCAGGCACATTCAAGTTCGTGCCGCCGGCCGGCGTGGATGTGGTCGGCGAGTAGTCGCTGGCAAACCCTGACCTGTAAATAAGCTCCGGCCGAATCAGCCCAGCGCTTCGACAACCCGCTGGCGCAACGCCGGCAATACTTCCGTTTCGAACCACGGGTTGCGGCGCAGCCACAGGTTGTTACGCGGGCTGGGGTGGGGCAGCGGCAGCACGGCCGGCCAGTGCCGGCGCCAGTCGCGGACCGTGTCGGTCAGATTCCCTGTTTCATCCGGCAGATGGTAAGCCAGTGCGTACTGGCCGATGACCAGCGTCAGCTCGATCTCGCCCAGTTCGGCCAGCAGCCGCTGCCGCCAGGCAGGCGCGCATTCCGGACGGGGCGGCAGGTCGCCCGATTTGCCCGTCCCCGGATAGCAGAAACCCATCGGCAGGATGGCGATGCGCTCCGGGTCGTAGAAGGTCTCCCGCGACACCCCCAGCCATTGCCGCAGGCGGTCGCCGCTGGCATCGTCGAAAGGCACGCCGGATGCATGCACCTTGCGCCCCGGCGCCTGCCCGGCAATCAGGATACGGGCGCCTCTGCCAGCCTGCAGCACGGGCCGCGGGCCCAGCGGTAGGTAGGCGGCGCACAACTGGCAGCGGCGGACTTCTTCAAGCAACGCGGATAAAGCGGACATTTTCTCGTTCCCGGTGAAATCGTTGGCCGGCCTCGGCACGCCAGCGAGCCTGTATTGTGCGCCGCCTGTCGGCCGAACGCCGGGTAATTCAAACGAACGGCCGGCCACACCGGCTCGGGCCGATCAGCCTGAATCAGCTCAACCCTTGCCGAGCCGGAGGAACGACGACTTGCAAAATTCGTCGCTGGGGGATACGCGGCCGGTCAGCATGGTCTTGAAAATGTGCTCGAAGACCCCCCTTTTCTTGTCGGCCAAACGGAAGTACGAATAACCCCGGGGTTGTCGAATACCGCTTCTGGCAGGTTGGAAAAGCCGTGGATGTCAATCAGCACCTGGCCGTACTTGGCGTTCTTGACCTCGGCCAGCATCGCCTTGCTGGCGATTTCCTCGTCGTTCCCCTTCTTGAGTCGCCGGAAGCATAATAATCTGCGGCTCAACGGATGTTGTTGAGGTCAAGGGCTAAGTTAGCGTTGAGTTCCGGTTCCCTGTTGGTGGTCGGCTGGCGGCTGGTAACGAATCGCATGACGGCTTCTCCTTGTTGGTGGCCGATCCGGCAGGCGCTGCCGTGCTGGCCCGGCGTCGGACACCTACAGGTCGCGTCGCTGATAATGACAATGGCTTTGAATGTCGCCGGGTAGCCGTTGATTTGCCTTGGGTTCGCCGTGCGGGAACGGTAAACTCGGCAGCCTGACGATGCATTGCCGCGATGCCGGCCCGAGGTATTTCTTGAACGACTTGTTTTCCCAAAATTCGGCAGAATTTCCGGCTGACCGCGCCCCAAAGGAAGTCCCCTTGCGGGATAGCATTCCGGCCCATGCGCCGCTGGCCGAGCAACTGCGGCCGCAAACGCCGGACGAGGTGATCGGCCAGCAGCATCTGCTCGGGCCGGGCAAGCCGCTGCGCCTGGCTTTCGAGTCAGGCCAGCCGCATTCGATGATCCTCTGGGGGCCGCCGGGCGTTGGCAAGACGACGCTGGCGCGGATGATGGCGACGCAGTTTCAATGCGAGTTCATCGCGCTGTCGGCGGTGTTTTCCGGCATCAAGGAAGTCCGCGAGGCAGTGGCACAGGCCGAGCTGTGGCGGGCGCAGGGCAAGCGGACCATCCTGTTCGTCGATGAAATCCACCGTTTCAACAAGGCGCAGCAGGACGGCTTTCTACCCTTCGTCGAATCGGGCCTGCTGACCTTCATCGGCGCGACCACCGAGAATCCTTCTTTCGAGGTCAATTCCGCCTTGCTCTCGCGGGCTTCGGTCTATGTGCTGAAGTCGCTCGATGAGGCCGAGATGGGCCAGTTGTTCGACCGCGCCTGTGAAAAATCGCTGGCCGACCTGAGCTTCGATGCCGACGCTCGCATGCGGTTGATCGGCCTGGCCGACGGCGATGCCCGCCGGCTGCTCAATCTGCTTGAACAGGTGCGCACGGCGGCGCGGACGGCAGGCAATGCTACGGTCGATGGCAAATTTATCGAAGAAACGATGGCGCAGAATCTGCGCCGTTTCGACAAGGGCGGCGACGCTTTCTACGACCAGATTTCGGCGCTCCACAAGTCGGTGCGCGGCTCCAGTCCGGACGGTGCGCTGTACTGGTTCTGCCGCATGCTAGATGGCGGCGCCGACCCGCGCTACCTGGCCCGCCGCATTATCCGCATGGCCTGGGAGGACATCGGCCTGGCTGACCCGCGCGCCATGCAGATCGCCAACGATGCGGCGGAAACCTACGAGCGCCTCGGCTCGCCGGAGGGCGAACTGGCGCTGGCCCAGGCGGTGACCTACCTGGCCGTCGCCGCCAAGTCGAACGCCGGCTACAACGCCTACAACGCGGCGCGCGCCTTCGTGAAGCAGGACGGCTCGCGGCCGGTGCCGGTGCATCTGCGCAACGCGCCGACCAAGCTGATGAAGGAACTCGGCTACGGCCACGCCTATCGCTACGCGCACGACGAGCCGGAAGCCTACGCCGCCGGCGAAAGCTACCTGCCGGACGGCATGGCCGAACCCGGCTGGTACGACCCGACGCCGCGCGGGCTGGAAGGCAAGATCGGCGAGAAACTGGCCCATCTGCGCGAACTGGACCGCAAGGCCGGCAAGAAATGAGGCGCGGTCATTCGTTCCGCGCCATGGCAGCTGGGCGAAGCTGAGCGGCCATGGACCTGATCCAGACCATCACCCTGTCCGCCGGCCTGGCCTGGGCCAGTGGCTTGCGGCTCTATCTGGTGGTGTTCCTGGCCGGCGTGTTGAGCCATTTCGGCGTCCTGCACCTGCCGGACACGCTGGCCGTGCTGCAGAACCCGCTGGTCATTGCGGTCGCCGGCATCATGGCCTTTGCCGAGTTGATCGCCGACAAGGTGCCGGCCTTCGATTCGCTGTGGGACGGTTTCCAGACCTTCATCCGCATCCCGGCCGGCGCCTTGCTGGCCGCTTTCGCGATGGGCGAGGTCGATCCCTCGTGGACGGTCGCCGCCGGGCTGATCGGCGGCACGATCACGGCCGGCACCCATTTCGCCAAGGCCGGCAGCCGGCTGGCCATCAACACCTCGCCGGAGCCGTTCTCGAACTGGATCGCCTCGTTCGGCGAGGAGGGCATGGTGCTCGGCGGCCTATGGGCGATGCTGGCGTCGCCGGCCCTATTTCTCGGCCTGCTGGCCGTGTTCCTGATCCTCGCCGGCTGGCTGCTGCTGCGTTTCTGGCGCCTGCTACGCGGCCTGTTCGGCCGGCGCCCCGCCTGATTTGCCGGCCGCTCGCGGCGTTAGGGTCTTGCCGCGCTTGTCGTAGATCATGATCGGCACGCAGCGGCGGTCGTCGTGGTAGATGCCGACGCAGTCCAGGCACTGGAAGCAGGCGTCGTAGCGGATCTCGCCGCTTGGCTCGATGGCGTCGTACTCGCAGACCACCTTGCAGCGCTGGCAGGGCTTGCCGCATTCGGCGCGGCGGGGCAGCCAGTTCCAGCGGCGCAGCCGGCCGCCGAGCGACATGGCGCCGCCCAGCGGGCAGATGAAGCGGCAGAAGAACTTGTAGTAGAACGCCCCGGCGACCAGCAGCCCGACGGCGTAGGCGACGAAGGGCCAGGTGCGGTCGAAGCCGACGGTGATCGCCGTCTTGAACGGCTCGACCTCGTTCAGCGTTTCGCCGGCGCGCGGCAGCAGGAAGGCGGCGCCGACCAGCACGGCAAGCACCAGGTAGCGGCCCCATTCCAGCTTCTTGGCCACGGCCAGCGGAATTTTGACCTGCGGCAGGCGGAGCAGCTTGGCCAGCTTGCCGATGAATTCCTGCAGCGCGCCGAAGGGGCAGAGCCAGCCGCAAAAGGTGCCGCGGCCCCAGACGAAGAAGCTGACCAGCGTGAAGGCGATCAGCAGCAGCGAGATCGGATCGTAGAGGTAGCTCGACAGCCCCTGGCCGGCCTTCAGCGACTTGATGGCGCCGGTGATCTGGACCATCGACAGTTGCCCCTGGGCGTACCAGCCGACATAAAGCAGCGTGAAGGCGAGGAAGCCGAGGCGGAAGATCGCCAGCCGGCGCGGTTCGACCGAAATCCAGTGCGGCCGGGCGAGGACGACGCTGAGCAGGGCCAGCGCGGCGCCGATGATGGCCAGTTCCAGCCAGCGCGCCTTCCAGGCGAGCAGCCATTCCGGCGTCGGTTCTGGCGGATAGACGAACAGGTTCTTCGGCGGCGCATAGGACAGCGTCGCCTGCTTGTGGGTCAGGGTGGGCAGGATCATGCCCTTGGCGCGGGTGATGGTCAGCGACAGGTCGAGCGGGCGGGCCGGGTCGAGGCCGGCTTCGGCAAAGACGCCAAAGAGCCGCGAGGCGTTCAGTTCGGGCGCGCCGGCGATGTCCTTGGGCTCGAAACCCTGATCGCGCAGTTCCAGGAAAAAGCCGTCCTGGGCCATGGCCAGCCGCGGCGACTGGGCGCCGGGGACGAAATTGTCGTCGAGGATGGAATAGCGGCCGGCCGAGGCGATCCACCACAGGTGCCGGTTCTCGAAATTGCGATCCATCGCTGCCTTGTATTGCGCCTCGCCGAGGATGGCGCGGCCGATGGTCGGCGCATTCAGGTAGGCGATGTAGAAATCGACGAACACCTCGTCGGGCTTGGCCAGCGCTTCATCGTCCACGCCGGCGCCGTCGGTGCCGGCGAACATCTTTTCGACCTCGGCATTGGTCAGGCGCAGGCGCCCGACCATGCCGTTCTTCAACATCTCGGCAAAGGCGACCGGGTCATGGACGTCGGGCAGCGCGTGGGCGGTCGGGCCGCGCTCCTTGCGGGCGGTGAAGCCGAGCTTGGCGCGGGCGACTTCGAGCGCGGCGCCGAGCACGCTCTGGTTGACGATGCGCACCGAGGCCGTGGCCTTGGCCACGCCGTCCAGCGTCGTCTGGAAACCCTGCGTGTTGCTGGCTTGCCCGGTGCGATTGCGGGCGGCATTGAGGGCGATCAGGAACTGCTGCTTGATGTTGCGGCCGGCGTACTGGGTGACGAACTCGCGCAGCGGCGGCTCGCCCAGGCCGCCGAGAAAGACTGGCTCGTGCTGGTGCAACAGCTCGACGTCCATGAAATTGCCCTTGCGGTCGATCGAGACCAGGAAATTCATCGGCGTTCCCTCGAAGCCGGGAATCGGCGCCAGGTCGATCGATTCGAAGACATAGCCGACCGGGCCGCCCTCTGGCTCCAGTTCGCTGGTCAGCGGCCAGGCCGGGATGTCGCTCAGTTTTTCCTGGACATGCAGCGGTGGACCGAAGCGGCGTTCGATGTCGGCCTTGGTCAGGCTCCCGGCCATGGCGGACAGGCTGTTGAGCAGGCCGAGCAAGACGGCGAACGCCAGCAGCAGCGGCCGGAAAAATTCCGGTTTTGGCCAAAATTTCGGGGTGACCGTAGCATTCCGGCAAATACCCATGTTTGTCTCCGTTTTGTGCGGCCCGCATGGGGAACCGCTGTTTATGCTTTCCATTTTAGGCGATGGCGAAACAGCGGTGACAATCAGGAGCGCAGGTCGGGCAATCTGCCCGGTCGGCGGGCAACGCCGGCGGGGGCTCGCGTATAATCATGGGTTCATAAATCTGCAGGTGCACCATGCTCGACATCCAACTCCTCCGCTCCAATCTCGACGCCGTCGCTGCCGGCCTGGCCAAGCGCGGCAAGCCGATCGACCTTACCGAATTCCAGGCGCTGGAAGCCGAACGCAAGACCCTGCAGACGCGCACCCAGGACCTGCAGGCGCAGCGCAACAGCCTGTCCAAGCAGATCGGCATGTTGAAGGGCAAGGGCGAGGACGCCTCGGCGGTGATGGCCCAGGTCGGGGCACTGGGCGACGAGTTGAAGGCTTCCGAAGTCCGCCTCGGCGAACTGCTGGAAAAGTTCAACGCCATCCTCGCCGCGCTGCCCAACATCCCCGACGAATCAGTGCCGGTCGGCAGCGACGAGACGGGCAATGTCGAGATCAAGCGCTGGGGTACGCCGCGCACCTTCGATTTCGAGGTCAAGGACCACACCGACGTCGGCGAGGCGCTCGGCCAGCTCGATTTCGCCACCGCCGCCAAGATTTCCGGCTCGCGCTTCTCGCTGCTCAAGGGCGGCCTGGCCCGCCTGCACCGCGCGCTTGCCCAGTTCATGCTCGACACCCACAGCGCCGAGCACGGCTATACCGAAATTTACGCGCCGTACCTGGTCAATGCCGCCAGCCTGCACGGTACCGGCCAGTTGCCCAAGTTCGAGGAAGACCTGTTCAAGGTGCTGCGCGGCGACCAGGACCCGCTCTACCTGATCCCGACCGCCGAAGTGCCGGTGACCAACATCGTGCGCGATGAAATCCTCGCCGCCGAGGCGCTGCCGCTGAAGTTCGTCTGCCACACCCCGTGCTTCCGTTCCGAAGCCGGCTCCGGCGGGCGCGACGTGCGCGGCATGATCCGCCAGCATCAGTTCGACAAGGTCGAGCTGGTCCAGATCGTCCATCCGGAAAAGTCGGCCGAGGCGCATGAGGAACTGACCCGCCAGGCCGAGATCATCCTCGAAAAACTGGAGCTGCCGTATCGCCGCATGGCGCTGTGTTCCGGCGACATGGGCTTCTCCGCCGCCAAGACCTACGACCTCGAAGTCTGGCTGCCGGCCCAGAACACCTACCGCGAAATCTCGTCCTGCTCCAACTTTGGCGCCTTTCAGGCCCGCCGCATGCAGGCCCGCTTCCGCAACGACAAGAACAAGCCCGAGCTCTGCCACACCCTGAACGGCTCCGGCCTGGCCGTCGGCCGAACGCTGGTGGCGATTCTTGAGAACAACCAGCAGGCCGATGGCAGCGTCACCATCCCGGCCGTTCTGCGCCCCTACATGGGCGGTATGGAAGTCCTGTCGCCGGCCAAGTAGGCCGCTTTTCGCCGCGCCTCAGTCGCTGTCGACTGGCGCGGCGAAGCCCGGGATGCTGCCCGTACCGGGCAGTTTCAGCCCGGGATCGGTCGTCCCGTTGATGCCGGCAATCGAGCGGGCCGTGGTCGTCCGTTTGACATAGGCCTTGCGCCGTTCCTCGACTTCGATGACCAGCCGTTTGAGGCCCTCGGCGGCACGTGGCGTCGGCGCGAAGGGTTGCGTGTTGCGCTGCAGGATGTCGTAGTAGCTGCGGATGTTCTCGACCAGGATGACCGCCTCGCCGCCGCGTGCGCGGCCGGTTTTTAGTTGCTGGTAAACCTTGGGCTGGGCCAGTTTGGGCAGGACGCCCTTCATGTCGTACCAGGAATTCGGGTCGGCCTTCAACTGCCTGGCCAGCGCCCGCGCCGTGTTCAGGTGGCCGGGGCCGATGTTGTAGCCGGCCAGCGCCAGCCAGGTGCGGTCGGGCTCGGCGACGTCGTCCGGCAATTGTTCCTTGAGCAGGTTCAGGTAGCGCGCCCCGGCCAGGATGCTTTCGCCGGGATCGAGGCGATTGGTCACCTCCAGCCGGTCGGCGGTTTCCTCGGTCAGCATCATGATGCCGCGAACATTGGTGTAGCTGGTGGCGTTCGGGTCCCAGTGCGACTCGTGGTAGGCGATGGCGGCGATTAGTCGCCAGTCGAGGCCGGTCAGTGCCTGCGCCGCCTGGAAATACTTGCGGAACTTGGGCAGCGTGGTTTCGATCTCACCGAGGAACTTGACGATATCCGGCTGCTCCAGGCGCCGGACGTGGCCGAGGTAGCGATCTTCCAGCCGGGCCAGCGTGCCGTCGTGCTGGACGCGTTCGATGAAACTGTCGAGCCGGGCCTTGAGTTCGGCGTTGGGGTGCGCGCCGAGCAGCCAGACGACCGGTGTCGTCTCGCCCAGCGGCAGGGTGGTGCGCAGGTTGGGAATGTGCTGGTTGGCGATGTCCTCGACGCTCTCGTCGATGGCGACATAGTCGATCTGGCGGTTGCCGAGTTTTTCCAGCAGGTCGAGCACGTCGCCCTGGGCGATTTCGACGACCTTCATCCCGGGCAATCGCGTCTTGAGCTTGCCCAGCGTCACGGCCTGCCGCGACCCGGCCATCACGTGGACCGTCTTGCCGGCCAGTTGCGACAACTCGGTCAGCGGCAGCGTGGCTTCGTGCTGGGCCAGAATGTCGCGGCTCTGGAAGATTGCCGGCGTCGCCTGGTTGTCGCTGTCGGCACGCGGTGAAAGCCAGGCGGCAGCAAGGTGATAGCGTGCCTCGTCGAGTTGCGATTCCAGATCGTCCGGCTCGGCGACGATATATTTGACGCCGACCCCCAGTTCCTGGGCAAAAGCCTGCGTCAGATCGTATTCGAGCCCGGCCGGGTTGCCGTTCTCGTCGGTCGTATAGGTCATCAGGCCGGGGCTGGTCAGCACCACCAGGTCGTGCTGGGCCGGTGTCGGAAAAGGCAGATGCGACCCGATATCGCCGCAGCCCGCGGCGATCAGCAGTCCTGAAAACGTCAATAATCGTTTTATCCAGCGCATCTGTTGTGCTATTATTTCGGTCCCGCGGAGAGGTGGCAGAGTGGTCGAATGTACCTGATTCGAAATCAGGCGTACTGCAAGGTACCGTGGGTTCGAATCCCACCCTCTCCGCCAGTATTATCTATCTGTTTGAATTAAAACGATAATAATACTGGTTTTTCTCAGGCTCAGGTACATTTTTAGGTACATTGAGACATGCCTGAGGGATATTTGCAGCGACGGATTTCTGGTTACTATTTCCGTATCGCTGTCCCAAAGCGGCTTAGGCCGATTCTGGGTTGCACATCTATAATTCGTGCACTTTTCACCACAAATTCTCAGTTAGCACGGCTTCGAGCGGCTCAGTATGCTTTTCAATATTCAAAGCACTTTCGCATGGCCCTTACTTGCGAAGATGAGTTCGATCGTGGCCTAGGCAGCTCCGGCGACATGATCAAGAAGCTCATTCTTAAAGGGGTCACACCCGATCGAATCGAAGAAGTTCACATCGAGAACGAGAAGGATTTAGAGCTATTCGCACGGCTCAAGCAAATTACTGGTGATGCCGAACCGCCATCGCAGCAACGATCGCCAAAGAAGATAGAAGGGGCAAGGGGGCTGACCGTAAAGTCAGCATCCGAAAAATTCCTTGCCGACAAAGCGCGGGAAGGTGTCGATTCAAAAACAGTTTTCGATTATCGGACATCGTTAAGGCTGTTTTCGGAAACTTTGCCCAACAGAACGATTGCGGAAGTTACCCGCGATGATGCCCGGACATTTCATGATCTCCTGAGCAAATTGCCCCGAGATACGACGAAGAGAGCTGAGTTCAGGGGGAAATCGATTCGTCAATGCGTTGCCATCAACGAAACGATTGGCAGTCCCGCCATTCAGCCCAAGACAATCGTCAAGCATCTCGATGTAGCCAGGGCGATGATGCATTGGGCTAGGCGGGAAAATTTGTATGAGGGTGAGAATCCACTTACTGGGTTCAAGGTCAAGGTGCCTAAGCGCTCAGGCCGAACAGGGTTTTCACTTGACGAGTTAGTGAAGATTTTTGATCCCGTGAATTATGTAGCCCTGACAGGCGACCCTGCAGATTTCTGGTTGCCGCAATTAGGTCTTACCAGCGGCGCCCGAATCGGAGAACTGACGCAACTCCATGTGAAGGATGTCAGGCAGGAGAACGGTATCTGGTATCTGTGTATCAACGGTGACGGTTCCGATGCGAACGAGAAAAAACTAAAAACTGAAACATCTGAGCGAACAGTGCCCATTCATTCGCAACTGATCGCCAACGGCTTTCTCCGTTACGTTGCTGCAATTCAACAGGCTGGATTTGTCCGGTTGTTTCCACATCTGACTTATGACGCCCACAATACGAATTATGCCAAGAAGCCGATGCGGCATTTTGCCGAATACGTCACCGGACTAGGGATCAAGAATTCTACGGATCGATATCAGAAAACATTCCATTCGTTCCGCCACAACGTGGTGACCCAGTTGCAATACGATCAGCAATTGCGTGAAGAACAGTACTACGAGGTCACAGGCCACGATCATGACAGCATCACAGCTCGCAACTACGTTGACCGAGCACGCCTTCCTTACAAGCGCGATATCGTGGAGAAGATTTTGTTTGAAGGGGTCGATCTGACGAAATTGCCTTGCCCGGATTCGTTGTTCACCTGGATTGACACCTACAAAATGGAAGCGCCATTGATCGAGAAAATGCGTGCCCGGAAGCAACAGATTGCCAGTAATCGAAAAGCGGCTTTGGTGGCGCGGGCCAAGCGAGCGGCGGAAAGAGGCTAGGTCAAAGGCAGTTGTTCGGCCTTAGCGGACGTTGGCCTCCTAAAAGCGAATGGCCGGTTCTGATTACAGACCGG